>Ga0247727_10011403_pt1 | contig 15526 bp, 15 predicted proteins | sample WisWelCaveWW1625_FD_202498 | JGI IMG/M metagenome (GOLD analysis project Ga0247727, IMG submission 202498) | Biofilm microbial communities from Wishing Well Cave, Virginia, United States - WW16-25 | ecosystem: Environmental > Aquatic > Deep subsurface > Groundwater > Cave microbial mat | place...
GAAAACGCGGCGGCGCGCAGGGTGAAGCCGATGCCTTCCAGTTGAAGCGGCGGCAGTGCTGCCTGTTGAATCAAATCACATGGATAGAGCAGGCCGCTCTCCGACAAGGCCAGCGCCAGACTCTCGTCGGCGGAAAAGGCGACGGCGACGATGCGTGGCCCGCTTTCGCCAAGCGTACAAATTGACACTGGGCCGAGGCGTGGCGCGAGGAGTTGGGCGGCAGGCGCGGAGGCTGGCTCGGTCAAAGCCCAAACATCGGCGGTGCCATCGGCATAGCCCACTAGCACAAGCCAGGCATCCGCGGAAAAAGCCACGCTGGTAGCCGCCGCGGGCCCGGACAGAACGATGGGCGGTGGGTTATCGGGGTTGGCCCAGTCCCAAACCTGAACCACGCCATCTTCGGAGGCGGAGGCGACCAGTCGGCCATCTGAGGAAAAGGCCACGCCCCACACTTCGGCATTGTGATTAACTTCGCCGCGCGGTGAGCCATCCAGGCCCATGATTTTTGCCCGCGTATAAAGGCCCACGGCCAGGCTCGTCTCGTCCGGGGCAAAGGCCAGGCTGTAAATGGGGCCTGACCCTACATCAATTTCCGGGCGGGCCGCGCCGCGCTCGGCGCGCCAGATACGCAGGTTGCCCTTCTCATATCCGGCGGCGACAAAATCACCAGAGGGCGAAACGGCCACACTCCGCACTTGGGTGGGAAAATTCGGCAGGCGAGCACTGGTCTCGCCCGTATCCACCGCGCGAATTTGAATCGAGCCATCGCTGGCGACGGATACCAGTAAAGAATTTTTGGAATCAGGGAAGAAGGCCAGGTGGACTGGTCCAACCTGGTCTTGATAGGGTTCGGGCCACACAGCCTGGCTATCAGACACTTGGCGCAGATTCACTTCGCCCACCGCGCCAATGGCGAGGAACGCGCCATCAGGCGAAAAGGCCACGCTCCACACTTCGCTCCCCAACGCGCTATGGGTATTCCACAGGGTTATGCCGCTGGCCACCTCCCACACAAAAATTTTGCTGTCCGCGCCGCCCGAGGCCAATTGCGCGCCATCGGGCGAGAAGGCCAGGCTTAACACGGCGGTGTTAGCCTCATGGCCGGTGAAGGTGTGGAGGGGCTTCCTGTTTTCGCTTCCCCACACCAACACCTCGCCCGTCGCCGAGCCGGAGGCCAACAAGGGATTGTCTGGCACTTGCGAGAAAGCCAGGCTGGTCATCACCTCCGTATTAATCGGCTCACGATTTTCCTCCACGAGCGTGTCATCCCAAAACCGAATCTGTCCATCGCCGGTGCTGACGGCCAGCGTAATGTTGTCGGGCGAAAAGGCCAGCGCCAGCACCCCGCCCCCATGGCCTGACAGCGGTAGAAGTTGAGCGCCATCCGAAACGCGCCACACTTGCACCGTGTCTGAACTAAACGAGGCCACCGCCAGCCGCTCGCCATTGGACGAAAAGGCCAGGCTGTCCACTGACATGCTGGTATCCAAAAAATGTGTCACGGTGAGAGTCTCTGGATCAAAGAGATACACACCGATGGCCGAGGCCACCGCGAGTGTGCCATTAACCGAATAGGCCACATTGGTAATGGCGCCTCTGCCCCAACGCGCCACCGGCCCCACGCGACTGACGGTGTCGAGGGCGATGAATTCGACGGGCGGGGGGATAGGCGTGCCTTCCAACGCCAAGTCGGGTGAGGGCGTTGGCTCAGGGGTATCGGTCAAGGTCGCCTCTTCGGTAGGCGTATCGGTGACTTCGGGTATGTTGGTGGGCGGGGGCGTATCCGTGGCAATCTCTTCGGTAGCGGGTGATTCCGCGGAGAGGGTCAGGGCGGCGAGAGCGGTTTCATTCGAGGGCGTGTCGGTGGGTTGAGCGCTATTGAGTAAACCTGGCACAACCATCATCAATGAGATGACGAAGACGCCGACCAGGGCGACGCCCACCCACTTGCGCGCGGTGAGGTACATTTGGCGCACGCGGCGCGGGCGGTCGAGTTCATCTTCGACGCGCTTCAGTAAACGGGCGGCGGGCTGGTCATTGCGGGCATAACCGGGGCGGCGCTTAACGACTTCGGCCAGCGCCTTTTGCGCGTTGGCCCACTGTTTGGCGTTGTAGGCCTCCAGACCATCATCAAACAAATCGTTGAGTTCCTGCTCTTCGATGGCCAACGCGCGCGCGGCTTCCCACTGGTTGCGGCTTTTGTCGTCAGGCGCTTGCGCCACCAGTTGATCGTAGACGGTGGCGGCCTCGCGCCAATTTTTATTGAGGGCTTGCGTGGTGGCCCGCGTTTCGATGGCGTTCAGGGCTTTGCGTTTTTGCAGGGCTTCAACGTTGGCGACCCGCTCGACGAGTCCGGCTTCGTGATAGGCCGCCAGGGCTTTGTCCAAATCATCCTGGGCCAGCGCTGTGTCGCCGCGTTTGGCCCACAGGCGGGAACGCAAATCCTGAGCGGCCTGCTCATTGGGCGAAATTTGCAGAGCGCGGTCAATCGCCAGGAGCGCGCCATCGTCGTCCCCGGCCTGCTCGCGGGCTTTGGCCTGCTCGCGCAGGCCGCGGGCCACCGGCAACTTGGCCTCGTCGCGGTCGAGTTCATAGGCTTGTTGTAATTCGGTGACGGCTTCATCTTTTTTATTGAGTTCCAGCAGGGACTCGCCCAAATACAATCGGGCGCGAAAGTGCTTGGGGTTCTCGCGCAGGGCGTCCCGGAAGTAACGCTCGGCGTCCTGCCATTGCCGCCGCCGAAAGTAGCGGTAGCCGAAATTGAAAAGTTGGTCGGCCTCCGGGTTGACGCGGTCGAGTTCATCCTTCACATCGCGCAGGGGCCGGTGCTGGCGCACCCAGCGGCGGAAGAGTTCCACGGCAAAACGATATTCGCCGCTGGTGACTTCGATGAGGACATGCCGCTTGACCAAATCGCCGCGCGCCGCCTCCACCTCGCGGGTGATGAGGCGCTCGGCGTTGGCCGATAGCACTTGCACAATGTCGTCTACTTTGATGACGCCGCCCTCGGCGGTGTTTTCGGCCAGCGCGGCGGCAAAGATGCGTTCCGCCGGACTCAATCCGTTCCACAACCACGTCAACGCCTGATTGCCCGCCTGCAACGCATCGGCCACAATGGACTCGACCTGTGGCACATCAATCACCGGGGGCGCGGTGGAGCGGGTCGCATACGCGCGCTCCCAAATCCGTTGGCACAGCAATTGGGTGAGATAGGGATGGTTGTTGGTGAAACTTAGGATGCGGGCAATCGCGTCGTCGGTAAAATCCAGGGTGTGATTATCTTCGGCCTGGCGCACCAGCGCGGCGGCGCTTTCCTGGTCGAGCGTCCAGATTTCGCGCACGAGTGACGCCTTAAATGTTGCGGTGAAGTTGAGGGCTAAATCTTCGGCGCGGCGGCCCACCACAAACACAAAGGCCGGGCCGGCGTTGTCGGTCATGATGCGGCGCAGAAAGGGGAAGAAGCCATTGGCGGCGGCATGTTCCGGCAGTTCGGCCTGCGCCGCCTGGTCGAGCACATCGAACTCATCCATCAACAACACCAGGCGGCGGTTCGCGCCCAGCCGTTGCTGAACCTGAGGCAACACCATCTTGCGGAAGAAGACTCCGCGCGGATCAAAGTTGCCGGAGATGGGGCGCTCCCAGCCCAACTTGTCGGCGATGGTGTCGGTCAAATCATAGAGGACGTGATTGAGCGGGCGCGTGGCCTGGTCTTGTAAATCAAAATAAATCGGGAGGTAGGATGGCCCTTCGAGGGTGCGTTGCAGTTGCAGAAGCAGCGAGGTCTTGCCGATGCGCCGTTGACCAAAAAGGACCAGGGCGTTGGTGGCCGGGTTGCCCAATTCGCGCTGAACCCAGGCCAGCGTGTCGCGCCGACCAAAGAAGCCGCGCTCCCCGCGCAGGGGCGCTCCGGCGATGTAGGGGTTAATCGGATTCGCCATGGATTCTGAAAACGGATAACCGGAATGGGCGGATTTGAGTCAAAGCAGTTTCACCGCGAAGACGCGAAGAGAAATCTCTCGCTGGATTAGACGCGGCTCGAATGTGGTGGCTGTAATTTACCTAATCCGCGGTTGGGCAGTTTCGTGGAAAATGGGCCTTTGCCCATTTTCCATTATGAACACTCATTCGCGGATTAGAGGACTCCACTCGAAGGCGGTTGCTGTAGTTCACGCTCTAATCCGCATTCAGGCATTCTCGTGGGACTACCACGCCTCCGCCCATTTTCCACATGCGCGGCTCCGCTCGAAGATGGTTGCTGTAGTTTACGCTCTAATCCGCGGTTGGTAATTCACGCTCTAATCCGTGGTTGGGCAGTTTCGTGGAAAATGGGCCTCCGCCCATTTTCCACATGAACGCTCATTCACGGATTGGGGACGACTCCTTCAAATCAGAGTAGCGATTATTCACGACTGGCCTATTGGCCTTACGGTTTTCGTTTCAACAATTCATCCACCAGCGCGCGGGCCAGGCCCCCTACCCCGCGCACGGCCCAGTCGGGGGCCTTCTGCACGGTCTCGGTCAGCTTGCGCCATTGTTCTTCGGTGAGGAGCAGGCGATAGCGTTTGTTGGTGAGCCATTCATCGAAGGTCGGCACATTGCGCGAGTGGGCGATGACGACATCGCGCACCCACCAGGCAAAGGCTTGCGCCCCTATCGTCCAGCGCCCGCCACGCCATACCAGTAGATGTTCCCAATCGAATTGCCAGCCCGCATCGATGTCCACCGATTCGGCCAGGCCACGCTCGGCCAGTTCGCGCAGTTCGGGGCCAAAGGCGTCCACGGCTTCGATTTCACCGTAGGCAAAGTCGCGGCCCAGCGCGCGCCCGCCCAATTCCACCAGGCTTAAGATGACGGCGGTGGTGCGGGTCGAGTCATCCAGCGTGCGCCACAAATCATCGAAGTGAAAGGAGATGCGGTCATAAAAGGTTTCGGCGGCGCGGGTCAGCCGGTCGTCGCCGGGGTCGGCCTCGGTGAGGGTGGCGGCCATGGCTTGCAACAGGAAGGGATGCGCCCCGGCCACCCGGCGCGCAAAGCGGCGGTCATCGGAGGAGAGGCGCTCGTGAGTCCAATCAAAGAGCGTCGTAATCGTCTCCGGTTCAAAGGGCCGCAGGCGCACTTCAATTACATTGTTGAAGAAGGGCGAGCCGGTGTCGAGCAGGCCATGGCCGCGCTCGTTCATCTCGGCCACCGAGAGGCGGCTGGCGGGGACGAGGGCCAGGCCGCCGGTGCGGGTGCCGAGCGAGCGCAGGAGCGCAAAGAAGGAGGCGTCGTTAAAGTTGGGATGGCGAAGCAGGCGGTCAAACTCATCCAGCAATAGCACCAGGCGGCGGCCTTGGAGGCCGAGATAATTGAAGAGTCGTTCCAGCGCGCGACGGCCATGTTGCGTCTGCGTCACGCGGTCAAGGAAAGGCTTTAGGCCGGGGTCGGGGTCGGTGTGCAATGGCTCGATGGCTTCTTCCCAAAAAATGGCGGGCGAATAATCGCCAGCCACCGGAAGCAAATCAATGGCCGAGATGATAAGGTTTTTGGACTCGTCGCCGAGATACGTGGCTTGCGCGTCGGGCGCGGCGAGGCGTTGGAGCAGTGAACTCTTGCCGATGTGCGGCTCGCCCACAATGGCGGTGGATTCGCTATTGCGGAGGCGGTTGAAGATGGCGCGTAGTTCGTCCTCGCGGTTGAGGAACTCGCGGCCCCGGACGGGGCGACCGTAGATGAAGGGTTGAGGGAGAGGGGAGAGGGTGCTCAAGACACAACTCTTTTTGGAAGATAGTCTAAGAGTGTACCCCAGATTGGAAGTTGAGACTAATTTGCAAGCCTATCTTCGCCGCTTCTGGATGACAGCGTAATACTCTTCCATTTCCATCCAGGCCAACCAAAAATCATCCTGCGACACGGTTTGGGGCGCGGCAGCAAATGCCGGGTCATTCAAGTAAATAACTTCGTCGTCAATGCCAATCACTACCACCGCATGGCCAGTCGCTTCTTTCCAGTACGGCAACTCACCCGTATTGACAAAGGCAATACAAGGCCGGTCAGCCATGAGATGTCCGCGAACGTCATCCAGCGTCCCGCGGTTATAAAGCACATCCACGCCAAGTTCTGAGAGGCGCAGAATGTTGCGGGCCGGAGTGCCGTATTCCGGGTCAATCCTCAGCAAATGCAAAAGCCGGTCATAGTTGACCGGCTGGCCGATGTAATCCAAAGCCATTTTGGCGCAGGTAGCCACGCAATCAGCCCGCTGGGCTTGTATGAAGTGGGTAACCGCCAGCAAGTATTTTGGCACGCTGCTTCATCTCTTCCAGTTGTTCCGGCGAAACGGGCTGTATCTCGCCGCTTTCCACGTCCACGTCAATCGTCCCAATCCGGCCAATAGCGCCAAAGCCCGGCAGGGTGTGATTAACGGCCACACGCCAGACCACTCGCTCGCCTACCACCAGTTCGGGCTGGTGCTCGCCAAGCGTAAGATAACTCAGATGGTTCAGCAAAAAACCATTGGCCTTCCGCCGGGCTTCATCCGCCGAAATTTTGATTTCAGCGGAGACCTCCAACAAGACTTTCAGCGGCCCCCGCTCGGGGATGGGGTAGCGTTCGAGGATGATGGTCATGGCGGCACTATCTTTTCCAGGGCAGTGATGAGGGGCGGCAAATCCTCAATGACCGTCTGCCAAAGAATATCGAAGTCAATAATGTCGTAGCCATGAATCAGGCGGTTTCGTGTGCTCACAATCACAGGCCAGGCAATTTCGGAATGTTGGGCTTGTATTTCTTTGGGGATGTGATTGGCGGCCTCACCGACCATCGTTACAAGCTGGACTAATGCCAAATTCAGGAGGCGGTCTGCATCCAAATCGGCGCTTGACTTCCCTTGTGTGAGCGAAACTGCTTCACGGGCATAATCCAGCATGTGGCGCAAACGGATTCCGCTGTCATCCACCGACATATTGCACCTGCGCTTCGGTCAGAACTTTATCACGGAAATACCGGCTGAGGCTGCGGGGGGTATTCATATCCACCTTGCGTTCTACTCCCAAAATCTTGGCTAATTCAAATTCCATGCTCGCCAACCTAAACAGCCCTGGCGCATGTCCCGGCTCGAACTCCACCAGCACATCCACATCGCTGGCCGGGCCAAAATCATCCCGCAAGACTGAGCCAAACAACGAGAGTTTGAGAATGTGATGGCGTTGGCAAAATTCGGCCAACTGTTTAGCCGGAATTTCAATTTTGGATAGGGGCTTAGGGATATTCAACATCGTGAAGCGCCAAGATTGCCTTGAGACTCTTTTCCACTGCCTGTTGAGCATGAAAGCAGACCGTATCGAAAGCGCGGCCAGTGGCGAATGTGGCTTGGGCGGCTACCAAATCGTTGGCGGCTTTTTTTAGAAGTGCCTGAGCATGGTCAAGCGAGGTTTTCATAGAGCACTCGCCCTTCGCGTAGCACCGTGTTGATGAAATGCGACTTCACGTTTTGCCAGCCAGCGATTTCTTCGGGGGTCCACCAAACAATATCTTTCGGAATGCCCAGCCCGGCCAAAGCGCGATATACCGGCACAGCGAGTTGCCAGCGTGGTTGATCCGACGGAGCCACAATCAACAAGTCAAGATCGCTGGTGCTATGCGCCTCACCCCGGGCATGTGAGCCAAACAAAATGATGCGGCGCGGGTGGAAGCCTTCCACAATTCGCTGGGTCAGTTTCTCGACAGCCTCAGAGGTCAATTCGGGGATTTTGCCTTGCATGAAAAGGAGTATAGCACGAGTTAAATTTTGAGACAGCCGATTACTATACTCAGCGCGGTCATCTTTTGCGGTTTTCGTAGGTCACGCTTGTAGCGTGACGGCCTATTTGGCCGAATACGGCGGGCTACAAGCCCGCCCTACAAAAGCGCAATTTGTGACCGCGCGGTATAGCAAGAGTATAATCCCCGCCGTTCGGAGGAACCACTATGGTCAAAAACGCCCACCGTCAAACAAAACAGAAAACTCGACGTATTCGATCAAAACCGATCACCCGTGAATATGTGCATAGCTTGCGCGGGAAATACAAGGGCAAGGGTTTACTCAAAGCGTTGATGGCGGAGAAAGAGCGCGAAAGGAGATGGTGATGAAACGCCAATCCACCGGCCTCAACAAGAACAATCAGGAACTTCTCCGTAAGACTGAGATAAAAGGGACGGATGCGAACTCGTACATCTGGATTCTCAAATGCCGTCAATGCAAATACATCTATGGTTGCGATAGCACTGACCATTGGGAACGCAAATGCCCAAAGTGCCAGAATGGGAGACCTAGGCTAGAAATCCCCACCGAGCAAGACGGAAAAGATTGGACGCGCGAAGAACATATCATTGCCTTCAATCTTTACAATCAGATTCCCTTTGGGACAATGCACATGCGTAACCCAAGGGTAATTGAACTGGCCGCACTTTTAGGCCGCAAAGTTGGCTCGGTTTCCAACAAACTTGGCAACCTTTCAAGACATGACCCAGCACTTCAAGCGCGGGCAGACATGGGCTAACTCATGGAGCAAAAGGCGAGAAACAAATTTGGGATCAATTTGCTGCTCAACCCGAAATTCTGGCTTACGAAAGCGCCCGGCTACTCGCTCAACGCCTCGACAGACCTATTGAACAAATTGCAGACGTTGAGGGCACTGAATTGCTGCAGAAAGGGCGTGAGCGCAAAGCAGTAATACGTGTTCGCGTCAATCAAAGTTTTTTCCGACGCCGAATTCTTTCGGCATACAACTACCGATGTTGCATCACTGGGCTAGGCATTGAAGAATTACTGGTGGCCAGCCACATTACCCCTTGGGCAGAGGATCTGACCAATCGCCTCAATCCAAGAAATGGCCTTTGCCTAAACGCATTTCATGATCGGGCTTTTGACAGGCATTTGATGTGGATTGACTCAGATTTCCGAATTCGTTTCGTGGAAAAGCTGAAAGAGCGAGATGATGTTTCTGAGATCACTCTTAAGTGGATAACTGGCTTTGAGGGTAAACAACTGAATCTTCCGAAACTGTTTTCGCCAGATAAAGATCTTCTGCGGCAACATGCTAGCCTTTGTAGCTCGTAAACTGGATTTGCTCCGTCAAGAAAATCATCCGGCGTCTCATTGCTTGACTTCCCCCCTCCCCCCGCCTACAATCCCCCTCAATCTCCAATCCTCCAATCCTCCAATTCTCAAAGGTTCCTCATGGCTGACTTCCTCTTCCGCGGCACCCTGCGCGACCTCGACCCCGACGTTCACGAACTGGCACAAATCGAGGCCGAGCGGCAATACCGCAAATTGATACTCATCGCCTCCGAATCCACCGCGCCGATGGCGGTGCGCGAGGCTCTGTCCACCGCCTTTCACAACATTTACGCCGAGGGCTATCCCGACGACGAGACCCGGTTTATGCCGGAGGCGGAAATTCTTAATCACGAAATGCGGCTGGCCCACTACCGCCGCTATTCCGACCCGCGCTATTACAAGGGCGTGGAGTATGCCGACACCATCGAGGCGCTGGCCCGCCGCCGATGCGCCGAAGCCTTTGCAACGGACACGATTAGCGCCGACCAAATCTACGTCAACGTGCAGGCCCTCTCCGGCGGCCCGGCCAACAACGCGGTCTATCACGCCCTCGTCAATCCGGGCGATGTGGTGATGGGGATGAATTTATTATTCGGCGGTCACCTCTCGCACGGCTCGCCCGTCAATCGCTCCGGCAAGTATTACAAAATTGTGCCGTACTCGATTAATCCCAACACCGAACGCATTGACTTGGACGAGGTGGCGCGGCTCGCCAACGAGCATAAGCCCAAGATGATTATCGTGGGCTATTCCTCCTATCCGTGGGCCGCCGACTTCAAAGCCTTCCGCGAAATCGCGGACTCGGTCGGCGCATATCTGATGGCGGATGTGGCCCACGTTGCGGGCCTCATCGCCGCCGGGCAATATCCCTCGCCCATCGGCCACGCGCACGTCACCACTTTTACTACCCACAAGACCCTGAATGGCCCGCGCGGGGCCTGCATCCTCACCACCGATTTGGCCCTCGCCAAAAAAATTGACCGCGCGGTGTTCCCCGGCGAGCAGGGCGGCCCACACGTCAACGTCTTTGTGGGCCTGGCCACCACCTTCAAAATCGCGCGCACGCCCGAATACAAAGAACTGCAAACGCAAACGATTAAGAACGCCGTGCGCTTCGCCGACAAACTCAAAGAGCATGGCTTCAAGATTCCTTTTGGCGGCACCGAATCGCATTTGTTCAATGTGGATTGCAAAGCGGTGGTTGGGCCGGACGGCACGCCCCTGATGGGCGATATGGCCTCGCGCATTTTGGATTTGGCCGGAATCGTCGTCAACCGCAACACCATCCCCGGCGACAAATCGGCCCTCAACCCCTCCGGTCTGCGGCTTGGCACGCCCTGGATTACGCAACGCGGCTTCAAAGAAGCGGAGATTGACGCGCTGGCCGATGCAACCGCGCAAGTGTTGAAGGCTTGCAAGCCTTATAAATATGCGGGCCGGAAAGGCGACCTGTTCCGCGCCAAGGTGGACTTTGAAGCCTTCAACGATGCCAAACTCAAAGTGCGTGACCTCGCGCTAAAAGCGGGCATTGATTTTGAGCCAACCAGGCATGGCTACCCTCACTTCTATTACCTTGACGATCCTGCGCCACGCCCGCCCGTTGGCTTTCGGTCTGCGCCCGCGCCCGAATACGCACAGATTGAAATTGTGGGCGACCACGCCGCCGCGTTTTTGTATTGGGCCCTCACCAGTGATGTCTACGCCCTCGGCGCAGGCCAATCGCAGACCACGCGGCTGTACACGCCCAAGGGCATCGTCGAGGGTGTGTTGATCCGCACCGAGGCGGGTTATCATCTCACGGCACATATTGACAAAATTACGCTTGTCACCACCTGGCTCCGCGACCAATCCGATGGCTATGTGGCCGCCGACACGGCCGACCTGTTTCGCAAATTGCCCGGCCCCGTCATCATCCGCGAAGCCACACGGATGGAAGCCATGCCCGAAGCGGGCGGCGATGGCATCGAACAAACCAAGCCCTACTTCATCGGCTGTTCGACGTGGGGCATCGCCACGCCGGAGCCATTGCCGCAATTTCAATGGGTGGAGCCAACCGATGCGCCGCTCAAACGCACAACTCTCAACGAAACACACAAAGCCCTCGGTGGGCGCATGGTGCCGTTTGCGGGCTGGGAGATGCCGGTGCAATATACGGGTGTGTTGGAGGAACATCAGGCCACGCGCAACACGGCGGGCTTGTTTGATGTGAGTCACATGGGCGTTTGGGAGGCCACCGGCCCCACCGCGTGCGCCTTCCTCGACGCGGTGACGACCAATGAAGTGGCCGCCCTTGCGCCGGGCCAGAGCATGTACTCCCAATGGCTCGCGCCCGATGGCCACGTTCACGACGATTGCTACATCTACTGCCGCGCCCCCGAGAAGTATTTGATTGTGGTCAATGCCAGCAACGATGATAAAGATTGGGCCTGGCTCAACGCCGTCTTGCGCGGCGAGGCGATGATTTCGGTTCAACGCCCGTGGGCCAAAGCGCCCGGACGAAATGGCGTGACCCTGCGGAATCTGCGCGACCACACAGTGGGGGCCGATATGCGCGTGGACATCGCCCTGCAAGGCCCCAAATCCCGCGAGGCCCTCCTCGCCCTCGGCGCAGACCGCAATTACCAATTACTCATTACCCGTCTCAAGCGCACTGAATTATGCGATGCAACCGTGGGCGGTTTCGATTTGATTGTGGCCCGCACCGGCTACACCGGCGAGACGATGGGCTTTGAGTTATTTGTGCATCCCGATCAAGCCGTTGACTTGTGGAATGCGCTACTCAAAGCCGGTGGCCCGTTGGGCGTTAAGCCGGTAGGCCTGGCGGCGCGCGACTCACTTCGCACCGAAGCGGGCTTGCCGCTCTACGGCGACGAGATGGCCGGCCATCTGGATTTGGGTGTGGGCGATGCCGGTTTCGAGTCCTACGTCAAAACGCACAAGCCCTGGTTTATCGGGCGCAAAACCTTTATGGAGCAAGAGCAGAAACGGACGCGCGAAGTGGCGCGCTTCCGTTTCAACAACAAGAGCGGGCGTATGGCCCACAATGGCGACCCGGTGGTGGACGCCAGCGACCACATCATTGGCGAAGTCACCTGCTGTTCGATTGACACCGAGGGCCATCGCCTGGGCCAGGCGCACATTAATTTCAAGTCCGGCAAAGACGGCACGCCCATCGCCATCTATCAGAGCGCCGGCGAAGTGTTTGCCAAAGCCCAGCCCGCCACCGCCGCCGAATTGGATGAGGCCATCAAAGCCGCGGGCGGCAAAGTGCGCCCGCCGGAGGCGGCGATGGTTCTCAGTCGTTTCCCGAAGAAGAAAAGCGGATGACCTGGAGGCGTTTATGCTGACGATAAATCTCGAACCCGATATTGCCGAAGAAATTGACCAGCGAGCGCATGAAGCCAATCTTACGCCAGCGGCCTATGTGGACGCCGCGCTACGGGCTTATCTAGCAGAGCTTCGCTGGGATAAAATCGGCGTCGAACAAGATGCCTTTGAGAAACAGAAGCCGGAATTGTTGTCGAAATATCGAGGCGAATACATAGCCATGCACGAAGGTCAAGTCATTGACCATGACTCCTCCGCCGGAACGCTTCATAAGCGCGTGTTTGCGCGTTTGGGCCATACGCCGGTCCTGCTTAAGCAAGTCATAGACGAACCTGACCGGGATTTGGTCATTCGTAGCCCGCGTCTTGAGCCAGCCTAATCATGATTTTTAGCTACAGTCGCAATTATTTTCCGCCCGCGCCCATCGCCCAAGTTACATTCATCAATGGGAGCACTAACCAGTCCACCGGCCTGTTACCGGCGTTGCTCGATACGGGCGCCGATGCCACGCTTATTCCGTTTCATTATTTGGAAGACATTCGAGCGCCGGAGATGTACCGAATGTCCCTGCGAAGCCAATGGGGCGAGAGCCGCCAAGTGATGTTGTATTTGGTCAACCTGCAAGTCGGTGACGTATTACTGGAAGATATTGAAGCCGTCGGCGATGAATTGTCAGATGAAATAATTTTGGGGCGTGATGTGCTCAATCAGCTGTGGGTATTTCTCAAAGGCCCGCAGGCAACGCTGGAAATAAACGAGGACGTGACCTATGGGTGAATGACAGAGTTAATTTCTTGCAGTATAGACAACGTTAATGCCTCCTTCCCCCTTCCCTCTGCCCCTCAACCGCCTCTACCTCTCACACGGCCTCTCTGAATGTAGCTTCAGCGATGACGGCCAGAGTCTCTTCTACGTCAAAACAGCAGACGGACGGCGAAGCCTTGTGCGGCAATCACTCGCCACGGGTCTCGCGCAATCGGTCACTGCCGAGCCTCTGCCCGCCGGCACGGTCGGTTATGGCGGCGCGATATATGCGGTGCGTGGGGATGTGCTGATTTACGCCGCGAAAGACAAAAAACTTTATGGGCTGGATTTGAATACAGGCGAGCAATGGCCTATCACGCCCGCCTATGAGGGTGTGGCCGCGCCAGCGTTCTCGCCGTGCGGTCAGTTTGTGGCCTTTCTATGTGAGCAGGATAAACACTGTAACGTCCTGCTGTGTGATGTGCGTGGCCAGACTCTGCCTATCAAACTCTCCGACAATCCTTGGTACGCCTTCAACCCCACCTTCTCGCCAGATGGCACACGGCTGGCCTGGCAAGAGTGGAATGAGCATGATATGCCCTGGGATGAAGCGCATCTGGTAATCGCAAAACTCGCGCGCCCCATCCCCGAAGCCAATCACACCGCCGCGCTCCTGCCACTGACCACCCATACCATTGCCAAGTCGCGCGTAAGTTACGCCGCACCACAGTTTAGCCCGGATGGTAAACGGCTCGCGTATATCAGTGATGAGAGTGGCTGGCGTTCATTGTGGATCGGTGACTCGGATGGAAATAATGCCGTCCGCGTGGACACTGGCGCGGGTGAGGTGGGCGGCCCGGATTGGGCACCCGGCCTCTACCCCGCGCGCTGGAGCGATGACGGCCAAACCTTGTACGCGGTGCGCCGGCACGCCAGCCGCGCCGCGCTGTTGCACATCGCGTGGCCGTCCACGGTCGTGACCGAAATCCCCATCAACTGGACTCACATTGATTATCTAAACACGCGCCGTTCACAATTGGTCTTGCTTGGCTCCACCCCGACCACGCCGACCGAACTCGTCACACTCGATGCGACGACCAGCGCGGCCACGGTGCGCGCCACCACCGGCATCGGGCTGATTGATTCCGATACACTCTCGAAACCCGAAGTCATCTCCTGGCAAACGGTGGGCGATGCGCCGACGTGGGGTATCTTCTACCCGGCCATCGGGCCAGATGCTAACGCGGGCCCGCGTCCGTTAATCGTCTCCGTGCATGGCGGCCCAACCTCCGAGCGCGATTTGGGTTGGGACGCTCAAGCGCAATACTTCGCCACACGCGGCTGGCATTATCTGCTCGTCAACCATCGCGGCGGCACCGGCTTTGGCCGCGCCTATCAGGATTTACTCAACGGGCAATGGGGCGTCGTGGACGTGGAAGACTCGCGCACCGGCGCGGAGCGCCTCATCGCCTCTGGCCTCGCTGACCCACAGCGGGCGGTCATCACCGGCGGTAGCGCCGGGGGTTACACCACCCTCATGGCCCTCACCCAAGACCCGGATTTTTGGGCGGCCGGCGTGTCTTTCTTCGGCATCGGCAATCATTATGAGTTAATCCAGAACTCACACCGCTTTGAAGTCAACTACAACGACCCGATGCTGGGCCGCCTGCCCGAAGCCGGACCTCTCTGGAAAGAACGCTCGCCCCTCACGCATGTCAAAAATGTGCGCGCCCCGGTTTTGCTGTTGCATGGCAAGGAAGATGTGGCCGTGCCCTATCAACAATCCGTCGAGTTTGCCGATGCCGTGAAGCGTAACGGCGGCCTGGCCGAACTCGTGCTGTATGACGACGAAGGCCATGGCTTTGTCAAAGAAACCAACCGCCAGGATGCGATGGAGAAGATGGAAAAATTTCTAATGAAGTATGTGGTGAATTTGCAGAAGTAACCAAGCAAAACGTAAAACGTAAAGAGTGGCACGCGACCATTACGTTTTACACTTTACGCATTACGAGTATGCCCTCCATTGACGACCTCCTCAAAGAATTCCCCGCCACCTCACAGACTCAACTGCGGCAAACGTGGGCGTCCCTGCCGCCGCCGCTACAAAAGGAATTGCAGGGCGCGCTTGGTTATTTACCCGGCGATCTAACCCTGTGGCGGATGCTGATTGGACTGGCCCTCACCCAATACAAAATTGCCTTCGGCCAAAAACAAACCGTCGCCATCGTCGGCCCGGCCAATGTGGGCAAATCCACGCTTTACAATCAACGTATTTGTTTACCGCGTTCTGGTCAGATTCTTGCATCGTGGGTAGGGTATGAGCATTTCAGGTTTACGTGCTGAAAACGAACAACTCCGTGCCGAGAATGAACAATTGCG
>Ga0247727_10011404_pt1 | contig 15526 bp, 15 predicted proteins | sample WisWelCaveWW1625_FD_202498 | JGI IMG/M metagenome (GOLD analysis project Ga0247727, IMG submission 202498) | Biofilm microbial communities from Wishing Well Cave, Virginia, United States - WW16-25 | ecosystem: Environmental > Aquatic > Deep subsurface > Groundwater > Cave microbial mat | place...
CGGCCAAGCCTTCGTTTCACGCGACGTTCCCGCCACAACGGTGCAGGAGTTTCTGTCGCGGCAGGTCGGCGCGGTAGACACATGAACCCTGACCTATCGAGATCTTACCTCTCCGTGCGATAAGCTTGATAAGATCGATAAGATGCCTAAGATGCCTAAGATGCCTAAGATGCCTAAGATGCCTAAGATGCCTATAGACCACAAAGGCCGCAGGGATGGAAGAAGACAGGAACCCATTCGCGCCAGGGGCGGGCACCCCACCGCCCGAACTCGCTGGGCGTGGCGACATTCTCAAGCAAGCGCAAGTTGCCCTGGCGCGCATCCGACAGGGTCGGCCTGCAAAGAGCTTTATCCTCATAGGTCTGCGAGGCGTCGGCAAAACGGTCTTGCTCAACGAGGCGCAGCAGCTCGCGGACAAGGCCGGCTATCAGACCATCTATATCGAAGCGCACGAGGGCAAGAGGCTCGAAGAACTTCTCGTTCCAGAATTCCGGAGCGTGCTGCTCGCGCTGGACCGTATGGGCGCGGTCAGCACAGCGGTCAAGCGCGGCCTTCGCGTGTTGTTGAGCTTCGTTGGCAAGATCAAGGTCAAATATGAGGGTTTGGAAGTCGGGATAGACCTCGAACCCGAGACAGGCGTGGCGGACAGCGGCGACTTGGAAACCGATCTGACCCAGCTGATGCTGGCGGTTGGTGAAGCAGCCCAGTCGAGAGGGACCGCAGTGGCCCTCATCATCGACGAAATTCAGTATCTCGAAGAGAGCGAGCTGAGCGCTCTGATCATGGCAATCCACCGCGTCACGCAGAAGCAGCTTCCTGTGGTGCTTGTCGGCGCCGGCCTACCCCAGCTCGTGGACAGATGGGGCGGTCAAAATCATACGCTGAGCGCCTCTTCGACTTCCCACAAATTGGGCAGCTCGACAAGCCGGATGCACGAAGAGCTCTCGAAGAACCAGTGAATAGCGCCGGCGTGAAAATCGCGATCCAAGCACTGAGCGACATTATCACGGTGACCGAGGGCTACCCCTACTTTCTCCAAGAATGGGGCTACCAAGCCTGGAACCTAGCCAAGGCGTCCCCCATCACTCTTGGCAATGCACGATCGGCAACCACCGTGGCCATTCAGCGCCTTGATCGCAGCTTCTTTCGCGTCCGCTTCGATCGATTGACGCCACGCGAGAAGGACTATCTCCGTGCAATGGCTGAACTCGGGGCCGGGCCACACAGATCGGGAGACATAGCGGATGCGCTCGGCGTAAAAGTAGAGACCGTGGCACCGCTGCGGAGCAGCCTCATACGAAAAGGCATGATCTACAGCCCGCAACATGGTGACACGGCGTTCACGGTGCCGCTGTTCGACCAGTTCATGAAGCGGGTGATGCCGAAGATGCCGAAGCGTCGGGGGGCGTAGGCCGGTGCTCTTGTGAGAAATGATCCGCAGCGTCGTTTAACGCAACGGGGAGACCAGAGAAATCGATCGGCTTCTGAAACCGTTCGAAGACCGCCCGAACACCAAGGCTCTTGGCCGTGAGGGCGCTGGCTGGGACGATGAAGTAGTCATATGCATTCGGATCGGACTGATCATCTCTGCGCACAGGCGCTCCAGTGAGCGGATGCGGACCATGCCAGGCGAGGAGAAAGAAGTCGCAGCGGTATCCAGTCAGCTCAATCTCTCCAACGAGGTCACGTGGAAAGTCAGCGAGGAAGTAGCCCGGAAGTTCGTTGGTGTCAGCCCAGCCGAGGGAGAATGTGCGAGCAGGGGCCTGCCGCTCCCAAAGCTGCTTCTCTGCTGAGACCTTGACCTGAAAGCGCACACGATTGTCCTCGGCATGGCTGCCCCGCTGCAAGTCCCACGGACCCCAGTTCAGGCCGACGTAGTGCCAGTCGACTTTACCGTGGCGGCTGACAGAGTTGTAAACGAGAGCTTCGATGTAAAGACCGCGGACGGAGTTGCTCAAGACTTCGTGGCCAAAGAGCACATCGGCGGCAGCGTGACGGTAATCCATGAGCCGTATCCCATCGAGGAATCTGGTGGTGATCGCAGGTGCTTGGGGCAGAAGTTGCGCTTGGCGGTGGTCCGTAAGGCAAGATGACACTCCTAGACAGGCATCGCCCCAAGAGGCATGCAGCGATCTTATCTACTGCGTGCTGGCTCGCTAACGAATCTGCTCCCCCGGCGCGTACGCCCGGATGGCAAGAGCGTGCACCGTGTCCTTCAACTCCGCGACCAACACCTCATTGACAAGGCGATGGCGCGCGAGGCGCGACTTGCCAGCGAACATCGCTGAGACCACGAGCACGCGAAAATGGCTTTCGCCTGTGCCGGGCGAGTTGCGATGCCCGGCGTGCAAATGCGACTCGTTGACGACTTCAAGCCGGATGGGCCGCAGGGCCCGCCCGAGCTTCTCCCGAATGGTTGCCTCAACGTACAATTGGGCGTTCCTCCCGAATGGGCTGTCAAGCAACGTTGGCACAACAGTGGCGCAAGGTGCCCAAGCGGCGGCTGAGCCTTGTGCGCGGGCCGGCTAGCGCTCATACTTAGGGCGATGAAGCTTGATTCAAAGCATTTCGACTCGCTTCGCGCCAAGCCCACGGGCGAGGTGGCGCGCGCGGCTGCGCCAACCTGTCAGTGGAAGGGCTGCCTTAGCGCCGGTCTCTACCGCGCGCCCATGGGGCGGGGGCAGGAAGGCAAGTACTACCTGTTCTGCCTCGATCATGTGCGGCAATTTAACGCCTCGTACAACTACTTTGATGGCTGGAGCAACGCCGAAGTAGAGGCCTTCCAGAAGGACGCTGTCATCGGCCATCGCCCGACATGGAGAACCGGCTTCTCGGGTGGGGACGGTGGGAACGGGCACAAGGGTGGGGGCCGTGGTTTCGAGGATCCTCATGCGGTTCCCACCGGACGCGCGGGCCGCTCCAGGACTGCACCTTCGCGCAAGCTGAAGCCCTTGGAGCGGAAGTCGCTTGAAGCCCTGGGCTTGGCGGAGGGCGTCGATCGCGCTCAGATAAAGGCCCGCTTCAAGGAGCTGGTGAAGCGCCACCACCCAGACGCCAACGGCGGCGACAAGAGGTCTGAGAACAAGTTGCGCGAAATCATCCAAGCCTATAACTATCTGAAGCAGGCTGGGCTCGTCTGAGACCGGCTGCAGAGACGGAACTATTCTCTTGGCCGATCCGGTGCAGCACCGCTAGCCGGCACCGGAAGCAAACATCCGGAAACTAAGGATATGCTAGCCCAAGCTTCAGCCGGGGTTCCCGGCATGCCCGACATGAAGGTGTCCGTGCGCCAGCTCTTCGGCATTGATACGGACCTTGAGGTCCCCGCCTACGCCAGGCCCACTGACCATGTGCCGGACGTAGACGGCGACTACGTGTTCAATCGGGAAGTCACCCTCGCGATCCTGGCCGGTTTCAAGCACAACCGGCGCGTGATGATCCAGGGCTATCACGGCACCGGGAAATCGACGCACGTCGAGCAGGTCGCCGCCAGGCTGAATTGGCCGTGCGTTCGCATCAATCTGGATAGCCATGTGAGCCGTATCGACCTGATCGGCAAAGATGCGATTGTCTTGAAGGACGGCAAGCAAGTCACGGAATTCAAGGAAGGCATGCTGCCCTACTGCCTGCAGAGCAACACGGCGCTTTGTTTCGACGAGTACGATGCTGGCCGGCCGGATGTCATGTTCGTCATTCAGCGTGTCCTGGAGCAGTCGGGCAGGCTCACGCTGCTCGACCAGTCCAAGGTGATCAGACCCCATCCCGCGTTCCGCCTGTTCTCGACCACGAACACGGTGGGGCTGGGTGACACCTCCGGCCTCTATCACGGCACGCAGCAGCTCAACCAAGGGCAGATGGATCGCTGGTCCATAGTGGCGACGCTCAATTACCTGCCACACGACGAGGAAACACGCATTGTGCTTGCCAAGGCCAAGAGCTTCGGCAAGAGCGAGGCCAAGCGCAAGGTGGTCTCCAACATGGTGCGCGTTGCAGATCTGACCCGCAACGCCTTCATTAACGGCGATCTCTCCACGGTGATGAGCCCGCGCACGGTGCTGACCTGGGCCGAGAACGCCGAAATCTTCAATGATCTCGGCTTTGCCTTCCGAATGACCTTCGTCAACAAGTGTGACGAGCTGGAACGGCCTCTGGTGGCCGAGTTCTATCAGCGCTGCTTCGGCGAGGAGCTGCCCGAGAGCGCCGCCAACGTGGTGCTCAGCTGAGGATCGCCATGGCCGCGGGCCCGAGTCGCAAGGAGGCGCCGACCGAGCCTTTCAAGCGCGCGCTCGGCCTCGCGGTGCGCGCCATCGCCGGCGATGATGAGGTGCAGGTCACCTACGCCCCCGGCAAGCCGGAGATCGATGGCAAGTCCGTCCAGCTGCCGGAGCCTTCCCGCGTTCCCTCTGCGAGAGAGGTGGCGGTGATCCGCGGCTGGGCCGACAGCCTGGCCCTTACCGCTGCGTGTCACGACGCCAAGCTGCATTCTAGGCTTGTTCCACGGGCAGGTCCCGCCAAGGCCGTGTTCGAAGCAGTCGAGCGCGCCCGCATCGAGGCCCTGGGCGCCAACCGCATGCCTGGCATGGCGACGAACCTGACGGCCCGCGTCGAGGACCAGTACGGTCACGGCCGGTATGCGGAAATCACAGAGAGGGCAGATGCACCTCTCGAGGACGCGCTCGCGCTGATCGTGCGCGAGCAGCTGACCGGTGCCGCCCCACCGAAGACTGCCAAGGCCATGGTGGAGCTGTGGCGTCCCTGGATCGAGGAGCGCGCAGGGCGCACGCTGTCGCGGCTGAGCCAGTTTGCGGAGGATCAGGCCTCTTTCGGCCAGGTGATGCGCGATGTCCTCAAGACGCTGGACCTCTCAGACGAGTTGTCGGAGGGCGAGCGCGAGGAGGGCGATCAGGAGCAGTCGGAAGACGGCGAGCAGGAGGCCCAGGACCAGCAGGAAGGCCAGGACGCGCAGGATCAGGCGAGCGAAGAGGAGCGCGGCGAGGGCGAGGAAGGTGAACCCGTCGATGCGCCGCAAGACGCCGATTTCGACGAGCATGATGCCGATGCCGACTACGAAGACTTGACGGACGCTCGCGAGCGGCGGCCGAATTTCAACGTTCTCGAAAATCCCGAGGCGTTCGGATACAAAATGTTCAACCGCCAGCAGGACGAGGAGATCGCGGCGGAGAACCTCTCGACACCGGACGAGCTGGAGCGGCTCAGGTCCTTCCTTGACAAGGAGCTGCGGCACTTGCAGAGCGCGGTCGGCCGGCTCGCCAACCGGCTGCAGCGCAAGCTCATGGCGCAGCAGAGCCGTGCCTGGGACTTCGACCTCGAGGAGGGCATGCTCGACGCGGCGCGCCTCACGCGCGTGGTGATTGATCCGCTCCATGCGCTCACTTTCAAGCAGGAGCGCGACGCCACCTTCCGCGACACGGTTGTCACGCTTCTGCTCGACAACTCGGGCAGCATGCGCGGGCGGCCGATCATGGTGGCGGCGTGCTGCGCCGACATTCTCGCCCGCACGCTCGAGCGATGCGGGGTCAAGGTCGAGATCCTGGGCTTCACCACCAAGGCCTGGAAGGGCGGTCAGGCCAGAGAGGCATGGCTCGCCGCCGGCAAGCCGCCCAATCCCGGTCGCCTCAACGACCTTCGCCACATCGTCTACAAGGCGGCCGACGCGCCCTGGCGCCGCGCCAAGCGTTCGCTGGCTCTGATGATGCGCGAGGGGCTCTTGAAAGAGAACATCGACGGCGAGGCGCTGGCCTGGGCGCATCGCCGCTTGCAAGGGCGGCCGGAGCGGCGGCGCATTCTCATGATGATCTCGGACGGGGCGCCCGTCGACGACTCGACCCTGTCGGTCAACACCGGCAACTACCTCGAGCAGCACCTACGACAGGTGATCGAAGAGATCGAGATGCGCTCGCCGGTCGAACTGATGGCCATCGGCATCGGCCACGATGTCACGCGCTACTATCGGCGCGCCGTGACGATTACCGATCCGGCCGAGCTTGCAGGCGCCATGACGGACAAGCTCTGCGAGCTGTTTGAAGAGGGAGCGCCGCGCTCGCCGGGTCAGCCGGCGCGTATACCGCGCCGCAAGCTGCACTGAGTTGGCGTCGTGTCCTTCAGGGATTGGCTCAGTATCTCGCTTACCCTCGTCGTAGTGTACTTGATGTACAGGCTGGTCACCAAAGTTCGGCAGCCGCGTCTACCGCTCGATTCTTGGCAAGACCCGGCTTTCGACTACAAAGTGTATCAGCGGGCGTATGACGAAGTGGTTCCTGCCGACAAGCTTGTGAGAACTCGCGACTTGGCCCGACGGCGCAGGCTTCTCGACACTCAGCTGGCGGCCAACTTTTCGGGCGTTGGTGAGCGGATCGCGCAGCGCATAGCTCAGCGAGTGTCAGCGTCGAATCGATCTGCAACCGTGGTGGTCCTGCTCCTCGACAACTCGGGCTCTTTGAAAAGGTCACCGGGTGATCTGTCATCATCCCCTGTACCATTTGCGGGTGCCTGCGGACCCTCATCAGCTATCATGCTAACCGCATGCGCCGCTGACTTGCTGGCTGAGTCCCTGGAGCGGTGCGGCATGATAGTGGAGGTCCTGGGGTTTACGACAATTGCTTGGAGAGGCGGACGTTCTCGCCGGGATTGGCTACTGCACCCCATGTCGAGACGAAGTCTCGCCGTCATGCTCGATGCCTCGTTGCTGAAGGAGAATGTCGACGGCGAAGCCCTCGCATGGGCGCATGCGCGGTTGATGGCGCGGCGTGAGGCTCACCGGATTCTGCTGGTCGTCTCAGATGGAGCGCCGGTCGATGACTCAACGCTTTCGGTGAGTCAAGGCGACTATCTGGAGCGGCACCTGCGCCACGTGATTGAAGAGATCGAGACGCGCTCGCCCGTCAAGCTCGTTGCCGTCGGCATTGGCCACGATGTCACGCGCTACTACCGCCGCTCCGTGACCATTAAGGATCCTGCTGAGCTTGTAGGCGTCATGACGGACAAACTTGTCGAGTTGTTCGAGGAGGGTGCACCGCGGTCGCGCCCCGAGGCCCTCTGACACCCAACTCTGAACGGGGAAGATCATGAATTACCCGATTGGCGCCGGCGGCCTCTCGCGCCGCGTCGTCCTGGGCGGGCTCGCGGCTACTGCTTGCATGGCGGGCTCGCCGCGGATTGATGCGCAGACCGAGGGGCCCGGCGAGGCTCTGGACGCGCCGATCGCGATCAACGCGAGGCCGATTGCGCATTTCCAGCCCGGCCGGCCAGATATCAAGCGCTTCGGCGATCTCGAGTTTCGCGGTGGCCTCGTTCTCTCCTCGCCCAGCGAGCACTTCGGCGGCTTGTCCGGTCTAGTGATGGAGGCCGACGGAAGGAGCCTGCTGTCGGTCTCGGATGTCGGATCCTGGCTTCGCGCGGACGTCGCCTATGAGGGCAACAGGCCGGCTGGCCTCGGGCGCGGACGCATTGGCGCCCTGCACGCGGTCGGCGGGCGCTCCTTGCGCGACAAGCGCGAGCAGGATGCCGAATCGGTCACGCTCGTCGATGGCACCCTCGAGCGTGGAACCTTGCTGATCGGCTTCGAGCGCGTGCATCGCATCGGCCGCTTTGAAATTCGCGGCGGGCAGGTGCAGCCCCCCTCCAAGTATCTGCGGCTCCCGGCAGAGGGCCGCCGCATGCCGGCCAACCAGGGGATAGAGGCGCTGGCCGTCATACGCGCCGGTGCGCTGAAGGGCTCGGTCGTCGCTTTTGCCGAGCGCTTCACAAGAGGAACCGGCTATCACACGGGCTGGATCTGGGTGGGAGGCGAGCCGCATCGCCTGCAGCTGCGAGATATCGACGGCTTCGACATCACGGACGCGGCCGGCCTGCCGGACGGCGGCCTGCTTGTGCTTGAGCGCTACTTCCGCTGGACGGCGGGTGTTCACATGCGCATCCGCCGCCTCCTGCCGACCGAGATCAAACCCGGCGCTCGGTTAACCGGCCGCATCGTGCTGGAGGCGGACTCAGGCTTCGAGATCGACAATATGGAAGGCATTGCCGTCCATAGCGGTGCGGGCGGCGAGACGGTCGTATCCCTGATCTCCGACGACAACTTCAACCGCTTCCTGCAGCGAAACGTCTTCCTGCAGTTCACGCTGCTCGGCTGACGCCGTCGCGCGCGCCCTGGACCACCCTTCCTACGCGGCCGCCTGTTCGCTGTGCGCCTTCCGCACGGCGCGCTTTAGTTTCTGGCAGCGGTCCGACAGTGTTTCGTCCTTCGCCTTCATGAGAAAGGCATCAAGGCCGCCGATGCGCTCGACCGATTTCAGCGCGTGGGCGCTGATGCGCAGGCGCACCCTTCGTTGCAGGACGTCGCTGATGAGCGTCACATCGACGAGATTGGGCCTGAAGGTGCGCTTGGTCTTGTTCTCGGCATGGCTGCGCAAGTGGCCCGACATCGGGCCCTTGCCGGTCAGCTCGCATCGGCGTGTCATTCGCACTGTCCTTGGAAGCGCGCGTCTTCGGCGCACGGTCTGCCCTGCGCGGCCGTTCTATACGAGGAGCCAGTGGCGTCAAGGCTTTGTGCTGGCCGGAGCCACCTGTTACGGTAATCTTTACCGGTGATGAATAGCTTGCTGGAGACACAGAATTGACGCAAAAGCGGTTAGCGTGCCCGCGGCAAATGCCGTGGCTTGCGGTGCGTTGCCCAAGGTGTGTAGAGGCCGAGTCATGAAGCGTCTGGTGCCGATCCTTGCAGGTGTTGTTGCGTTCGCCACAGGCGGCGTCCTTGCCAGTCGGGCAGAGGCATGGCCTGCTACGGTGCGCGCCGTCTATGACGTGAATTTCAACGGTTTCAACGTGGGCACCTTCGAATTTCTGTCTCAATCTGAAGAGCAGAGCTACACCCTGACTGGCAACGCACAGCTGAGCCTGCTGCTCGGGGCATTCACTTGGATCGGCGAGACCCGCGCGTTCGGCTTGATGGCTAACCCCGCACCGAAGCCGGCGGCGTTCGCGTTCGACTTCAGAGCCAACACCAAGACCGGCTCGACGAGAATGGACTTCGCCAACGGCAAAGTCTTCGACATCAGGCATTCGCCGCCCGCGGAGCTGAAGGCAGACACGGTGCCGTTGCGCGAGCAGCATCTGAAAGGGGTGCTTGATCCGCTCAGCGCCATCCTGGTTATCGCGCGATATTCCAATCCGGATCCCTGCGATCACCGCCTGCCGATCTTTGACGGCAAGGAGCGCTTCGATCTCGTGCTGTCCTACAAGGGACAAGTGAAGGTGAGCGAGCAGCAGCCAAGCGGGCAGCCCGCGATCGCCCACGTTTGCCGCGTGAAATACCAACCGATCGCCGGCCACAAGATCGATGCCGAGAATTCATACTTGGCAACGACCGATGCGATCGAAGTTTCGCTGCGGCCGATCCCCAGCGTCAATGTGCTCGTTCCCTATCAGATCACGATTCCAACGATGGTCGGCTACGCCACCATCGTCTCAAAGCGTGTGGAAATTGAATCACCAGGGTTGCCCCAGATCGCGCTCCTGCACTGAAGCGTCTGCCCGGACGAGCGACTGCGGCGAGGCGATTTTCGTTTGCGTGGAACCACTGGACTTGACGTTGCAAGGCAGATTGCGCCCACTCGCGGTGCGGCCTGCGCGGTGCGAGGGCGGTGAAGCGCCGTTTGGCATGGCTTTCTCTGCACGAGCCCTTGATCTTGCCGCATCGCTCTGCAATGCCTCGGGTAGGATGATGCCGAAGGGCTTCCCAATGAGCCGCCATTTCGAACACCGCATTCGCAATGTCACCGCCGTGCTCGGCCCGACCAACACGGGCAAGACGCATTTGGCGATAGAGCGCATGCTCGGACACCAATCCGGGCTGATCGGCCTGCCGCTGCGACTGCTGGCACGTGAAGTCTATGACAAGATCGTCGCCCGGGTCGGCGCCGACGCTGTTGCCCTTGTGACCGGCGAGGAAAAGATCAAGCCGGACCGGCCGCGCTATTACGTATGCACGGTCGAGGCCATGCCGCGCGACGCGGACATCGATTTCCTTGCCATTGACGAGGTGCAGCTCGCCGCCGACCCGGAACGCGGGCATGTCTTTACGGACCGTCTGCTGCACGCTCGGGGTCGGGAGGAGACACTGCTGCTCGGTGCGCAGACCATGCGCCAAGCGATCGCCGATTTGATACCTGGCGCCAACTTCATCTCTAGGCCCCGCCTGTCGAAGCTCACGTATGCAGGCGAGAAGAAGATCACGCGCCTGCCGACGCGCTCGGCCGTCGTCGCCTTTTCTGCTGCCGAGGTCTATGCAATTGCCGAGTTGATGCGCCGCCAACGCGGCGGCGCCGCCGTCGTGCTGGGCGCACTCAGCCCGCGCACGCGCAACGCCCAGGTGGCGCTGTATCAGTCGGGCGATGTCGACTTTCTGGTCGCAACCGACGCCATCGGCATGGGCCTCAATCTCAACGTCGACCACGTCGCGTTCGCGGGCATGCGCAAATTCGACGGGCAGGTGCATCGCGATCTCATACCGGCTGAGCTGGCGCAGATTGCCGGGCGTGCGGGACGCCACATGAACGACGGCACCTTCGGCGTCACCGGCAATATCCAACCGTTCTCGGCCGACATCATCGAGCGGCTCGAAACGCACGCATTTGACAGTGTGAAGTCGCTGCAGTGGCGAAGCAGAGACCTCGACTTCAGCTCGCTGGACCGGCTGCGGGAGAGCCTGCGTCGGGTTCCAGACGAACTGCGTCTCACGCGGGCGCGCATGGCGGACGATACCAGCGCGCTGGAAAACGTCAGCGGCGATCGCGAACTGGTATCCTTGGCCAATTCGCCCGAGGCCGTGGCCCGCTTGTGGGACGTTTGTCAGGTTCCCGACTATCGCAAGATTTCCGCCCAGGATCATGCCGAACTGGTTACCGCGCTCTACAAGTTCCTGATGAGCCCGGCTGCGCGCATCCCGGTCGATTGGTTTGCCAAGCAGGTAGCGCTTGCCGACCGCACGGATGGCGACATCGACACACTGGCGACCCGTATCGCCCACATTCGCACTTGGACTTTCGTATCGAACCGAGCCGACTGGGTCGACGACCCCGAGCATTGGCAAGGCCGCACCCGCGCGATCGAGGACAGCCTTTCTGACGCCCTGCATGAATGCCTGACGCGGCGCTTCATCGACCGGCGAACCAGCGCCCTGATGCGCGGCCTCAAGGAGAAGGACGAACTGGCCGCCGAGATAGCCCAGGACGGTGCGGTGCGGGTCGAAAAACACTACGTGGGCCGCCTGCAGGGGTTCCGCTTTTTTCCGGACACCCAGGCGGAAGGCATCCATGGCAAGGCTGCTCGCACCGCCGCGGCGCAGGTGCTCGTCCGGGAGTTTGCAATGCGCGCGCGCCGCGTGGCGGCGGCCAAGAACGATGCCTTCAAGCTGAGCCGGTGCGGTCAGATCCTTTGGCGGGACGAGGAAGTTGCGCGACTGGAGGCAGGCGACGACCTGCTCAAGCCCATCGTCATCCTTTCAGCCGATGAGGCTATGAGCGCACCAGACAAGGAGAGGGTGCAAGAACGTCTGATTGCCTGGGTTGGCGAAACCATCGGCGAGCGGCTCAAGCCGTTGGTCGAAATCGCCGGCGCGAAGGATCTCTCCGGGTTGGCGCGAGGAATTGCGTTCCGGCTGAGCGAAGGCTTGGGGATACTGCGGCGGGAGGCTGTGGTTGAGGAGGTGCGGGCGCTCGACCAGCCGGCCAGATCACAACTCCGCAGCTACGGTGTGCGCTTTGGTGCCTTCAACATCTATTTTCCTTCGCTGCTCAAGCCGGCCTCCGTCGAGTTGTCACTCGTCTTGTGGGTGCTCAAGTGCGGCGCCGCGAACGGTCTCGACCTCGCAAACCCGCCGGAGCCGCCGCGCCCAGGCTTGACGTCGCTCGTTGTCGACACCGCTTTGCCGGAGGCGTTCTATCGTGTCATTGGGTACCACCTGTGCGGAACCCGGGCAGTTAGGATCGACATGCTGGAGAGGCTAGCAGATCAAATTAGGCCACTGGTGGCGTGGCGGCCCGATCCGGCTAGCCCGCATCCACCCCCCAAAGGGGCTACAGGTGATGGCGGGTTCAGGGTTATGCCCGACATGATGTCCATTCTGGGTTGCTCGTCGGCTGATGTGGGCGAGGTTCTGCGGAAGTTGGGTTTCCGCTTCGAGCGAGTGGCATTGGCACCGGCCAAAGATGGGACAAGCGCCGAATTGACCGCAGCAACGGTTGCCGAAGCAAGCACCGGTGCCGATGAAGTGAACGGCGGGAACCTGCCGCCGCCCTCTGCGGAGATTGCAGCGACAACCGGAGAGGACCAGGGCATCGCCAAGCCGGTGCACGGCACGGAGGCAGCAGAAGCCAAATGGGATGAGATCTGGCGCCCACGGGGGCGGGGGCGTCAATCGGACCGCCCACGCCGACGCCGGGGCCTTCACGCAGGCGAGAAGGAGGCCGCCCCGCCACGGGGCAGGGAAGTCTGGCGCAACCGGCGCGAGAGTAAACATGGCGCGCCCGGGCGTCGGGAAGATCGGCCGCGTCCCTACAGCCAATCGGCTGCGCCGGCACCCAAAACCGGCATCGATCCGGACTCGCCGTTCGCGGCTCTGAGTTCGCTCAAGGCCGCCTTGGAAAGGCAAAGCCAGGAATAGCGGCCGCAGGGTAGGCTCGGATAGCGCCATGTCAGGCAAGCGCCCTGCGCCGGTCCAGCGGCTCGACAGGTGGCTCTGGTTTGCCCGAATGCTGAAAAGCCGAACCTTGGCGGCTCAACTGATAGAGGCTGGCAAGGTGCGGGTGAACCGGGTACGCGTGGTCAAGCCCAGCCGCTTCCTGCGCGAGGGCGATGTACTTACCATCACACTGCGGGGACAGGTGCTTGTGCTCAAGGTATTGGCTGCTGGATCGCGCCGCGGACCGCCCCCAGAAGCACGCCTCCTCTATCAACCCGTCGATGACGGGAACCGGGCCGGGCTACGCGAAACAAGCGACGTACTGGGCGGACACCCCGGCAGATTGCGGAAGCGCGGTCGGGGGCCAAGTCACGGGGCCGCCAATTGCAAGTAGCACCCCAAGACCGTAGGTACTTGTACCTTGCGACGCGGGCCCCATCTGTGGCAATAGGTGGTGGACCCATCGATAGCGCAGCCCCAGTGTTTTGTTGGCCGTGGCTTGAACGCGCATGACCTACATCGTCAACGAGAACTGCATCAAGTGCAAATTCACCGATTGCGTGGAGGTCTGCCCGGTTGATTGCTTCTACGAGGGCGCCAATATGCTCGTCATCCATCCGGACGAGTGCATCGATTGCGGGGTTTGCGAACCCGAGTGCCCCGTTGACGCAATAAAGCCGGATACGGAACCTGGCCTCGAGAAGTGGCTCGAGCTGAACCGCGAGTATTCCGAGAAGTGGCCCAACGTTACGTCGAAGAAAGAGTCGCCTGCTAATGCGGATGAGTTTCGCGATCAGAAGGACAAATTCAATAAATACTTCGACCCTGAGCCTGGCGCCGGTGATTAGCTGGTGACGCGTCAAGGTTAGTTCCAGCTGCGCGCTATGGTTGTGCGAATTGCTGTTACTGCCTACCTGCTGAACTTAAGCATCTGCGAGACGGAAGGCCGAGAAAAGGCCGCAGCCGCTTCAAGATCGGTGAAAATTGTGTTATGGTGCATTTGCGTGGGTTAGATGGTGAACAAATCTGGAACGTACAATCGCAAGTGAGGCGATTCTTCCACTGCGCAGCAACGGCACGCGACGGGCAGGTGGCAAATGCGTCGATGTGCGGGCGCGGTGCCTGGGCAGCCAAAGGTTATGGCCTAGCGGGCGGCTGCGACACCGCCGAGGCAGGGTGTCGGCATCACGTCGACGACCCCGCTCGGACCGTCCCGGCTCGGCGGGACAAAGGCAAAACCGTTTCTAGTCTGCACGCGAATGTAGAGTGAGAACGACATGGCACAAAAAATGGCCTCGAGCAGGAGTGGGGCAAAGAAGACTGACAAGAAGCCCGCCAACCGCAAGGGTGCACACCCTGCGTCGGCTGCCAAGGCCGCAAAGCAAAAACGAAAGAGTGGGTTGGCGAGGGCCCAAGCCAAGCATGCGCCAAAACCAACTCCGGCAAGGCAGCAAAAACAGGTTGTGCCGGTTGTCAAATCCCCTCCCCTCAAGCAGCCGATCGCGCCGCGGGTCGGGCCAGCGACTGCCAAGCCCGCCGTGACCAAGGCGATTGTTGCGATCAGGCAGGCGATGCCGTCCGCCGCTCGTCCAGTGATGCCTGCCGGCGTACGTACCATGCCGGCGGCGGTTGGCAAGACAGGCCAGAAGATAATTGCCCCTCCGTTGAAGCAGCCCCCGGCTGGGAAGGTTGCGGCGCAGCCGAAGAAACCCGTGCATCAGCGGCACGGTTTCAAGATCGGCGAGTGGATTGTGTATCCCGCGCACGGCGTTGGGCGCATCGTGGCAATTGAAGAGCAGGAGATCGCCGGAATCTCGTTGGAGCTCTTTGTTATCACCTTCGAGAAGGACAAGATGACGCTCAGGGTGCCAACCGGCAAGTCGCAGAGCGTGGGCATGCGCAAGCTGGCCGAAGAGGGGACTGTCAGGAAGGCGATGGAGACGCTTAAGGGCCGGGCTCGCGTCAAGCGCACCATGTGGAGCCGACGTGCCCAGGAGTACGAGGCAAAAATCAACTCTGGTGACCTCATCTCGATTGCCGAGGTGGTGCGAGACCTCTACCGCTCGGAGAGCCAGCCTGAGCAATCCTACTCCGAGCGCCAGCTTTACGAGGCCGCGCTGGATCGCATGGCGCGCGAGATCGCAGTGGTCGAGAAGCTGGACGAGCGTGGGGCTGTCCAGCGTATCACCGAGATCCTGGCAAAGAGCGCGCGCGGGCGTCGGCAGGCTGCCGAAGAGGCCGAAACGAAAGCCGCCTGAACAGGAAGAGCATCTCTCGCATCGGAACCGTCCGGCCTTTGGGGGCCGGGCGGTTTCTGCATTTCTGGCGGTGGGCGGCAGGTGATCGATTGCTGCGTTGTACGTCGATCTTGCCTTCGAACGGGCCGAAGCAAGGTGTAGATGCCTTCCAGCCCTAACCTCTACTCCGCCGCTTCGTAGCGCGGGGGGCGGCAATTTTTGCCGTCTCGGCTCGCGGCTACCCTCCTACCGGCGCGGGGTCGAAGGCCAAAAAAAGCCCTCGCCCGCGTTACAGCCAGAGGCCACCCGGAGCCGACCCGCCGCCCCGCGGCGGACTCGACTGTCCCAACGCCAATGGCTACGGTGCCAATGGTTAATTTCGGTGGGAAGCCCAAACATCATGATGCGTGGATCGTTTTTCGGGGTGCGACGGGCAACCCTGGCGCTTTTTGCTGTGGCACTCGTTTTGGTCTCCGCCGCCGCTGTCGCGCAGCAGGTCCAGGGACCGGCACTGGATGTCCCGTTTGTGCCGACTCCCCCGGAGGTGGTCGACCGCATGCTGCAGATGGTCGACGTCAGGCCGGATGATTTC
>Ga0247727_10011405_pt1 | contig 15525 bp, 20 predicted proteins | sample WisWelCaveWW1625_FD_202498 | JGI IMG/M metagenome (GOLD analysis project Ga0247727, IMG submission 202498) | Biofilm microbial communities from Wishing Well Cave, Virginia, United States - WW16-25 | ecosystem: Environmental > Aquatic > Deep subsurface > Groundwater > Cave microbial mat | place...
CTGCTGCGCGCGCACCTCGCTTCTTGTTGCCCATGGACGCCTCCATCGCTGCATTCTCCTGCCAGAGGGTGGTCCACGGAAATCGCGGGGCGGGGGAGGCCGTTCCACCGAGATCGCTGACCTCGCCGACGAGTTCGCGTCTGCGCTTGGCCGCCCAGTGGCCACCGTCGTGGAAGCCGCTCGACTGACGGCTCGGCACCCCAACACCGTCCGGCGCGCCATCCGCATCGGGGGCTTGCGCGGCTCACGGCAAACGGCAAAGGCCCCCATCCGGATCCGGACCCGGGAACTGGCGCGCTGGATCCTCGCAGGCGAGTCGCATCCCACCCCGACGAACGCAGGCTTGCCATGAGGAGCACCTCGCCACCTCGGGCGGGGAAGCCGGCTGTGGCCGACCGGCGATCCGCCGATGAAGTTCGCCTCATCGAGGTTCGCAGCGGCATCGCGCGTGGCTGGGCCTTCACACCTCAGTACGGCAAGCGGTGCTTCCGCACGGGGTGGCAGTCGGAACCAGCGGCGCCGCTCAACATCGTCGAGCAATGGGCGCTCGCCGGAAACGTCGCCCTGCGTACTGGTTCGGTATCCAGAGTCATCGTCCTGGACGACGACACGCCGGCGCAGAACGCGGACGTGCTCCTTGCGCTGCCCGTCACCGTGACGGTCCTGACGGGCAGCGAGAAGCGGCACCACTACTTCCGGCACCCCGGCTTCCCGGTCCGCAATTCGACCGGGCGGCTGCTGCACGGCGTGGACGTGAAGGGCGATAGCGGCGCAGTCACGTTCGTCGGGTCGATCCACCCGGATACCCGGCGGATGTATCGGTGGGCCCCCGGCTTGTCGCCCGACAACATCGACCTCGCGGCATTGCCGGACGACGTGATCGACCGGCTGCGGCCGCGCACCACCGCGCCGGCCAGCTTCAAGACGCCCGGGATCCCGGAGGGCTGCGCCGGCCGACCCGATCGGTATGCCGCAGGAGCCCTGCGCGGTGCCGCGCTGCGCGTCTTCGACGCCGCCGAGGGCACGCGCAACTCCACGCTTAACCGCGAGGCCTTTGCCCTCGCGCGCTTCGTCGCCGCTGGACTGCTGGCGCGCGAGCGCGTCGAAGATGTGCTGGCCGAGGCCGCGCGCGCGTCCGGCCTCGGCGATTTGGAAGTCACTAGTACGTTGCGCAGCGCGCTCGACAGTGGCCTGCACGGCGCCACTCCGGCCCCGTTGCTGGAGGTTCGGCGATGACGCAGCCGAAGGAGTCCAGCGCCTCGAAGGGCGCGAGCGATGGTGCCAAGGCCAGGGCGTTGACCGACAGCGGCAACGCCGAGCGGCTCGTTGAGGCGTACGGCGACGAGCTGCGCTTCTGCCACGCTTGGGCAAAGTGGTTCTGCTGGGATGCGCGGCGCTGGCACCTGGACGACAGCGGCCACCCCATGCAGCTGTCCAAGATCGTCGCCCGGCGCATCCGCATCGAGGCCATGGCGGCGACCGAGCCCGACCTGGGGGAGCAGCTCGCCAAGTGGACCAAAGCGTCCGAGAGTCGCGGTAAGCGGCAGGCCATGGTCGAGCTGGCCAAGTACGAGCCCGGCATCGCGATCCAGCTCGACGAACTCGACCTCGATCCATGGCTGCTCAACTGCATGAACGGCACGCTGGATCTGCGTACCGGCAAGCTGCGCGCCCACGACCGCGCCGACAACCTGACGAAGCTGGTGCCCCACCACTACGATCCGGCTGCTGGTTGCCCGCTGTGGTTAGCGTTCCTCGAGCGCATCCTCCCCAACCCCGAGGTGCGCGCCTTCGTGCAGCGCGCGGTGGGCTGGTCGCTGACGGCCGACGTTTCCGCGCAGGTGTTCTTCTTCTGCTACGGCCTCGGCGCCAACGGCAAGAGCACGTTTCTCAACGTACTCCAGAAGATGCTCGGGACCGACTTCGCGATCCAGGCCGCACCTGAACTGCTCCTGGCGCGTCGTGAACGAAGCCACCCGACGGACCAGGCCGATCTGTTCCGCATCCGCCTCGCGGTGTGCACCGAGATCGGGGCCGGCCGCTCGCTGGACGAGGTCACCGTCAAGCAGTTGACCGGCGGCGACAAGATCCGGGCGCGGCGCATGCGCGAGGACTTCTGGGAATTCTCGCCGACGCATCACATCTGGATCGCCGCGAACCACAAGCCGATCGTCCGTGGCACCGACGAGGCCATCTGGCGCCGTATCCTGCTGGTGCCGTTCGAGGTCACGATCCCCGAAGCGGAGCGCGACCCGAAGCTGTTGGACAGCCTGGCAGCCGAGATGCCGGGCATTCTCGCGTGGGCCGTCGGCGGCTGCGAGCAGTGGCTCCAGCAGGGTGGCCTCCACCCGCCGGACGCGGTGCTGCTGGCCACCAAGGAATATCAGGACGAGATGGACGTCGTCGGCGGCTTCGTCGGCGAGTGCTGCAAGGTGCACCAGGGCGCGTCCACGCCCGCCAGCGTGCTGTACGCGGCCTATCAGGCATGGGCCGCCGCGAACAGTGAGGAGCCGGTCAACCAGAAGACCTTCGGCGTCCGGCTGACGGAGCGCGGCCACCAGCGCAAGAAGCGGCGCGGCGTCTACCACTACGTCAACCTGCTGCTCGAGCACCCAGCGCCCGAGCCCGACGGGGACGATGGGGGACGATCAGGACCGAGTTTCGGTATCGCGCCAGGAGAGCGAGCTGCTGAAGCCGATGCGGGAACATCGTCCCCATCGTCTCCCGACGCGGCCTTGGCGGTCCTCCCTCGGGGGGATGAAGGGGGACGATGGGGACCGTCTTCCCATATGAGCCCAGCTTCGGTTGCGACTGGGCCTCATAGCGGAACACGGTCCCCATCGTCCCCCATCGTCCCCCCGGACGACGCTGATGGCCTCCACCAGCAAGCCATCGACGGCGACTGGTGCGACCCATCGGCGAGCCTGCCCGCAGCCGGCCGCGCGGACGAGGTCAACCCTGGCGACGTGTGCTGCGCTGCCATCCCTCCCGAACAGCGGCGATGAGTACGTCACACATCAGCGGACTGCGCTTCACGTCCTGCACGCCCCGCGACCGCGCCACCGGCCTCGTCGGCTACGCCTCCTTCGTCCTTGCCGACTTCGTCCGCCTCGACGGCGTCGCCGTCCGCCGCACCAGCGATGGCCGAATCGTCCTCTCCTTCCCGGTGAAGCACGACCGCGCCGGCCGCCAGCACCCGTTGGTGCGCCCGGTCAGCAACGCCGCCCGCCAGGCCATCACGCGTGCCATCGTCGAGGCGCTGCAGCTCCGGGCGGAGGCCGCGCCGTGATCGCCCGGGCCAGCCATGGCCAGTCGCCGCAGTCAAGCGCCTGCACTCCGCCCGCCTTACCCCTGCGAGATCCGGCTCACATGAGCCAACGCGAAATCCTCCGCGAACTGGCCGCGCTCCTGGCCGCCGCCTACGCCCGCTGGCGCCAGATTCCCCTTGCTGCCTCTCCGGGACCTGAGCCCTCGTGTGACCAGCCGAGAGCGCCGGGCGCCGCCCGCGCGCGACGCGGCCACCCGAAGCCCCAGGAGCGAAACCCGTGAACGCCAAGAGAACCACCACCAGGCCGGCCGCGCTGCTCTGGTCGCGGCAGGGCCGCGTGTGCTGCGCCCAGCACGCGCCGTACCCGATGAGCGACACCTGGCGCCACGAAGGCTGGCGCCGGATGCGCGACGACGAGATCGCGTCGATGTCGCACGAGATCGGCCGCCCCCTCGACTGCGAGACCTGCCACGGCATCGCGCAGCGCGCCGCGGAGGCCCGTCGATGAACGCCTCCGCCCCCCGCCTGCTGTTCTGGGCCGTGGACGGCGCGCTGGCCTGCGCGCGCCACGCGCCCGTGCCGGGCAGCGACCTCTGGCACACCGAGCGCTGGCGCCGCGTGCCCGACGCCACGCTCGCCGCGCTCGCCGCCAACGGCCGCAAGACGCTTGCCTGCGAGGCGTGCGTGGCCGCTCGCCGCGCCCGCATGGAGGCCCGCCGATGACGCCGGAACGGATCGAGACCAGCGGCAAGGCCGAGGCGCTCGCGCGCATCCGGCACGCCCAAGAGACGATCCTCGCCGCCATCGCCCGCGAGCTGCCCGAGCTGAAGGCGGGCAAGGTGCGCGTCAAGTACGACGCCGCCGGGCCGTTCACGTTTAGCGTGGACCTCGCGCCCATCGTGGGCGGCACGGTCGTCTCGCGCGAGCGCGTGGACTTCCAGCAGCTGGCTGCGGTCTACGGCCTGCGGCACGAGGACCTCGACGCGCGGGTGACCCTCAACGGGACCGCGTACACCATCGACGGCCTGCTGCCGCGCGGGTCGAAGTTCAACGTCCTGCTGCGCGCGGCCTCGGGGAAGCGCTTCAAGTTCCCGGCCGAGGCGGTGCGGCGCGCGCTGGGCCGCCCGGTGACGGAGGCGGGCCGATGACGACGCTCATCGTGGACGTGCGCACGCCAGACGGCGCGCGGGCCTTCGAAGTGCTGGCGACCTTCGGCGAGCAGGTCGTGCTGGCCGAGACGGCCACCGAGGTCTTCCCGGACGGCCGGCGCGAATGGCGCGACGCCCGCGACGTGCTCCTGCTGGTCGGCCGCCAGCCGCGCGGCGCGGAGGGCCGGTCATGACGCGCCCCACTGATGCCCCGCGCCTCCACGCCCGGCTCGCCCGCCTGGTGGGCGCGGGCCGCCCCACGCGCGCCCGGGCGGCGCAGATCCGCGCGCTGGCCGACCGCATCGCAGGCCACACCGGCCAGCCCGTGCGCCGCGTGCTCGACTTCGCCTGCCGCGACGCCGCGGACCGCCTCGTTGCGGAGGCCCTGCGATGACGCGCAAGCCCAAGCCCCCGCCGTTCGATCCGATGACGCACCACACCAGCCAGGCGACGGACGTCGAGCTCGCCGGCTACCTCGAGGACCGCCTCGGCCTCTCGCCCACCGAGATCAAGACCATCACCACCATGCTCGGCTGCGACGGCGCGGCGCACGAGGTGTGGGAAGAGCTGGTCGCGCGCCGGCGGAAGGCGGGCGCATGAGCGCGCCCAAGTACCCCCACGTCCGCGTGAAGCTCACCGGCCGCGACGGGAACGCCTTCGCCGTGCTCGGCGCGGTCAGCAGCGCCCTGCGGCGCGCCGGCGTGGCCAAGGAGGAGCGCGACGCCTTCTTCGCCGAGGCCACCGCGGGCGACTACGACCACCTCCTCGCGACCGCGATGCGGTGGGTGGACGTGTCATGACCACCGCAGCCGATCCCACCGTCCTCGCCCAGCTCGCGGCCTTCGAGGCGATGGACGTGCCCGCGCTGGTGGCCGAGTACCAGCGGCTGTTCGGTGAGGCCCCGCGCTGCAAGAACAAGGTCTGGTTGCGCCGCAACGTCTGCTGGAAAGTGCAGGAGCTGCACTATGGCGGGCTGTCCCCCACGGCGCGCGAGCGCCTCGAGCGGCTCATCGACGAGGTCATCGTCCCCGGCTGCGGCACGGCGGCTCCTGCGCCTCCCCCGCGCCCGCGCGACCCGGCCGAGCCTCCCATCGGCACGACGCTCGTGCGCGCCTGGCGCGGCCAGCAGATCCGCGTGACGGCCACGGCCGACGGCTACGAGCACGAGGGCCGGACGTTCCGGTCGCTCTCCGCCGTGGCGCAGCACGTGACCGGGACGAAGTGGAACGGCCGCGCGTGGTTCGGCCTTGCCGCCGCGAGGGCCCGCCGATGACCAGCACGCTGGAACCCCGCCGGGCGGCGCCAGCGGCCCCCACGGTCGTCCGCGTGGCCATCTACACGCGCAAGTCCGTGGACAAGGGCCGCGAGCAGGCCCTCACCAGCAACGAGGCCCAGCGCGCCCTCGTGGACGCCTACGTGCGCAGCCAGGCCGCCGCGGGCTGGGTCGCGCTGCCCGACGCCTTCGACGACGCGGGCGTCAGCGGCGCCACGCTTGGCCGGCCCGCCTTCCGCCGCCTCATGGACCGGGTGCGCGCCCGGGACGTAGACGTGATCGCGGTCTACCGCCTCGACCGCATCTCGCGCACGATGCTGGACTTCCTCCAGCTCCAGGCGCAGTGCGCCAAGCTGGGCGTGCAGTTTGTGTCGCTGTCGGAGAAGCTCGACACGACCTCGGCCATGGGCCGCTTCGGCATCCAGCTCCTCATGGCCGTGGCCCAGCTCGAGCGCGAGACGACGGCCGAGCGCGTGCGCGACAAGACCGCCGCCGCGCGCGACCGGGGCCTGTGGACGGGCGGGCGGCCGCCGCTCGGCTTGGACAGCCGGGACGGCAAGCTCGTGGTCAACGCCGCCGAAGCCGGCGTGGTCCGCGAGGTCTTCGCCCTCTACCTCCGCCTCGGCTCGCTGTCGGCCCTGGCCGGCGAGGTCGCGGCCCGCGGCTGGCGCAACAAGGCCTGGACCAACCGCCTCGGGCAGCCGGCCGGCGGCGCACCCTTCGACACGAGCCGGCTGCGCGTGCTGCTGGCCAACCCGCTATACGCCGGGCTCATCCGCTGCGGGGCCGAGCTGCGGCCGGCGCAGCACGCGGCCATCCTCGACCGGGCGACGTGGGACGTGGTGCAGGCGAAGCTCGCCACGAAGGCTCCCACCATCCGCCGCCCGCGGCGCGCCTGGAAGGCCCTGCTCGGCGGCCTGCTCACCTGCGGCTGCGGGGCCGCCATGACGCACGGCTTCAGCAGCAAGGGTGCCCGCCGGTATCGCTACTACACCTGCACGAAGATCATCCACTTCAACGCCGCCGCCTGCCCGGGCTCGCGCGTGAAGGCCGAGGACATCGAGGGCTTCGTGGTCGGGCGCCTGGCGACGATGGGCCGCGACCGGGCACTCGTGGCAGCCGTGGTGGCCGCTGCGCGCGAAGGCACGCCTGCGGGCGACGCCCTCGACGAGGGCGAGCTGCGGCGCGTCCTGGCCGACCTCGTGCCGCTGTGGGAGGTCATGGCGCTGCCCGAGCGCCAGCGCGTGCTGAACCTGCTGCTGGAGCGCGTGACCTACACGGCCGCCAGCCACGACATCCAGTTCTCGCTGCGCGACAGCGGGGTGCGCACGCTGGCGGGCGAGCTGGCCCGGGAGGCGAGCCCATGACGACGGTGAGCTTCAAGGCCGTGCTCGGGCGGCAGCGGGACGGCCAGGTCGCGCCACGTTCGCCCGCGGCGCTCGAAGCCCCCACCGTCCCGCTGGCCGCGCAGGACGCGCCCGGCGCGCCAGTGTCGCGCGTGGCGCGCTTGTTGGCGCTCGGCTACCGGGTCCGGCGCCTGCTCGACGAGGGCGCCCTCCCCGACCAGCGCGAGGCGGCCGCGCGGCTCGGCATGGTCTTCCCGCAGCTCACGCACGTGATCAACCTGACCTACCTCGCGCCGCGCATCCAGGAGGCCATCTTGGCCGGCGACGTGGTCCTCAGCGAGAGCGGCCTGCGGCCGGTTTGCCGGCTGGCGGCCTGGACGCAGCAGGAAGCCGCCTTGGCGCGCCCGCACGCGCCGTTGCTCGCCGCCCGCGGCAAGCGTTGAAGCTCGCCCACTCAGTAGGGACCATGGCTGGCGCCCGGGACTACGACACAGAGTTATAGAGACCCATGCGACCCAAGAGATCCACGTGGTTTCAGGTTTTCCACGCGGGCGGGCACTGCACCTCCAAGAGGCACCGGAGTTGACCACCTCGCCAGCCCCCGCCGACGTCGAGTTGACCCTCCCGGAGTATGTCGCTGCAACGTGCGCTTGGCTGGCATCCTGGGCCACCACGGCCCCCGCCAACGACGCCCTCTTCCACTTCATCAGGGCCATGAAGGCGCATGACAGCCTCCGCGGCCTGCCGGCAGGGCAAGCCCATGCCGCGCTCGCCAGGATCACGGCAAGCGGCGTGGAGATCGATCTCCCAGGCGTGGACATCTTCGACGGCGAAGACGGGGAGGTGGCCTTCCACGACATCTGGGAGAGGGTTCGCTTCGCCGCCGACATCGACCCCGTCGAGGCTGCCTGCGAGCTCGCCGGCAAAGGGTGCATCCGGACGCAGGTCGATCGGCCCGGCCGCTTCGGCCGCTTTCTGACCATCGCCGCCCTGCTCCAGATGCAGATGGGCCAGCGCCCGATCATGCTGCCCGTCCACAAACTCGCCGAGTTCTTCCCCTGCCAGGCCAACACCGTGTCCTCCTGGATTCGCTGGGCTCAGGAGGACGGCGTGTTGATCCGAACCCGACGACACGCCTTTCGGTCTGAGGGCGAGAGCCGCGCGGCCGAGTACTTGCTCGGGCTTCACCTCTGGAAACCGATGCTCCCGAAGCTCGCTGGGTTGCTGGGCATCTCAATTGACGCGGAAGTCATCGCCTGGATCAATGCGGAGTTTCAGCGACGGTCGAGCACGCCTGCAGAGTAGGCCTGAAATGCGGACGCCCGTCACCCAACAACCGTGTATCTACTGCGGGCGAGTGCCGCGAGTCCGGAAGTCCCACATCGTAACGGACTACCTTTACGAGCACGTGAAGGAGGATGGGAAGATCCTCGTCTACGATGAGACACTGCGGATCTCGGAAGCACCCCGACAGAGCGGCCACCATGAGCCCTTGCTCTGCGCCACCTGCGAGACTTTGTTCAATCGGAGATGGGAACAGCCCTGCCAGCAGTTCTTCAGGTCGCTGCCTGAGTCGGCACCTTTTCCCGGCTCCATCACCCTGTGCATTCCTCATCAACTCCGCGGGCTAGTGCTGTCGATTCTCTGGCGGGCTGCACATTCCCACAATCCGTCATGGAGTGATTTTCGTTCTGGATGCGACGTGCCCCGCCTACGCCACGCCATGGAGACAGGTTCGGACCCAGACGTGGCAACGTACATGTACGTCCTCGTGAGTGAGAACGGCAAGCTCATGAAAGGACTGGTCACTTCACCGTATCGGCTCGTGGCTGGTTCACTCGACGCGCTTTGCATTGCGTGCTATGGCGTGCAGTTTGTGGTCGTGTTCCGTGCACTTGGCAAGGGAGAACCAGCAGTGGGCATGTTCAACCGTGGCGGGCTGCAGAGTTTCGTGGTGCATGATCGCGCCTGGTCTACAGCAGGGCTCTCCCTTGAAGGATCGGGTTCTCCCGGCGAATGAACCAAACCCCTCTGACGCGGGCTGGCGTCGGACTCCTCGCTGCCGACACAGCCGTCCAACTACTGCTCGCCGGCGCGAGCTCCTGCCTGTCACCCTGACCCATCATCTGTATCTAGCAGCTCAGCGCGTCGTTCAAGAACGACGTGATGGTGCCCAACTCAGACATTCTGCGCGCGCTCACGGCGGACTTCATCTGCGCCAGCTCGTTGGGTGGGCCGTGGCTACTAACCGTGCCGTCCGACTTCTATACCTATTTTTGGTGGTGGATTCAGGACACCGCCGGCCCGAGTCGATTCGCAGCCTCGACTGCGGTGGCGGGCACAGCGCCGTAGTCGCTGAAGCTTCCGGCGACGCTCGTGTTGATTCGGTCCGCCCGAAGTGCTGTATTCACTACACCATCCCTACCAGAAGGACCCCTCATGCCATCCCTTAAGTCCATGTCCGTCGCCGACCTCCGCCGCGAGCTGGAGCGCCGCGAGAAGGGCGGCGACAGGCTGCAAGCTGCCCATGCCAAGCTGGCCAAGCGCCTGGCGACGATCGACGCCGAGCTGGCCGACCTGGGTGTCGAGGTCGCGCCGCGCCGTAAGCCCGGGCCAAAGCCAGGGCGCAAGGCCGGCCGCAAGCCGGGCCGTCCGGCGGGCGGCGGCGGCGACGGCCGCAGCCGGCGCGTGAAGAACTCCATGACGCTGCTCGAGGCCATCCTCAAGGGCGTGGCCATGGGCAAGACGGTCAGCCCGGCCGAGGGCGCGGCAGCTGCAAAGGTGGCCGGCTACCGGTCGTTGGGCCAGAAGTTCGGCCAGCAGGTGGCCACGTGCATGGCCAACTCCAAGAAGGCGTTCAAAAAGCTCGGGCGCGGGCAGTACCAGCGCGTGGGCGGCGCGCACGGCGGCGGCAAGGCACCGAAGGCGGCCAAGGCAGCGAAGGCACCCAAGGCCAAGTCCGGGCGCAAGCCGGGGCGGCCGAAGGGCAGCAAGAATAAGGCGAAGGCCGCGAAGCCCGCGGCTGCCGCTGCGGCGTGACCTGACGCCGCCCCGCAACCAGAGACCACACCATGAGCGAGATGCAGGCCGAGACCCAGCCCGCGCCGGAGGCCGCGCCGGCGAGGCGGCCACGGCGCGCGGCGGCAGTCGCAGCCCAGGCCGCGGAGCCCGCCGTGGAAACAGCCCAGCCAGTCGTGGGCGAGGGGGCTCCGACCGAGCCGGCGCCAACGGCGGACACGGCGCCCGTGGTGGCGCCCGCCGTCGAGGCGGCCCCGCCACCCGCCTCTGCCGCCGAGGCGCCACCGGCCCCTGCACGGCGTGGACGGCGGGCCACCGCCGCCCTCGCGCTCGACCTCGCCCTGCCCGGCGTCCGCACCGCCGAAATCCTCGCCGAGCTGGACCGGCGCCAGCACCGGGCCAAGGCCCTGCTCGCCGAACGCGAGCGGGTGATTCGGGAGATGGAGGAGATCAAGGCGGCACTGGACGGGATCGGCAAGAGTCCGCCGTAGCCAGCTACCCCTTGAGACCACGACGATGACCCTTCCGGCGATCGAGACGCACAGATGATGATCGCAGACACAATTGGGGGCGTGGATGCGGTTGCGGGGAACTCGGCGGCCGCTTGGGCCGCGCTCGCGGCGCTCACCAGTGCGGTATCCGCGGGGTTCATGGCAGCAACGTTCTGGAACCAGCGCCGCCACAATCGCCTCTCAGTGCAGCCGCGCCTCCAGTTCTGCTGGCAAGCCGGCCATGCCGATCCACTGGGTTCGGGGCTGATCATTGAGGACAACGGCTTGAGCACAGCCATCATCACGCGCTTTGAGGTGCACGTGGGCGGCCAGATCCTGACCGGGCAGCCTCGATCAATCTGGGCCGCGGCTGCCGCGCATGTCGAAGCCCTTGCCCATGCTCGCGGCATTTTCATTCCCCCTTTTCGCGCTGAGCAACTCGCGTTCGATGCGGAATCGTCCATCGCCGCTGGGCAGCGTCGTCTGGTATGGGGCATGCTGCCAGACATGCGACCGAACCTCCCAGCTACCGACTGGCGAACACTCTTCGAGTTCTTCTCGGAGGCGATCGTCGTCCACATCGACTATCAGTCGATCTATGGCGACAAGGCGTGGCGGCTCGATTCCACAAATAACACGCCTCGGGTTCTTTGACGCCCTCCGCCGCACCGATCAAGGCGTCGCCCATCCCTCCGACAACACCTCTGCCTGCTCCAGCACAGTCTGCGTGGCCTTCTCCTGCTTATCCGGCGGATAGCCGTACTTCCGCAGGATGCGCTTGACGAACACGCGGAGCTGCGCCCGGACGTTCTCCCGCACCGTCCAGTCGATGGTCACGTTCGCCTTCACGGTCGCGACCAGTTCGCGCGCGATGTCGCGCAGCGTGTCGTCCCCCAGCACCTTGACCGCGCTGTCGTTGGTCTCCAGCGCGTCGTAGAAGGCCAGCTCGTCCTCCGACAGCCCTAGCGCCTCGCCCCGCGCGTTGGCCGCGCGCATGTCCTTGGCCAGCCGGATCAGCTCCTCGATGACCTGCGCGGCCTCGATGGCGCGGTTCTGGTAGCGCCGGATTGTCTGCTCCAGCAGCTCGGCGAAGGACCGCGCCTGGACGATGTTGTGCCGCAGGCGGGTCTTCAGCTCGCCCCTGAGGAGCTTCTGGAGCAGCTCGACGGCGAGGTTGCGGTGGGGCAAGCCGCGCACCTCGGCCAGGAACTCGTCGGACAGGATGGAGATGTCGGGCTTGGCCAGGCCGGCGGCCGCGAAGACATCGACGACGCCCTCCGGGGCGACGGCCCGGGAGATGATCTGGCGGACGGCGTGGTCGAGATCCTCTTCGGGGCGGGCTTCGCCGGGAGCGCGCTTGGCCAGGACGGACAGGACGGCCTGGAAGAACGCCACGTCGTCGCGGATGCGCAGGGCCTCGGCGTGAGGCACGGCCAGCGCGAAGGCCCTTGAGAGGTCGCGGACGGCCTGCGTGAAGCGGTCCTTGCCCTTCTCCTGCCGCAGGACGTGCTCCTGCGCGGCCGGGAGCAGGCGTAGGCGTTCCTGAGCCGTGCCGGTCAGCCACTTCGACCGGTCGAAGCCATGGAAGAGGGCGCAGCAGACCTCGTGCTTCTCACGCATGAGGGCAACGGCCTCGCCCTGGTCGAGCGCCGTCTGGCCGGTGCCACCGCTCTCGGTGTAGAGGTGCAGCGCCTGCTTCAGCTCGTGGGCCAGGCCGAGGTAGTCCACCACGAGACCGCCCGGCTTGTCCTTGAACACCCGGTTGACCCGCGCGATGGCCTGCATGAGCCCGTGGCCGCGCATCGGCTTGTCGAGGTACATGGTGTGCAGGCTCGGGGCGTCGAAGCCGGTGAGCCACATGTCGCGCACGAGGACCAGGCGGAAGGCGTCGCGAGGGTCGCGGAATCGGTTGGCCAGGGCCTCGCGACGGGGCTTGTTGCGGATGTGCTGCTGCCAGTCGGGCGGGTCGGAAGCCGAGCCCGTCATGACGACCTTGATCGAGCCGTGCTCGTCGTCGGTGCCGTCCCAGGCGGGGCGCAGCTTGACGATCTCGCGGTACAGCTCGACGCAGATGCGGCGGCTCATGCACACGACCATGGCCTTGCCGTCCAGCGCTTCCAGGCGGTGCTCGAAGTGCTCGACGATGTCCCGGGCCACGATGGCCAGGCGCTTCTCGGCACCTACCACGGCTTCGAGCTGCGCCCACTTGCTCTTGAGCTTCTCCTTGCGCTCGACCTCCTCGCCCTCGGTGGCCTCCTCGAAGTCCGGGTCGATCCGCGGGCGCTCGACCTCGTCGAGCGCGAGCTTCGCGAGCCGGCTCTCGTAGTAGATCGGCACCGTGGCGCCGTCGAGAACCGCGCGCTGGATGTCGTAGACGCTGATGTAGTCGCCGAACACGGCGCGCGTGTTGGCGTCTGCCTTCTCGATGGGCGTGCCCGTGAAGCCGATGAACGAGGCGTTGGGCAGGGCGTCGCGCATGTGCCGCGCGAAGCCGTCCACGAAGTCGTACTGGCTGCGGTGCGCCTCGTCGGCAAGGACGACGATGTTGCGGCGCGCCGACAGCACGGGGTGCCGGTCTCCGTTCGCTTCCGGCAGGAACTTCTGGATCGTGGTGAACACGACGCCGCCGGCTTCGATGGAGAGCCTGTCTCGCAGGTCAGCACGGCTGCTGGCCTGGACGGGCGGCTGCCGCAGCAGCTCGTGACAGCGGGAGAAGGTGCCGAAGAGCTGGTCGTCGAGGTCGTTGCGGTCGGTCAGGACGACGAGGGTCGGGTTGCGCAGGGCAGGCTCGCGGATGATCCGGCCGGCGAAGTAGGCCATGGTGAGGCTCTTGCCTGAGCCCTGCGTGTGCCAGACGACGCCGATGCGGCGGTCCTCGGGCGCTCCGCCGCTGCGCGTGCCGGACTCGTAGCGGCCCGGACCACGCTCAGCCCCGACCTCCGGCTCGCGCCGCAGGCCTGCCGCGCGCAACGTCTCGGTCACAGCGACTCGGACGGCGTGGAACTGGTGGTAGCCGGCCAGCTTCTTGACGAGTCGGCCCCCACCTTCGTCCTCGAACACGATGAAGTCCCGGATAAGGTCCAGGACCTGCCGCGGTGCCAGGGCACCCTGAATGAGCACCTCGAGCTCGGGCGCGCGGGTGTCGGCCAGCCGCTTGCCCTCCACGGTACGCCACGGCTTGAACCACTCGCGGCCCGCAGTCAGGGTGCCGACGCGTGCATCAACGCCATCCGAGACGATGAGCAGCTCGTTGAACGCGAAGAGCGAGGGGATCTCCGCCTTGTACGTCTGGATCTGCTGGAAGGCCGTCCAGATCGTCGCCTCCGCGTCGGCAGCGTTCTTGAGCTCGAGGATGGCAAGCGGGAGGCCGTTGACGAAGAGCACGATGTCGGGCCGGCGGCTGTGGCGGTTCTCGATGACCGCGAACTGGTTGACCGCGAGCCAGTCGTTGGCCTCAGCGCGCTCGAAGTCAACGACCTGCACCTGCGTGCCGTGCACTTCACCGTCCGGCGTGCGGTACTGGATGGCAACGCCCTCGACCAGCATCCGGTGGATGACGCGGTTGCACGAGATCTCGTCCGCACCATCGGGTCGGGTGAGCTTGCGGAAGGCGTCGTCGAGGGCCTCGGTGGGCAGGGACGGGTTGAGGCGGGCGAGTGCAGGGCGCAGGCGCTGCGCAAGCACGACTTCGCCGAATCCCTTTCGTTCGGCGCCTGGCTCGCCGGGGGCAATCTCGGGGCCGTGGGCCACTTGCCAACCACCGGCCTCCAGCCAGGCGAGAGCGGCTTCTTCGACGGTGGATTCAGCAAATACCGCCATCTCAATACCGCTCCACCGCGAACAGCTCGATCTCCTTCGGCCTGATAACATAGTCGAGTGACTTCAACTTCGCCCTCTCCACAATCCGCTTCGGTGCGACTGCTTTCTTCAGCGTCACGGACGTTATCCAGTCGTTGTTCCAGATAGCAACCTCCTGACCTTGCACGAGTCCGCACAAGGCCTCGTTGTACTCATGCCTCGGCGCGAATGAATGGCTGATCCGCTGAAGCCATACTTCCATGTGACCCGTGTTAGGTAGCTGCGCGAGCTTGGCGTGAATCTTGTCAATCACATCAACCCTCTCGGCCTTCGACTTGAGACTACGTAGGAGCTTGCTGATAATTGCTGCACAAACGGGGAACGTCCTCGGGCTACTGCAAGCGATATCAACCGCGATACTGATCAGGACGCGTGGGTGCTGGATTCTCCGTGACCTGCTCAACCGTTCGTGAAAGTGCGAGAGGGCGATCGTAAGGCTGCCAGCGTTCGGGAATTCGCTCCCGTATGCATGAATGACGAGGAGATGCTTCTGCAGGTTGCGATCCCCCTGCCTGCGGCAAAGCCACGCCAGCTTGTCCGGCTTCACCGAATGGGTCACGACCGAAAGCGATCCGGTTGTTTTCGATGTGTTGAGCCTTAAACCGAGGCCAATAAGTACTTCCGTCAACGCCTTGAGGATTGCCTCCCCTGTCTGCGGGCTCTTAACGAATATCCTGTAATCGTCACGATAACGGAGAATCCGATACTCCTTAATCCCGTCGGAGTCGAGCCGTTCACTTAGCTCAAGGTCAGCATGCCCAAGCACGATCTCGGCGATAAGGTCTACCAGAACTGAACCCTGAGGGATGCCATTTGTCTGCCCGTGTCGCATGTCTTGGATGTGCCAATCGATGACATTCCCGATCAGGGACGCATCGGTTCGCTTCGCCTTGGCGACCAGCTTGGTATGGACGGCCCATGCAATCGAGTGCGTGTAGACGGCCGCGTAGCAGTCGGCGATGTCGGCGTGGATGACGTGGTTGTACTCCAGCGCCAATTCGATCGATTGCTGTTCAATCTGGCCTTTCGCGGGTTTCATGCGGCCATCGTGACCACGGAGACCATGCGCGCGAGGTCCTGTGCATTTCGACGTGAGCGCTCGCTGCGAGGGCCTGACGCGAAA
>Ga0247727_10011406_pt1 | contig 15523 bp, 12 predicted proteins | sample WisWelCaveWW1625_FD_202498 | JGI IMG/M metagenome (GOLD analysis project Ga0247727, IMG submission 202498) | Biofilm microbial communities from Wishing Well Cave, Virginia, United States - WW16-25 | ecosystem: Environmental > Aquatic > Deep subsurface > Groundwater > Cave microbial mat | place...
ACGTGCGCGCGAATCGGTATTTCAACGTCGGCAAAGGGCAATTGGCAGTTTTTGTTGAGGTGATCAACTTGTATAATCGCGCCAATGTTCGCAGTTACGAATATGATCTCGAGGTCCAACCCGGCGGCCAATTCGTGTCGACGCGGCTTGTGGAAAAATGGCTGCCGCGCTTGCCGTCGCTCGGGATCAGTTGGGAGTTTTGAAACGCAATCAAAAATTGCCCAACGGATTAAAAAACGACCAACGGATATTATTTTTTTATACGTCAACTCTATCGCTTTTATCCGCTGTTGGTCGTTTTTCCATCCGTTGGGGTAATTTTTTAAAATAATGGTCAAATTCCGACTTATCCTGTATTTGAACTCTTGAACAAATTAACAAAAATCATTATATTAAAAGTGAGGAGAAAATGAAACACCCAATCTCTTTCAAGTCTGCCGTCATCACGGCAACTCTCGCAGCGCTTTTGTCGTATTCATCTGTATCGGCGCAGGGCCGCTCGACCGGCATCGGTTTGCGCGGCACCTATTGGAACATGAATAACGGTCCGGCGCACGTCATCGTGAGGAATCACGACGATTTTAGCGCCGTCGATGTGGGCAACGGCGGCGGCTGGATTTTTTTGTTCTCGCGCATCGATGAGCAAACTTTTTTCGAGTTTAGCCTGGGCGCGATCGGCAGCGTGGAAAGCGTATCGCATAACGACTTTCGCAACAATATCAATGTCACGGCGGTGACGCCGGTGTTGCTCGGCTTTCGGCATAATTTGTTTTCGATGCGCAGCCGGAGCGCTTTGCAGCCTTACATCGCTTATGGCGCGGGGCCATATTGGCTGCACGATATTAAAGTTCGCGAAGATTTGTATGAAGATGAAGCCATCGTCAAATCCAAGCTCAAGCCCGGCGCGTACGCCGGCGGCGGCATGAATTTCATGGCGGCGAGCTGGTTCGGCTTGAATTTCGACGTCAAATATCATTTCATCGATTTCAACGTCAATCACGATATCAGCGGTTTCGAGTACGGTTTGGGATTCTGTTTTATGTGGGGACGTTATCGTAGATAGAAATTATTTGGCCGTTGCAAAAACAAAGAAAATGTCATCCCGCCGTGGCGGGATCTTTTTTGTTACCGGCAATCTTCTTGAAAATCAAAAAGCTTCATTCTGCATGACAAAGTGAGGATGCATGGATCGCCGCTCAAAAATCATTCTATTTTTATTCACGGGATTGCTCTCAAATTTATGCGCGCAGGGCATGTCACGCTCATCCGGCATCGGCTTGCGGGTGAGTTACTGGAACATCGCCGGCAATCCGACGCGCTTCAACTTTTCCGACAGCGGAACGAATTCCGTGTACGATGTCCCCGGCCTGGGCGCATGGTTGTATTTTTTCTCGCGCGTGCAGCAGAGCAACTGGTTTCTCGAATTTAGCCTCGGTGCTGTGGCCAAAGTTCACGGAGAAGAAAATATCGGTATGGAGGATAATGTCGAGGTCTCAGCGGTTATTCCATTCCTCCTCGGACTCCGTTACGATGTGTTGTCAAACCGGCACGCCAATTCTTTTCAGCCCTATATCACCGGCGGCGTCGGCCCTTATTGGTCGACCGCGGTTAATGTGCGCAACCAGGCCACGGGCGAAACCGTCAACGGCGAGACGGAATTGCAGATGGGCGGCTATGCCGGCGGCGGCGTCAATTTTGTTCCGATCAGTTGGATCGCCCTCAACTTTGATTTGCGCTATCACTTCGTCGATTTTCAACGCCGGCGCGAACCCAGTGGATTTGAATTTGCGCTGGGTATGAGCTTCATGTGGGGGCGCAAACGCGAGATTTTTCAGATTAAAGAAACGAAAGTCGTGGTGCGCGATATTTATCCGGCTTATTATCAGTTCTACAATACTTATCCGATTGCGCTGGTTACGGTGAAGAATCTGGCGGGTCGTCCCATCGAAGTCAATGTCCGAAGTAACGTCAAAGGCTATTCGGTGCGATCCAAAGACAGCGGCTTCATCAAGCTCAATCGCAATGAGACCAAAGATATTCCGGTGACGGCGATCTTCGGGCCAAACTTGCGCGACATCTCGCGGCGGACTCCGGCGGTGATCGATCTCGAAGTGGAAGCGCGCGCCGGCAGCACGCATCGCAAACAAGTGAGTGCCGAGATTATGGTGCACAATCGCAATGCGTGGAACGGCGAAATCGACAAGCTCGGTTTTTTTGTAACGCCCGACGATGAGAAGGTTTTGCAATTGAGTCGTAAATTCATTCGCGAGCAAAAGGCCGGCGATTCGACCGCAGCGGGAAATCTGCCGGCAGCGAAAACCATTTTTGAAGCGCTCGGCAAAATGGGCCTGCAATATCAGCGCGATCCCAATATTCCGTTTTATAAAGATGATCGCGTGCAATTCGCGGTGGAGACGGTCAATCTCCGCCACGGCGATTGCGATGATCTCGTGGTGTTGTATGCGTCGTTGCTGGAGGGCGCCGGTATCAACACCGCTTTCGTTGAAGTCAAAGACCCGCAGAAAGAGATGGCGCATTTGTACCTGCTGTTTGATTCCGGGCTGACCGCGAGTGCCGGAAGCTTGATCAGCAGCAATGAGAAGCGCTTCATCGTTCGCGAAAACGCGCGCGGCCAAAGCATAATCTGGATTCCAATCGAAACGACGCTCGTGGCGCGCGGCTTCGAGGAAGCGTGGAAAGCCGGCGCGCTGGAATATCTGCAAGACGGGGTTGTGCGGCAAGGCCTTGCGGAAAATTGGGTGAAAGTCATTGATGTCGAATAGTGCAAATAGTAGCCATACGGCGAAAAACAATCGCATAAGAAAAACTCTCAAAAGCATTGGGTTCCAACGGATTAAAAAACGCCCAACGGATAAAAAAGATTTTGCTCTAAATCCGTTGGTCGTTTTTTAATCCGTTGGGCAATGGGCTTTTTGCTTTCCAGGAGATTGATAAAATGAAAAACAAAAATTCGATTGTCGTTTTAACGTTGATGGTGTTTGTTCAAATCGCTGCTGCCGTGCCATTAGTAAAAATCATCAGCATTTCCGGCGAGGTCAAAGTCCGGCGCGGCGTTGAGGAGAGTTGGCAGCATGCTGTGGCCGGCATATCGCTCGAAGAGATCGATACGATTTTGACGGGCGAAGCCTCGACTGTGACATTGGAGACTCAAGAGGGTGAGACATTCCGGCTTGGCAGTTATGCGATTTTGGATATTGCCGATTTGCGCAGGATTACCGAGCGCGAAATGTTTCTCTATTTAATGTCGCAAAAGGTGAATCAAATTCCCGATCGCTCGGAGAAAGCGAAATTGCGTGTCGGCAATGTCAGCGCGATACATGGCGAATCGAAGGCCGGCGCGGCGCGGGGCAAAGCAGAGCGGGATGAATCGCCAAGCTGGAAACAGGAAACGAATGGCGCGCAAGCTTTGTACGAGCAAAGTTATTTTCCCAACGCCGTCGTGAAGTTGCACAAAGTGCTGGCGAAATATCCCGCTCTTGAAGATTGCGGCGAGATTCATTTTTATCTCGGCAAAGCCTTCGCAGCGCTGAACAAGCCCGGCCAGGCTGTCGACGCTTACAAAATCGTTCTTGAACGGCTCTGCGAAAATGATGCGTCCAAACAACGCGCCGAGGATGCTCGCCAGGCGATTGCACGATTGAAGTGATAAATTGTTTTTCGGTTTTTTGCAATTACTCTACACAGCCTGCATGTCATCCCGCTCGGGCGGGATCCTTTTTGAATCCCAGCCAAGTGCTCGAATCAAAAAAGATTCCTCCGGAATGACAATTTTTTCTTGTGTGTTGAAATTTGAAATCTTTTTGAGTTTAGGAGGAGTTGTATGAAACGCATTAATTTGATCCGAAACGCCGCGTTAATTTTTCCATTTGTTTTGTTGAGTCTTGCAGCTTTTATCGCTTGCGATGTCCGCGTCATCGATTCCGACGATAACGTTGCCAACACCGATTTTTCCGCCGCCGAATCTTTCTCATTTGAAATCGCGGTCAAAAACCAAACGCGTCTCAATCTGAATGCGATCAATGGGCCGATTGACGTGATCGGCGTGCCGGGCGCAACCACGGCAAAAATCTTCGGCGAACGCCGGGTCGAATCCGAAAGCGAAGCCGATGCGAAAGCTCATTTGAAAGATTTGGAAGTACGCGTGACGGATCGACAGGATGAAATTTCCGTTCAAACTTTGCAGCCCGACAACTCGCATGGACGCAATTACAAAGTGGTTTATCATCTGCGCCTGCCGAATACGTGGAAATTTAACGTCGATCACGTGAACGGCGCGGTGACGATTGATTCTCTCAAGAATGACTTGTCGGTAAAACTTGTCAATGGCAGCGTGCAATTGCGCGAAATTTTTGGCAGCGTCAGCGCCGAATTGGTTAACGGCCAACTGACGGGCAAGCTTGGCTTGCCATTGCAAGGCACTTGCAGGATTACGACGGTGAACGGCCAGATTTTGTTGACGATACCCAAATCGACGACTGCGGAGTTTTCCGCGGCGATGACGAATGGTGACATTAATCTTTCCAATTTGTCTCTCAACAACTCGGTGAGCACGCCCAAATCTTTGCGCGGCAAGTTGGGTGGCGGGCAGGGCACGATTTCGCTCTCGACGGTGAATGGCAATATTAGTGTCACGGGATTCTGAAATTATTTTCAATTTGCAAATCGATTGAAAACTTTGTATCTTAAGCTTGTTGCTAGTTGCGTGTTGCTAAATTTCCGCGCAACCAGCCAGCACAACGAGAAACCAGCAACCCAATATGCTTATTTGCCGCGTGGTCGGAGACGTCGTCTCCACCATCAAAAACCAACATCTCAAAGGCCACAAGCTTCTGCTCGTGCAGCCGGTCGATCTCGACGGCGCGACGCCAAAAGGCGAGACGATCATCGCGCTCGATAAAGTTGATGCCGGCCCGCAAGATTTGGTGCTGGTCAATCGCGAAGGCGGCGCGGCGAGAATGATTTTGGGCAATCCGAAAATTCCTGTGCAGGCGGTGATTGTCGGGGTGATTGATGCTCTTGATGTTCCACAGGGTTGATAAGTTGTTTTTGGTAGCTTTTTAAAAAGCTGGCCCCACGGATTAAAAGCGGCCAACGGATGATGATAAAAATCCGTTGGCCGCTTTTAATCCGTGGGGAGATTTTTCCGCCTTAAACAAAATCGAAATGTAAATATTGCATGACTTTAGACGAGCGCATCAACCGCATCATCTTCGAAGAGCGCGGCCACGTGCATCGCGCGCCGAAGTGCAACTGGTGCTGGGTTTGTCCGGATTGCAAAACCGAAGTGGTTTCGCATATCGTCCGCAATGGCGCGGCGCGAGTCGGCGTTGATTCCGGCCTCGGGCCATTGCTCGGCGATATGGCAAAGACCATCGATCATACTTTGCTGAAAGCCGAGGCGACACAAACGCAGGTGGAGCTACTTTGTAGAGAAGCCGCAGAATACAGCTTCGCCAGCGTTTGCGTGAACCCGACTTGGGTGCCGCTGTGCTCTAAACTTTTGCGCGGCACCGACGTTATGGTCTGCACGGTGATTGGTTTTCCTCTCGGCGCGACGACGACGGAGACGAAAACTTTTGAAGCGCGACAGGCGGTGGAATGCGGCGCCGCGGAAATCGACATGGTGATCAACATCGGCCGGTTGAAATCCGGCGATTATGACGCAGTTGAACACGACATTTACCACGTCGTGCGCGCGTCGGCCCCGGCGCACGTCAAAGTCATCATCGAAACATGTTTTTTAACCGACGAAGAAAAAATCAAAGCCTGCGTGCTTTCGCAAGAGGCCGGCGCGCATTTCGTGAAAACTTCGACCGGCTTTGGCTCGGGCGGCGCGAAGATCGAAGACATTGCGCTCATGCGCCGCGTCGTCGGCGAGTACATGGGCGTGAAAGCTTCCGGCGGCATTCGCGAATATGAAACCGCGGCGCAAATGATCGAAGCCGGCGCGTCACGTATCGGCGCCTCGGCGAGCATCGCGATTGTGGAGAAAAAGAAAGCGGCGTGAGCGCGCGAGGCTTGGTTTTTATAAATGTCATTCCGCAGGAATCTTTTTTGTGCTGAGCGATGATCTTGCATTGGAAAAGGATTCTTCCAGAATGACAAACTTCTCTCCACCAGTGACTGTGATGGTGCTATCGGAGTTTCTGAAAATTGGAAGATGCATACGAAGCTTAATTCGCTTGAGCGCTACTCTCTGTATCTTCGCGCTGCTTTTACCTGCTTGTCAAAAGCAATCGAACGATTACTCCCTCCTTCTTACCTTCCGAAAAAAATGTGCAGAAATCTTAGGCCCTCGTTCCGGCGCGATTCTCGCGATGAATCCGCGCAACGGCCTCGTATTGGCTTTAGTAAATGAAAAACTCGGCGTCCAAAATTCGACGCGCCCCGGCTCGACGTTTAAAATCGTGACGGCGCTCGCATTAGTGAAAAATGGTATTGTTCATCCCACCGAGCAATTGATCTGCAACGGCCAAGTCGATATTCGCGGCAAAACGTATCGCTGCTGGTTGCGCGAAGGGCATGGCGAGCAAAATCTTTTTCAAGCACTGGCCAATTCCTGCAATGTTTATTTTTTTCAAGCGGGAGAGAGACTCGCAACGGAAAAGTTGAAAGCGATGGCGCGTCAGTTTAATTTAGGAGATTGCTCTGGAATCAACTTTACCAACGAAAATTGCGGTGCGCTTCCCGATTGGGTTTCGGACGACGAACGGCTCAATTTCACGGTTGGACAAGCGCGCGCATTGGCGGTGACGCCCTTGCAAATGCTCACGATGATTTCTGTTTTGGCAAATGGCGGTTTAAACTATCGGCCCTTTTATCCCAACTCGCCGCAAGAGCACGAAAAATTTCATCCGGAGTTGAAAGGAACCCTTCACTTCGGCGATGAATTACGGATTGTTCGAGAAGGCCTGCGGCAGAGTGTGGCGTATGGAACGAGCGCCGCGGCAAAATTAGCAGACCTCGACATTGCGGGCAAGACCGGCACGTCTTCAGAATATTTCGGCACTAAAACCGATGCGTGGTTTGCCGGCTTTGCGCCGTTTGAAAAGCCGGAAATTGCTGTCATCGTTTTTCTGGAAAACGGCCGTGGCGCGATGGATGCCGCACCGATGGCGAAAAAAGTTTTTGCGAGTTATTTTGTGATTTCCTCAAAATAAAAACAGCTCCTTCTCTGGAGCTATTTTATTTACGTGCCGGGAGCGGGACTTGAACCCGCAAGGGCTTGCGCCCACTGGATTTTGAGTCCAGCGCGTATACCAGTTTCACCATCCCGGCAATTGAAATTTTATAACCTTGCGCTCTTGAGCTTACCATGAGCGCTATATCAATTTATAAAATTTCACCATAAAGTCAAGTTCTTTTCTTATTTTAGAATACTTTTGGCAAAGCGTCTTCGTGATTTTCAACCAATCCCGCCATCGCGCGGTTGCGCCTTCAAGCGCTTGCGGTGTTATCCAAAAATCACCGCGACGCGGTCTTCGTTAATTTTTCATCTCCTGTTTGACCTGGAGAATCGCCTCTTCGGTTAAGCCGGCCAATTCCGCAATAAGAAACAAATCAAATCCCTTCACCAGCATTTTTCGTGCTGAGGCGTTCTTTTGCTTAATCTCGCCTTTGATCTCGCCATCGAACAAGCCCCGTTCGTAAATTTCTTGTTTCTCTTTTTCTAATGCAGTGATTAACATCGTTCGTACCTCCTCTTTGCTTGCATAAATACGCTCTAGTTGCGTCACATCTTCTTCAGAAACAAGAGCGAGACGACATTTTTGATTTTCAGCAAATCGTCTTTTTGATACTCGTTGATCGCGATCTTGTAGTATTCAAAATTCAATGCCGGCTCGCCCACATATTCTCGATCTTCGATCAAATCAGCGAGCTTCGTCGGCGCCGTCCACTCCGCGTTGCCATTGTAAAGCAAAATAGGAAATACCGGAGGCAGCATCCTGACGTTCTTGTTGGACTCAACATAGTCCTTATAAAAACTGGCCACGTAATGCGCCATGTCAAGGCTGGTAAATCTCTCGACCGTCGACTTGAACTCTGTCAGGATAACGATAAATATTTCCGTATGTTTTAGCTTGAGCCGGTGAATAATGTCGCTGATCGTCTCTTTGTAGTGATCGGCGATAAAAGACTTGTCGAGAGTTTCACACGTCGCAAAATCCAGATCTTTCACCCAGCCTTTTGCCACAAAGGTTTCCAGTAATTGCCGGAAAATGCCCTTGTTCTTGAACAACCGTTTGTAACCTTTGTCATGAATTTGGTGCATATATTCTGTTGATTTAATACTAAATTTTTTGGAAAATTGCAACGGTTTTTATCACCGAAATTATCAAAGCGCCTTCGTCACTTTCAGCCAACCTTTCCGCTGCGCGTTTGCGGCTTCGATGGCCTGCGGCGATCCCAGCACGACCACCAGACCATGCTGATTCACCTGCTCCAACACGTCCCCAAAGCGGCGAAAATCTGCGACGGTGGTGGATAAAACTTCGTCGCGTAATTGCTGGCGTTCCTCCTCCGTTTCATGCACGAGATGGCGCACTAGCGAGGTGTAGCCTTTGGCATCCGGCAATTGATAAGCGTCCAAATCGCCGATCGTGCCGATGATGTTTTTCGTCAGCTCGTCATCGCTCAATTCGACTTCGCGCAGAAATTTTGCCGCGCCGTCGTAATTGTCGAGCGTTGTGAGCAAATTCGGATCGCGATAAGAAGTGAACGAGAACACGCCCGAGCGCCGGCCGAGGCTGCAAAAACCGCCATAGGCGCCGCCTTGCACGCGCACGCGTTCCCACAGCCAGGTCGTGCGCAAATAATTGCTGATCACCAGCGCCGAGCCGTGAAACTTGTAGCCGTGCTGATAAAGATTTGCCGCTTTGCCGACATAATTGACTTGCGCTGGAATCGTCAGCCCTTCAAACTCGCGCCGATATTCCGGAGACCACTTGGTGAAATGATCCGGCGCCGTTGGCAAGGCCTCGATAAACGCTAACAACTTCGGCTCGAATTGTTTGTAATTGGCCTCATCCAAAGTCACGTTGCAAATGAGACGATGGCGGTTGATGACGATGCGACGAATTTGTTCCAATGCCGATAATACTTTCGGCCAATTGTCCTCAACGTCTTTCGCGAGCTGCCGGAGAAAGAAAAGATAACTCACCCCGCCCATTTGCTCGTCGAGCCAGCCGGTTTCGTTGAAACGCGCGCCGAGACGCGTGCTGACGAAGCCGTGGCCGCTCGGCACCAAGCCCGCTTCCATACTCGCTTTGGAATCCAGCACCATCTGGCGAAAACGCTCGCGATTATCGAGCCGCACGGTCAGCAGCACGTCGCGCATGATCGCCAAGAGATCGTCGGTTTGATGCATCAAACCTTTGCCGCGCAAGAACAGCCACGTCGCGGCGGCCTCCGAATCTTTCAGCGTCGCGGTCATGCGCCGCGTCCACACCCCGCCGGTTTTTTGGCCGAGGCGCTGTGAGAGTTTGACGAAATCTTCCTGCGCCGTGCCGATTTCCGTCAACGCGCGGGAGAAGAGCGGCAGATACGGCAATAATTCCTGCGGCAAGGTGTGCCAATCAAAACCGACTTCGAGATAAACGATGCCGTTCGTGAAGAGATCGTGATGGAGAATTTTTTGGCCGCTCTTCACCATCTCCGTGCAGGGAATCAGCTTGTTCTGTTTATCGAGATCGCGCAAGGTCAACATCGGAATCGTCGCCAGCGCTTCGGGCGAATCGGGTGCCACTTGCCGGCGTTTCAGCTCAAGCGTGTTCTCCAGCGCTTTTTGCAAAGCCGCTGGGCTCATCTGCGCGCGCGCCTGCGCCAAGCGCTCTTTCTCCGCGGCTTCTTCTTGCGCGGCGACTTGCGTGTCCGGTTCAAGCCGCACGGTCACGCGATGCGGATTCTCCAACAAGTGTTCGCGAATCAAATTTTCAAAAAATTTTTCTTTGGCGGCGACGCGCGTTTTGACGGCCTGCAGCGGCGTTTCAAACGTCAGCGGCTCGAACGGGTCGCCGTCATACAACCAGCTTGATAACGAGCGCAGCATCAGCGACAGGCCGCGCGGAAACGAGCCGGTGTTGTTCTCGCGCAAGTGAAACTCCATGGTATTCAACGACGCTTCGACGGTTTGCGGATCGATACCGTTCTCGGATAAATTTTTCAGCGTCTCGAAAATCAGCGTCTCGACTTTCTCGGCATCGGCAACGGCAATGCCTTTCAAGCCCGCGGAAAAATACATTTCGCGCAATTCGCTTTCCAGCCCGCCGATGACATCTTCGCCGAGGCCGGAATCAATGAGCGCCTTGTGCAGCGGCGCCGCCGAGGTGCCGATGAGAATATGCGAAAGCATGCGCAATGCCAAAGTATGCTCTCGATCTCGCGTCTCGGGGAGCAGCCAATTAATATTCAGCATCCCCTTTTTGCCGAGATCACTATCCTGGCCGGCGTCGTATTTATGCATCACGGTTTTCGGCTGCTGAAACCGCGCCTGCAATGGAATCGCCGAAGCGGGGGCGGCGCGATCAAAATCTTTCAGATAATCGTTGACCATTTCGAAACGCTTGTCCGAATGATCGTCGCCGTAAAAATAAATGTAGGCATTCGAGGGATGATAATAGTTTTTATGAAACGCCAGGAATTGCTCAAACGTCAAATCCGGAATATGTTTTGGATCGCCGCCGGAGTCGACGCCATACGCATGATTGGGAAACAGCGCGCGCTGCGAGTATTCGCCCAACCGGCGGTCCGGCGAAGAATAATTGCCTTTCATTTCATTGAACACGACGCCTTTGAAAATCAGCGGCGCGTCAATTTTTTCCAACTCGTAATGCCAGCCTTCCTGCTGCAGTGTGAACGGCGTGAGGCGCGGATGAAACACCGCGTCGAGATAAACCGCGATGAGATTATACAAATCTTGCAAATTCGTGCTCGCGACCGGATAACACGTTTTGTCGGGATAGGTGAACGCATTGAGAAACGTGTTGAGCGAGCCTTTGATCAGTTCGACGAACGGCTCTTTCACCGGAAATTTACGCGAGCCGCAGAGCACGGAGTGTTCCATGATGTGCGCGATACCGGTGGAATCCTGCGGCGGCGTGCGAAAGGTGACGCCAAAGGCTTTGTTCTCGTCGTCATTTTCCAGGGCGAGCAACTGCGCGCCGGTTTTAATATGGCGAAAAAAAAGCGCCCGTGTTTTCAGCTCAACAAGCTCCTGTTGGCGGGTTAATTCAAAACCGTGAATGATCATGCCGTCCTCAATTTATCCTGAATTATGCACAACCACAAAGACACCAAGACACAAAGTTTTGATTTTCAAGAAGAACCAATTAGCGAAAGTAAAACTCAATTTTTTTAATCAAAGCCTATTAAGCTTTTGTTCTTCGTGCCTTGGTGTCTTCGTGGTTTACTCTTGCGGGTTTATTTTAATGTAGGAAGATTTTCTGGAAAATTCAATAGGCAGCACAATATAGCGGCAGTAATGAACGTCGCGCAGGCGTCCCCGACTGCAGACAAGATGTCTGCGCTACGTGATGGACTACTGGCGGCAAGATAAAGGTCTTGCATTCCTCGCTTCAAAATGATTATCTTGAAGTAAAAAAAGATATGACAAAACTAACGACCATTTTGATCGACGACGAGCCGCTCGCCCGGCAAGTGCTGCGTGAATTTCTTCAAGCCTTTCCGCAAATCGACATCATCGCCGAATGCGAGAATGGCCGGCAAGCGGTGACGGCGATCAATCAGCGCCGGCCCGATTTGATTTTTCTCGACGTGCAAATGCCCGGTTTGAACGGCTTTCAAGTGTTGGAGCAGCTCCAGCACCTGCCGGCGATTATTTTTTCTACGGCGTACGACGCGTATGCACTGCGCGCGTTTGAAGTGCATGCCGTGGATTATTTGCTGAAACCGTTTGACCGCGAGCGCTTTGCCACGGCCGTGCAACGCGCCCTCGAGAGCCGCGCCGGCGGGAGCCTCGAGATCGAGCGGTTGTTGCGTTTGCTGCAACAGGCCCAACCCGCCGGAGGTTTTTCCGATCGCCTGCTCGTGCGCCGCGGTGAGCGCATCATTCCCGTGCGCGTCGGCGAAATCGATTGGATCGAAGCCGCCGACGATTACGCGATGTTGCATGCCGGCAGCGTGAAACATCTCTGCAATCTCGGTCTCGGCGAAATCGAGAAACGCCTCAATCCGCAGCTTTTCATGCGCGTGCACCGTTCCGCGATCATCAATGTCTCGCGCATCCGCCATCTCGAAAAAGACGGCGAAGGCGGCATGATCGCGACGATGAATAGCGGCGAGGAAGTGAAAGTGAGCCGCAAGTATGCGGCCGGGTTGCGGGCGTTGGTAGTGTGAGGGAAATTATTGCTGTCCCGTTTGGATAAAGCGCCGTTCATGCCGTGGTGAATGGCGTTTTTAATTTTCGTCCTGCCAAATAAAGTTCCCCGGAAATTTTAAGAAAAGGCTTGTGTTCGATTCGTGCGTGCTATATTTTATTCTCCGCGAAACGCTGTGCACTCCGTTACTCCGTATTTTATAAACTTTTCAAAACCAGCACAAATTTGATTTCTAACAGAGGAAGAAACTCGTGAAATTCATTCTCGCTTTAGATCAAGGCACGACCAGCAGCCGCAGCATCGTGTTCGATCATGATGGCCGCGTCATCGCCATGGCGCAGCAGGAATTCAAACAGCATTACCCCCAACCCGGTTGGGTGGAACATGATCCCGAAGAAATTTGGACGACGCAGCTCGCGACCGCCAAAGCCGCGCTGCAGAAAGCCAAGCTCACGGCAAAAGATCTTGCCGCTATCGGCATCACGAATCAACGCGAGACCACGGTGTTATGGGATCGCCACACCTGCGCGCCGGCGCACAACGCCATCGTCTGGCAGGATCGCCGCACGGCGCCGATTTGCGGCGAGATTAGAAAAAATTTCGGCGCCGATAAAATTTCGCAACGCACCGGCCTCGTTCCCGATCCTTATTTTTCCGGCACCAAAATCAAGTGGCTGCTGGATAATGTTGCCGGTCTCAAAAATCGCGCGCCACAAGGCGACCTCGCGTTCGGCACCATCGATAGCTGGCTGCTGTGGAAATTGACCGGCGGAAAAACGCATGCCACCGACTGTTCCAATGCGTCAAGAACCTTACTCTACAATATTCATCAATTAGATTGGGATCGCGACATCCTTTCCTATCTCGATGTTCCCGCGGCGATATTGCCGAAAGTGCAAGCGAGCAGCGGCGCGTTCGGCATGGCTTCATCCGAATGGTTTGGCGCAGAAATTCCGATTACCGGCATCGCGGGCGATCAGCAGGCGGCGCTGTTCGGGCAGGCCTGCTTCAAGCCCGGCATGTTGAAGAATACTTATGGCACCGGCTGCTTCATGCTGATGCAAACCGGCGAGAAAATTTTTCATTCGAAGAGCGGATTGCTCACGACGATTGCGTGGCAAATTGGAAATGAAAAAGTCCAATACGCGCTCGAAGGTTCCGTGTTTATTGCCGGCGCGGTGGTGCAATGGCTGCGCGATGAGCTACAAATCATCAACTCATCGGCAGAGATCGAGAGTCTGGCGGCGAAAGTAAACAACAATGGCGGCGTTTATTTGGTTCCGGCTTTCGTCGGTCTCGGTTCGCCCTATTGGGATGCCGAAGCGCGCGGGGCGATTGTCGGCTTAACGCGCGGCGCCAATCGCAGCCACCTCGCGCGCGCGGCGTTGGAAGCGATTGCGTATCAATCGCGCGATCTCGCCGAAGCCATGAAGGACGATGCGAACATCGCTCTCGCCGAATTGCGCGTCGATGGCGGCGCGGTGGTGAATAATTTGCTCATGCAATTTCAAGCCGACATTCTCCACACGCCGGTGATTCGTCCGGTGGTCACGGAAACCACGGCATTGGGCGCGGCTTATCTCGCGGGGCTTGCGGTCGGTTATTGGAAAAGTTTGGATGACGTCGCGCATCATTGGCAAATGGATAAACGGTTTGATCCCCAAATGCACGAGGCCACGCGCGCGCAGCTTTACCGCCATTGGCAGAAAGCCGTGGAGCGTTCGCGCGGGTGGGCGTAATTCAGTTCACCAGATCGACGGCTGCTTCTGTTTGCGCCATAACCTCAGCGCCCCATAAAATGACTTCAGGCGACTTTTGGGATAGCGCTATCAACTCGGCGGTAAACCCCTTTTTTGAAATTAAAACATAGCGATCAACCGTTATTTTATTTTTTAATTTTTTAAATTCGTTCAAACCGACCAGTTTGTTTTTCCATTTGAGTTCAAAGATCCACGCGGCGTCGTTTCTGGCGAAAAGATCGATCTCGTCGCCGTTGGGCAGAACGTAATTCTTGATAAGCGTTTTGAAGGTTGGCAGCATCGTATTGCCGACTTGTTGGCCTTGCATTTTTGACACAAAATAATATAACTCAAATTCTTTCGCCCGGCCTAATTCCCTCGTGGCTTGCAAATACTTTTCGCGGAAATCATCGGCCAGTTCTTGAACGATGCGATCACGCAATGAAAACGCGCCTTCCGGATGATAGAATTTGAAATAAATCCACCAGCGCAGCAGAGGATCGGTGATCAAATAAAGCTTTTCTTTTCTGCTCACGAGGTCGACTTTCATTAATTCCGCCAGGCTCAACTGCATAAGCCCGGCCTTGCGAGACAAACGATTGGCAATTTCGGTCAAGGTGAGCGAGCCGTCTTTCGCGAGTGCCCGTAAAATGCCGCGCAAAATCGTGCTGCCGCGGGCGCGGCCCAGAGCGTCTTCGTAGATATAACGCAAATGGAAATTTAACGGCGACTTCTCGCCGACTAAATTTAACAACAAAACCTTTTGCACGTCATCTTCGACCAGCTCGGCCCCCTCGGTGCGCTGGGCTTCGTGCAGCGCCTCGGCAAGAAGCTCCAGATAAAAGGGATGTCCGGCGGTAAGCTCGACGGCTTTTTTTTCAACTGCCGGCGAAAGGCGAAGCTGAAACTGTGACGACACTTTCTTGAGAAATTGCAGAGCGTTGTCTTTGTCGAAATTATTCAAGTAATACGGCTTGATCTGGCCGAAAAACGGCGAGTCCGGACTGCCAATGATGTTCTGCATCAGGCCGACATAAGAACCGGCAAAGATATAGAGAACGTCGTTATGGGTTTGCAGCACGGCCCGCATGAATCCTAAAATTTCCGGCAATTGCTTGAAATTTCTCAACAGCGTGATTTCCTGAAATTCATCAAGCATCACCACCATCGGCTTGTTCATAGATTTTGACAAAATTTTTGGAAAATTTAACGCCATTTCAACCGCCGGTTTCAATTGGATTTCACGGTTTTGGATGATTTTGAGAAACTGCTCGAGATACTCTACTATTTGGGGATGGCGTTTGGGGAATTGCAGCATGCAAAATTGCGGATCGTCATACCGCGTAAAATTATCGGCGGCGTCTTTTACCGCCCATTTGGTTAATAAGCCGATATAAGATTTGGCGAATGACAGCGGCTCCATGATCA
>Ga0247727_10011407_pt1 | contig 15523 bp, 10 predicted proteins | sample WisWelCaveWW1625_FD_202498 | JGI IMG/M metagenome (GOLD analysis project Ga0247727, IMG submission 202498) | Biofilm microbial communities from Wishing Well Cave, Virginia, United States - WW16-25 | ecosystem: Environmental > Aquatic > Deep subsurface > Groundwater > Cave microbial mat | place...
ATCGCCGCCGGCCTCCAGGACCACCGCGGCCTCGAGGCTGTTGCCGATGAGGCCGGCGCCCCGGCTGACCTCGAGCGCCTTGAGGACCTCCTCGCGCACCTCGAAGAGCCGATCCCAGCGGGCCACGAGTCCGTCGTCCGGCGGCAGGGCCGGCGGCCCCGGGAATTCGGCGGCGTGGATCGAGTCGGCGATCGGGCCGTCGTCGCCGCGTCCCGCCAGGCTCTGCCAGACCTCCTCGGCGGTGAAGCAGAGGACCGGCGCCATCAGGCGGGCGATCCCCTCCGCCATGATGCGCATGGCGGTCTGCGCCGAGCGGCGCTCCCGGGCCGCGGGGGCGGCGGTGTACAGCCGGTCCTTGAGGATGTCGAGGTAGAGCGACGACAGGGTGACGGTGCAGAAGCGGTGGATCGCCTGGCTGGCGACGTGGAACTGGTACTCCTCGTACGCCAGCACGACGCGCCGGCGCATCGCCTCGAACTGGTGCAGCGCCCAGCGATCGATTTCCTCGAGCGCGGCCGCCGGGACGGCGTCCGACGCCCGGTCGAAGTCGTGCAGGTTGCCGAGGAGGAACCGGCAGGTGTTGCGGATCTTGCGATACGCCTCGGCGTTGCGCGCCAGGATCTCCGGCGACAGCCGCATGTCCTCGAGGAAGTCGACCGTGGCCACCCACAGGCGCAGCACGTCGGCGCCGTGCTCCCTGATGACGTCCTGCGGCGCGATGACGTTGCCGAGCGACTTCGACATCTTGCGGCCGGCGCCGTCGAGGGTGAAGCCGTGCGTCAGGACGGCGCGGTAGGGTGCGCCGCCGCGATCGTTGACCGCCGTCAGGAGCGACGAGTGGAACCAGCCGCGGTGCTGGTCGCTTCCCTCGAGATAGAGGTCGGAAGGCCAGGGGAAGCCGTCGCGCGACCCGGCGAGGGCGGCGTACGACACCCCCGACTCGAACCAGACATCGACGATCTCGTCGCGGCGCTCGAGACGCGTGCCGTGGCAGTGCGGGCACGAGGCCCCGTCGGCGAGACGGGCGAACTCCTCGGGGCGGAACCAGGCGTCGCTGCCCGCGCGGCGGAACAGGGCCGCGGTGCGGGCGATGAAGGCCGCGTCGACCACCTCGCGGCCGCAGGCGGCGCAGAACGGGAAGGGGAGCGGCACGCCCCACACCCGCTGCCGCGAGATGCACCAGTCGGGCCGGGTCTCGAGCATGCCACCGATGCGCAGCGAGCCCCCCTCCGGGATCCAGCGCACCTGCGCGATGGCGTCGAGCGCGCGGCGGCGCAGGTCGTTGTGGTCGAGGGCGATCCACCACTGCTCCGTGGCCCTGAAGATGATCGGCTTCTTGCAGCGCCAGCAGTGGGGATACTGGTGCCGCAGGGTCTCGGCGAAGAACAGCAGGCCGCGCTCCTCGAGGTCCGCGACGATGGCGTCGTTGGCCTCGAACACCCTGCGCCCCGCGAATCCCTCGATGACCGGCAGGAAGCGGCCGCGCTCGTCGACCGGCGAGAAGATCGGCAGGCGGCAGCGGCGGCCGGTCACGAAATCGTCCATGCCGTGGCCGGGGGCGGTGTGCACGGCGCCGGTGCCGGTGTCGCGCGTGACGTGGTCGCCGAGGACGAGGCGCGACACGCCGCCGGCGGCCCAGGGATAGGGAGAGGCGGCGTCGGCGAGGCCCTCGAGATCGCGGCCGCGCGTCTTCGCCAGGACGCCCTTCGCCTCGCGTCCGGGCCCGCGCAGCACCGCCTCGACGCGATCGGCCGCCAGCAGCACGACCTCGTCGCCGAGATCGACGAAGTGGTAGTCGTAGTCCGGGTGCAGGGCCACCGCCAGGTTGGCGGGCAGGGTCCAGGGCGTCGTGGTCCAGATGAGGACGCTGACGCGCCGGCCGGCGAGGACGGGGAAGCGCGCCGCCAGCGCCTTGCCCTCGAGCGGGAAGCGCACCGTGATCGCCGGCGAGACATGCTCCTCGTATTCGACCTCGGCCTCGGCGAGCGCGGTGGCGCACTGCGGGCACCAGTGCACCGATCGCTTGTCGCGGTAGATGTTGCCGTTGTGCGCGAAGCGGCCGATCTGCTCGACGATGGTCGCCTCGTAGGGCGCGTCGAGCGTCAGGTAGGGGCGCGCCCATTCGCCCAGGACGCCGAGGCGGCGGAACTCGCCGCGCTGGATGTCGATGAACTTCAGGGCGTAGGCGCGGCACGCGGCGCGCACGTCGAGCGCGCTCATCGCGGCCTTCTTCGGGCCGAGGTCGCGATCGACCTGGTGCTCGATCGGCAGCCCGTGGCAGTCCCACCCGGGGACATAGGGGGAATCGAACCCCATCATCGTGCGCGACTTCACCACCATGTCCTTGAGGATCTTGTTGAGCGCCTGGCCGAGGTGGATGTGGCCGTTGGCGTACGGCGGCCCGTCGTGCATGACGAAGCGCGGGCGGCCGGCGCGCGCCCGGCGGATGGCCCCGTAAAGGTCGGCCTGTTCCCAACGCTCGATCAGGCGCGGCTCCCGCTTCGGGAGATCGGCCTTCATGGGGAACGCGGTGCGCGGGAGGTTGACCGTGGACTTGATGTCGACCGGCTGCACGGCCCGCGGGTCCTCTCTATCGTCTTGGCGGCCGGGAACCTGGCCCGTTCGGAAGAGGCGCGACTGTAGCACCCGCCTCGAAACGTTGTCAAGGAATCGGCGCTTGTGCTACGGTCGCCGAATGCAGCGCGTGTATCTCGACCACAACGGCACGGCACCGCTCCTGCCGGAGGCGCGCGACGCCTACCGGCGCGCCATCGACGACCCGCCCGGCAACCCCTCGAGCGTGCACGCCTTCGGGCACCGGGCGCGGATGACGGTCGAGGCGGCGCGCGAGCAGGTGGCGGCGCTCGTCGGCGCGGCGCCGCGCGAGGTGGTCTTCACCGCCACGGCGACCGAGGCCAACAACCTCGCGCTGCTCGGGACGATGCAGGCCGCCGCCCCGGGCCGGCGGCGCATCGTCGGGTCGGCCTTCGAGCATCCGTCGGTCGGGCGGGCGCTCGACCATCTCGAGCGCGGCGGGTTCGAGGTCGTCCGGGTCCGGCCGGACCGCGACGGGCGGGTGAGCCCGGCCGACGTGGTGGCGGCGGCCGATCCCCGGCGCACGGCCCTCGTCACCCTCATGCTCGCCAACCACGAGATCGGCACGCTGCAGCCGGTGGGGGAGGTGGCGCGGGCCCTCGCCGGCAGCGGCGTCGTCCTGCACACTGACGCGGCGCAGGCGGCAGGCCGGGTGCCGGTGCGCTTCGCGGAACTCGGAATCGATCTGATGTCGGTGGCGGCGCACAAGTTCGGCGGCCCCGTCGGCGCCGGCGCGCTCGTCGTCCGCGCCGGGCCGGCGATGGCGCCGCTCCTGCACGGCGGCGGCCAGGAGATGAACCGGCGGCCCGGCACCGAGAACGTCCCGGCGCTGGCGGCCTTCGGCGCCGCGGCGGCGGCCGTGGCGGCGGGGCTCGACGACGAGGGGCGCCGGCAGCAGGCGCTGCGCGACCGGCTCGAGACCGCCGTGGGTCGCCTCGCCCCCGACATCCGCGTGAACGGCGCGGCCGTGTCGCGGCTGCCGAACACGACCAGCCTGTTCGTCCCCGGGGCCGACGCCGAGACCCTGGTGATCGGTCTCGACCTCGAAGGGTTCGCGGTCTCGGCCGGCGCCGCCTGCTCGGCGGGGGCGATCCGGCGCTCGCCCGCGCTGATCGCGATGGGGCTGGAGAGCGAGGCCGCGGCATCGATCCGGATCAGCCTCGGGGCCACGACCACGATCGACGAGGTCGATCGGTTCGTGGCGACGCTGGGCGCGGTGGCGGCGCGGGCGCGCGCCGGCGCGCCCGCGGCGGGCGTGGCCCGATGATCGTCGTCTGCCCCGCCTGCGCGCGCCGCTACCGGCTCGACCCGGCGCGGCTCGGCGGCAAGACCACCGTGACGGTGCGCTGCCCGGGCTGCGGCGCGACCAGCACGGTGACCGCGGAAGCGCCGGCGGCGGAAGCGGCCGGCGACCAGACCGCGCGCCTCGCCGCCGACGCGGGGCTGGTGCCGGAGCCGGCGCGCATCGTAGCGGGCGAGCCGGCCCTCCCGGAGGGGATGCGCGTGACCCTGGCGGTGCTCGAGGGGAAGGACAGCGGCAAGATGTTCCGCGTCGAGCGGCCGAGCATCGTGATCGGCCGGGGCGAGGGCGACATCCAGCTCGACGACGCCGAGGTGTCGCGCCGGCACGTGCGCCTGACGGTGCACGACACGCGCGTGGTCCTGCACGACCTCGGCAGCACCAACGGCACCTTCGTCGAGGAGAACAAGATCTCCGAATCGGCGATAGAGAACCGCGCCGAGTTCAGGGTCGGCGCCACCCGCCTGATGCTGATCCTCTCCGAGGAGGGCGCCGGGACCGGGGAGGGCATCACATGAGCCGCGTGGCGGTGGCGATGAGCGGCGGCGTCGACTCCTCGGTCGCCGCCATGCTGCTGCGCGACGCCGGCGCCGATCTGTTCGGCCTGTCGATGCAGCTCTACGACCGCGGTCGCGACGGCCGGCCGGTCTACGGGCGCTGCTGCGCCCCCCGCGATCTGTTCGACGCGCGCGCGGCCGCCGACCGTCTCGGGATACCGTTCTACGTCGTCAACATGGAGCAGGAGTTCCGCGACGACGTCATCGAGCCGTTCCTGGACGCCTACCGCAACGGCCGGACACCGGTCCCGTGCGTCGACTGCAACAGCGGCCCGAAGTTCCGGCACCTCATGCGGCGCGCCGCGGCGCTGGGCGCCGACCGGCTCGCGACCGGGCACTACGCCCGCATCGTCTTCAATCCGGGCACCGGGCGGTACGACCTGCTGGCGGCGCGCGATGGCGCCCGCGATCAGTCGTATTTCCTCTTCGAGATGACCCAGGAGCAGCTGGCGCACACCCTCTTCCCCCTCGGCGACCTCGAGAAGCCGGCGGTGCGGCGGCTGGCAGGCGAGCGCGGCCTGCCGAACGCCGACAAGCCCGACAGCCAGGACATCTGCTTCGTCCCCGACGGGCGCTACCTGGAGTTCGTGCGCCGCGAAGGCGGCGACCTCGGAACGGCCGGTGACCTCGTCACCACCGGCGGCAGGGTGCTGGGGCGCCACGAGGGGATCGCCGCCTTCACGGTCGGCCAGCGCCGCGGCCTTGGGGCGGGCGGCCCGGCACCGCGCTACGTCGTGGCGCTCGAGCCCGCGAGCGGCCGGGTCGTGGTGGGCGACGAGGGGGAGCAGTACGGCAACGCCCTGCTGGCAGGGCGCGCCAACTGGGTTTCGATGCCGCCACCCGAGGCACCCTTCCGCGCCATCGCCCGCATCCGCTCGGCGCATCGCGGGGCGGCGGCCACCGTGACGCCGCTTGCGGACGACGCCTTCCGGGCCGAGTTCGACGAGCCGCAGCGGGCGATCGCACCCGGTCAGGCGGTCGTCCTGTACGACGGCGAGCGGTTGCTGGGCGGCGGCTTCATCGGCGCCGCTTCATCGGCGCCGCGTTTGACACCCGCCGAGCGCCGGTGCTAACTTCCGGCCCTCAGGGGCGGGCATAGCTCAGTTGGTAGAGCGCAAGCTTCCCAAGCTTGAGGTCACGGGTTCGAGACCCGTTGCCCGCTCCAGTTCACCACCTCCCGCGCGCGCGGCCGGCGCCGGGTCATAAGCGAGGATCGATGTTCTTTCGCACGCGTGATCGCGTCCCGCCCGCCCCCCCGGGCCTGGACAGCGAGGCCGGGGTTCTCGACCGCCTGCGCGGCGGCCAGCGCACTGTCATCGGTTCGCGCACGCGGGTGCGCGGGTCGCTGCGGGGCGAGGGCGCGGTCCTCATCTGCGGCACGCTCAAGGGCGACATCCTCGTTCAGGGCGGGCTGACGATCGCCCCCGGCGCCACCGTCGAAGCGCGCGTCGAGGTCGAACGCGCCCGTGTCGCCGGACGCATCGAGGGCGAGGTGCGGGCGCGTGACTCGGTGCGCGTCGACGGCACCGGCACGATCGACGGGGGCCTGGCGTCGCCGGTCGTCGACCTGCGGCCGGGTTCGACCCTCAGGGGCCGCGCCTCGATCCTCGGTGCCGGTCGTCGTGGCGGGGCGCTCCCGAAGGCCTAGGAGCCTGTCCGGGAAATAGCAATGGCCGCGCACAGGGTGCTTGCGGCCGGAGGCAAGGCGCGAGGAGGAGGCGATGGCGATCCATCGGCGACGACGAGCAACGCCGCATGCGGCCGCAATGACCCTGTGCCCTTCGGGTTCGGGCGGCGTGGGGCCGTCTGCTTCGTTGCCGCTCCGCGCCGATGTCCCGCATCGCCTCGTCGCGGCGCCTCGCATCCGGCCCCACGGCGTCCCGAACGCGGCCGTTGATATTTCCCGGACAGGCTCCTAGTCACAGTCGGCCGCTTGACGCTTTTTTTCCATTCCGTTGACAGATTTCGTCACTTCGCTGACGCCGGCGCGCGGGCATCCGCCCGACGGCGGGCCGGGTGCCCGATTCGGGCGCGAATCGAGCGCACGCGGGCCCCGCGGCGGCGCCAGATTCATGGCACATCGCTTGCTGTCCCATCTCCGGCCGAAAAGGGGGAGCCATCGTGAGCGACACCATTCTGATCGTCGACGACGACGAGGGAGTCAGGCAGATCCTGGCGGAGACCCTGAAGACCGCCGGTCACACGGTGGGCACCGCGGATTCGGGCGAGCACGCCGTCACCGCGGTGCGCGAGGCACCGGTCGACCTGGTGATCCTCGACATGGTCCTGCCGCGGGTGGACGGCCTCGAGGTGCTGCGCGAGATCACCACGCTGCGACCGGAGACCGCGGTCATCATGATCACCGGCTACGCCTCGGTCGAGACGGCGATCCGGGCGATGAAGATGGGCGCGGTCGACTACATCGTGAAGCCCTTCCGGATGGAGGAGGTCGAGCTGATCGTGGCGCGGGCCCTGGAACGCAGCCGCCTGCGCCGCGAGAACGCCGCGCTCAGGCGCCAGATCCAGATGACCTGGGGCCTGCAGAACCTGATCGGCCAGAGCCCCGAGATCCGCCGCATCCAGCAGCTCGTCGAGCAGGTCGCCTCCGCCCGCAGCGCCGCGCTGGTCACCGGCGCCGCCGGCACGGGCAAGGAGCTGGTGGCGCGCGCCATCCACTTCGGCGGGGAGCGCCGCGGGCAGCCGTTCGTCCCCGTGAGCTGCGCCGGCATCCCGGAGGCGCTGCTCGAGGACGAGCTGTTCGGACACGCCCGCGGCGCCTTCCCCGACGCCACCTCCGACCGCCCGGGCCGCATTGCCGCCGCCGACGGCGGCACCCTCTTTCTCGACGAGGTCGCGGGCCTGTCCGCCAGCCTGCAGGCGCGGCTGCTGCGCGTCCTGCAGGAGCGCGAGGTGCAGGCCACCGGCGCCACCGCGAGGACGCCGGTGGACGTGCGCGTCGTCGCCGCCTCGACCGCCGACCTCAAGACGCTGGTCGCCGAGGGGCGCTTCCGCGAGGACCTGTTCTACCGCCTCAGCGTCATCCACATCCAGATGCCCGCCCTGCGCGATCGGCGCGAGGACATCCCGCTCCTGGTGCAGCACGTGCTGGCCCGCTGCTGCGGCGAGATGAACGTGCCGCCCAAGCGCTTCACCGCCGACGCCCTGCGCGTCCTGAGCGAGGCGTCGTGGCCGGGGAACGTGCGCCAGCTCGAGAACGTCGTCGAGCGATCGGTGGCGCTGTCGTTCGGGCGCGAGGAGCTCGGCCGCGAGGACCTGCCGCGCGACCTGCTCGACGAGGGACGCATCGAGCTGCCCCTCATGCAGGTGGGCGGCGACGGCTTCTCCCTCGACGAGGTGCTGGCGAGCTACGAGCAGCGCATGCTGTACCAGGCGCTGGAGCATTCCGGCTGGGTGAAGACACGCGCCGCCGAGATGCTCAAGATCAAGCGCACCACGCTCATCGAGAAGATGAAGCGGCTCGGCATACCGCTCAAGGGGAACCTCCCGGCCGCCGCCGACACGGCCGGCCCGGAGATGGCGATCGGCGGCGCCGTGAGGCGCGCCTCCTGAGGAAAACCGGCGCCGGGCGCGGTCTTTGGTTGCGCCGTTTCGGGAGGCTGTGTTATGGTCGCGGCGCTTTCCGGTGCAGGGATCGGAAGGCCGCTCCCACGCCGCCCGTCGCATCGACGCCCCGCGAGGCCGTTTCCGTGAGAGACGCATCATGTCCCGCGTGCTGATGGTCGACAACGCGGCGCTGTTCCGGATGCTCGACGCGTCGTTCCTGCGCCGGGCGGGATGGGACATCACCGCCGCGCGCACCCCCGCCGAACTCGCCGATCGGGCGCGCCGCGCGCCGCCCGACCTCGTCCTGCTCGACAGCCGCGACGGCTTCGACGCGGCCGGCTGCGTCCGGCTCCTCAAGCGCGATCCCGGCCTCCGCGCCCTGCCGGTCCTGGTGCTGGCGGAGGCGGCGGAGGCCGGCCGGTGCGAGGCCGCGGGCGCCGAGGCGATCCTGACCCATCCCGTGGTCACCGCGGCCGTGGAGACCGCGTTGTGCGCCCTGGCGCGCATCGCCCCGCGCGCCGGGCACCGCCGCGCCGCCCGCCTGCCGGCGCGCGTCGCGACGCCCAACGGTGAGTTGCGCGGGCGCCTGAGGGACATCAGCGCCACGGGCGCCTTCCTGACCCTGCCGCGTCCGGTCGCGGCCGGCACCGCGCTCGAGCTGCACCTCCGCCTGCCGCTCCCCGAGGGCGACCGCGACATCGACGCGCGCGCCGTCGTGGTGCGCGAGGTCGGCGAGGAGCCCGGTTCGCCGCGGATCGCCGGAGTCGGGGTGCGGTTCACGGGGGTCGGCGGCGATGCGCTGTCGATCATCGATCGCTACGTGAGCCTCGACGTCGACGGCGCCGTGGACGGCGCCGGGAGCGGGGACGGGACGACATGACCGCCGGATGGAGGGCCGATGCACGAGACCGTCATGGTGGTGGATGACGACACCGACATCCTCGAGCTCGCGCGCCTCGTGCTCGAGGGGGGCGGATATCGGGTGATCCCGGCCTCCTCCGGGGCCGACGCGCTCCGGACCCTGGCCGGCGAGCGTCCCGATCTGATCCTGCTCGACATCAACATGCCCGGCATGGATGGCTGGCAGGTGCTCCGCCTGCTCAAGGTCGACGAGCGCACGAGCGCCATTCCCGTGGCCCTGTTCTCGATCAAGAGCCAGGTGCGGGACCGCGTTTTCGGTCTGCAGGGCGGCGCCTGCGACTACATCGCCAAGCCGTTCGAGTGCGACGAGCTCCTCGGGCGCGTGCGCGGGATCCTCGACACCGTGGCCGGCCCCGGGGCGGGCGCATGAGCGGGGACCGGCGCCGCGACGACCGTCCGGCCGCCTGGGTGGATGAGTCGGAGCGCCTGCGCGCCGGGCTCCTGCGGCTCAAGGGAGCGCTGCACGACCGGGTGACCGGGCTGTTCTCCTATCATCTCTATGTCGACCAGCTCAACAGCCTCGCGGACGAGCGGCGCATGGGCGTCGTGGCGGTCGAGTTCCCGTCGCTCGCGGGGCTCGAGGCCGCCTACGGCTGGGAGATGAGCGACCGCTTCCTCGCCGAGGTGGCCGGCCGGCTGGCGGCGCTGCGCGGCCGCGGCCTGCCGGAGACCGCCCTCCTCGCGCTCGACGGGGTGCACGGCGACAGCTTCCTGCTCTTCCTGCACGAGACCGCGGGCGGCGATCCGGTGACCGCCGCCGACCTGCCGGTGCTGTCGGAGACGCTCCTGAAGGACGTGCGCGCCGGCCTTCTCGCCGGCCTCGACTCCGGGCGGCCGCGTATCGACCCCGCCGTCGGCTGGTCGCTCGTGAGCGACGCGCCCGCGGCGCGGTTCGAGCGCCGGCTGCACCAGGCGATCCGCGAGGCCCGCGGCATGACGCTGCGGGAGTCGGAGAGCCTCGTCGACGAGCGCGGCGCCGAGGTGCGCTCGATCCTCGCGGCCGGCCGCCTGACGACCTTCTACCAGCCGATCGTCGACATGGAGCAGGGGACGATTATGGGGTACGAGGCGCTGACGCGCGGCCCCGCCAACACCGCCTACGAGCGGGCCGACGCCCTGTTCGCCGGCTGCCGGGGGGTGCCGCTGCTCGACGAGCTCGACCGGGCCTGCCGCTGCCAGGCGGTCCGGAGCGCCCGCGGCCTCGATCCGCGCAAGAAGCTGTTCCTCAACTCGCTTCCGGAGTCCCTCGGGCGGCCCGGGTTCACCGGCGGCGGCTTCCTCGAGGCGCTGAGCGAGGCGGCGCTGCAGCCGCGCAACCTGGTGCTGGAGATCACCGAGCGCACCTCGATCGAGGACTTCGAGGCGTTCGGGCGGGAGCTCGGGGCGCTGCGGCGACAGGGGTTCCTGGTGGCCATCGACGATGTCGGCACCGGCTACTCGTCGCTGCAGACGATCACCGAGATCCACCCCGACTTCCTCAAGGTCGACCTGTCGCTGGTCAAGAACATCCACCGCAGCCTCCTGAAGCAGGAGCTGGTGCACTCGCTCCTGCAGGCCGGTTCGCGCATCGGCGCCCAGGTGATCGCCGAGGGGATCGAGACCGAGGAGGAGCAGCGGACCCTGAGGCGCTGCGGGGTGCGCTACGGCCAGGGATACTTCTTCGCCCGGCCGGCGCCGCCGTTCCCCGGCCTGCAGCCGCGGGGCCGGTGATCCGGTCATGAGCGCGCTGCCGGCCCCGGCGCCCCACCTCCTCGCCGCCCTCCTGCTGGCGCTGGTCGTCGCCACCGGCGCCGCCTGGGCGCTGGTGCGGACAAGGCGCGCCGCCCGCGACCTGGGCCGCGACCTCACGGCGCTGCGCCGCCATCCGCTGGTCGGTCCCGTGCCGCCGGCCTCGCATCCCGCCCTCGACGCCGCGGCGCGCGAGGTCGCCCTGCTCGTCGACGATCTCCGGGGCCACGTGGCCCGCGCCCAGGAGCGCGCCAGCACCCTGCAGGCGCTGGCCGACGGGCCGTCCGACGTCGCCCTCATCGGACTCGACGGCGAGTGGCTGGTGGCGTCGTTCAGCCGGGGCGCCGCCCGGCTGACCGGCTGGGGCGCCGACGAGATGGCCGGGCGCCACGTCGAGGCGCTGTTCGCCCCGGGCGAGTGGGAGCGGATCCTCCCGAAGCTGGCGCGCCGATCGGTGCGCGAGGAGGGGTTCGCCGAGACGGTGACCCTGGTCACCCGGGGCGGCGAGGCGCGTCCCTGCCGCCTGTCGGTCGGCCCCGGCGGCGGCGTCGCCGGCGGCACGCTGCTGGTGGCCCGCGACCTGGCGACGGAGATCGAATTGGAGCGGCGCCTGCGGGTCTCGGAGGAGCGCCATCGCCGCCTCGTCGAGGAGGTCCGCGACGGGGTCGTCGTCCTGCAGGGGGGCAAGGTCGCCTACGCCAACCCGGCGCTGGCGCGTCTTCTCGGCCGCGAAGGCGAGAGCCTCCTGGGGCGCCCGTTCAAGGACCTCATCGACGCGCGCGACCTGCTGCGGGTCATCGACCTCCTGGCGCGCGCCGAGCGCGGCGCGCCCGAGACCGGCGAGACCTCCTGCCGGCTCGCGACCCCGGGCCGGCCGCCGATCGAGGCCCGCCTCACCTGGTCGGCGACCGAGTACCAGGGACGCCGGGCGGTCTTCTGCACCGTCGCCGATCTCACCGAGAGGGCGCGCCACGAGCGCGCCCTCATCGAGAGCGAGGCGCGCCTGCGCGCGACGCTCGAGGCGGCCGGCGACGGCCTCGTGGTGCTGTCCGACGCCGGCCGCGGTCTCGCGGTCACGCTCGCCAACCCGGCGTTCCTCGGTCTCGCCGGCGCCGCCCCGGGCGATCTCGACGGCGCCGCGCCCGCCGCCCTCGCCCGCGGCCTCGGGCTCGCCGAGGACGTGGTCGTGGCGCTCGCGGAGGCGGCGCGCGCCGGGCAGGCGGGTCGGCGCGACGGCGTCGAGACCGCCGCGGATCGTCGCGCCATCCTCGACCTGGCGGCGGCCCCCGTCCGCTCGCGCGGCGGCGAGGTCCTCGGCGTGATCCTCACGGCGCGCGATGTCACCGCGCGCTTCGATCACGAGCGCGCCCTGCGCTCCAGCGTCGAGGACCTGACCGGGGCCAAGGCGGGGCTCGAGGCGTCGCTCGAGGAGCTGCGCGAGGCGCGCGGGACGCTGTCCGAGCGCAACACCGCGCTCGAGCGCCTCAACACCGAGCTGCGCTCGCTCGACGAGATGAAGTCGAACCTGCTGGCGAACGTGTCGCACGAGCTGCACACGCCGCTCGTGTCGATCAAGGGGTACACCGAGATGATCCTGAAGCGCAAGCTCGGTCCCCTGACGCCGGAGCAGGAGCGCGGGCTCCAGGTCGCGATCAAGAACATCGACCGCCTGATCGAGCTGATCGACAACCTGCTGTCGTTCGCCCGCCTCGAGACCGGCGAGGCGCGCCTGACCATCGAGGACATCCCGCTCTGGCAGCTGGTCGACGAGGCGGTCGATCTCGTGGGCGAGCGCATCCGGCGGCGCAACATCTCGGTGACCACGCAGTACGAGGGCGACGACCTCATGGTGCGCGGCGATCGGGTGAAGCTCGGCCAGGTGTTCACCAATCTGCTGACCAACGCGGTGAAGTTCAACCGCGACGGCGGCCGCATCGCCCTCGCCGGGCGGCGCGCCGCCGGCGGCTTCGTCGAAATCGAGATCGTCGACAGCGGCATCGGCATCCCGCAGGAGGAGCAGGAGAAGATCTTCGAGCGCTTCTACCAGGTCGAGTCGGGCCCGCGCCGCCGCTACGAGGGCACGGGCATCGGCCTGTCGATCGTGCGCGACATCCTGCGCCTGCACGGCGGTTCGATCCGCGTGCACAGCGTGCCCGACGAAGGGTCGACCTTCGTGTTCACCCTGCCGATGGCGCGCCGCGCCCCGGCGGGCGAGAACCGCCCCCCGGCCGGGCGCGCCCGCGCCCGCGAGTCCTCAGAGTAGGCCCGCGAATCCACGCTGCCGCGCCGCCTCGTAGAGCAGGATCGCGGCGGCGGTGTGGACATTGAGGGACGAGGTGCCCGGCGCCATCGGGATGCGCACCCGGGCGTCGGCGGCGGCGAGCAGTTCCGCCGGCAGACCCGCCCCCTCGCTGCCGACGCAGATGACCGACGGCCGGCCCAGGCCGGCGGCGGCCGGCGGCACGTCGCCCGCGGCATCGGCGGCGACGATCCGCAGGCCGGCCGCGCGCAGGGCGGCGAGCGCGACGGCGCTCCCGGCGGCCGCCATCGGCAGGCGGAAGTGGGCCCCCATGCCGGCGCGCACCGCGCGGCTCGAGTGCGGGTCGGCGGTGCCTTCGAGCGCCACCATGCCGCCGGCGCCGAGAACCAGCGCGCTCCGGGCCATGGTGCCGACGTTGCCGGGGTCCTGCACGCCGTGCGCCGCGAGAACCAGCGCCGGCCGCCGCGCCAGCAGGTCGGCGAGGGCGATCGTCGGCCTCCGCACGAGGAGCACGATGCCCTGGTCGCCGGCCCCCTGTGCCATCGACTCGAGGATGGCGGGGCGCACGGTCAGGACCTCGGCGCCGCGGCCGGCGAGGATCGCCGCCAACCGGCCCGCCTCCGAACCGGAGCCGGCGGGGACGGCGACGAAGACGCGCGTGACCGGCGCCGCCGCCGCGACCGCCTCGCCCGCGAGGTGCGCGCCCCACGCGAGATAGAGCCCGGCGCGGTCGCGTTCGCCGCGATCGCGCTCGAGGCGGCGCGCCTGGCGCACCGCCGGGTTGTCGAGGCTGTCGATGGCGCGGGCGGCGCGGCGGGGGCGGGCATCGCGGCTCACGCGGCGGCCCCGCGCCGGCCGGCCCGGCGCCGCCCCCAACCGGCGCCGGCGCGCACCAAGGCGCGCGGCTGCGCTATAGTGGGACCTCCGTCGCGACGGAAAGCGAGGCCCCCATGGCGCCCAAGGTGCACCGCATCGATCCGCAGCACCCCGAACCCGCCGCGATCGCGCGCGCCGCCGAGGCGCTCCGCAAGGGCCTCCTCGTGGTCTACCCGACGGAGACCTTCTATGGCCTGGCGTGCAACCCGCGCGACCCCGCCGCCGTCGACCGCATCTTCGAGGCCAAGGGACGCCCCGACCGGATGGCGCTGCCGCTCATCGCCGGAGACCGCGAGGCCGTCACGCTGTGCACGCGCGACGTCCCCGACAACGCCCGTCGCCTGATGGACGCCTTCTGGCCCGGGCCGCTCACCCTCGTCCTGCCGTCGGCCGACGACCTGCCGCCGCGGCTCCTGGGCGGCGGCCACACCGTCGGCGTGCGCATCTCGTCCCACCCGATCGCCGCCGCCCTGGCGCGCGCGGTCGGCGGCCCGATCGTCGCCACCAGCGCCAACCGCTCCGGCGGGCCGCCCCCGACCACCGCCGACGAAGCGGCGCAGGCGCTCGGGGACTCCGTGAGCATCGTCCTGGACGGCGGGCCGACCCGCGGCGGCAGCGCCTCGACCGTGATCGACCTCACCGTCGACCCGCCCCGCCTGCTGCGCTCCGGCGCGGTCTCGTCGGGCGCCCTCGAGGCGGCGCTCGGCGGCCGAGTCGGCTGAGGGGGCGGGCGCCGCGCCGCCGGGCGACAGCACCCGCGTTCGCCACAGCGGCCGGAAGTCGGCGCCCGACAGGAGGACGAAGCCGCCGACCCGCGGCCCGAGAACGGCGGTCACGTCGCGGTGCCACAGGACGATGTAGGGCCGATCCGCCGCCAGGATCGCCTGCAGCCGCCCGTAGATCTCGCGGCGCGCCGCTTCGTCGTCGTCGGCCGCCCCGGCGTCGATGAGCCGGTCGGCCTCGGCGTTCCGGTAGCCGCCGCGGTTGAGCCCGGCGGGGGGGATCGCCGACGAGTGGAAGCGCAGCCTGTAGACGTCGGGATCAGCAAGATCGGTCCAGTTCGACACGACGATCTGGAACCTCCCCGCCTTGAGGTCCTCGTAGAAGGTCGCCCACTCGTAGGTCCTCACGTCCACGCCGATCCCCACGGCGGCCAGTTGCGCCTGCACCACCGCCGCCTGCTGCCGCGCCAGGTCGCTCGACGGCGCCTTGTACTCCAGGCGAAACCGCACCTCCGGCCCCGGGCCGTCGGGGTCGGGGCGGCCCGCCTCGTCGAGCAACCTCCCGGCCCGCGCCGTGTCGTGCGGCGCGCGCGGGACGGCGGGATTGTAGGCCCAGTGGCCGGGCGGCAGAAGCCCGGTCGCGACGGTCGCCGAGCCGCGCAGGAGGTGCCGGACCAGCGCTTCCCGGTCGAGGGCACCGGCGACCGCCTCGCGGATCCGGGCATCGCCGAGGATCGGGTCGCCGAGGTTGAACGCCATGTAGACGGTGTTGCGCCCCGGCTTCGACAGGACGCGGAACCCCGGCGTCCGGCGGATCCGCGCGACCCCGTCCGGCGGGAGATCGTTCACCAGCATGTCGACGCCGCCGGTGAGAAGCTCGAGGAGGCGGGAGGTCTCGAACGGGATGATGCGCAACCGCACGCTGGTCGGGCCGGCCCGCCCCTCGAAGTAGTCGTCGAAGCGCACGAGCAGCAGGTCTTCGTCCTTGCGATAGCGCGCC
>Ga0247727_10011408_pt1 | contig 15522 bp, 19 predicted proteins | sample WisWelCaveWW1625_FD_202498 | JGI IMG/M metagenome (GOLD analysis project Ga0247727, IMG submission 202498) | Biofilm microbial communities from Wishing Well Cave, Virginia, United States - WW16-25 | ecosystem: Environmental > Aquatic > Deep subsurface > Groundwater > Cave microbial mat | place...
AAGGGAAGAGTAAAGGCATCTTGCCGAAAAAGACGATCTTTTTTGGTAGCTAATTCTTGGATGCGGCGCGGAAGTCGACAAAATGATTTCTTAAAGTCAGAAGTGACATGGATAATCTGGATGGAACGGCTCATAAAATTAGCGGATTTCAGCCAAAGAATGAATCACTTTTGTTTTTCCATTCTTTAATTCTTGTTCACCTCTTTTAATTTTATGAAAAGCATCAACAAGTTCTTTGAAGCGGCGGCGCAAAGCCTCAAACTCAGATTTGCGAATAACAACAAGATCCTCTCCGTGTGTGAACTGTTTGGAAATATTAACCATTGATTTCATATTTTCCTTTCGTACAATAGTAAAATCTAAATTAACGATCAATAGCGGTTAGATTATAATGCGGTTCACAAAAAAAAGCCAAAGGATAATTTCCTTTGGCTTTTTTCTTGCAGGACACGACTCCTGACTGACGAAAATTTAAAAGCTAAAAACTACTCCCACTCAATCGTCGCTGGTGGTTTGGAGCTGATATCGTACACGACACGATTGACGCCGGGAACTTCATTGATGATGCGGTTGGAAATTTTTCCCATCACCTCGAAAGGCAATTGGAACCAATCCGCGGTCATGCCGTCGGTGCTGGTCACGCAGCGCACCGCGATCACATTTTCATACGTTCGCTTGTCGCCCATGACTCCGACCGTTTGAATCGGAAGCAAGACAGCAAAGGCTTGCCAGATCTGATCATACAAACCAGCCCTGCGAATTTCTTCCAAAACACGATCATCGGCTTGGCGTAAAATGTCCAAGCGCTCTTTGGTCACTTCGCCAATCACACGAATCGCCAACCCAGGTCCGGGAAATGGTTGACGCTTCAAGAAAACTTCCGGTAAATCGAGACGTTTACCAATCGCGCGCACTTCATCTTTGAATAATTCACGGAAAGGCTCAATAAGCCCAAGTTTCATTCCCTTTGGCAACCCGCCAACATTGTGATGCGTTTTAATAACCGCAGAAGGCCCACCCGTCGGAGAGAATGATTCAATCACATCCGGATAAAGCGTGCCTTGCCCAAGAAAATCGACATTCTTAATTTTCTTTGCTTTTTCTGTAAACACACGCACAAATTCATCACCGATAATCTTTCGTTTCTCTTCAGGATCGATAATGCCTTTCAATCGCCTTAAGAAACTTTGTTCCGCATTAATGGTGACCATGTTCAAATTGTAATGGCTCTTGAAGGCTTTTTCGACTGTTGCCGCCTCATTAGTTCGCAGCAAACCATTATCAACAAGAATACAATGCACCCGCTTGCCAATGGCGCGATTTAAGAGAATCGCAGCAACAGAGGAATCCACCCCACCACTTAACCCTAAAATAATTTTCTTTGAGCCGACCGTCTCACGCACTTGCCTGATGGTCGATTCGATAAATTTATCCATGGTCCAGCGCGGCAGACATCCGCAAATGTAGCTTAAAAAATTCATCAAAATCTGCGATCCGCGCTGCGTATGCACAACTTCAGGATGGAATTGCAGGCCGTAAATCTTTTTGGCGCGATTCGCAAAAGCCGCCACCGGCGCATTCAACGTATGCGCAAGCTTCACAAAACCGGACGGCACATCTTTTATCTCGTCGCTGTGGCTCATCCAGCAGGTTAAATTCGCCGGCATATTTTGAAATAAATCACGGTTATTATCGATGAACAATTCCGCGCGGCCAAATTCACGGTCCTTGCTTCCCTTGACTTTACCGCCGAAAGCCTCACTAATCAACTGCATGCCATAACAAATACCTAAAATCGGAATGCCGAGTTTGAAAATTTCTTTATGCGGCATAGGCGCACCGTGGTCGTAAACACTCATCGGGCCGCCGGATAAAATCAAGCCCTTGGGATTAATCGCTTTAATTTCTTCAACCGAAATTTTGTAGGGGACAATACGGCTGTAAACTTTATTTTCTCGAATACGGCGGGCAATCAGCTGGGTATATTGGGAGCCAAAATCTAAAACCAAAATCACATCTTTCGTCTTGATTTTCTGGATCTTGACGCTCATGCCAATGCGGCCTTTAATCTTCTTAAGCTTTGTCATCCCCATGTGTTTTTTAGGGCTCACCCGAACGCGCGTCTTTAGGCGAAACACTTTTTTAGCTCTTAGACTTAGCCTGTTTGGCTTTTTTATTTTTTTTGCAACTTTCTTTGTAATTTTCTTTGCTGTTTTCTTGGTAACTTTCTTTACAGCTTTCCTAGCAATTTTTTTAGTAATTTTTTTAGTAATTTTCTTTTTAGCTTTTTTTACTTTTGGCGCCATTGTTCTTACCTTCCTGCTTCGCTGAATTGGTTTCCCGTTCAGCTTCGCAGGGTTGATTTCCCGTTCAGCTTCGCAGGATTATTACTACGTAAAATTTGATTTATTTTCCCATGCCCACACGCTGGCCCACTTGAAAAACTTTTCCTTCTGTTTGAATGGACGGCGCAATGATAATTTCCACATCATGCATTTCAGAAATATTACAAGACCCCAATGAGCCCATCGATGTACGCAATGCACCGACGAGGTTTTGCGAACCATCATCAACTTTCGCCGGCCCCAATAAAATTTCTTTCAAACTCCCTGTTGTCCCCACACGAACACGCGTTCCACGCGGCAAATTCGCGTGTGACGTTGCCATGCCCCAATGACACCCGCCGCCCGGCGCCTCGGTCGCGCGCGCAAACGCTGATCCAACCATAACCGCATCCCCGCCGGCCGCAATGGCCTTACAAATCTCGCCGCCAATACGCATGCCACCGTCGGTAATAATCGAAACATACTTACCCTTGCGTTTGAAATAATGATCACGCGCTGCCGCACAATCAACGGTTGAGGTGATTTGCGGAATGCCAATCCCTAAAACACCGCGCGTGGTACAAGCCGCGCCCGGTCCAACGCCGACGAGCAAGGCAGATGCGCCGCACTCCATCAATTCAAGCGCGACATCATAAGTGACACAATTACCGATAATGATGGGGATTTTTGATTCTTGACAAAGTTTTTCGATATCCAGCACTTTATATTCGGTTGAAACGTGCTTGACGGTTGCCACCGTCGACTGAACGATAAACATATCGCAGCCGGCCTTTTCGGCAATGGCGCTAAATTCTTTCGCATTTTGCGGGATACAACTGACAACGGCAGGAACTTTATGGGATTTGATCTCTTTGATGCGCTTGGCGATGAGATCTTTTTTGATCGGCTTAAGATAAACACTTTGGACGAGCTTGGTTGCCTCTTCAGGAGAAGCGCTCGCGACTTGACTTAAAACTTTGGAAGGATTGTCATAACGAGTTTGAATACCATCGAGGTTTAAAACAGCGATGCCACCCAATTTTCCCATGGCGGCCGCAAACTTGACATCAACGACTCCATCCATGGCGGCGGCCAAAAACGGTAGGGCAAACTTCTTATCACCGATTGACCAGCTAATATCCACTTCATTAGGATTCACCGTAAGCGCACCGGGAACCAAAGCCACTTCATCAAATCCATAGCAACGTCTTGCCCGACGGCCGATACCAATCCACTCTGCCATAGATGTTAGCCTCCTGAAAGCTATAAACGATTAGGATAGAAGCACTTTTTACTCAAAAATAAAGCCTGAAAGTAAGGCTATAATATAGTAATTTTGGGCTTAAATGTCAATAAATAGATTCTGGAGGGACGTAAAAAACTATTTTTTTAGCTCAGGATTTAATTTAAAAAACTTCTGCTCAATTTTCTGGAAGAAGTTAATGTTGCGCTTAATGTGAAAGTACCCGATTATTGAAAAGATAAGTGCCGCTATACAATCAACAATTAAATCCCACATGGTGTCCATAAGCCCGGATTTTTGCATATTAAGGCCAAAAATCTGATCCATGGCAAATTCATAAATTTCCCAAATAGTTCCCACAGCCACCGCAAAACAAAAGGCAAATAAACAGACAAATACGGGGCTTAATTTAAACGCGAGTCGTTTGCTTTCATTGAGAACAAAAACAATGGAAAGTCCGATTCCAGCGACTATCATAGCCGAGATGGTATGCAATAAAATATCCCACCACGGAAATTTTTCGTAATACTCATGCAACTCACCCAAATAAAGAGAACCAATAATAAATAGAAGAACCGCGATTTCTAATTCGCTTGGATAATCAATTTCAAGTTTGAATTCAAGAAGGCTGGGAAGAAATGTACAAAAAAGAGCGAAAATGGAAAAAGCGGCTTCTCTCCAATGGCCTAGAAATATGGAAACAACGGCGGTGACGATTAACATAATTCTAAACGACCAAAAAATAATTCGTTTAAAACGCTCGAGATTATCCATTATATCCTCGTACTAAAGCTGAAATTAAAATTGCTTCATTATAACACAGAGAAACAAAACCGCTGAATCGAAACATCATTCGCTATTTCAATTTTACCATCCAAAAATTCTACTAAATGTGCTGCATAATACGGAGCGCTTAGAAAACCTTTCGAACCTAAACCATTAAATATCGCGAGATTCCCAATTTCCGGATGACGACCCATCACCGCTTTCTGATCCTTCATCACCGGCCGCACGCCGGCTTGATGTTGTATCACGCGCATCTCTCGCTTCACGCAATTCGCAAGCCCGTCGAGAATTTCCTTTTTACCCGCCTCGGTCGGCTCGCAATTAAGCGTATCCCAATTGTAAGTCGCACCCGCAGTCCACGCATCGCCAATAGGCGCGCACCACTTTCCCTTATTGATAATCGCATCCGGCAAACCCGCGCCATTCATTTCACCGCGCAAAATCTCGCCCTTCGCACTATTAAAGGGAAGCCACTTAAACCAGGGATTGAATTGCGATTGATAGCCTTCGCAAAAAACGACAGTTTGAAAATCCTCATTCGCATAACGCACGTGAGTCTTTTCTATTTTCAAATCATCATAAGCAAATCGCGTCAACGTCAAAACTTTCTCTCTTATGAAATATTCCTTAAAGGCATTCATCAAACGTGCCGTGTGACAAAATCCGCTTTGGGTAATGAGCATGCTTCCTTGCTCGTCGGAAATTAGCGGGCTGTACGTTCGTGGCGGATTTGTGCTCTGTACATATTTCTGTGCCGCATTTTTTGCGTCCTTGCGTTTCCATTCGTCCCGTTCGTCTTCATTTTGGAAAATGCGTAAAATCGGTTTAGTCTCAAAAAACGTCTGGCCGAATTTTTCTTCCAACTCTTGATATGTTTGAAGCGCGTGCGCGAACAACGCATCAAAATCATCCGTCGCGACAAATCGTTTGCCGGTGATGGGGTTAATAATCCCCGCGCTAATCATCGACGAGGAATTGTGATGATGATCGTCAACGATCACAACGCGCTTGTTTCGTTTGAGTAATTCCCAGCTAAGAAAACTTCCCGCGACACCTTGCCCGACGATCAAGTAATCCTTCATTTAAATACTCCACGTAACATGTGCCGCTTTTGGCCAAAGCCTTCGACTTTCGTCAAAATAAATCCTTGATTGATTAATCCGCGACGCACTGTTCCAGCAACGGTGAATGTACCTAGTGTCGTTCCCGGCCGGCTCAACGCGGCCATTTTTGTGAACACGTCCTGTGACCACATGTCTGGATTCTTGGCTGGCGCAAAGCCATCTAAGAACCACGCATCAATAACATGCACGTGTTTTCGCATGTGATCTAGAGCCGCAAGCACGCGATCAAAAATCACTGTAAGTTTTACTTTCCCGTCGTCAAAACCAACAAACGGCACATTGGGTAACTGCGCATACAATTCAATTAACTGCGAGGAATAATCTATTATGGTGGGCCAAAGTTGCAGAGACTTTTTTAAATCTTCAACGGATAAAGGATATTTCTCGATGGAAATGTAATGCAGCATCCAATTTTTAGGCGCGCATGCTTGCCATAGTTTCCACGCGCATAAAAAATTTAGGCCAGTACCAAATCCGGTCTCGCCAATTGTAAATGTACCTGGATTTTCGCTGGAAAGATTCTTCCAACGTTCCTCTAAATGATTACCTTCGCAAAATACATATTGCGATTCAAGCAGGCCATTCTCTTCACAAAAATATTTATCGTTGAATAAAACCGAATGCGGCAGGCCATTTTCCCATGTGATTTGTGGATGATTCAATTTCACAAATAGACAAATCCTATTAAAAAGGAAATTGCATTGCAAATCAAAGAAACAAGTAATACCTTGCGATAATTGAGTTGCAAGAACATGGAATAAATCCAAGCCTCAGTAATAACCGCAAATGCTTCTGCAACAACCAAAAAAAAGAAATAACTTTTTATGACGAGTGGAAAAACAAACCACACAAAAGGAAGTGTTACTGAAGAGCAGAATATCCCTAAAAATAGCAACCGTTTATTGGAAACGTGACTCGCGGATATTTTGTAAAGACATCGTAAGACAAAGAACAAGGCGGCCGTTTCAATTATAACCGTGAGCACCCACGCCCTTAAGAATATTTCCATTGCTTAACTGCCCTTGCGTTTCTTTCTCCAAAATCTTTTATCATTCTTCTCGACCGACAATTCCGATTCCTTGACAATAACCTTAAAATTGGAACGAAGGGATTTTGCCTGGAAAATATTACTCTCTCGCGTGCGATCTGAAAATTCAACAACCAATTTCTGATAAGGCGCGTAACCGTATGACTGCGACTCACACAAGTTTTGTGCGCATGTAAATCTTTGTGGGCCATAATCTTCAAGTGGTGTCGCCTCTTTACACAAAGCGTCCTTACATTGCATTAAATCTGCTTTAACAAGCGTGATGGGCTCCTTGACTTCGTAAACAAGATTTAATGTCATGGTTGGTTTGGGTCCCATATCGGCAAGCACGACACTTGGAAAAATAAAGAGACTAAAGCTAATCAGAAATTCTAATTTGAACCTCATAGCTTTTCCTTTCTAAATTATTTCACGCTAACTCAGCTATTTCTCACTCATCCCACGCGGTGGATTCCGACGAGGGTTGAGGTTCGAGGGATTCCTCAGGTGTGGATGGTTGAACGCTAGCGCCTTGTCCACCGCCATAACCGCCGCCAACGTCTTCACGTTTCGCGGCCTGCGGCATAAAGTGCACACTGCTTGCGACAATGCGTACACGGCTTTGTGTCTTGCCATCTTTTTCCCAACGATCTTGTTTGAGGCGGCCTTCAACTGCGACACCACGCCCCTTGGCGAGATATTTCGCACAATTCTCCGCAATCACTCCCCATACTTCGACATCGAAATAAGATACTTCCGTCGTCTTTTGTCCATTACTTGTATACGTACGATTGTTGGCGATGGATAAATTACAAACCGACTTTCCCGACGATGTGTATTTGATTTCCGGATCACGGGTCAAATTCCCGATAATGTTTACGCTGTTTAACATGTTACTATCCTTTCTTTAATTATCGTTTTGTTGGTGTCAACAAAATGATCAAAACAAAAGGGGTGAAGATTTCTCCTCACCCCTTCGATTTAATTATTTAAACTGCGGTTCATTACATCATCCCGCCCATTCCGCCTGGCATGCCACCGCCCATTGAAGGATGTGCGTGTTCCTTTTCTGGAACATCGGTGACAAGTGCTTCGGTCGTTAACAATAAAGCAGCGATACTTGCCGCCATTTGAAGCGCCGTGCGAGTCACTTTAGCCGGATCGATAACGCCGCTTTTAAGCATATCCACATATTCACCTTGATTGATGTCAAAACCGGTATTGTCCGATTCCTTCTTGAGGCGCTCAACAATCACTGATCCTTCGAGGCCAGCGTTGATCGCGAGTTGACGAACTGGGAATTCAAGCGCGACCTTAACAATATTCGCGCCGGTTTTCTCATCGCCTTTGAGTTTTAATTTATCAATTTCATCAATCGTACGTAATAAAGCGACACCACCGCCCGGAACAATGCCTTCCTCGACGGCCGCGCGTGTGGCGTGAAGCGCGTCTTCAACGCGAGCCTTCTTTTCCTTCATTTCGGTTTCCGTTGCAGCGCCGACATTGATGATCGCAACCCCGCCAGAAAGTTTAGCTAAACGTTCTTGTAACTTTTCTTTATCGTAAGAAGAATCGGTTGTGTCAATTTGATTCTTGATTTGACTAATACGGCCCTTGATGTCATTGGTTTTCCCAGCGCCTTCAACGATCGTTGTGTTGTCTTTGTCGATCTTCACTTTCTTGGCGCGGCCTAAATCAGCTATCTCAATATTTTCAAGCTTGATGCCAAGGTCTTCGCTAATCGCTTTACCGCCGGTTAACACCGCGATATCGTCGAGCATAGCCTTGCGGCGATCGCCGTAACCTGGAGCTTTGACTGCAGCGCAGGACAAAGTTTTACGCATATTGTTCACAACAAGGGTTGCGAGCGCTTCGCCTTCGACATCTTCACTGATAATTAATAATGGGCGTCCGCTCTTGGCGACTTTTTCAAGGACGGGCAGGATTTCTTTGATATTGCTGACTTTCTTTTCGCAGATAAGGATGAAAGGCTCTTCCAATGTGCAGGTCATTTTTTCCATATCGGTTGAGAAGTATGGAGAAAGATAGCCTTGATCAAATTGCATACCTTCAACGATTTTGAGTTCAGTGTTAATCGTCTTGGATTCCTCGACGGTAATGACGCCGTCTTTACCAACCGCGTCAAACGCTTCAGCGATTTTCTTTCCGATTACGGAATCGTTATTCGCCGCGATCGTTGCGACTTGTTCAACTTCTTTGGTTTTGCTGGAATCAATTTTCTTCGCCATGCTGGAAATTTTGGCGACCACGGCTTCAACTGCGAGTTCAATCCCGCGTTTGAGGGCCATTGGATTGGCGCCAGCCGTGACATTCTTTAAACCTTCTCTATATATAGCTTCGGCCAACACTGTCGCTGTTGTCGTTCCATCACCAGCAATGTCGGACGTTTTTTCAGCAACTTCTTTGACCATTTGCGCGCCCATATTTTCGTAAGGGTCAGCTAAATCAATTTCTTTCGCAACCGATACACCGTCTTTGGTCACAAGCGGTGAACCGAATTTACGATCGATAACCACATTACGCCCCTTTGGGCCCAAGGTCACTTTGACCGCGCGGGCTAATTGCTCAACGCCCTTTAAAATCGCGCGCCTTGCTTCATCATCGAATATTAATTGCTTTGCCATTGTCTGCTCTCCTATTTAAATTAAAACTTAATTACAAACCTAACTTAAATTATTATTTCAAAATTGCGAAAACATCATCTTCGCGCACGACCAAAAGCTCATCGCCGTCTTTAGTTATTTCATTACCGCCATATTTGCTGTAAAGAACGATATCGCCGACTTTGACTTCCATCGGGATAACTTTTCCATCTTCGCCGATTTTGCCACGACCGACCGCGACAACCTTACCCTCTTGCGGCTTTTCTTTGACCGTGTCAGGCAGAACAATGCCGCCCCTGGATACTTCTTCCGCCTCTAGCGGTTTGACCAAAATTCTGTCTCCTAATGGTTGAATTTTCATGCACGCCTCCTCTTAATGATTCGTAACAGTTACTTAATTTGATTTTTGATACTTAGCAAAGCTTCATGCAGAGTGCTAATTTAACAAAAAGGAATTTTTTGTCAAGAAGATTTTAAAAAGTAAAATTTAATGGATGTAAATAGGCCAGATTCTTCGACGAGAAAATTAAAAAAACTATTTCAAGCGTTCCATATACAGCAAATCCATTCCCTTAAACACCAGATCTTTGTCGATTTTGTGGATTTTCTTGTGAAGAAATTTTTCCATCATGTCCGTGTAACCGCCGGTCACGATTGTCTTGGCTTTGGTTTCCAATTCATCGCATAACAGATCGATCAGGCGCTGGCTCATCGCACCATAACCGAAAAAAAGCCCGCTTAAAATACTCGACGCTGTATCTTGCCCGACGAGTTGACTCGGCGCATTGATCGTTTCAATGCGCGGCAGCAAAGCGGTTTTGTTAAACAACGATTCCGCGGATAAACGAATGCCCGGCACAATGATGCCGCCGTCATAAGCGCCGCGCTTATTTACGACGTCAAAAGTGATGGCTGTACCGAAATCAATCACAATCACCGGATAGCCATAAAGTTTTTTCGCGGCATAAGCGCAAACCAAACGGTCTTGCCCGACTTGTTTGGGATTTTTGTAATTATTTTTTATAGGTACAATAATATCTCGTCCGATCAAAAGAGGCGCTTGTTTCAAACATTTTTGAGTAAGATAAAGGACTCTTAACAAAACATCCGGCACGACACTGCAGATCACGATCCGCTCAATGACCGGATATTTATGTTTAATTTTCTTTAGCACATCATTCAAGTTCGAATGAAACGCGCGCACGGATAAATTCGAATCCACAAAAAAAGTTTCAAGAACTTCTCCTTCTTTAATAATCCCTAAAGACACCGACGTGTTGCCAATATCAATTCCTAAAATAATTGGTTTTTTCATGTTATTTCTTCCCGGTTTTCATTTTTGACGGAACTTCATTTTTTAATTCCTTTATCTTATCCCTTATAAGTGCGGCGCGTTCGAATTGCAAATTGCGCGCGGCCGCCTCCATTTGTCGCTCCAATTCTGTAATGTAATTGGATAGTTCATATTCTTCTTCAGACTTGCCCGCAATATCCAGCACAAGCGCCTTGGCCTCTTCTTCGGCCATATCTTCGATGCCGCTTTGAATCGACTTCTCAATATTACGCGGCGTAATCTTATGCTCTTTGTTAAACGCCAACTGAATTTTACGACGGCGTTCACATTCATTAATTGTATCACGCATCGCCGGGCTTACAGAATCTGCATACATGATGACCAAACCATTAATGTTGCGCGCGGCACGCCCACCCGTCTGAATGAGCGACGTTTGGGAACGTAAAAATCCTTGCTTGTCCGCGTCAAAAATCGCGACCAAAGACACTTCCGGCAAATCGAGGCCTTCTCTTAATAAATTCACGCCCACCAAACAATCAAACTTTTTCATCCGTAATTCCCGCAAGATAACTGAACGATCAATGGTTTCAATATCCGAATGCAAATATTTAACGCGAATACCTTGCTCTTCCAAATAACTCGTCAAATCTTCCGACATACGCTTGGTGAGCGTACTTACCAAAACGCGCTCATTGATTTGTTCACGTTTCTTAATTTCCTCAACCAAATCATCGACTTGATTTTTCGTCGGACGGACCTCAATAGGCGGATCAACAATTCCTGTGGGACGAATAATCTGCTCAGCAATGTGCGCACCGCTTTCTTTACGTTCAAACGGACTCGGTGTCGCAGATACGTAGACACGTTGTTTAAGTATCGTAGTCAATTCCTGAAATTTAAGCGGTCGATTATCCAAACACGACGGCAAACGAAAGCCATATTCCACAAGCGTTTGTTTACGCGAACGATCACCTTCATACATGCCGCCCAATTGCGGCACCGTGACATGCGACTCATCAATGAGCGTTAAAAAATCCTCCGGAAAATAATCGAGCAAACAAAATGGCCGGCTGCCCGGCGGACGGCCAGACAAAGCGCGCGAGTAATTCTCAATGCCGTTACAATATCCCATTTCGCGTAACATTTCCAAATCGTATTTCATGCGCGACTCAAGGCGCTGCGCCTCAGCTAACTTCCCTTGCTTATTTAACTCAACCAAACGTACTTTCAACTCCGCTGCAATTTCCTCACACGCGCCTTCGAGCTTAGGTTGTGAAACAATAAAATGTTTCGCCGGATAAATCGCAACCTTGGATGATTCGCTAATCGTCTTGCCGCTGACCGGATCAATCTGGGAAATCTTCTCAATCTCATCGCCGAAAAATTGTATACGCAGCGCATCTTGCCGATACGCCAGATAAATTTCGAGCACATCACCGCGCACACGCATCTTGCCGCGCGTAAAATCAAAATCACTGCGCTCATACTGAATATCGATGAGCTTCATCAGCGCCTCATCACGATCAATGCGCTGACCCACTTCCAAATACAACAAATACTGTTTGTAATCGTCGGGTGAGCCGAGATTGTAAATACACGATACACTGGCCACAATAATCACATCGCGGCGCGTCATCAACGATGTTGTGGCAGCCAAACGCAGGCGGTCGAGCTGATCGTTAATGGAAGCATCCTTCTCTATATATACATCAGTGCGGGGAATGTAGGCTTCAGGCTGGTAATAATCGTAATAACTTACAAAATACTCAACCGCATTTTCGGGGAAGAATTCTTTGAACTCGCTGTACAGTTGGGCCGCGAGCGTTTTGTTGTGGGAAATGACTAAGGTAGGGCGATTGATCTTTTCAATAACATTGGCCAGCGTAAAAGTTTTACCGCTTCCGGTAACGCCAAGTAAAACTTGATGCTCTACACCTTTGTCGATCCATTGAACCAGTTGATAGACGGCATTATTCTGTTCAATAACCGGCTTGAATTTACTTTTGAGTACAAATTTGTCCATATCATTACGTGCAACCTCTTCCGTCATCCTGACGAACGAAGTGAGGAAGGATCACATACTTGAAGTTTGTGATCCTTCGTCCTTTGGACTCAGGATGACTCTAATAAAAAATTTCCATGGCATTCACATTCTAAAGATGAGAATCAATCATAGAAAAAATCTTATTGGCGATTGCATCATTGCGATAATCATAAAAACTTTTAATCGACAGTGTCGTAAGTGTCAGATAGCGGATTTCAATTTCAGTTTCACGCTCGGAAACTTCTCTTAAATAAATATTAAACCGCGTATTCTTTAATCCTAATGAAGCTTTTCCTTTGCGAATATTACTAAACAACAAAATTTGCTGACGCTGGGCTTGATCAACGGAATTCGTATTCTCAAAATCCTTAGGATCCACTTCTTTTTCAATGCTCCAACCCAAATCATCTAAAGCCAAAATGGCCGCTTGCTTAGCAGAAAAAAAATCCGCGTAAAATGTCTTCGTATACGGATGCTTGTCTTGGATATAATGCGGAATTGTCGTTGATCCACAGCCGATTAATATCAGTGTCATTGCGAGCGACCAAAGGGAGCGAAGCAATCTTTTCGTTACAGAAAGATTGCTTCGTCGGGCTTTGCCCTCCTCGCAATGACACGTGTTTATGTTAACAAATCTTTCCATGTTTATACGGCCGATTTTTATTTTTCAAATACTTTTTATTAATTTCCTCTTCCATATCTAGCTTCAATCCGCCGCATAAATCCAATAAACGGATAAAGCTATCCGCAATTTCTTCTTTGAAATTCTCATGATCTTGTTTGCGATGCGCCTCCATGGCCTCGGCTAATTCGCTTACAATCAACATAAGCGCTTCACCAATATTGCGCTCCTTCTCCCAAAAACCTTTTTCCACCGCAACCGCATGGCACAACTGCGCTAATTCATTGAGTGAACGCCCTTTAATGGCTGTATCTTCCAAAGCGACCTCCGTTTCTAAGTCATCCAGGATGACGGATTAATTATTTTTCTCTAGAAATTCTTCTAAATCTTTTGGTAACGGCGATGTAACTATCACTTCTTTTTTTGTGACGGGATTTGTCCACTGCAAACTCGACGCGTGCAACGCTGTCCGACGGAATTTTAACGCATAATCACGTGCGAATGAATATTTACGATCACCCACTAAAGGATTTTTGTGCTGACTAAAATGAATGCGTATCTGATTGGTCCGACCCGTCACCGGCTCAACTTCGACAACCGAAAAATTTCGCCTTTCATCCACGACCGTGAAACGTGTAACCGCCATTTTACCAGGCGCACTCTTATGAAATTTCTTTTGATCTAAGTCTCGAATGACGCTTTTGTACTCACCCTTACGATTTTTCAATCGCCCCTGCACCAAAGCCAAATATTTTTTCTGAACGCCGTGATTCTTGAATTGCTCCATCATCATATCTTGATTCTGTTTGCCGCGAGCAAATAAAATCACACCTGTTGTATCACGATCAAGCCGATGGCAGGGTAATAGCTCCGATTGTCCGGGCTTAACGTATTGATGATTCACAATATTGACGAGCGTATTAGGCTCATTACTATCGGTCGGCACAACAAGCAAACCCGACGGTTTATCAAAAACAATAAACTGCTCATCTTCATATAAAATTTTTATGGGATTCTTTAGGAAATGCGGTTGTTTCTTTTGTTGCATGGCCCGTCTCTGCCAAAAGACTTTCGTGTTTGGCTTCGTCGCGCCATCCGCCGAAGTTAAACGTGAAAACATTTTAACGAAGGTGGATGGAGATTCAAAACCAGGGTGAGCAATTTCAATTCAATGACAATTAGTTAGGGTTTTCCAAATGAATGCTGACATAATCGGCAATACAATCCGCATCACGCTGGGTAATGTCTTGGAAAAATATCGCGATATTATACTGGTCTTTGCCAGGAATGGCGTCGGTTCTTACGACAACACCTTCACAGGAAACTTTCTTGGTGGTAATTTTATCATTCTTGCGAAATGGAATTAGAAGATTGACCCGAAGCTTCGTCATAGGAGCGATATACTTCGAAACTTTGCAATAAGCTCCTGAGCGACTGATATTGCCGGTCTCGGTGACAAGATCACCATCTTCCTGGAAGATTTTAATTGGGATATTATTGTCGACGCGAGGATCGTGCCGGCGATTGTCATTGAACTGTGCTACCACGTAAACTCCTTTTTCTAGCCCTCTTTCGGGGCAGCCGCAGCAACGTCTTCTTGATCTTTTTTCAATTTGCTTTTAAACGCAGCCTTGCTGACATAGTACAAACCATTTCGATAATATCGTTTGGCTTTTTTTAAAATTTTACCGCTAAAAGCGCATTTCTTGCCAACTTCTTCTGTTTTTGCTTCGGCCATGATTCTCCTTTAAATGAGCACATGGTTTATGGAGACCGCGCAGCGGACGAACATAAACCATAGGTGCGAATTAACCCCGCGCCCGAAGGGCGTCGGGGCAATACATAAATATTGTAATCCCGCCTTCGGCGGGATCAATTCCGGCAACAATTTATGTCACTACGTTCCATAAATTGGCCTTCATTGATAATTACCTCTGATAACGAATAAACTGCCTAAGTTCAAACTTCGAAATCAAATTCGGCTCTTCCTCAATTAAAGTCAAGCCCGCCTCATAACGGTCCGCAAATGGCGATTTCTTAACCCACACCACGCGTCCGCGGCAATCCACGACTTTTTCATCCGCCAAATGAATTTTAAACGAAACTTCCTTATTAATAGGGAGAAAATCGGTGAGATTCAATCGGATGCCGCTCTCGCTTAAATCACAACCCACACAACCACGCGGTTCAGGGCTATCGGTTAAAAGGACTTCAACGGCTCCGCGAAAGTTGATGCGGCTGCCGAATCTTCTATTGGCTGGTTGATAAATATCCATTTTTCTCTAATTTATTAATTTTTGAAATTTTATTCGTGTGCATTATAACATAAGCCTTTTGAGGGGCAATTGTTATTTCGGCGATACTAAACAGGGGGGAAATACATCAAATCAAAACCCTTATTGAATATCGCCAAGCCCATGCTAGAATACACCCA
>Ga0247727_10011409_pt1 | contig 15521 bp, 6 predicted proteins | sample WisWelCaveWW1625_FD_202498 | JGI IMG/M metagenome (GOLD analysis project Ga0247727, IMG submission 202498) | Biofilm microbial communities from Wishing Well Cave, Virginia, United States - WW16-25 | ecosystem: Environmental > Aquatic > Deep subsurface > Groundwater > Cave microbial mat | place...
CTTTATTGCAGATTTCCTCCATAAAATGCAGGCCGTCAAATGCGTCATTCGCATACGACAATTTACCTTGATAAATGGCGCGCAAATTGTCTTCAACGTAGCGCCGCGTTAACGCGGCGCCACCGAGAACGACGGGAAGCGTGATGGCGCGCTCGTTCATCACTTCGAGATTTTCTTTCATGATCAGCGTCGATTTGACCAGCAGGCCGCTCATGCCGATCGCATCGGCTTTGTGCGCCTCGACGGCTTGCAGCATTTGGTCAATCGGCACTTTGATGCCGAGATTGACGACTTTGTAGCCGTTGTTGGTGAGAATGATGTCAACGAGATTTTTGCCGATGTCGTGCACGTCGCCTTTCACCGTCGCGAGCACCATCACGCCTTTGCTCATGCCTTCGACGCGCTCCATGTGCGGCTCGAGAAATTTCACCGCGGCTTTCATCGTTTCCGCGGATTGCAACACGAACGGCAATTGCATTTGGCCGGAGCCGAACAACACACCGACGGTTTTCATGCCGTCGAGCAAAACATTGTTGATAATGTCGAGCGCCGAATATTTTGCTAACGCTTCATTGAGATCGGCGTCGAGACCGAGCTTCTCGCCATCGACGATGCGGCGTTTGAGTCGATCTTCCACAGCCGCCGGCATGGCAACGACCTCTTTCTTTTGCACCGATTTATCGGCATAAAACGCCAGAATCTCTTGCAGCGGATCGGAAACACATGTGCCGTTGGCGTCGAATTTGCGTTCATCAAAAATGAGACGCCGGTGCAGCTCGCGCTCGTCGTCCTGAATTTTGTGCAATGGCATAATTTTCGATGCATGCACAATCGCCATATCCAAACCGGCTTCGACGGCATAATAAAGGAAAACCGAATTGAGCGCGTGACGCGAGTGCGGCGAGAGGCCAAACGAAACATTGCTGACGCCGAGAATCGTGTAGCAGCCCGGCAAGTCTTTTTTGAGGCGGCGAATCGCTTCAATCGTCGCAATGCCGCTGCGGCGAAATTCTTCATCGCCGCTGCCGAGCGTGAACGTGAGACAATCAAAAATCAGATCCTGCGAGCGCATGCCGTATTTGTCAACCGCGAGATCATGAATACGTTTGGCAATCTCAAATTTCTTCTCCGCGGTTTTCGCCATGCCCTGCTCGTCGATCGTCAGCGCAATCGTCGCCGCGCCGTATTTTTTGCACAACGGCAACACCTTCGCTGTGCGCTCTTCGCCGTCTTCGAGATTGATGGAGTTGACCACGGCGCGGCCGGCAATGCGCTGCAACGCGGCATCGATCACCTGCCACTCGGTGGAATCAATCACTAACGGCACAGAGATTTGCGTATTGAGCCGTTCAATGAGTGGATTCATATCCGCGATCTCATCACGTCCGACATACGCGGTGCACACGTCGAGCAGGTGCGCGCCTTCGCGAACCTGTTCTTTCGCCATCGACACCATCGCGTCCCAATCCTGCTGCAGCAGCAGCTCGCGAAATTGTTTCGAGCCGTTGGCATTGAGGCGCTCGCCGATCAACAGCGGCGGCGGATCGAGATGCAGCGGCGCGCTGTTGTAAAGACTCGCGGCTGAAGGTATGAAATCAATTTGCCGCGATTTCGGCGCGAGTTGGCCGACGGCATCAACAAGCATTTTAATATGTTCCGGTCGCGTGCCGCAGCAACCGCCGACGATTTGCACGCCGAGATCTTTGACGAAATGCGAAAGGAATTGGCCCAACTCTTCCGGCGACAATTTATAATGCGCGTGGCCGCCGACATTTTCGGGAAGGCCGGCATTGGGCATGCAAAAAACCGGGAACGGACTGTTCGCTGCGAGATAGCGAATATTTTCCGACATCTCTTTGGGCCCGGTGGCGCAGTTCATGCCGATGGCCGTGAGCGGAAACGGCTCCAATGCCGCGAGCGCCGCGCCGATATCGCTGCCGAGCAACATCGTGCCCATCATTTCAACGGTGACGCTGGCGATCACCGGCACGCGCATTTTTTTCTGCGCGAAATATTCGAAGATCGCCGCCAGCGCGGATTTAGTTTGCAACAAATCCTGACAGGTTTCAACGACGAGCAAATCCGCGCCGCCCTCGACGAGACCCGCGGCTTGCACGGCGTATGCGGCTTTCATATTCTCATACGAAATGTGGCCGAGGCTCGGCAGCTTCGTGGTCGGCCCTATCGAGCCGGCGACGAAGCGCGGCTGCGCCGGCGTGGAAAATTGTTGCGCCATTTTTTTCGCAATTGCCGCGGCGCGCCGATTGTGCTCATACGCTTGTTCGGTGAGATCGTATTCCGCCAGCACCGTCGGCGTGGAGCCGAACGAGTCGGTTTCGACTACGTCGCAGCCGGTTTCAAAAAAACTCGCATGCAAGCGCTCGATGGCATCGGGACGAGTAACAACGAGATGCTCGTTGCAGCCGTTGAGCGCCTCGCCGCCGAAGTCATCAGCAGTGAGATTCATGAGCTGCAAATTGGTGCCGGTCGCACCGTCAAAAACGATGATTTTCTCGTGCAAACGTCGTTCAAAAGGAGTCATAACGAAGATGGAAGTTATTTCAATTTTAATTTGGAGTTAAATTGAAATATACAAAAAGAAGGGAAAAGAGAAAAGAGATTTGTTCAGAGGCCGGTAAAATCCGCGTTACCTCACCGGGACTTGCGTTTCTCCGTGCAGTTGTGTATATTGTTTAAGAATCAAAAGCATAACGAGGCAGATAAAATGGAAATTACCATGGAAGAGCGCATTGGTGTGCGGGAGCTTTTTACCAATCGCCGGGACGAGCTCATCTATTTCAATTCCTGGATTAGCGACATTGAAAGAAAAGCCGCCATCTCCACCGCCATTGTCGGCCATCGCAAAGTCGGCAAGACGGCGCTGCTGCAACATCAGTACAATCAGCTTTTGGAGTACAAAGAGCGCAAGGTTATTCCTTTTCTTTTTGAAATCCGGGAGCAGCCTTATGATATTAATGAATTCTCGCGACTCTATTACCTGAGTTTCATCTCGCAACTGCTTTCTTTCAAGAAGCGACAATGGCTGGGAGCCACCAATTCGCTGGAAAAATTATTGAACCTCAGCGCGGAATTGCGGCTGGATTATGTTACTGAAGATTTGCTCGAATGGCAACGCCATGCCGAAGTCGGTGGCGGCGTTTTATGGACCTTCACCAACGAAGCGCCGCATCGGCTGGCCGAAATTTCCGGTGAGCGGATACTGGTGATGATCGACGAATTTCAATATATCAACAAATACGTTTATCGGGCCGCGCCGTTTACGCCGGAGAATCAATTGACCACGCTGGCCGGAAGTTATCTCGGCACCAGCGAATCCCGAATTGCGCCGATGCTGGTGACCGGCAGTATGGTGGGGATGTTGATAAACCTTATCTATCGGCAGTTGCCCAAGCGCTTTAAATTTTATGAGCTGAAAAAATTCCAGGAGCAGGATTTTTTGGAATTAGGGTATAAGCTATCCGCGCTTTATAACGTTCCGGCTACCGACGAATGCTTGCTCCAGGCGCACCGTTTATTGGATGGGCATCCAGCGTATCTGCGGGACATTTTTGATTCCCAATATGAACAGAAAGACCTGACCACGACGGAAGGCCTCTATGAAACCTATTTCTTCGAGGTGCAAAATCCCAAGCGCGGGCGCATCCTGGCCGGCTGGGAAGAATATATCGATCTGGCTTTTGATCAAATCAACGAAATCCATGCCAAAAAGATCGTGCTCTTTCTCGCCAAGCACAGCGGCCGCGAATGGAGCCGGATGGAGATCAAAGAACGCTGCGGCTTGCACGACATGGATGATCGGGAACTCGACCAAAAACTGCAAGCTTTAGTTGCCGGCGACCTGATCACCCAAGGGCGCTCACGGCTCTATTATCAGGGGCTCGGTGATTCGACTTTTGCGAAAGTCTTCCGCCTGAAATATGAGGAAGAAATCGAGCAAATCAGCTTCGAGGCGACCCAGCAGGACATGCGGCGCGAGTTTGAGGAGGCGACTATTCGCCTCAAGGCCGAACTCGCCGCCAAAACCGTTGAAGCCAATCGGCGGCGCGGCGCGCTGAATCAGAAGAAGGGCGAGATCGGCGAGTTATGGATCAAATCCGTTTTAAAAAGCTATTCGAAGCGCGGGCGCTATTTTGCGCCGGGCGAGCTGGGCAACAACGCCGAGAAAATCCGCTTGCCGCGCTTCAAAGAGATTACACCCTATTCCTTTGTCAGCGGCGAGCAACGCATTGATCTGGATCTGCTCTGCCGGCCGGCGCCAAAGGATGAGCTGCATTTGGCGGTGGAGGTGAAGAATCGCGAGGTAAAACAGGTTAGCGTCGTTGAAGTGGAAAAATTTTCCGCCGACTTGCAGGCGCTGCAGTCCCACCTCGGCGGGATCGGCGCGGCGCCGTTGCAGGGAATTTTTTATAGCTTTAACGGCTTTCATGCCGCGGCGATTGAAAAGCTGCGGGAGCTAAAAATTTTTTGGTGGGATTTTGAGGCGTTGGAGCGCTTGTCGTAAACGGCTTGACTTTTCAACCGGCGTGGGTTATATTTCCGCCGCCTCCCGGGTTTTCGTCACCAGAATTTTGCGCAAAGTTTAAGGCACAATGCCAGGCAACAAACGTGGGCATACAAAATCGCTGACACCGGTATCGGCTGGTTTCGCGTTCATCGTTTTATGTCTAAGCAGCGTTTTATTCACGCCGTTTTTCTTTCTCACCGCGGCGCTCGACACCGCACTCCTGCCGCGATTTCTGGCGCTGGCGGCCATCGTGCTTTTATTCACGATCTGGCTTTTCGTTAAATCGGGAAAAACGCCGTCGCCATTTGATTTCAGCGTTTTGCGGCGAAGGGCTTTCAGCGCCGCAGCGATTTACTTTCTCGTTGCCGCGTTCTCGCTCGTGCAAGCCGTCAATTTGGGCGAGAGCTTCGCCGAGCTTCTGAAAATTTTCCTCGCACTGGCGTTTTTAGTTATCGCCACGCTACTGTTCGGCGCAAGCCCTAACGCGATCGTCATTCTAACACGGACGGTGACATTGGCTGGAACAGTAGCAGCAATCATCGGCATCTGCCAATATCTTTTTATCGCGTTCAATTCCATACCGGGCAATTTTCTCGTCTACGGCACGATGGCGAACAAGAATCTTTTTGCTTCGTTCATCTTTATCTGTTCGCCGTTTGCGATTTATGGATTTTTGCAGTTCGCCGGATTCTGGCGAATCATGAGCGCGTTCGCGCTGGCGCTCATTTCGTTTTGCCTCGTCATTACGCAAACGCGCGCCGTCTGGGTGGCGGTAGCCGCGGCGGCGCTGATGACTTTTGTTTTTTTGGTCGTCTGCCTAAAAAAATTAAAACTCACTCAAGAGCAGATCATTTTCTTGCGCCGCCGGCTGGTGCAAACGGCGTTGATTGCCGTCGTCATGGTTTCCGCCGCCGGCTTTTCACATTCACGCCAGACGGCGACGAATTATAAAGTGCAACGCACGTTCGAGCGCCCGCGTTCATCGGTTGACGAGCGCCTGAGGTTATGGCGCAAATCGTTGGCGATGATCAAGGAACATCCCGTGTTGGGCGTCGGCCTCGGCCATTGGAAAATCTGGCTGCCGCATTACGGCGTGAGTGGGATGCGGTCGGAAACGGGCTTCGTTCATTTTCAGCGCCCGCATAACGATTTCATCTGGGTGTTGGCAGAAAGCGGCCCGTTGGGATTGCTCGCTTATTTGTCGATCTTTGCGATGGTCAGCTTTTATGTTTATAAAATCTGGCAGCAGCCGTCTGCGCTCGACGCCAACATATTTTCCCTGCTCATGTTTTTCGGCATCGCCGGTTATCTCGTCATTGCCTGTTTTGATTTTCCAAAAGAGCGTATCGAACATACGATTCTCTCAATGTTAATGCTGGCCGCCGTAACGTCGATTTATCACCAAACCTCTCCGCTATCCAACACGACGATATCGACCTCGACGCTTTTGAGCCTCTTATTATTTTCAGGCATGCTTTCATTATCCGCAATAGCCGTGGGTTGGCTGCGCTTGAACGCCGAAATTCACACGAAAAAAGCGCTGGCGGCACGCGAAGCCGGCGATTGGCCGGCGGTGATTGCCGAAATCGATCAGGGAAATTCTTCGCTGGCCCCGATGGATCCGATGGCGACGCCGCTGTCATGGTATCGCGGCACGGCCAATTTTTCTCTGAACCGTCTTGACGACGCCTTCTCGGATTTCCAAGAGGCTTACGCCATTCATCCGTACCACATTCACGTGCTGAATAATCTTGCGACCTGCTACGAGCTGAGGGGAGATCATGAACAGGCCGTCGCGTATTACAACAAAGCGCTCGCCATCTCGCCGCGCTTTGAAGACGCGTTGATCAATTTGAGCGTGGTTTATTATTATCAGAAAAAATACGCGCAGGCGCGGCAAACTTTATTGCTTTGCGATTCCACCAGCGCCAATCCGAAAATTCCAGCTTACATGCAGGCCATCACCGCAAAATTGGCGCAAAAGGATTCGTTATGAATTCACCGGCTAAATGTTTTTTGCTCCTCTGTTGCGTTAGTGCAGCAGCAATGGCGCAAACTCCGACCGCGCCTTCGAATTTAACGACGGAGGCCGTCTCCGATGTGCGGATCAAGTTGGACTGGGCGGATAATTCCAGCACTGAACAAGGCTTCAAAATCGAGCGCAAACCAGACACGGGAGGAGCGTTTCAAGAAATCGCCACCGTGGACGCCGACAGGATCACTTACTCTGATGAGGGACTGACGCCACAAACGCGATATTGTTATCGCGTGCGCGCTTTTAGCGGCGCGGCCAATTCGGCTTATTCCAACGAGTGCTGCGCCACCACCACGCCAGCGCCGGAGATTAACTGCGTGAATCCCAATTCTGCGACACAGGCGCAGCGAGTCGACGTCACCATCGCGGCGCAAAATGTGGATTTCGCGCCGGGCAATACGAGGGCATGGCTGGCTCGCGGCGACACTATTTTCAATGCCAGCAGCATTACCGTGATGGGCAAAACTTCGCTGCGCGCCGTTTTCTTTATTTTCGGCTACACCAGCATCGGTTTGATGGATGTTTTCGTGCAGGATAAAAATGGAATCGTTGCTACGTTGCGGAATGGGTTTACGGTTCTTCCGGGCCTGCCGGCAAATCTGGTTGCGGTGCAGCCCAATTTTGCCGAGCAGAGCCAAACACTCACCGTGACGATCACCGGACAGAACACGCATTTCGCGCAGGGCAGCGGCACGTCGAGTGTGAGGTTCCAGCAGGGCAGCTCGACCATTCACGCCAGCGGCATTAATGCGAGCAGCGATCTTTCCCTGAGCGCCAGTTTTACGATTCCGCCAACGGCGCCGAGCGGTTTTTGGAATGTGGACGTGCAAACTTTTCTGGACGGCTTCCTGACCTTGAACAATGGATTTCGGATTCTGCTCGCTCCGCCAACCAATCTCACGACCACCGCGATTTCAAACACGCAAATCAATTTGAGCTGGGCCGATCACTCCGGCACCGAATCAGGTTTTACGATCGAGCGCAAAATCGGTGCGACTGGAATTTTTCAGGAGATTGCCACGGTCGGCGCGGAGGTAACGAGCTATTCAAGCACCGGACTCTTGCGGCAAACACAGTATTGCTATCGCGTGCGCGCGTTTGATGCCAACGGTAACTCGGCTTACAGCAATGAAAGTTGCGCGATCACATTAAACTTGACGCCGCTGATCACTTCGGTAAATCCCAACCGGGCCGTGCAAAATCAGAATCTCACGGTGACGATTACGGGCCGGAACTCGGGTTTCGCGCAGGGCAGCGGCACGACGAACGTTCGCTTGATACAGGGCAGCGCGACGATCTTTACCAACAATCTTTCCATTCTCAACGACACCTTATTGCTCGGCAATTTCACCATCCCTCGCAACGCGCCCAGCGGCTTATGGGATGTGGCCGCGCAAACATTTTACGATGGGGTGCTGACGTTGAAGAATGCATTTACAGTTTTGCTCGCACCGCCTTCCGATTTGATGGCAACGGCGGTTTCCAACACGCAAATTGATTTGCGCTGGACGGATCATTCCGACACGGAGCAGGGTTACAAAATTGAGCGCAAAATCGGCGGCGGAATTTTTCAACGAATCGCCAGTGTCGGCGCGAGTGTGACGGCTTATTCCGAGATCAATCTGACGCCGCTGATGCAATACTGTTATCGTGTGTACGCCTTTGCCGCCAACGACAGCTCGACTTATTCCAACGAAAGTTGCGCCACAACGCTGAACCTGCCGACCGCGCTGGTTGCGATCAGCCCCAATCAAGCTGAGCAGAGCCGAATTATCGGGGTGACGATCACCGGACAAAATACGCATTTCATGCAGGGAAGCGGCACGACCAGCGTGAGGTTCATTCAGGGTGGCTCAATCATTAATGCCACCGGCTTTTTCGCAAATGGCGATCGGTTGTTGAGCGCCAATTTTACGATTCCTCGAACAGCGTCAACCGGTTTGTGGGATGTGGCCGTGCAAGCGCCGATCGATGGGTTGTTGACGTTGACCAATGGTTTTAAAATTCTGCTGATTTCAGCCTCGAACTTGAATGCCATGCCGATTTCAAGCCGTCAAATCAATTTAAGCTGGATTGACAACTCCGGCACGGAGCAGGGCTACAAAATCGAGCGCAGAACCGGCTTGGCTGGAACGTATCAAGAGATTGCCGCTGTTGGTACCAATGTAACAAGTTACCAGAATACCGGACTCGTGCCGCAAACGCCGTATTGCTATCGCGTGCGCGCGTTTGACGCCAACGGCAATTCCGCTTACAGCAATGAAGTCTGCGCGACGACGCTGTCGACATTGCCCACGCTCACGACGGCGACTCCCAATCAGGCTGAGCAGAATCAGACTCTCAATGTGACGATCACCGGGCAGAACACGCATTTCGCGCCGGGGAGCAGCGCGACAAGTTTGCAGTTCAGGCAAGGCAGCTCCACCATCAGCATATTCGCCAACGGCGTTACCGTGCTTAACGGCCTGTCCCTGCAAGCCAATTTCACGCTGCCGCGCAACGCTTTCAATGGTCTCTGGAGTGTGGTGGTGCAAACGCTTGCCGATGGGGTGTTGACGTTGAGCAATGGATTTAGAATTTTGTTGGGGTCGCCATCAAACCTGACTGCCACGACGATTTCAACAAGCCAGATCAATTTGAGCTGGACGGACAACTCCGGCACGGAGCGCGACTTCAGAATCCAGCGTAAAATCGGCAGCGGCGCCTTTCAAGAAATTGCCATCGTCGACGCCGAGGTGACGACATATCAGAACAACGGCCTGACGCCGCAAACGCAGTATTGTTATCGCGTCCGCGCGGCTGACGCCACGAGTGTTTCGAATTATTCCAATGAAGCCTGCGTATCGACGCCGACCTCGATCAAAGCCGATAAGCCCAATCCGGCGCAATATCAGCTTGCGCAAAATTATCCGAATCCGTTTTCCCCGCTCACGCGGGGAATCTTCGACAATCCACAAACGAAGATTGAATATTCGCTGGCCGAACGCAGCGAAGTGCGGTTGGAAATTTTTGACGTGCACGGCCGAAAAATTCGCACGCTGATTCAGGCGAATCAGCCCGCCAATCAGTATGCAGTTTTTTGGGATGGGAAGGATGAGGTTGGCGTGATTGTGCCATCCGGCATTTATTTCTATCGCTTGCACGCGGGCAGGTTTGAACAGACGAGGAAGCTGGTTTTTGCAAAGTAGCACGGACGGCCCGTCTGTGAGCATGAGACCAATTTACTTTCAGAAAGTAAAGCGTCTGCGGCGTTTGCGGCCATTGGAATTGTCAAAAGAAGAGCAGCGAGAAAATCCCGAAGCGGTGCGTGAAGATGCGAAGCGCTCTTTCTCATTTCAGTGGGAGCTCAATTTCCGTGGGCGAAAAGATTTTTAACTTTGCGATAATTCGGTATAGTAGAATTCGTCATGTGAGAAACTGGACAACGCGGACAAACTAAAGTTTGTCACTCCGGTGTTTCTCGGAAGGCCGTGGCATGCTTTTTACCACCGACGCTTCATTTACAAAATACTTGCACACCAGATGCCCGTTCACAAAAACCAGCGGGATGCGCGCGCCATATTCGGCCAGCAGTTTTTCGTCAGTTGCGATATTCACTTCGCGCAATGTGAAACCGTAGCGGCGTTGCATTTTGCGCAAAACGGCTTTGGCGTCGTCGCACAAATGGCAATCCGGTTTGCTGTAAATTTCCACTAGAACGCGGTTGGCCGCCGGCCGCCAGCGCGCTTTGAGCTTATTGAGCAGATTTACCGGCATTCGGCTGCGGGCTATTTCTTTTGGCGAGAAACTCTTCAAACTTCATCGTTTTGTGATGGCCGTCGTTGAGAAATTCCAGCACCGGCAAAAACTTGTCCGCCGGAATGTAGCCCGGCACCAGCGTCAGCACTTCGCCGGTGGCATCGATGAAAGCCGTGGCCGGATAGCTGTTGACGCCGAACGCCGCGGCCAATTCGCGATAGGTGTATTCCTGCTCGCGGAAGCGCGTTTTCTCTTCCGACTCGGCATTCACTTTAACCAGCACGAGTTTTTCTTTGGCATATTTGATGATGCTCGCGTGGCCGTAGGTGTCTTTGTCCATCACCTTGCACCAGCCGCACCAGGTCGTGTAAAAATCCACCACGGTCATTTTCTTTTCTTTTTTCGCTACCGTGAGGCCGGGCTCAAATGAGAGCCAGTTCACTTCCTCTTTCTTGGGTTTGGGGTCGTCGGACCACAAGGTCACTGCGGTTGCAAGCAAAAATGTGGCAGATAAAACCCCGGCTAAAACACGATGAGTGATTTTCATGATTGCCTCGAATAATGTGCATTAGAAAAACAACAGACTGGCAGTCTGTGTTACGTTTTACGCTTTACGTGTTGCGATCATCGCTGCACCACCAGTTTCTCGATTTTTTCGGCGCGCAACGCTTCGCCGCCGAGATTTTGGGTGGCAATGATTTTATACAGATAAACGCCGTTCGCCAACGGGTCGCCGTCTTCATCGCAGCCGTCCCAATCGATTTGATTGAAACCACGAACGCCCACACTTTCCAATGTACGAATCAAACGTCCCGCCAGCGTAAAAATTTTCACCCGCACTTCGGTGTCGGCAAAGTTCAGCTCAAATGTAAACGCGGTGCGATTGCGGAATGGATTCGGATAATTCAAAACGTCGGACAACACCAACTGATTCTTTGGCCGCACCACAAACTCCACCGTCGCCGAGTTGGAGTTGTTCAGATTGTCCCACGCTTTGATCTCCACCGTGTGCCGGCCTTCAGCGAGCGCTCCGAGCGGATAAAGCGCCGCGCCGCGCGTGTAACTGCCGGAATCGTAGTTAAACAAATCCGTGATATCAATTTTATCGTCCGTGCGCCCGTCCAACGCCAGCGTGATTTTGTGGCCGATCTCGCCGGTGATATTGACACCGGAAAGGCTGTCACTGATCGTCGCGCGCAACGCCGGCTGATCGCCGACCACGTCGCCGGAATGAAAATTATCCACACCGTCGAAACCGATCGTGATGGTCGGGCCGACGCGATCCGCAATATTTCCGGCAGTGCCGCCGACGCGCAACTGATTGCGATAGCCGTTGCCGTCAAACTTATTGTCTTTATCCCGGAAATACAAATTGATTCGCCCGGAGACGCCGCCGTACGTGATATCTTTCGGCACAAAAAATTGCACCGTGAAATTGCCGTTGTTCACCGGCGCTTCGCCGCGAAACAGCGAATTGCCCGGCAAGCCGTAATTAATAGAAAATTGCCCCGGCGATTGATAATTGACTTCCCGTAGCGCATCAAGCGCTTCGACGCGCACAGTGCCGTTGAACTCCGGCCAGTCGGCGCCGTTGTCGCGCTTCACCTTGCCGCTCACCGTCATCACCGTCAGCGCTTTGATCGTGTCCGGCTTCAACGAAGTAATCGCCGCGGTGTAGCGTGGAATCGCAATGCGCAGCGAGGGATCGCCGAGCACGTGAAACTTTTCGTCATTCTGCGTCGCGCCGGTTTGCAGGCGCGCCAACACCATCGCCATGCCGATCCGCGCCGAAAGGTGATTGGCATTTTCAAAAAAGTAGCGATAATATTGTTGATTCAGCGTCGCGTTCTGGCTGGCATAAACATCGCGGGCGGTGGCGAGCACGGCGATCGCGCCGCGGCCCGGCGCGAACACCAGTTGCTCGGAAAAACTCTGCTTATCGGGAATATCATATTTGCCGAACGTACACGTTGCCGCAATCCACAGCGCCTGCTTCTCGCCGTTTTGAATGCGATCCAAATCCGTCGAAAGATTCAACACGCGCTCGTGCGCCCAGACTTCCGAGTTGCCGTGCCCGGCATAATTCACCATCAATGCGCCGTTATTCAGCAGCCGGAGAAACGCATCCGTCGCCGTCGGCTTGCGAATGCCGGAAATTGACGCGCTCTGCACCGCGGAAAATTCGGTTAAATAAAGCTTCTTGATGTCAAGATATTGCGGCGTATAAAGCGGCGAGGCCAGCGTTTCCGTATCGAGAATGTGTGTGCTCTCAATCGAAGACGGAACCGCGCCCTGGCCGAACTCATCATCCGCGACCATCACCGCGGTGTTGCGCCACGGGCCGAAACTCGGTTTGGTTTCGTATTGAATGAGCTTGTCGATATACGTTTGCACATCGGCCAGGCTACGCGCGGGAATGCGGCCAATCGCCATGTCCATCACTTCGTCGTTTCCGGCGATATAAGTGAACCAGCTATCCGTCACGCGGCTCGCAATCTCATCCAGCTCGGTGGTGTGATAAGTTGGAATCCAGTTCTTGTCGGTTTTGTTGATATAATTCTTCGGATCGTAATCGCCGTCGCCGACGAGCAGCACGAAGAGCGGCCGGCGTCGCCAGTTGTCGTAAGCATATTTGAGAAAATCACGCACCGCCGTCGGATCATACAGGCCGCCGGAAAACTCATCAAACACATCCTGAATTTTAACGATGACGGAGCGCAGGCTGTCATTTAAATTCGCGGGCCGCAGGCGCAACTCAGCTAACTCCGTGAGCGGGGGTTTGCTTTTTCCCGGACTGCTGGCGAGAAAGTCCTCGTGCGTAATGATGATCATGTCGGCGGCGTTATTCGGTGACCGCCAGTTGGAAACTTCATCACGGACAATGGTTTTGGCGTCAACACTTTTGAAAGCGGAAGGCAACGTTGCCAGATAACGTCGCGGCACGCGCGCCGAACCGCCAATATCAGCGAAGGCGATTTCCGTGCCGTTGAGGCGCCAGTTCTGTGAAGTCAGGCGCGTGGCATTATTGTAGCTCGACACGTCGAAGAGCCAGAGTGAATTCGCTTCGGCATTGTTGAGCGCATAAGCAAACGGCCCGCTGCCAGCGCGGCCATTGAAAATCAACGCCCCGTCGCTTAACCGCATTTGGCGGTCATAATTCAACTCAAAATAATCGATGTACAACTGTGCTGCGTCGCTGCCGCCTTGATAGGTGAGCAGAATTTCATTGTCCCCATTGGCAAGCCCGCCCAGCTTATCGACCTGATAAAAATCCGGGCGGCTGTTGCCGGGAATTTGGAGATTCGCCAATTCCTGTTTGTCGTATTCCACTTTTAAATTGTGCAGACCGAAGCCACCGAAAAACGAAGCATAAAACGCAAACCGCGTCGACGCCGTGCCTTCGGAAACTGGATCGGTTAATTTGAAGCGATAACGCCGCGAGCGATTCACCTCGCTGCTGGTAAACAGCCAGCCGTACCAGCTTTGATCGGATTCGTATAACGGGTTCAAATCTTCTTCGACGAAAAGATAATTTTTAAAACTGGTAGCGGGAATCAAATTCGCCACCGGCAGCGGCGCGCGTTCCTTCATGCGCGCGCCATTAGGGCCGTTAAAATTCAGCCAGTAATAATTATCAAAACCGAAGTGATTGAGATAATGGCGCGCCTGCCCGCTGGTCGAATCAAACGCAAAGCCGTCGACGCCGCGGCCGTAAAATAAAATGAAATCGTCGGTATCCAGCCGGCCGTCACCGCCGTCGGAAACATAAATCGCATTTTCCACCAGCCCCGGTGGGCGCGCGAGACGAAGATCGCGCGGCAATTCGCGGCCGCCGTTGTTATAAAGATGAATGGTGTTGGAATTGATGTTGGTGATTCCAGCGCTCGCCAGCGTTCTCCCGTCGATTTTGTAAATGCCTTCCTGGCGCACGGGAAATTTATACAATGGTCCGTCGATTTGCGGATTCGTCGTTTTCAACAATGATCCCGACCCTCCTTTTATATTTTCAAATGCAGAGCGGGACGGCAAACGAAACGCTTTCGCCTGTTCGTAATTTACGAGCAGATTTTGATACAGCTCTTCTTCGCGTGATGACGAGGGTTGATCAAATGAAAAAGTTTGTGCGACCGGCGATGCACCGCCGATGAAACGCACGACGATTTGCATCTCGCGATAAACGCGCAGTTGTTGGCGCGCCGGATGGTATTGCACCGGGAAAACCTGCACGCGCACGATAGTTTGCTGGCGAAATTGTGCCGGCGACTCGACTTTGAAAAACTCGCTCGGATAAAACGCTGCGCGCTCGTAAATTTGCGCGTCGGGCGTGTAACGCAGCCGCGTCAAATCATCGGCTTTTTCCTTAATCGGTACCGGCGCAACATTGACATCGGAAAATTCCTCGCTAGCGCCGGGAATCACCGAAACTTCGGCGCGCGCGCCGGGCGGAACGCCGAACACGAACACGCGCGCCGGCAATTCGGGAGCGCCGGCGGTGTTGAGCATAATCGCATTCGCAAAATCCGGGCGATGCGTTGCTTCGCCGTTGACCGGCAATGGACGCAGTTGAAAATCGGCCGGGCGATACACCAGCGTTGCTTGTTGCGCGCTGCTTTGCACGATTTGCGTGTCACGGTCGGCGGCGGTAAGATTTGCATGTTGCAACAAAACACAAATAAACAAAAAAACACGAAAAAATGTTGAAATGGGAAAATGGAGTCGCATAAAAGTTTTCGATAATATTTATAAATGATGTCTTGCCAATATTCCTTTATCGTTCGCTCGAGACTGAACTCATTTTTCGCCGATAGTCGGAAACCTGTATTGCTTCCCAGGCGTCAATAACGGGATGATGAGGCGGATTATCGTAGGGCCAGAGTCCGGCCGCTCTGACCATCGCGTCGCCTGAAACCGCGTCATAAGTTTGATAATTTTTTTCTTCCCATACGATCTCGCCGATCACCGTCATAATAATGAAGCTGCGCAATCCCATCGCCAGCGGACCTCCCAGATTTTCGCCGCCATTTCCATTCAGAATGGCCAGTCTTCCCAAACCGTTCGAAAAAGCGATAGCAGAAGCGTGTGGGAATAAATTGATAGGCCAAAGCGGAGGCGCAACTGCCAGCGCACTCTCGATATCTGCGCTGGCGAGTCCACCACGCGACAAAAGATTTTCTCTCGTCTGCTGATAAATAAGCCGGGACTGATTATTCCAAATTTCAAGGC
>Ga0247727_10011410_pt1 | contig 15521 bp, 9 predicted proteins | sample WisWelCaveWW1625_FD_202498 | JGI IMG/M metagenome (GOLD analysis project Ga0247727, IMG submission 202498) | Biofilm microbial communities from Wishing Well Cave, Virginia, United States - WW16-25 | ecosystem: Environmental > Aquatic > Deep subsurface > Groundwater > Cave microbial mat | place...
GTTGGTGGCCGAGCAATTTATCTCCGGGCGGCGCAGCGACCGCATCGGCATGGTGGTTTTCTCGGCGCGGAGTTTCACGCAATGTCCGCTCACGCTCGATTACGGCGTGTTGATAAATTTTCTCAAGAAAGTCGACGTCGGCATGATCAAAGAAGACGGCACCGCGATTGGGTTGGGGATTGCGAACGCGGCCGATCGCTTGCGCAACAGCAAGGCGAAGAGCAAGGTGATCATTCTGCTGACCGACGGCCGCAATAATGCCGGCGAAATCGATCCGCTTACGGCGGCGCGAGTGGCGCAAGCTTTCAACGTGCGCATCTACACCGTCGGCGTCGGAACGCGCGGCGAAGCGCTCTATCCGGTGCAAGATCCGTTCTTCGGCAAACGCTATGTTCGCATGCCGGTAGATATCGATGACGAGACGTTAACGAAAATCGCCGATATTACCGGCGGCGATTATTTCCGCGCCACCGACCGGCAGAGCTTGGAAAAAATTTTTTCTAAAATCGATCAGCTCGAGAAAACAAAAATCGAAGTCAAGCAATTCACGCGCTATCGCGAGTTGTTTATCGGCTGGCTGGCCGTGGCGATGGGACTCATTTTTGTCGAGATCGTTTTGGCGAATACAAAGTTTCGCAAGATTCCCTGAAAAGTCAAAACCAATTTAGGGCAAAATGATGATCGACTTATTTTGCCCCCAATCATTTTGCCGTTTAAAGGATGATTGATTTTCAAAAAATTCGACCATGATTCGTTTTGCTAATAACCTGGCGCTTTATCTTTTGGCGTTGATCCCACTTTTGATCATCTTTTTCTATTTAGTTTTTCGCTGGAAAAAAAATGCGCTGCAGCGTTTCGGCAGCTTGCTGCTGATGCAGCAATTGACGCCGTCGCTCAGCCGCAAGCGGCAGATTGGGAAAATCGTTTTGTTGCTCGCCGCGACAGCATTCATGATTCTGGCGTTGGCGCGGCCGCAGCTCGGCACGAAGCTCGAAGAAGTCAAGCGCGAAGGCGTCGACATTATGGTTGCCATCGACGTGTCGGAATCGATGAACGCGCAGGACATCAAGCCGAGCCGCATTGCGAAAGCGCGGCACGAAGTGGCGTCGTTGATGGACAAATTGGAAGGCGACCGCATCGGCATCATCGCGTTTGCCGGCGAAGCTTTCGTGCAATGCCCGCTGACGCTCGACTACGGCGCGGCAAAAATTTTTCTCGACGTGCTCGAGCCGGGTTTGATTCCGACGCCGGGAACGAATTTGGTGGCGGCAATTCAATTGGCGATGGAAAGCTTCGAAACGGCCGAGCGCAAGCACAAAGTGATGGTGCTAATAACGGACGGTGAAGATACCGGCGGCGATGACGTCATGAAAATGGTCGAGGCCGCCGAGCGCGAGGGCGTGGTGATTTACACCGTTGGCATCGGCTCGCCATCGGGCGTGCCGATTCCGGTTCTTGACGAGCGCGGCATTCAAACCGGTTTCAAAAAAAATCGTGCCGGCGAAGTGGTGGTGACAAAATTGGACGAGCTGACGCTGGAGAAGGTCGCGCTGCAAACCGGCGGCAAATATTATCGCGCCTCTGCCGGCGAGGCGGAGCTCGATCGCATTTACGAGGCGCTTGCCGGCATGGACAAAAAAGAGCTGGCGTCGCTGAAATTCTCGCAATACGAAGAACGCTTTCAATATGTGCTGGGAATAGCGTTATTCTTGCTCATCATGGAGATGTTGCTTTCCGAGCGGCGGAAAATAAAATTGAAATCGCGCGCGCGTTTTGTCGCAGAATCCGTTAAATAAATTTTATGAAAAACATGACGCCATTATTAAAAATCAGCCGCTGCGGTCTTTTGAGTTTGCTCATTATTTCTATTGTTGCTTCGCATGCCCAAGCGCAAGGCGCTGGCCGCCGGCAAGTCGCCGAAGGCAACAAGTATTTTGCCGAAGAAAAATTCGACGAGGCCAACGATAAATATCGTGACGCCGAAGTGTCCAATCCCGAATCCCCGATCGTGCATTTCAATATCGGCGATGCGCTTTATAAAAAGCGCAAATATGAAGACGCGCTGCAAGCTTATCAAAAGGCGTTGCAAAAAAGCGACGACCTCCAGTTGCAAGCACAGTCTTATTATAATATGGGCAACACGCTTTTTCGATTGAACAAATGGCCGGAGAGTTTATTGGCTTATCAACAAGCGCTGAAACTGAATCCGAATGACAAAGATGCGAAATACAATCTCGAATATGTTCGCGCCAAAATAAAAGAGAATGCGCAAAAGCAATCGCAGGATCAGCAGCAACAGCGGCAGTCAAATTCGGATCAACAAAATCAGCAAGAGCAACCAAAGCAGGATCAAAAAGACAATCAAGATGAACAGCAAAATCAACCGCAGAATGAGCAACGGGAACAGCAACCCCGCGAAGACGGGGCGCGTCAGCAGAAAAAAGATAAAGAACAATTAAGCAAAGAAGATGCGGCGCGTCTGCTCGAGGCGTTGAAGAACCAGGAGAAAGAGGCGCAAAAACAGCGCCAAGTGAAAGTGCGCGGGCGGGCGATGGTTGATAAAGATTGGTAAGATGTCCGTAGAAGCGCAAGATGTTTCATGGCAAACTCTATTTCGTTATAAAATAATGAAGCCGTTTTCTCTAAATTGTCTGGTTTTCGTGGTCGGGGCTTTGGCCATTTTCTCGCCGCTCCATGCCCAAAATGTTTCCGTGACCGCGTCGGTCGACCAAACTCGCATCGGGTTGAACGAAAATTTCACGTTCGTGGTTGAAGTCTCCGGCGAGGCCGGCGAGCCGAAACTGCCGGACATGAATGCGTTTGCGGCGTTAGCCGGCACCAGCACCTCGCAAAACATCCAAATCATCAATGGCCGGATGTCGTCGTCGCGATCTTATCAATACACTTTTTTCGCGCGCAGCACCGGCAAATTCACTATCAATGCCGTTGAAGTCGAAGTGAAAGGCCAGATTTTTCGCAGCCAGCCCATCGAGATCGAGATCGTCGCGGGCCCATCGCCGCAGCAATCTCCACAAAGCGGCGCGGGACGCGGCCAGCAGAACGAGCCGCCGCCGAATTTGGAAGGCAATCTTTATCTCGAGACGAAAATCGATCGCAGCCGCGTTTATCAAAATGAGCCAGTGATCATTCGCTACCGCATTTACACGCGCCTCAACATCAGCAGCTACGGCATTTCGACGCTGCCGAATTACAGCGGTTTTTGGACGGAAGATTTTCCCATGCCGCAACAGCCGCAGACGCGCCGCGAGACAATCAATGGGCAAACCTATCTCGTCGCGGAAATCAAAAAGACGGCGCTGTTTCCGCAATCGGTTGGCAAGAAGAAACTCGAGCCGCTGGTGATTGAATGTGAAGTCCAGTTGCCGCGCCGGCGCTCGCGCGATATATTCGACCAGTTTTTCGACGACCCGTTTTTGGCTCGTACCACACGCCAGCCCGTTTCCTCGCGGCCGGTTGAGATCGAAGTAATGCCGTTGCCGGAAGAAGGCAAGCCCGCCAATTTTTCCGGCGCCGTCGGGAATTTTTCCATTACGGCAGGCGTGGATCGCAATCAGGTAAAAACCAACGAAGCGATCACGCTCAAAGTGAAAGTGAGCGGCACGGGCAACATCAAGGTCCTGCCGAAACCGCCAATCGATCTGCCCGCCGATTTTGAAATTTACGATCCGAAAGTTGCGGAGAATATCAATCACGACAACGATCAAATTTCCGGCAGCAAAACGTGGGAATATGTGCTGGTGCCGCGTTTTCAAGGCAGCCACGAAATCAAGCCGATTACGCTCAGCTATTTCGATCCGCGCGCGAAGACGTATCGTGTCGCCGGCGCCGCGCCGATTTCGTTGACGGTGGAAAAGGGCGCCGGTGATTTTGCGCCCGTAGCTGGCGGCGTTTCAAAAGAAGACGTGCGTTTACTCGGCCAAGACGTTCGTTTCATTTCTACGGCAGCGCTGCCGTTTAAAAACACCCATGGAGTTTTTTATGCGCAGCCGCTTTTTTTGTGCCTGCTGGCGTTGCCGGTGGCCGCGTTGCTGGCGGCTTTGGTTTATCAACGCCATCAGGAAAAATTGAGCGCCAATGTCGCTTACGCGCGCAGCCGCAAAGCCGGCGGCATGGCGCAAAAACAATTGGCAGCGGCGAAAAAATTTTTGCGGAAGAATGACGAAAAAAATTTTTATGCCGAAGTGCAGCGCGCGTTGATGGGTTTTCTCGGCAACAAATTGAACGTCGCCGAAGCCGCCCTGATCACCGACGACGTCGAGCGCATGCTTGTTGAAAAGAAAGTGAATTGGGAAATTATTCGCGCCTATCTCGATTGTCTTCACACCTGCGATTTTCAGCGCTTCGCGCCGGCGCAAAGCAACGGCAAAGTCATGCAGGATTTTTATGAGCAAGCGCGGCGCGCGCTCGAGGCGATGGAGAGGGCATTATGAAACCTCTGGTTGTTTCTTGCTGGCTGCTGGTTGCCGGCCATGTGAATGCGAACGAAGCGGAGAGTTTGTTTAATCAAGCGAACAAGTTTTATGAAGCCGGTGATTATCGGCAGGCGACTGCCGGGTATGAAAAAATTCTCGCCTCGGGTAAAGCGAATTGGCAGGTTTATTACAATCTCGGCAATGCGCATTACAAGCAGAAGCAATATGGCAAAGCCATTTTAAATTACGAGCGGGCGCGCCGCCTGAATCGTGACAATGAAGACATCGATTTCAACATCGATCTGGCCAATCTCTCCGTCGCTGACCGCATCACGTCGATGCCGCGCTCGTTGGTCGTGATTTGGTTGAATAAAGCGATTCATTTTTTTACTATCGAAATCGCGGCTACTGTTATGCTGATTTTTTGGGTGTTGTTATTCACCGGCGCGATTATCTGGAGGCTGGCGCGGCGGGAATCTTTACAAAGTTGGGGGCGACGTTTGGTTTGGGGCGCCGGCGCCATCTGGCTGATTTTTGCGTTCATCTTCGGCATGTTGGCCTATGAACGCGCCACCGTGCAGGAAGCGGTCGTGCTCGCGCCGCGCGTCATCGTGCGCAGCTCGCCCGCCGAAGAAGCCACCGAGATGTTTATTTTGCACGAAGGCGTGAAAGTGCGGTTGCAGGAAAATAACGGCAACTGGCAGCGCATTAAATTGGCCGACGGCAAGGTGGGATGGCTGGAAACGAGTGCGATTGAAAAAATTTAATCTCGCCGGAAATCTACGTTTTAAAGTATTTCTGATCAAAAATACGACGACCCGCCAAACACGCTGGTTCGACCGCCGCGTTTTTCAACTTTAATATCCCGCAACAGCGGCGCTTTGATGCCGAGACGAAAATAGAAACCTTTGCTGAAGCCGGTGGGGGTCCAGAAGAATTGCATTTCCCAACAGTGCAAATCGCGCGTGACCGTGTAGCGTTGATCGACGATAATTTTTTCGCGCAAATCAAATTGGCCGTAAAAAGAGAGGCGCCAATTTTTCGTCAACGTCACGCTGGCATTGTCGAGGCTCAGTTGCGCCGTCGTGCTCGGATTTAGCGGATTGCTGCGATTATAGTTGAAGCGCAACGAGAAGCTCGCTTGCCAAGCCACGTTGGTGTCGGTGAAATAATCACGCGGCGACAAGCGATCCGATGGAGAAATGGGAATCGTACCGTCCAGCTCGTTTTCATATTCCGTCGACTTCGCCGGAGCGTTGGGATTGGCTTCGCCGCTTTTGCTTTGTAAACGCAGGCTGGCGTCGAAATTGACGTTGATTAACCGCAAAAATCGCGCGCGATTTTTTTTGTAGAACAATTGATTGATCGTCCGGCCAGTAGCGCGATCGTAATCATAAAAACTGTGTGACGCGCCCAAATTGAAAGAAAAATTCTGCGTCGGATACGCAAAAAGCGCCGAGCTTAAATCCGATTGCTTGAACTGTTTTGCCGCAAAATTATGAAAGGTCGAAAACGTCAGCGTAAACAAATCGATCTTTTTGAGCGTGTCGCCGCGGCCGGTTTTCATTTGAAACAGATTGCGCACCGACATGTTCATGCTCGCCTGCTCGCCGGCGGCTCCCGTCGCGCCGTTGAAACGGTCGCGCCGAACGATACTGTCACCCCTGGCGCCTTGCAAGGTCAATTGCTCAAAATAGCCCCAGCGCGGATTGGAAAAATCCGGACGATAAGAAAATCCAATACTCGGCTCGACCACGTGCCGCAGAGCGCGAACCGGACCCAAGTTCGGCTGAAAAGTGCCGTAGAATTTTGTGTTCGTCGACGCCGTATAACTAAAAAGATGGAGCGCCGCAAAGCCCTTTTGCGTTTTGCTGCCAACTTTGCCGTCCGGTTGAATAAAATAATCCGTCGTGCGGTCAAACCAACTTTCAGTTACCTGCATGCTTTGGTTCAAATTCAACCAACTCACAAACGCTTTGATGCCGGTGAGCGAGAAACTCAAATTGTGATTGGCAGAGCTCAACCGATCAACCTTTGTCGTGTCCGAGAGCTTGGAATAGCGATTTTGCGCCGAGCTGGAAAGGCTGTAATAAAAATTTTCATACCAACGCCGTTCCTCCACTTTGCCCGTGGCTGGCGCTTTTGGGGCGGGATCGCGTTTGCCAAAAAGCTGGCGCTGGCCAAAACTAATATTGAAGCTTGGCAACAACCGCTCAAAAGAACCGGTGTCAATATTTTTAAAATCGCTAATCGAGGCGCTGAGGCTCGTGCTGTTGCCGAAACTTTTGCTGAATGTGGCTTGTGAGAGTAAGGTGCGGCGCAGTTGTTCCTGCCGGTCGCTGCTGAACAATTTGTAGAAATTACTGCTGGCAAAAACGCCGGAAGCGTTCAAATAAGCCGTTCGTCCAAACGTTTGATTGTGGCTGAAAGCGATATCCCAACGCCGCTCTTTGCTTTGGTCAATAACGAAATTTTTTCGGGTAAACGAGCCGCTGACGCTGCCGGTAAACGCATAACGTTTGGCGTAATTGAAATTCCCGCGCGCCAGCCAGCCGGAGCGCTCGTAATAATCCACCGTCGTGCGCGCGTCGAAATAATCGCTGATCGCCCAATAATAACCGAGCTCGCGCAGATAGCGCCCTTCGAGCTGGCTCGCGCCGAAGCGCGGGATGATCAAACCGGAATGGCGGCCGCCGCGCGTCGGAAAAAAGGCGAAGGGTAAAATCGCCATGGGAATCTTGCCGATATAAAACACAATCGGTTTCGCCACGACGTTTTTCTGCACCACGACTTTCATCTTGCGGCTTTGAAAATGAAAGTGCGGATCGTCCTCGCGATCACACGTACTGTAAATGCCGTTGGAAACGAACAGCGTCTGGCTGTCGACGCGTTTGATTTGCGCGCCGAAATATTTGCCGTCTTGAAATTCCGTGCGTCCGCGCAGCACGCGGCCTTTCGCGGTGGCGAAATTATATTCCATGCGCTCGCCGGTAAAGCGATCTTCGCCGTCTGAAAAAATCGGGGAGCCCTTCTCGGCTTTGGTGAGACTGTCATCTTTGGCGCTCTTGCTTTTTCCATTTGTCGCCTTGCTATTCGTCATCATCGAATCCGGCAGCGGTTCGGCAATCAGCAGGCGATTATTCCAATCGACGGTAATTTTGCCGGCCTCGATGGTCATGGTCTTGTATTTGACTTTGGCGTTGCCAAACAAATACGTGATGCGCTTGTCCAAATCATGGTCTTCCATCCGCGCCTCGAAATCGACGGGCGCATCTAAATCCGATTGCGCGCGCGAGGTATCGGTGCGGACGGAGTCGGATATGGCCAATGCTAGTGAATCCGGCTTTATCGTTGCAACTGAATCGCGTTTGACGGGGATTTGTGCCGATGCCCAATGATATGTCAAAAAAGCGGCGATCCAAAAAAATTTTAAAAAATATCTATTCACTGTATCCAAAGAGATTTGACATCTGGTCCCCTTTCTTAATCAGGTTTTCCTTGCCAAGATTTCATAAGAAAATCGAGAAACCAAAAAGCAAGTTTATCAAATTATGGTCTTCAAAGGTTTCGCCTACAAAAAACACTCGAATGAATTTGAACTCAGATCTTATGGCGCTTTGGCGGCTTACAAAGCATTTGACTCCGAAAGTTCCTTGGCCTACAACTGCGAATCCGGATGCCGATCGAAACGAAGCGTTCGATCCGAATCCATCGTTATCCCTTGAGATAAAGTCTCCATCATTTAATAAAATTCCAGTGCCAATAATTAAAAAAGGGAACGCGGGCTTACTCGCGCTGAAATTATGCGTGTAACCCGTTAATAGAGCAAAAGACGTTGTCGAAAAAGGCCTGCCGCCGGCTGGAATAAACCGCTCATCATTTTCCTCGGCTTCCCGAATGAATTGAAATTCAAATTCCATGGCGTGCACAGGGTTTTTAAAAAGTAGCCCCGCTTAAAGCAGATAACGACATTCTTATTTTCTCCCGCACTGAAATCGTTACAAACTTTTTTATGATTCCTCTTTTCGCCGATATTTCTTCCACCAACTCCGCAATCTCTCGACAATGCCCGCCTCCGCGCCATTCATCGTCGGTTGATAATACAACGCGTCTTTTAAATTCTCCGGCAGATAATTTTGTTCGACAAAATTTTCCGGATAATCATGCGGATATTTATAATCGACGCCGTAGCCTTGTTGCGCCATCAACGGCGTCGCGGCATTGCGAATATGCAGCGGAATCGGGCCGAGCGGCTTTTCTTGCACGTCTTTCATCGCCGCGGATAAAGCTTTATAAGAAGCGTTGCTCTTGGGCGCCGAGGCAAGATACGTCGTTGCTTGCGCCAACACCAGCGCGCCTTCCGGCAGGCCGATGTAAGTGACCGCGGTGAATGCCGAGGTTGCGACGACGAGGCCCAGCGGGTCGGCGTTGCCGATATCTTCACTGGCGAGAATGATCAAACGCCGCGCAATGAATTTGGGATCTTCGCCGGATTCGATCATCCGGCTGAGATAATGCAGCGCCGCGTTAGGATCGCCGCCGCGCACGCTTTTGATGAACGCCGAAATCGTGTCGTAGTGATAATCACCGGAACGATCATACAGCAGCGGCTTTTTCTGCGCGGCCTCGCGAATGTGCTCGACCGTAAGACGGCGCTGGCCGAATTTACCGACAGGCGCAAGTTTCACCGCCAATTCCAACGCGCTCAACGTGGCGCGGCCATCGCCAGTCGAGAGCTGCATCAACGCGCGCCGCGCCTCGTCTTCCAATTCGACATTAGCCTTGCGAAGCTGGGCATCATTCGCAAGCGCGCGATCAATAACGAGCTTCAGCGCGTCTTCACTGAGCGGCCTGAGCGTATAAACTTGACAGCGTGAGAGCAAAGGCGAGATGACTTCAAAGGAAGGGTTTTCTGTTGTCGCACCGATTAGCGTGACGGTGCCATCTTCAACAGTGTGCAGCAACGCATCTTGTTGGGCTTTGTTGAAACGATGAATTTCATCAATAAACAAAACCGTGCGCTTGCCAAGTCGGCGATTCGCCGCCGCCTTTTCCAAAATTTTTCGGACCTCGGCAACGCCACTCGAAACCGCGTTCAACACATAAAAATCCGCCTGCATGGCTTTCGCAAGCAAATGCGCCAAAGTCGTTTTGCCGCAGCCGGGCGGGCCCCACAAAATCATCGAGAACAAATTTTTCTTTTGAATCGCCTCGAAAAGCGCTTTGCCGGGCGAGAGCAGATGCTCCTGTCCAACGCAATCTTCCAGCCGCTGCGGGCGCATACGATCCGCCAAGGGTTGGGACTGCTGCATCATTTTCCGCGCCGATTGTTCAAACAAATCCATAATTAAAACAACAAAAATAAAATAGAAAAAAGCCAAAAAAGAAAAAAACCATCACGATGCGATTTTGGGGCTGAAGTGATTTAACGAAATCAATCAATGCGATGAGGATCATTCCAGCGGAAAGCCGTCAACCCGCTCGGCGTGCCGAACCAAATCCAATCATCTTGCACCGCAATCGCGTTGACGCGATTATCGATCAGTCCGTCCTCGGCGGTAAATTGCCGCCAATCTTTGCGCGCGCGATTATACTTGTAAACACCGGCGTCAGTGCCGACCCAAACGGCTTCCGGCTGTGCGAGCAAATAATTGACCTTGACATTCGGCAAACGCTGCCGCACCGGCGCATTCAGCCAATTTTTGTTTTTCATATCGAAGGCTTCGACGCCGTACGTGGTGCCGAACCAAATCAACGAGTCGCAATGCGAAATCGTGAAAATCGGCTCGTCGCGCGGCCCCAAATTATCCGCCAAAAAACCGCCGCTGCTTTTCGCCGTGTCATATATGAATGGCCCGTGCTGGGTTCCAATCCACAGCAAATTTTCGGTGCGTTCCAAATCATAAACCGCGACGTGCAGCAATTGGTCGGGAAGAATGTTGTCAATTTTGAGCGTGTCCTTGCCGATGGTGTTGAGCGCGATGCGATTCAAACCCAGAGCGGTCGCGGCCCAAAGATACCCGTTATAAACCAAGATATCATTCACCCGCGCGGAAAGCAAACGATTCGTTGAAACGATATGTCGCCAACGGTCTTTTTTCAAATCATAAATGTTGATGCCGCCATCCGTCGCGCAATAAATTTTGCCGCCGGCAATCTCAAAGCGATTCACCTCATCGCTGCTCATGTCCATATTGTAACGGGCTTCGTGATATTTCCATTCGCCCGATGAGCTTGTCGAAGGATTGCGCCAGTACGTGATGCCGCGCGTATCCGTTTCCAACGTGTTCAAGCTGTCATGGCGTCCGCCGATCCAAAGCCCGCGTTCGTCAAACGCCAGCGCATCGACGCGGCGCTGCGCCAGTCCGAACGTCAAAACTTCGGCGCGCTCGACAAACGCATTCGCCCGCCAGGCGCCAAGCCCCCATGTTGCCATCCAAAAGCTGTCCCAGTTGTCGCGCACGAAGCCGGTCACTTCGGCGCGGCGCAAACGAAAATCTTGAAAAACGCCGGCGGGATCAAACAAATAACCGGCGGGAGCAAAAAAATGCGGCAGCAATCGGGGACGCGGCGCGCGCGCGCCAAACCAGCGAATGTCATCATTCGTGGCGTCATCGGCAACAACGATCACGCTGCCAAGTTTGTTGACTTTGAAAAATCGCCGCGATCGCGTCTCAAACCAAACCGACTGCCGGCCAACGCCGATTGAGATGATTTCATCAAATCGCAAAATGCCGATATTATCTTTGGAGTAATTCGTCCAGCGATAAGAAGATGGATGCATGCTGCTGACGCCGGCGCGCGTGGAGCACCATAAAAAACCGCTGGAGACGTCGTACGCGACGGCGAAAATTTGATTATCGGCAAGGCCGTCGCTCGTAGTGTAGGGCGCTTCCCACTGCTTGCGAAAAATGTCGTAGCGCAACAGGCCCTCGGTGCTGCCGAAATAAGTGTATTCCGGTCCGACAGCCACCGAGCTAATATAACGGTAGACCCCGAAGCTGACCCAATCGCCGGGGCGATAGCGATCATTACGATCGGCGCGGCGCGGCGTGGCGATCAAATTTAAAACAATAGCGGGCAGCCCTATAGCGCTGACGAGAAAAATAAACAAGCGTTTCACGATTGAATTCTCCACGTAGCGGAACGCATGAGATATTAACGACTTCATAAATTATCAGATTCGCCGCAAAAAGCAAAAACTTTCTTGCGCCTTCGTTTTACGCGTTACGGGGCAGGTGATACGCCATTCGTAAAGCGTAAAAAACTAAATGTAAATGATACAGCCACGTTGTTCGAGTTCTCGAAGCCAACTTGGATAAGCGGACAGTTCATTCCATCGCAAATCCAATTTCTCGAGGCTCGCCATCATCGCGAGATTCGATGGCAGAGAGGTCAATTTATTTGCGCGCAAATCCAAAAATCTAAGTCTCCGCAAGTTTGCTAATGTATCAGGGAGGCCAGCCAACTTGTTGTGCCTCAAGTTAAGGTCGGTGAGTTGAGCCAAGTTCCCGATGGATTCAGGAAGCGCCGCGATCTCATTATTTTGCAAGACGAGCTTTCGCAATCCCGATAGATCGCCGATCGTCGCTGGGAGGGTCGTTAGCTTGTTGTTCATCACATGCAGCTCTCTTAACTTTGTAAGCCGGCCCAACGAGACGGGAATATGCGCGAGGAAATTGTTGTAAAGCCTAAGCTCGGCGAGGCTGTCAAGATCTCCAATCCATTCGGGCAAAGAAGTCAGTTGATTGTCGGCAACATTCAAATAGATAAGGCTCTTTAAAAATCGAAGTGCATGAGGCAAATCAGTCAACCGATTGTTGCTCAAATAGAGGAATGCAAGACCATGAAGCTCGCCTAACGACGGGGGAAGGAATGTTAGCGCATTGTGGCCGAAATCCAGCATTTGCAAGTTGGCCAGTTTGCCGATATCTTCAGGAATGGATGAAAAATGGTTTGCAGCAAGATTCAAGGTTTTGAGCGTCGTCAGCCGCCATGCCGATTGGGGGAGAGCTGCCAATTCATTATTGTACAGACTCAGAGTTTTCAAATTTGTAAAGTCATCAAGGTCATCCGGAAGTGTTTTTAACTGACATCCATCCAAATCAACCTCTTCAAGCATGTCGAATTTGCTCTTCGCACCAAGCAGAGAGAGTAATGGCTTGCCTCGGAGTGCATGATGGTGTTGATGGTTCATTCTTGTTCCAGATAGTTTTCGAGATGCCCGACTTTACTTGATATTGTACCGCTGCAACTTCCGGTGCAAATTCGCGCGATCGGTCCGCAGCCGGCGCGCCATCTCGCTGACATTGCCTTTGACCTCCTGAAAAATGCGCGCCAACAACTGCCGCTCAAAATTCTCGACGCGATCACGCAACGAAAGATCGGCGCCATTAGCGATGGCAGCATCCACCATGTTAGACGCGCTAACTTTTTCCATTAACGCGGACGAGAGCGGGAGATCAAACATCGGCAACGCCTGCCGCACTTGTTCGGCGGTAATCGCTTCGGCCTCGCCCATAATCATCAAACGCTCGACGATGTTGCGAAGTTCACGCACGTTGCCAGGCCAATGATAATTTTCCAGCACGACGCTCGCCTCGTTGGCAAGACGTTTGGGCCGGCGGCCATAGGCCTGCGCGAGTTGATTGAGAAAATAATTAACCAAAATTAAAATATCCTCGCGGCGCTCACGCAGCGGCGGAACGTGAATCGGAATGACGGCAATGCGGAAAAACAGATCGTCACGGAAATTGCCGGCTTGAATTTCCTTTTCGAGATTTTTGTTGGTCGCGGCAATCACGCGCACGTCGAAGCGAATCGGCTGCGTGCCGCCGACGCGGAGCAATTCGTTTTCCTGCAGCACGCGCAAGAGCTTCGCCTGCGTTTCCAGCGCCATATCGCCGATTTCATCGAGAAAAATCGTGCCGGTGTGCGCCTGCTCGATGAGGCCGATTTTGCGGCGCATCGCGCCGGTGAACGCCCCGCGCTCGTGGCCGAACAATTCGCTTTCAATCAGCTCGCGCGGAATCGCGGCGCAATTCACGCGCACAAACGGCGCGGCCGAACGCTTGCTCTGCCGGTGAATGGCTTCCGCGACTAATTCTTTTCCAGTGCCGTTTTCACCGGTGATGAGAACGCGCGCTTCCGAAGGCGCGGCTTTGCGAATCGCGTCGCGCAGTTGCTGCATCGTAAAGGATTGTCCCACCATCTCGCTGTCGCCGCCGAAACGCTGGCGCAGTTGATTGCGCTCCTGCTCGAGCTGTTTGCGCTCGGCAAAATTTTTGACTTCGAGAATGACGTGTTCCGGCTGCAGCGGCTTTTCGAGAAAATTGTACGCGCCGAGCTGCACGGCTTTGACGGCGGTATCGATCTCGGCGTGGCCGGAAATCATGATCGTCGGCAACGACACGCCCGTTTCCTGCAGACGCTGCAAGACGGCCAATCCATCCATGCCTCCCATCCGCACATCGAGAAACATCAAATCAAAAGCTTCACGTTGCAGCAATTCGAGCGCTTGCTCACCGGAGGTGCAGGCGGTGGTTTGGTGGCCGAGATCGCGCAGCAGGCCGCTTAACGTTGCGCCGATGTTGGCGTCGTCATCCGTGATGAGAATATGAAGAGACATGAGGAAATAAAGAATTATTGCTTTCGTAGTAGGCGCTTTAGCGCCAGCGTGTTAAAACATATCGAAACTTCCTCGACCGGGACATCAAAAAAAAGTGTCACCCCGCAGAAATCTTTTTTCTTTACAGCAATCACCTTAAATTTCAAAAGGATTCTTCCAGAATGACGTCTTACAATAGCGGACGAAGATCGCCTGAAGGCGCTACTACGAAACAATGCGTCAATTTTTATTTTCCGCCAACAACCGCCGAATTTTTTCCGCCGCCGCATGGCTCGCGCGCAAACGCAAATGCACGGTGTGATCCTCGTAATTTTTTTCCATCACCTGCGCGAGTGAGTGCAGCCGCGCGACCAATGCGGAATTGGCGATAGGCAAATTAACCTCGAGATCTTCTTCATCGGCGCGGGCATAGTCCAGAATGCGGCAGCGCAGCTCGTCGAGAAACATGCCGCGGCTGGCGGAGACGAATACCGCCGGCGCATGCGTTTCTTCCAATCGTTTGATCAGGCCGTTCTCCTGCAAGCCGTCAACTTTATTGAAGACGTGCAGAATCGGCAGATCATTGAGCTTCAGCTCTTCCAAAACCTGTTTGACCACGGCCGTTTGTTCTTCAAACAACGGATGCGTCACATCAACGACGTGCAGGAGCAAATCGGCTTCACGCGCTTCTTCGAGCGTGCTTTTAAACGAGGCGACGAGATGATGCGGCAATTTGCGAATGAATCCGACGGTGTCGATGAGCAAAATCGTCGTATTGTTTTTTGGCGTCGAATCATTTTTCACATTTAAATGGCGCACGGTGGAATCAAGCGTGGCGAACAAACGGTTCTCGACAAAAACTTCGGAGGCCGTGAGCGCGTTGAGCAGCGTGGATTTGCCGACGTTGGTGTAGCCAACCAATGCCGCTTTGAAAATCTCATTACGGCTCCGGCGGCGCTCCGCGCGTTGCAATTCGATTTTCTCCAATTCTTTTTGCAATTGGCTGATGCGATAGCGCACGAGGCGGCGGTCGGATTCAAGCTGCGTTTCGCCGGGGCCGCGCGTGCCGATGCCGCCATCTTGCCGCGAGAAGTGCGTCCATTGGCGCGTAAGCCGCGGCAGCAGATATTGCAACTGCGCCAATTCGACTTGTGTACGCGCTTCGCGAGTTTTGGCGCGGCGCGCAAAAATATCCAAAATCAAACCGCTGCGGTCGATGATTTTGGTGTCGCAGAGCCTTTCCAGATTTTTCGCCTGCGCCGGCGAGAGATCGTCGTCAAACATCAGCACGTCGATATCCTGCTCCTGCGCGAGGTTGGCAATAAACTCCGCTTTGCCTTTGCCGATGTAAAACGTTGGATCGACGCGAGGCCGGTTGTGCAGAATAGTCTCGACCACTTCCGCGCCGGCGGTGTCGGCAAGTTGCGCCAGTTCGTTCAGCGAATCTTCACTTTGATAGCGCGTGACGCCGTGGCCCATCG
>Ga0247727_10011411_pt1 | contig 15520 bp, 15 predicted proteins | sample WisWelCaveWW1625_FD_202498 | JGI IMG/M metagenome (GOLD analysis project Ga0247727, IMG submission 202498) | Biofilm microbial communities from Wishing Well Cave, Virginia, United States - WW16-25 | ecosystem: Environmental > Aquatic > Deep subsurface > Groundwater > Cave microbial mat | place...
CTCACGCTCATATTGAGCGTCGTTTCGTAATCGGGGGTTCGGAATTTTCTCGTCATGTCCGGAGTGTATCACCGACTGCGCTACAGGTCTCTCCGACAAACTGCTAGACTGCGCCTCACCCAACCATGCGCCTCGCCAAGTAGCGGGGCGCATGACGTTTAACCACGCATTTTATTGATGAAGAAGCCTTCATATTTGCTTCACCGTTTTTTCACCTCCCGTTTGCTAAAGTGGGGTATCAACTCATCTATCTAAGGAGACCCACATGAAGACTTCCCTACAACGCCCGAGAACGTTTGTATTGCTGATCAGTTTAATGGCCGTATTGATCACCGGTTGTGGCGGCACAACCCCGACCCCGCTCCAACCCACCGTTGCCCCACCCGCCACCGCCCGGCCCACCACCGTCGCGCTCGCTCTGACCGCCGCGCCGCCCACCGAAGCGCCGTATGCCCCAATCATTGACCCCGCTAATTTTGTGACGGGCATTAACCATCCCTACCTGCCTCTCACTCCCGGCGTCACCCGCACCTATCAAATCGAGATCGCAGAGGGCACCGAACGAATTGAAGTCACCACCCTGGGCGAAACACGCGTCATCATGGGCGTTACCACGATGGTGGTGCGCGACACAGCCTATCTGGAGGGCCAGGTGATTGAAGCGACCTTTGACTGGTTCGCTCAGGATAAAGATGGCAATGTCTAGTACTTTGGCGAAGACGTAGACAATTATGAAAATGGCGTGCTGGTAAATCACAAAGGTTCGTGGGAAGCCGGGGTGGATGGAGCCTTGCCCGGCATCATCATGCACGCCAATCCCGCCGACAATCTCGGCCAGCCCTATCACCAGGAACTGTATGTCGGCGAAGCCGAAGACATGGCCCAGGTCTCGGCGTTAGAAGAAAGCGTGACCGTTCCCTATGGCACATTCGAGCACGTCTTGAAAACCCAGGATTGGACCCCACTCGAACCCGGCCATCTCGCGCACAAGTATTATGCGGAAGGCATCGGTCTTGTTTTAGAAGTGAAGGTGGAAGGTAGCACCGGTTGGCTTGAACTCGTCAGCGTCACGACCGCGCCACTCTCGACCGAGGACCTGCCCCAGCCAACGACCGGGTTCCCGCCCGGATTCGTGCCTAACGAAGCCGCCCGCGTGGACATCGCCAAACCCATCTTCTCCAATCCCACCGCTATCACCAACCCGCTCCTGCCCATCACCGAAGTGGATCAACTCATCCAACTTGGCCTGAAGGATGGCCTGCCACATCGCACCGAGTTCACCCTGCTACCCGATACTACGACCATTAGCTGGAATGGCGAACAGACCGAGGTACGTATCCTCCAGTTCGTCGCTTATCGCGATGGCCGGGTCCTTGAGCACGCCCTCGACTTCCTCGCTCAGGCCGACGGTGGCGCAGTCTGGTACTTTGGCGAGGATGTCTACAACTACGAAAATGGCGTGGTCTCCGACCGCGACGGCACCTGGCTGGCTGGCAAAGACGGCCCACCCGCGATGATCATGCCCGCCAACCCTCAGGTCGGCAACATCTATCGCGTGGAGAACATCCCCGGCAACGTCTTCGAAGAAGTTACCGTCCAGGCCATCAACCAAACGCTCGAAGGCCCACGCGGCCTCATCGAAGGCGTCATGTTTGTCCAACAGATCGGCTTGGATGGCCAGACCACGGTCAAGGCCTTCGCCCCCGGCTATGGCGAATTTCTGGCTCATAGCGAGGATGCTGGCGTGGCTGTGCCGATTGACTCGCTGTCGGACCCACTGCCCGCCGAACTTGAGACTCTATTGACCGGTGCCAGCAGCATCTTTGATGCGGCTGACTCAGCTGACTGGGATGCTCACTCTGCCACGCTCGCCAGCATGACCGAAGCATGGGTCGCTCACCAATCAAATGTTGACCTGGGCAGCCTGTTCCCACTGCTCGACATCCAGATGTCCCGCGCCCTGGCCTCGCTTACGAGCGCCATCGAACAGCAGAATCCCGAAGCCACGCGCGACGCCGCCTTCGATGTGGCCGTGGCCACCCTGGACTTCCAACTGCCCTACCGGCCCCGCATCGAGGTTGACCTTGACCGCTTCAATCTCTGGACCCGGCGCGTCATCACCGACAGCGCCGCCGCCAATCCGGGCCATGTAGCTGGCGATGTCGTTATTCTGGAGTTTATCTGGCAACGAATCGCCCACACCGTTGAGGCCTCCACAGCCCAGGCCATTGATGCTCAACTCAGCGATCTCCGCGCCGCCGCCGATGCCGAAGACCTCACCGCCGCCTCGGAGGCCGCGACGCGCCTGAGTGAAATCAGCGCCGGACTCACCATCGCCAATTGATGGGCCTGTATCACGACCTCTCCTAATGAAAACCATGCGCCCGGCTGAACAGCCGGGCGCATGTCATTAATCGTGTCCACGCCCGGCCCCGTTCCCATTCGGCGTTATAATGCGGGCGTGATCGAAGCCCTGCAAACGATGCCCCCATTAACGCCACGCGCCGCCCCCCGTCCCGCCGAAAAAGGCGAGGCCGCCGCCGCGCATCCGCTTACCAGCGTCATCCTCCCGGCTTACAATGAAGCCGAGGCCCTGCCCAGCGTCCTCACCGCCCTCCGCCAGGTGTTGGATGAGCATTACGAGATTATCGTGGTGGATGATGGCTCCAGCGATGATACAGCGGCGGTGGCCGGGCGCTATCCGTGCCGGGTCTTGCGCCACCAACACAACCGCGGCAAAGGGGCTGCCATCCGCACCGGCCTGAATCATGCCATCGGCCAATACATCGTCGTCAGCGACGCCGACGCCACCTATCCCGCCCACGCCATCCCCCACATTGTGGAATTGCTGGCGACACATGATTTGGTGCGATGCAAACGCCCGCGCAATAGCGAACACATGCCCGCCCTCAATCGTGTGGGCAACTGGCTCTTTGACGCGCTCCTGAGTCTGCTGCACGGGTTGGATGGGGCCGACCATCTGAGCGGGCTGTATGGCCTGCGGCGGGAAGCCTTGCTCCGACTCAAGTTGGTGTCGTCGGGTTTCGACATCGAGGCCGAAATCGGCATCAAGGCCCGTGTGCGCGGTCTGCGCGTCACCACCTTTCCGGTGGACTATCAACCGCGCCTGGGCGAGAAAAAACTGCGCGCCTTTCAGGATGGCGTTCACATCCTCAGCCGTATCATCGCCCTCGTCCTGCTCTACAACCCCCTGCTGACCTTCATCATCCCCGGCCTCTTGCTATTAGTCTTGATGCTGGGCGGCGCGTTATTGCTCAGTCGCGGGCCGGTGGTCACGCCCTATTTTGGCCTGAGCATCCATAGCTTTATCGTGGCCGCGCTGGGGAGTGTCGCCGCCTTTCAATTTATCACCTTTGGGATGTCGGCGGCTTTGTACGCGGTGGAAGCGGGTGACGTGCCGCCGCGCTGGCTGGTGTGGCTCAGTTCCAGGCGCGTGCGCCTCGGCGCGGCCCTCACTGGCTTTGGATTGATGCTGGCGGCGCTGGTGGATATGGGCCTGCTCGTTGGGCGCTGGGTGCTGGCCGGCCTGCCCGGCCTGTTTGAAGAAACCCGCGATTTGGTGTTGGCCTCCGCCGTGCTGGTGGGCGGCCTGCAATTGCTCTCCGCCGCCCTCTTCCTCTCCATCTTTGCCGGTCGTCTGCAACGGTTGGAAAAAGAAGCGTTGTTCGAAGACGAAGAGAATTAGAGTCCACGAAGTTGCGATGAACTGCGTTCACCGCCACAGATGAAAATGGATTAACACCAAGGCACAAAGACTCGAAGTCACTAAGTTCTTTGTGTCTTTGTGTCTTTGAGACTTCGTGACTTTGTGTTGAGCAACGAGCGTATTTTCAAGTCAGTACACGAAGAAACACGAAAAGAATCTTCGTGTACTTCGTGTACTTCGTGCGCTTCGTGGATTCGCCTTTGATGCCCTCTGCGCCCCTCATCTCCATCATCGTCGTCACCTACAACAGCCGCGCGCATCTGGCCGAATGCCTTGACTCACTCTGTGTCCTGTCGCCCGAACCGACGCACGAAGTTCTGGTGATGGACAATGCCTCCACCGATGACGGTGCCGTTATCGCCGAGACGCTGGCCGCGCGACATCCACAGGTGCGGGCCTTCCGGGGTGACGCCAATCGGGGCTATGCGGGCGGGGTGAATGCCGCGTTGGTTCATGCCCAGGGCCGTTACATCGTCGTCTTAAATCCCGATATGGTGGTGACGCCCAATTGGTTGACCCCGCTCATGGCATTTCTCGAATCACACCCCAACGCGGGCGCGGTTAACCCGCTGGTGGTCTTGCAAGACGATGAAACCCACGTCAACGCCGCCGGGCAAAATGTGCATGTCACCGGGTTAGGCTTCAATCGCGGGCTGGGCCAGCCACGCGCGCGCTTCGCGGGGGCCGCCCCGGCCCGTGTCTCCGGCTTACAGGGTGGGGCCTTCCTCATCCGCCGCGCATTGCTTAACCAGATGGGCGGTTGGGATGAGAGCGGCTTCATGTATCACGAAGATGTGGCGCTCTCATGGCTCGTGCAACTCATGGGCTACGATTTGTATTGTGTGCCCGAGTCGGTTGTGAGTCATGCCTATCACCTCAGCCTGTATCCCGAAAAATTATTTTTGCTGGAGCGCAACCGCTGGGCGATGTTGGTCACCCATCTCGAACCCTTGACGCTGTGGTGGCTCACCCCCTGGCTGTTAGTGACCGAAGCGATGATGTGGGGCTATTGCCTGCTACGCGGGTCCGCGTTCCTGCGCGCCAAAGCCAGGTCGTATGCCTGGGTCATCGAGCAAAAAAATTCTTTGGTAGGGCGGCGCGCCAAAGTGCGTTCATTGCGAAAGCGCCGTGACCGGGAGGTGTTGAAAGGTCTGGCTTGGAACTATGCCTGGAATCAATTTATCACCCTGGGCCGCGAGCGTGGCCCCTCCCGCCGCCAGCCCACCGGGGGCCTGCCGGTTGAATTGGGCGACCCACGTTAACGCGCTATGGCCGAGGTCGCCATCGTCATCCTCAACTACAACGGGCGGCAGTATTTGGACGATTGCCTGGCCAGCCTGAATCGTTTATGCACACCGGTTGACATCGTGGTGGCGGATAATGGCTCGACGGATGATTCGCTTGCTTATCTAAAAGCCCATCATCCCGAAGTCCGCGTGTTGGCGTTGAATCACAATTGGGGCTTCGCCGAAGGGTATAATCGGGCGCTGGCGCAGGTGACGACACCCTGGGTCGTGTTGCTTAACAACGATGCCACTTTGGAACCAGACTGGCTGGAGTATATGCTGGCCCGCGCCGCGCACCATCCACGCGCCGCCGTGCTGGGCGGCAAGTTGTTGTTTAGCGATACGCGCGAGCGCATCCTCCAAAGCGTTGGCTCATGCTTCACCGATGCGGGCACGGCCTTTGAAATCGGCTGGGGTCAACCCGACACCGGCCAATACGATGTATCGGCCATCACCGCCTCCATTCCCGGCGCGGCGGCGCTGATACGACGCGATATTTTTTTTGAACTAGGCGGATTTGATTCGACTTACTTTGCTTATCTGGAAGATGTAGACTTTTGTTGGCGCGCGTGGCTGGCCGGGTACGAGGTCTGGTATGAGTCACAAGCCGTCGCCTTCCACCGCTTTGGTGGTTCGTGGGGCGGGCGCGCCTCGCCCGCTCGTATCTTTTATATGCAACGCAATCGTTTAGCCAACATCGTGAAATTGCTTGAACCCGCGTCTCTGCCCGCCGCGCTTGCGCTCTCCATTGGGTACGATGGTTATCGCCTGTTGGAATACGCCGCCCGCCGCGATGGCCCGGCCCTGCGCGCGCTCGTCACCGGCACGCTCGCGTCTTGGCGCGCCCTGCCCCAACTGCTTGGTGAGCGCGCGCGCATTCAACGCACGCGCCAACTGCGCGACTCTGATTTGCGCGCTCAGGGCTTGCTGGTATCGGCGCTGGAGGGCTTTCGCGAATATCGGCGGTTGGGCAAACTGCCCAGACCCTAAGGGTCTTTAAGACCCTTAGGGTCTAGCCCATCATCTGGAGACTCTCTTGCTCGCTCAACTTCGTCAACTCATTGAGTACCGCGCCGCCCTGCGGTATCTGGTGCTGCGCGAACTTAAGGTGATGTATAGCAACTCGGCCCTGGGCGTGGTGTGGAGCCTGTTTGCGCCGCTGTTGATGATGCTGGTCTTCACCACCGTCTTTACGTTGTTCCTGCCTAACCCCAACCTGCCCCACTATCCGGTCTATGTCCTGGCCGGGCTGTTGCCGTGGAATTTCTTCAACCTGGCCATTCTCAGCGCCACCAGCGCCATCGTCGCCAACGGCCAATTGGTCAACCGGGTCTATTTCCCGCGCGAGATTCTGCCGCTGTCCAATGTGCTGTCCCATGCCGTCAACTTTGTGATCTCGTTGGTGTTGCTGTTTGTCTTCGTCCTTTTTTTCCAAATCCCGCTTGGCCGATCATTGGTATGGCTCCCGGCACTGATCGCGGCGCAAGTAAGTCTGTGCATTGGGTTGGGGTTATTACTGTCCGCCGTCAACGTCTACTTCCGTGACCTGCAACAGATCATGAATGTGTTGATGCTGGCCGGGTTCTTCCTCACCCCGGTGGTCTACCCGCTGGAAAGCATCGCCGACCCAACCATTCGCCAGGCCCTGCTGGTCCTTAATCCCATGGCGGCTCTCATCACCGGCTACCGGCAAATTCTCTACGCGGGCGTGCCGCTGGATTTAGGCATGGTGGGTGTCACCGCGCTGGAAGCGGGCCTGGCGTTGCTGGTTGGCCTGGTGGTGTTTCACAAACTTAGCCCGTCGTTGGCGGAAGAGATTTAAGGGGATGAAGCGTCTGGCCAATTGGGCCACCCCTCATCACTTCATGTTGCTGGTGCTGGCTACGCGGCTGGCCGTGGGCCTCACCTATAGCCTGCTCAACCCGCCCTGGGAAGCCTACGACGAAGACGGCCACTTCGCCTACGTCCGCTACCTCGCGCGCTATCACCGCCTCCTCCAACCCGGCGACCCCGAAGCCGAAGCGGTGTGGGAAAAATTTCAGCCGCCCCTCTCTTACATTCTCCTGGCCCCTTTTGTCGCCACCTTCGATCTCGGCCCCACCTTCCAGGTCCCGGAACGCAATCCATATCTCACTTCTCCCAATGCGGGCCTCAACTACGCCCTGCATCCTGAACCGCTCACCCCCACCGTGCTGGCGCTGTATGCTGGGCGGATGGGCAGTGTCCTCCTCAGCGCCCTGAGCGTGCTATGGGTTTATGGCCTCACGCGCCGCGTGTGGCCCAACAACTTGCGCGCGGCCCAAACCGCGACCCTGCTCTATGCCTTCTGGCCGCAATTTCTATTTGTGGGCAGCATGGTGAGCAACGATGTGCTGGCCACCGCGCTCGCCGCGCTATGCCTCCATTCTGCGCTGACATTAGCCCAGGCTGGTTTTCGCTGGCGGCCCGTCCTCGGTTTGGGGCTGGGCGTGTTCGCGGCGCTCCTCACCAAAATTAATGCCTTTGCGCTATTCCCAATGGCGCTAATGGCCGTGGGCCTGGCCTGGCGCAACGCCCCGCACACCCGGCGCTCCCCACCCGCGCGGGTCGCGTTGGCCGCGTTGCTCATTTTGCCCAGCGCTGCCATCATCGCGCTGAATGCCTCGCCCTTCATCACCGGCCAGGTGTTTCAACTTCAGACGCTGGCCAATTTTGTAAATCGGACCACGCAAAGCGCCTCAACCCAGCAAGCGAATTTTATTGGCGCGGCGGCGCAATATGGGTTCAAAACGTTTGTGGCTTCCTATGGCTGGGGCAATGTAGAAAGCTATGCGTGGGTGTATGGGCTATGGGGCGCTGGCGCGCTGCTGGCCGTCGTCGGTCTCAGTGTTGGCCTATGGTGGACTCCGTTCACAACCCGGAACGCGCCTTTGCTGATGTTGAGTCTACATGCCCTCACCTTGTTTGGACTCTCCCTGGCGCTGGCGATTGCCCAGCAGGATATTTTTCTGGTGCCGGGCCGTTACCTATTGCCCGGCCTGCCCGCCATCAGTTGCCTGCTGGTCACGGGTTGGCACAGGCTACTGCCCCCGCCCTGGCGCGGGCGAATGCTAAAAGCCATCGGCGTTGGGATGATTCTCTTGGGCGGGTGTGTGCCATTGTGGGTCATCACCCCGGTGTATACGCCGCCGCCGCCCCTCACCACATCACCCGACTTGCCGCTCTCGATTCGCTGGGGCGACTCGATTGAACTCATCGGCTACAACCGGCCCGCGCCGCTTCGGCCCGGCGAAGAAATGTCAATTGAAATCTGTTGGCGGGCGCTGGCCCCAATTTCCAACAACTATCCGGTGTTGATTGTTGTGGTGGGCGCGGATGGGCAAGGCTACGGGCGGCTCGCCACTCACGCGGGCCGGGGCAACTATCCCACCTCCGCCTGGCAAGTCAATGTGCCCTTTTGCGACCATTATCGGTTATCTATCGGTGAAGCCTTGCCGCTGAGGTATCAGGCGCAGGTGCAGGTCTCCCTGTTGCTGACCGCTGACCCCAACGGTGAACGTTTAGCCGTGACCGAAGCCTCGGTTTCGGGCGAGACGCACATTGAATCTGACCGCGTGGCAATTCCGGTTAAAGTCGCCATGCCGCCCGCGCCCGAGTTGACCGGGCCGACCATCAGCGAAGTGCGCTTCGGGGAGGTGTTACGTTTGCGTGGCTATACAGTGTCCGCCTCAGCATTAACGCCGCTGGTCACCGTGGCCTTTCGATGGGAGGCCCTGGCGGATTTGAATCAAAACTACACGATGTTTGTGCATCTGCGCGATGTGCCGACGAATGCCTATGCCCAGGCTGACGGCCCGCCGCTGGGCAACGCCTTCCCCACCCATCTCTGGCTAAAAGGTGAAGTGGTATTGGATGCCCGTACTTTCCGCATAACTCCCCGCACGCCGCCGCCATTGGATTTGTATTTAGGTGTGCTGGACTCCACCGGCCAGCGCCTGTCCGCATTTGACGCGCAGGGCCAGCCCATCCTCAATGGCGAGGTGATTCTGGAACGCGGCCTGCGCTTCACGTTTGTTGAACCGGCCAGCGTTATCTATCTGCCGTTCCTGGCGCGCAGTGACAGCGCCGCGCCGCTACTGCCAGCCTACCCCTAAAACGCAAAACGCCCACTTTGTTATGAAGCGGGCGTTTTTATAAGAGTGCCCCCACGGGGATTCGAACCCCGGTTTTGGCCTTGAAAGGGCCGCGTCCTGGGCCTCTAGACGATGGGGGCAGTGATTGACGCGAGCGACATTTTACCACGCCGTGAGAAGACGGGTCAAGGATTTTGGAAAATTTGCTCTATACTTGGCACAAAACCGACCAGAGTGATAGTAGCCTTTCACCATGTCCATCGTCAATCCAATCCGGGATGTTCATTTTTTCAGCCCGCACACGCCGCAGTTGGGGATAGAGATTTTGACGCTTGAGTCGTTGTTCCAACGCCAACTCAATCACTTGCTGGAAGCGCCTCATCGGGTGCATTTCTATCACATCCTCCTCCTCACGCAGGGCGTGAGCGCGCATTCGATTGACTTTACCCCCTACGCTTGCGACCCGGAGACTTTATTGCTCGTGTCTAAAGGACAGGTTCAGCAGTTTCAGGTCGACCCGGCGAACACGGGTTATCTCATTTTGTTTACGCCCGAATTCTTGTATCAAAACGCCACCGAGTTGAATCTCTTTCATAGTTTGCAGGTTTTTGAACACGCCCTGTTTTCGCCCTGCCTGCGGCTGTCCACCCAAGATCAGCAACTATTGACGCAACTCTGTCGAATCATCCAACACGAATATCAGAAACCGACCGATGAATTATCCGAGGAGATTCTGCGGCACTTGTTGCGGGTGATGCTCTTGCACATTGAGCGCATCCGGCGGATGAGCGCCGTGAGTCGGCGGGTGGCACCCCACTACCAGGATTTTGTGGCGTTCCGCAAGTTGGTGGAGCGTGATTTGGCGCGGTCACGCAATGTGCAGTATTACGCCCGGCAACTGGCGCTCTCACCCAAAAAGCTCAATGACCTCACGCGTCAGGTCCTCAACAAACCCCCCAAAGAATTTATCGAAGAGCAAGTGATTTTGGAAGCCCAACGCTTATTGGCGCAAGGGACGATGCCCATCAAAGAAATCACCTATCAACTTGGGTTTAGTGAACCCACCAATCTGGTGAAGTTCTTCAAGAAGCACACCCACACCAGCCCGGCCGCCTTTCGCCGCCGGTTTCATCCCACGGATTAAGTCCCTCCCAATTTGACCATGACCCGGCTCAATTTGACCTATACCATCGCAGCCGGAGTCATTAAACTGGCGTCATCCTTTTCGAGTCTGGAGATGCCAATATGTCCAACCGTAACAATAAAGCCATTGTCCAACAGGCCATTACCGAACTCTTGCAACAGAAAGATCTAACCGCCCTTGACCGCTATTGGGGCACGCCCTACATCCAACACAACCCAACCCTGCCCGACGGGGTGGAGGTGCTCAAGGGGTTGGTGCCGGCGACTCAAGCCTTCGATGTGCGCCGCACATTGGCGGAGGGCGATTATGTGGTGACGCACAGCCTGGCCACCGGCTGGGGGCCGCAACCGATGGTGGTGTTCGACATCTTCCGTTTGCAGGCTGGCAAGATGGTGGAACATTGGGATGTGATATTGCCGCAAGCCGAAAAAACTGTGTCAGGCCGCACACAGTTGGATGGCCCGACGCAAATTGCCGACACAGACCAGACGGCGGCCAACAAGCAAAAAATCCAAGAGTTCTTTGACGTTATTTTGTATGGTGGGCAAATGGACAAAATCACCACTTACATCAGCCCGGTGACCTACCACCAACACAACCCCGGTGTGGGTGATGGGCTGGATGGTTTTGGCAAGGCCATGGCCGACTTGGCCCAGGCGGGCTTGCACATGATTTACCAGAAGACCCATCGCCTCATCGCCGAGGGCAACTTTGTCTTCACCCACTCCGAAGGCGAGTTTGCGGGCAAGCGCGTGGCGTTCGCCGATTTGTTCCGCTTAGATAACGGCCTGATTGTGGAACATTGGGATGTGGTTCAGGAAATTCCCGTGGACGCCAAGAACGCCAATGGGATGTTTTAGAAGCAAGACGGTTGAGATAAGACCGCCAGAAACCGGGTTTCCGCCAAAAGCGAGAAACCCGGTTTCTAGCCTCACTAACTTAACAGTATTAGTTTTAGGAGGCCTCGATGAAAACGAAAATTCCTCTGCCGATTCTGTTGTTTAGCGGCTTCCTTGTGTTGTTTGGCGTGTACGTCACCTTCAGCGCGTTCACCAACCCGTCGGCAGTCGTGACCGGCTTTGTGGCGGATACCGCCGCCAATCAATTGATGCAAGGGATGTGGGCCTCGCGCATCCTTTCAATGGTGGTCGTGTTAGGTGCGGCCTTGCTCTTGCGGTCACCGAATCTTCTGGCCCTCGCTCTATTGATGCGCTTGGTAACGGAAGTCTTCGACACGCTTGCCCTCGTCAATACCGGTGGCTTTTCCGCGATGACCGTGGTATTGCTGGTGATTGCCGCGCTTGAATTGGCATGCATTGTCTGGTTGGTGCAATTACAACGGTCAGCGCAACCCCAATAGAGAGTTTGGGTTCACTCACAGTTTTGCTTCCAGCCAGTTGGGTTCAAAACGAATCTGACGGGCTGGGGCTCATTTAATGCTTTGAATCGTTCACCGGGGCTGGCTTTGTAATTCCTGGCGCACCCGCTCCGCAATCACCCGCACTAATCGGTCTTCGTCGCTGACCGCCGAGTCATCCCACACCGGCTGAGAATTACGCGGGCGGTGCTGAGGTTGACCGCTCGCGTGGCACACCCCGCACGCCACACAAAAATCTTCATCGTCGCCGGGCCGGGCAAAGCCCCAATCTTTGCGGGTCTGAATTAATTTAGCCACTTGCTCGGGTGGCAAGGCTGGCCCGCCGCCGAGCAGTTTGGTGAGCGCGATGATTTTGGCCGTATGCTCCAATGTCTCCAATCGCAAGTACGCTTCCATCACATCGCGGCCCACCGTGAGCGAACCATGATATTGCAGGACCAGGGCATCGTGGCTGACGATGACTTCCGAGATCGCGCGCTGATTTTCTGCGCTGGAGGGCGTGGCATAGGGTGTGGTCGGAATCAGCCCCAGCACCACCACCGCTTCGGGGATGACGCACTCGGCTAATGAAATGCCCGCGATGCTGAGGGCGACACAGGTGATGGGGTGGGCATGCACGACGCCATTCACATCCGGGCGGCGGCGATAGGCTTCGAGATGCATCAGCAATTCGGAGGTCGGCTTAAGTTCCGGCAAGCCGCCCACCTTTTCGCCGCGCATATTGACGATGATGAGTTGTTCGGGAGAGAGTTGGCCTTTGGGCAGGCCGGAGGGTGTGGCGAGAATCTGGTCGGGCCCCAGCCGGGCCGAGATATTGCCGGACGCGCCATCAATATATTGATATTGGTGCAGCCATTGCCCCACGCGCACAATGTCGGCGCTGAGGCGGGCGCGGGTCGGGGTGTCGTCAAACGCCCTCATAGCGCTTTAACATCCAAGCGCAGAATCGGCACCAGGCGTTTTTGTCCCAACGGGCCAGTGACTTTCACCTTGTCGTCCTGCCGTTCAGCGAAGCTATAGTGTTGGGCCGCGTCGTGATCAAAGTGAGTGAGGATTTTTTTGCGGAGGAGGTCGAGTTTTTCCGGCGCGGCGATGATGACAAACGACTCTTCGCTGGTCTGGCCCACAAAGTCTTCGGGCGATCCATGTTCGTTGAGAATCCGATTCAACAAGAGCGCGGTGTAACGGAGCAAATCGGCGACGGGCAGCGAGCCATATAAATCGCGGAACTCGCTGAGGCGCTGGAGCCGAAATTCCAGCGCGGCGCGGTCGCCGCGGCCTTTGATCTTGGAAAGTTCTTCGCGGGCAATCGGGCCGGTGGGCAGGCCGGTATGCGGGTCGCTCAGGTGGTCGCGCAGGGCGCGGGTCACGCAATTCTGCACCCGCAAATACAATTCTTCTAAATCAAAGGGTTTAGTGATGTAATCGTCGGCGCCGAGTTGCAGGCCCGCGATTTTATCTGACTTCTTGTTGCGGCGGGTGAGGAACAACACCGGGATATAGCGGGTGCGATTGATTTCCCGGAATTTGGTGAACAGGGTGTAGCCATCGGTGTCGGGCAGACCCACATCCAGCATGATGAGGTTGGGCAAAACCTCGCGCACCAGTTTAAGGGCCGTCTCGCCATCGGTGGCGACCGTCACTTTCAGCCCCCGCGAGCCGAGAAATAGCACCAGCATCTCGGCCACTTCTTCGGTGTCTTCGACAATGAGGACGCGCGCTCCATCCATAGGGGTTCTCCAAGTTTCAATAAACCTGACAGGTCTTTTAAGACCTGTCAGGTTTCGCCATTCATTAATGACTCAATCGCCGCGTTCAGGCGCTCGACGTTGACGGTCTTCATCATATACGCATCGGCCCCGGCTTCGCGGGCCAGCGCTTTATCCGGGCCTTGCAGGCGCGCGGTGAAAATCAAAATCCGCGTTTGCGCCGACGGCAGATGCGCGCGAAGCTGTTTCGTGAAAGCGTAGCCATCGGTGTCGGGCATCATCACATCGGTGACAATCACATCAAACGGTTGGGCCTGCGCCAGCGCCAATCCTTCGGCGGCATTATTCGCCAACGTCACGGTATGCCCAGCCCGCCGCAACAGACGCGCGATTAAATCCAGCAGAACCGGGTCATCATCCACCAGCAATAGATTTGCCATGGAGTCTATCCGGCGCGAATTGTATAACAAAGTGGGGAGGGATGGAAATTGATTAAGGGCGTTCCAGCCCGTGCGCTTCAAGCAGTTCTTCGTCGGCCAGCAGGTCGGGGGTGGGGCCATCGGCCACCACGCGCCCGCCTTCCATGATGACGGTGCGCGGAAAGAGTTCGGCCACAAACGGCATATCGTGGGTGGAGACCAGCATGGTCTGGTTGAGATCGCGCAAGAGATGGATGAGGCCGCGCCGCGCGCGCGGGTCGAGGCCGGCGGTCGGTTCATCCAGCACCAAAATTTCAGGGTTCATCGAAAGCACGGTGGCGATGGCAATGCGTTTCTTTTCGCCGGTGCTCAGGTGATGGGAGACACGCCCGGCATAATCGTCCATACCCACCGCCGCCAGCGCCTCGCTCACGCGGTGCCGCACTTCGCTTTCCGGCAAGCCCATGTGCAAGGGGCCAAAGGCCACATCTTCAAAAACGGTGGGCGAGAAGAGTTGATCATCCGGGTCTTGAAAGACCAGGCCCACTGCGGCGCGCACCTGGCCCAGGTTGTCCTTTTGAATCGGCATCCCGCCCACGCGCACTTGGCCGTGACTCGATTGCAAAATGCCGTTGAGGTGCAGCATGAGGGTGGACTTGCCCGCGCCATTTGGCCCGACCAGCGCCACCTTCTCGCCCGGCGCAATGCTCACGGTCACGCCCTTAAGCGCCGAGTGGCCGTCGGGGTAACTAAAGTGTAGGCCGTTGACTTCGATGGTGTGATGCATAGGGTGAAATGGAGATTGGAGATTAGAGACTGGAGACTGGAGACTGGAGACTGAATCTCTAATCTCTAGTCTCTGGCCAAATCTCTTTTAAAACACAAACCCGATCAACAAACACATTCCCAAAAACGTCACCCATCCCACCAGCGGGTTGGTGTCGGCGATGGTGAGCGCGGGTGGGGTCAGCGTTTTGATTTCGCCCTGAAAGCCGCGCGCCACCATCGCATCGTAAATACGCTCACTGCGCTCAAAGGCGCGCAGGGTGAGGTTGCCCACCATCCCGCCCGCCACCCGGCCGCGCCAGAGTAAACTCCCGCCGCTCTTGCCTTCGCCGGTGGCCGCCCGCGCCGCTCGCGCCCGCATCAAGCGCAAGGCCTCATCGCCCAACACAAACAGATAGCGATACATGAAGCCGACAATGCTGATGAGTACGCGCGGGATTCGCAATTCGCGCATCCCCCATAGCACGGCGTGAAAGGGAGTGGTGGCCGTGAGCAATAATGCCAATTGCACCGAGAGCCATGACTTAATCAGAATGCTGAGAAAGCGGATGCTCCCCTCGGCGCTGAGGGCCAACGGGCCGAGGTGGGCGATGGTCTGGCCCTTAATCGTGAAGGGCAATGTGATTGCGGCCAGGGCAAAGGGCAGGGCTACAAAAGAGCGCTTAAGCGCAAAGCCCCAACCGAGGCCGGTAGCCTGAGCCACAACGATGGCGGCGATCAACAATAACCCATAGGACACCCACGCGCCTGGCGGCAGAAGCGTGGCCGTAAGGATAAACGCCAACGCGCCAAGAATTTTTATGCGTGGGTCAAGCCGGTGAATCCGGCTCGTCCCACTGCGATAGTGGTCGTTGGGGTCAATGTGTAACATCAGAAAAAGATCAAACCCTTAGGGTCTTAAAGACCCTAAGGGTTTCTTTGCAGGCGGGCCACGAAGAACGCCACCCCAAACACCAGCA
>Ga0247727_10011412_pt1 | contig 15520 bp, 9 predicted proteins | sample WisWelCaveWW1625_FD_202498 | JGI IMG/M metagenome (GOLD analysis project Ga0247727, IMG submission 202498) | Biofilm microbial communities from Wishing Well Cave, Virginia, United States - WW16-25 | ecosystem: Environmental > Aquatic > Deep subsurface > Groundwater > Cave microbial mat | place...
ACATTCTTCGGAATCATGATGAAGCGTACGTATCAGCCAAGTAATATCCGACGGCGACGCAAACATGGCTATCGCAAACGAATGCGATCCGCGGGTGGAGTCAATGTCATTAAGCGACGTCGCGCAAAGGGACGAAAACGAGTCTCGATTACTTCGCGAAAAAAGTAGTCGCCAGCCGAGCTGTGCGCCAATATTTGTTCGCATGACAAAAGCACCTCAGAGTTCAACTCGAATCTCTTCGACGGCATTCTTCGCGCGGCTGTTTCGATACGGCCGACGTTTTTTCGACCCTCTGCTGATGATTGTTTGGTTACCGGAAGGCACAAGCGAAGACGCCGGCTTGGGATTATCGATCGGACGAAAAGTCGGTTCAGCGGTCCTCCGAAATCGGATCAAGCGACGGATGCGGCATGCCTACACGGCTACTAGGGAAAAGCAGCCATTCCCGCTATCGCTGTTGTTGGTCGCTCGCCCATCATCTCGAAAAGCTGGGTACACTGAACTACTGAATCTACTAACCCGCTTCTACGAAAGCCTTACGCCAGAGGGACAACAGCGTTGAATCGATTGATGATCAGTCTGATTCGATTTTATCAACGGACGGTTGCACCGTGGCTACCCCGAAATTGTCGATTTGTGCCAAGTTGTTCCGTTTATGCGATTGACGCATTTCAAATCCACCATTTCTTCCGTGCGAGTGGGTTGGCCATTTGTCGACTTTCCCGGTGTCATCCGTTAGGGCAAAGCGGGTACGATCCCGTTCCGGCGGTGCCTACCGGTGATCGGTGTAATAGAAAAGGACAGCTGCCGTGAACAACCAATCCAATCAATTTGACCTGCAGAAACGGCTGATCATCGCTGTGCTGCTTTCATTCGGCATCATGTACGTTTTTTCCCCTCCGCGCCGACAGCGGCAGGCTTCGACTGTTACGACCGAGACCAAACGATCACAGCCTGAAGCAAAACCCGCTCTTCAGGCCACGGATTGGTCAGCACCGGCAACTTCAGTTCCTGCTAAGCGGCCGCCAGCCCAGGGTGAGCAAGACATCCCAGAGCAGGAAGTCGTGCTCGAAGATGATGACCGTAGGATAACGTTGAGTAACTACGGGGCGGTGATACACAGCATCGTACTCAAGCAGTATCGCGCGGACCGATCACCAGAATCACCGTCGCTCGAATTGATCGGCCGAAAGGAGCTGCAATCGATGTCGGTCGTGTTGACTGTGGGTAATGAGGTGATACCACATAATGCACCGTATCGCGTGGTCCAAGCCTCGGGGGAATCGGTCGACTTTGAACGAATGGAACCCTCGGGACTCGTTGTTCATCGCCGCTATCGGCTTAACACCGATTTTTTGATCGAGCATACGCTGGCAGTTACAACCTCCCGAAAAGGGGCCATACCAGCAATGATTCAAGCGCGGCTCGCGCTTGAATCGCTCGCCAGTCGAGAGGAAACAAAGGGGATCAAAATCTATCAGAACGTTTGGCAAGCGGAGAGTTTGGTCGACGGGAGTGTGTCTAGATTCGATGCGGACCACCTAAAAAAAGGAAGCGAAGATCGGAACGGCAGCATCCAATGGGTCGGTGTTGGCAACAAACATTTCACCTTGACTTACCTTCCGCCGGCAGACGAAGCGATGACGGTAAAATCGCGACGTCGTGAAGCGATAAATGGATCGGCAGTCGTCAGAAACGAAATTATTTTTCCTTTAACATTGAAAGATGGCTCGTTTTCATTGACCGGATATCTATTTGCCGGACCCAAGGAGCTCTCAAAGCTGCGCGCTACAGATCAGGTTGTTGGCCGGCGAATGCGATTAGCAGAAGCGGTCGATTTCGGCTGGTTCGCAATTATCTCAGTCGCTCTGCTCGCGATACTTAACACGATTCACTTGTTGGTCGGCAATTATGGTGTGGCCATCTTATTATTAACGTTACTGATCAAAGTGTTGTTTTATCCCCTGACCAAGAAGAGCTTTCGATCGATGAAATTAATGCAGCAGATTCAGCCGCTGATCAATGACCTGAAGGAAAAGCATAAAGACAACCCGCAGGCGTTGCAGAAAGCCCAGATGGAGCTCTTTCAGCGTAAGGGAATCTTGCAGGCTCAGCTCTCCGGCTGCCTGCCTCAACTATTGCAGTTCCCGGTCTACATCGCGCTTTTTTACCTGCTAAACAACGCTGTGGAATTACGGCAGCAACCGTTTGCACTTTGGATTAGCGACCTCTCCGCGGCCGAAACGATTGGACATTTCCCGGCCGTAATTCCGTTTATCGGCGGGTGGCCCTTCGGTGTGATGCCTCTGCTATATGGGGTCTTGATGCTCGTCCAGACCAAAACAAATCCTCAGACCAGTCTACAACCGGAACAAGCACGAATGATGATGCTCATGCCGTTGTTTTTCACGGTTTTCTTCTTTATCATGCCGTCCGGGTTGGTTCTCTATTTCTTGGCAAACACCGTGGTGACAGTAATCCAACAATATCAGGTACGACATGAACTGTCGTTCGTTGGTTTGATTCGCCACCATATGAAGCGACGCCCTGCGGGTTGACCGATCGAAACGTTTAAAAAGTCCCCGACGTTTCGCAGTAGCCCTAAGAAGAGGAGTAAACAAATGACCGAACAGGATGCCGTGGCAGAACAACTGCCGAGCGCTGTGCAGCAAACGGCCATCGAGGGCGTTGTGGATAAACTGTTATCATTGATGTCACTTGATATCTCTATTGATGGTGCGCAAGTAGAAGGGGATGATCAGGAACGCCTAAGAATTAGTCTATCTGGTGAGGACGCCGCGACATTGATCGGCCGCCAAGGTCGCACGTTGGATGCCGTGCAGTTTGTCTTGAATATGATGATTCGTCGGGGGAACGATGGTCCTCTGCGCAGCGTGATATTGGATATCGAGGGATACCGCGAACGCCGCCTAGAGCGGTTGCGTCGGTTGGCGCAGGAGGCCGCAACCAGGGTATTAAAGGAGGGGCGAGAAGTACGATTGGAGGAAATGAACGCGCATGACCGACGAGTCATCCATATGACGGCGGGTGAAATTTCTGGGGTAACGACTCGGAGTGTTGGCGACGGACTTTTTAAAGAAGTGATCGTTGAACCAGCTTTTCGTGTGAAAAGTGATCCGATCTAATCGAATTCGGTTGGCCGGTCTCCGATCGCGGATCTTTGGTCGCCATAGGGCCTCGGAAGAAAAGTTAGCCGATCGCATGATTGTCGGGGCGTCATCTCGTTATGGTAAAACCCGGTTGGAGCGAAGGAGACGACGATGCAAAAGACTAATCAGCTGCTCCGGAAAACGAACCACCCTGCCGCTAAATGGGGTGTCGCTCCTCATTCTGGTCGCGTTATGGCTGTAACTGTCGTCGCGATCTTGGGGATGCTTTTTCCGGTGACTGCGTTTCCCGCGGATCCATCGACCGAGTCTACGGCTATAAAGCCGGCGCCCGTAACCGCAACGACTTCGGCGACAAGGCCGCCCACGCCGGTGAATAGCCACGGTGAAATCGTCGTAACACGACTCACCGATACATCGTTTGTGGTGGTAAAAGATCATGGCGACTCACAAACCGTGATGTATTACCAGGTCGACGAATGGGGTCATGTGAAACTCCGCCATAGCCCTCGGTTTTACTATAAATAGGCGGGCGGTACCTATCAAAGCGATCGCGGAGATCACAGCAGTCTAAGAAGATTCTAAATAGAGTATTTCTCTTCATCAGATTGACGTCAGTGTTGAAGGCGCAGTGAGCAGTCGATTGGCCGAATTATCGGTGGCTATTGGGCCTAGCCCAGTTGGGTTCTGGGCTTTCGATTCACCTGGTGTTATATAAAGAGTGTATTGACTTTAATCATTTAATCCGGGAGCGGATTTCCCCGGCTCTTTTCGGTTCGCTGAATTAATGGTCAGGGCGTAAGAGCCGCAATCCAGGCCAGATCAAGAACCTAGTCGAACGCGGCCGGCAATGATCTCATCTTCGTTGAACGTTAAGCCAACTTCATAAACGGGGAACATCGGCTCGGTCAATAGTGCTGATCACATTAGACGCTGCAAGGCGTCGCAAAATGCATCAATCTGCCCAGGTTCATGATCCGCGGAGAGCGTGATTCTTATGCGTGAAGTTCCAACAGGGACCGTCGGGGGACGAATCGCCTGGACAAAAAAGCCCCGATCGAAGAGTTTCTCCTTCAGCTGAAGAGCGGCCCGTTCGTCGCCGACGATACGCGGGAAGATCGGACCGACTGGAAGATTTGTCCAATGATCTTTCATCTGCTCCCGGAAATATCTGCAGTTGGCCCACAGCTTTTTTCGTTCGTAAGAGAGCTCGGGAAGCAGCTCAATGCTCGCGAGGTTCGCGGCAATGACCGCCGGTGGCAGCGCGGTCGTATAGATAAACCCGCGCGCGCGGTTGATTAGCCACGCGATATCCGGTTCGGTTCCGACAGCAAATGCGCCAAAACTTCCGAGCGCCTTGCCAAACGTTCCAATCCAAAGGTCTATGGCTTTTTGGCAGTTATGGAGCTCCTCGACACCGAGTCCTTGTTCTCCAACAATTCCGATCGAGTGGGCTTGGTCAATGTATACTTTGGCACCCCGGCGACGGGCCACACCAAGTAGCTCGGGGAGCAGCAGCCAATCTCCGTCCATAGAATGGAGTGACTCGACGGCGATCCATCGATCGCCGGTACAGCGGTCCGCTTGAATTTTTTTTTCAAGGTCTTCGAAGTCGTTATGCCGAAAGCGTATCTTTTTTGCGCGTGCGAGACGACAACCATCGACGATGCTGGCATGATTGAGTTCGTCGCTAAAAATCACGTCGTCTTCGTCGGTGATCGCAGGGAGGATGGAGATGTTTGCCTGGTATCCGCTGTTAAATATGATTGCCGCTGGCCGATTAAAAGTTGTTCTAAGTTGCACTTCGAGAGAGTTATGCGATGTAAGCGTTCCAGTTATCAAGCGTGATCCAGTGGAACCGGTTCCTTCTTCTTCAATTCTGGCGCGTGCGGCTTCTGACAGGCGACGGTCTCGGGATAGACCTAAATAATCGTTCGAGCAAAATAGCACGACGACCTTTCCTTCAATCGTGCCGAGGACGCTGGAGGGGTGGGATACTCTAACGGATAAGGTTCGCCGACGATCGGAGTCGTCAAGCTCAAGCAGCCTCTTGGTTGTATCTACCATAGTGGTGGCCGTCGGCCTTACAGGGTATTTCTGTGTTTCACCCGACAATATTGCTGAGGGGGAAGGATTCGAACCTTCATAAGCGGCTCCAAAGGCCGCTGTCCTACCCTTAGACGACCCCTCATCAAACCACCCGAGATCGTTATCGAATTTTTTCTATTCCCGCAACTGCTAACTCACGGAGCACAGACGGCTTATTGGAAACGCCCCCACGGCCAATGATCTTTTTTCGACGGAAATTGCCGGAAAGGAGAAGCTCTGGGTATTCCCATTGGCGTTATAATATTTTCTCGAGATGCTTTATTGCGATCGCTTCGGGAGAGTTCAAATCAATCGACGCGCAAAAACTTAGGTGCTCTGGTTAGAACCTGACTCCCTGTCGTGGTCACAAGAACCATATCCTCAATGCGTACGCCACCGATCCCTGGATAATATAAACCTGGTTCAACGGTCATCACGAGTCCAGGCTCAAATACCCCATCGATATCCGCAATACGCGGTTCCTCGTGAATATCAAGGCCAACACCGTGACCTGTGCTATGAAAAAACCCGACCATTCGGCCATTAACTCTTTCCGTTCGGAAGCCAGATATCTCGAAATGGGAGGCTACCGCCCGGTGGACCTCGCGTAGCGGGACCCCTGGAGCGATTTTCTTTTCCGCTATTTCCACCGCCTCAGCAACTACCTGATAGTTCCTCATCGCCTTGGGGGAAGGGCTCCCCTTAATCACCGTGCGTGTAATGTCGGCAAAGTACCGATTGGACTGACTTCGGGGGAAGATGTCGAGAATGATCGGAGAATCAGCTTTAAGCGGCCCATACCCGATTTGGTGCGGATCGCAAGCCTGGTCTCCCGATGCGACGATGGTGTGATGACCTTCAAGGCCGTAGCGAATCAGATCGACCTCTATCTCACTCCGAAGGCGTTCGGAAGTGAGCTCCCCTCCATCGGAAAAGAGCTGGTTGTCGATAATGGTTGAGGCACGAAGACGATCTATTGCCTTGGACAATACCGCTTCTGTTTTTCGGAGGACATCGGTAATAGCAGTCAGTTCGTCGGAGCGCTTTATTCGGCGTTCAGGAAAGAACGGACCGTTTTCAGGGGTAACTGTAATGCCGCCTGCGCGAAGCTGGTCCGCCGGTAAAAGAGGGAACGAGCTGGGAACTGTTAGGGCGGTGATCTCTCGATCATGGAGCAACTGGAGTAACGTTTGCACAACATTGGGTCGCGGGTTCTCCGGAGTACGGGCCTGGCACTGCAGGTCAGATAGAGAGATCACTTCATCGACCCTGGCCTCAGCGCGCCCCCGGTCGAGTTCGAGGTCGTTGAGGATAATAATTCTCTTTCCATGCTTGGTCACGAAGGCGAATGGGTCGGGCGCAAGGAAGCCGCATGCATAATAGAGGTCGGCGTCGCGCTCGCTCGGGGCAATGATACATTTTTCAGACTTCACATAGATTCTCGTCTAGGGAAACGCTCCCCATCTGGATAACCAAATTCGAGTAGAGACGCAATCCGCGTCGCTGCGTGAAACGGGATGTTTTTTTTGATTGAAAAAGTTGTTTCACGTGGAACCAAAGGGGAAGGTTTTTACGAAGAGTTGACATTGTGCCGCGCAACCCGTATTGGTTGAATGGGCTAGAGTTTACCCGTCTTGAGGAAATTGAATGAATTGGGCGTCTGTCGCGTCGACATCTTCCCAGCGATTTCCCAGAATTGTCAGTAATAGGTTAAATCCGCGGCGTTTCGCTGCGCTTCTTTTTTTTTCGGCTCTCATCTTTGCCCTTCAGCCCCCCACCAGCGCTGAGGAGTCGGCCGGGGTACCGACACGTATTGCGGCGAAGGTTCTACGACATGGTAATCGCAGTGACATCGAATTGGAGTGGACTGTTACAGTCTCTTCCGGTCGGCGCACCCTTTCGAATCTTAATAGGAAGGGGCCTATGGATGGCGATTTTGTCGCTTTGACCAGCCCGCCATTATCAGGTGATAGGGGTGGTGGCCGACTTCGTTTCCGCTGGATAGACAGGAACGTCTTATCAGGGGAGTATACTTATGTTACCGAATTAATTGATGATTATGGAGTCTTGCGCTCCGCGCCATACGTCGTCAACGTTTCGGCAACCACGCGAGAGGCGAGGTCCGCTTTGGGAATTTTTGGGGGCATTTCCCTAGCGTTGCTTGGGCTCGGATTTTTATTCTTCATGCTTAAAGAACCGCTAGCGGTTAGGCGTTATATCCATCGCGAGCGAATTAGGGAGATGCCTAGGGTTTCCTTTGGGAAGCAAGTCACAGTTAGGCGCGCGGGGGATCTAACTCTGGCCGAGGAAGAGACTAGTTGGGCAAAAAATCTTTCGGAGGGTGGGCTTTTTTACGTTTCGGATAGCCCTCTTCCGCATCGCGGTGATTCGATAGAGTTGTCATTTAGTCTGACATCGGAGCCCGGAACGCAGTTCAAACGGAAGGGGCGCGTGATTTGGATTCATCAACCTGGCGAAGCGAGCCATGGGGGAGTAGGAGTCCAGTTCGAGGACACGCTAGACCAAACACAGCTTGCGCTGCTTCGTCGCTTCATCGGCAATCGCGCTCATCAGGTCGGCATGGGGCATAGGGCGCGCGCGCCGTCGGATCGGTCCTCTAGAAGAATCTGAGCTTTCTCAGGATCAGTCGACATTTGAATATGTTCCTTAGCTGATCGTGTTTTATTGTGAGATGAAATCCCCATAAAAATCGCGCGATGCCAAGCTCATCATAACATCTCGCATTTATTGCCGAGCGACGCATCCTGCCTGCGGTACTCCTAACCGGACTTCCACTTTTGTTCCACGTGAAACAATATATTACTTTGCGTGGCGACATTTCAGCCTTCAAAGGTTCTCGTCGAGCACCAAACTTACCAACCCATCTCTCAATTTTGGTTCAAACCAAGTGCTTTTAGGAGGCATGATCCCTTCTGAATCGGCAACCGCCATCAACTGCTCAACGGTTGTTGGGAATAACGAAAAGGCGGCGGCGGCGGCCCCAGAAGCGACTAGTTTTTCGAGCTCCATTGTCCCCCTAATCCCCCCGACAAATTGAATACGCGCGTCGGTGCGTTCGTCTCCGATTCCAAGGATCGGCTCAAGAATCGTCCGATGAAGCCGCGAAACATCAAGATGCTCGCTTGGGTCCGACCCGTTCCCGCCAAGATGCTCCGAACTCAAACTAAGCCGGTACCATGCGCCATCGAGAAAGAGACCAAAAACTCCCGCTTTATCGGGGTAAACCGGCTGACCCTGTCGGCAAACATCGGCGCGCTGCTTCAGCTTTCCGATAAGCTGATCGGGCGTATTACCGTTTAGATCGGTAATGGCCCGATTATAAGGAAGAATCGTGAGTTGTTCGTGGGAAAAAATCACTGAGAGGAAGAAGTTACATGAAGCCGTTGGGCTTAAATTCGGATGGCTTGTCAATCGAAGTCTCCTCACACGGCTTGCCGCGGCAGTACGATGATGCCCATCCGCGATATAGAGGGTTTCGATCTCGGAAAACAACGAGATCAGACGATCCGATAGGAAGGTAGGCAAAACCCAAAAGCGATGTTCGACTTCATCCGTTGCCGTAAACCGAATCATCTCAAAGCTTTCCGTAATCTCGTTGAGCAGTTCAACCGCGTCGCGACGGGATCTAAAGAAAAGAAAAGACGGCCCCGTTTGGGCATTAATCGCATCGATATGACGCACCCGATCATTCTCTTTATCAGGCCGCGTTAGCTCATGCCTCCTGATCCGGTTATCCAGATAGTCCTGAATATTTGCAGCCGCAACGATTCCCGTTTGGCTCCTACCGGAACGGTTCTGTTGATACGCATAAAGATTTTTCTGATTATCTCGGATCAAGATCTTTTCCTTTTCGAATCGAAGAAACGCCTCTCGGCCTTTCTGATATACCCGGTCATCATACGGGCCAACTTCTTCGGGAAGATCGATCTCCGGTTTCCCAATATGCAGGAAAGAATACGGGTTCCCGCTTGCTATCAATCGTGCCTCACCGCGAGAAACAACATCATAAGGTGGGGCAGCAACCTGGCAAACAATATCGTGTCTTGCCCGTAGTCCACGAAATTTACGGATTTCAACCATAAAATGCTCCTTAACTACTAAAGACAAAGGACTTCGGCCGATGACTTCTGTAACTCAAATCAGTCATACTCTAATTGTAAACCGCACTAATAGCTCACAACCATACAATTTAATTCAAAATATTATAATTTTTTTTAAATTAAATAAAAACATATCGAATAAAAACATATTATAAGAACCTACAATAATTAATAAGCCAATAATTACATAAATGATCCTGAATTTCATTTATTCCAATGGACCAAACGGCTGTAAATGGTTTAGGATGGCCGCGTTTTATAAAATTCGAGAAGAAGATCCGAGCTCGCTTAGTCTCTAACGCTAAAAGAGAAGGGGGCTTCTTAATGGCTAAGACGATTGTCCGGCCGTTCTACCTCACTCACCGTTCTAAGCTTTTCCCTTTATCAACCAGATTACTCATTAGCCTACTGATATCGGTTATTGCCTGTTCTCTCGGTGGAAACAAACGAGATCGAAATCAAGCTTCTCTTCCACCCGATACGCGCATAACAGCTGGCCCCGACTCCATTGTAGGATTCACACATGCGACATTCGTCTTTGAATCGACCCAGCCCGGGAGTCGTTTCTCCTGCCAGATCGACAACCAACCGGCGGAAACATGTCTTTCCCCAAAAACCTACGATGGTCTATCCGTAGGAAATCATGATTTTTCGGTCGCCGCCACCAGTCCAGCCGACACGGTCGATAAAACCCCGGCGACAGCAGATTGGACAATCAATCTTGACATCATCGACACGGAGATCGCGACAAACGTTCCGGTTCAGACGACATCATCGTCGCTTACCATTCAGTTCCGCTCCAACCGGCCGGATGCCTCCTTCATTTGCATGTTCGACAACATCGAGATACCCAGTTGCAACTCACCGGCCGCCCTTTCATTCGCTATCGGTCCCCACGATTTGTTGATTAAAGCCGTTTTAGGTTCTCAATCAGATATCACTCCTGCTGTCGCGCACTGGACCAGGGTCGAACCGGACCCCAACCATCCGATGCCCGTGACCACCATTGACCTCACTCATGCACCGCTTAACCCGAGTGCATCTAGAACTGCCGTATTTGCCTTCTCTGCCGAGCCTTCCGGCGCCTCATTCGACTGCGCCCTAGATTCGATGGAACCGCAAGACTACAGCAGCTGCGTTTCAGGTATCACCTATCGAAACCTTCTAGATGGCTCACATACGTTCTACGTGAAGGCATCCCTTAACGGCACCGAGGAGGAGAACCCACGGTCATATACCTGGATCATTGATACCTTCCAGTTTGGCATCAATCTCACCAATGCTCCCCCAAACAATACCGACGAAACCGTGGCGACATTCGAATTTTCTGCCAACGATCCTAACGCTGTGTTTACATGCTCGCTAGACGGGACACCCTTGAACAACGGGTCCGACGCGACCTGTGTTTCTCCGATTACAACAAGCGACCTGCCACCAGCCAAAAGCCATACTTTCAGCGTCAACGCTTCCCTTTCCGGCGAGGAGGATGTTTCGATTGATTACGACTGGTTCATCAAGGAAAAGCCTCCTACCATCGAACTCGTTTCTCCAATCCGCCCAGATGGGAGTGGAAACGGATTTTATACCACGCTCGATCCGATACCACTGGTAGGACCGGTCGCCGACGACCTTGGTATCGCGAGGCTCATTTTAAATGGCGAAGAGGTAGATCTGTCCCAAATCGCCGACCGTCGTAACTTCGACCTCAGTGATCTAAATCTTATGCTTACCCCGCTTTCAGGCATGAATCCGATTTCGCTTAGTGTCGTTGACGGCTCCAATAACAGTACCTCTGTCCGGCAATCGTTGATCGCTGGCGACTTTCTACCTTTCGACTCAACAGAGCTCGTGCCCGACGCCGCGCAACTTCGAATTAATGAGGAACTGATTGATGAGGTCGAAAAAACCGCAGCCCAGTTGGTTCCAGACGCACTCAACTTGCTAATTGGGACGACGCTCAAGTTGACCGATGTCTGCCCAACATATAAAGTCACATCGATTACCTATAATGGCCTCGACCTCCAGATCGATCCCCAGACGGGGAAGCTCGCTGTAACGATTGTCGTCGATACCAATCCCGGCTATCGCTTTCAAGTCCAACTTCATAAAGAAGGATCAAATTTCCTTTGCCCAACAAACCCATCCGTTAGCGCACAGCAGGTAACGGGTGTTGTCGATCTTTTCTTGGCTATCGGCCAAACCACCGGAATCTCCGTTACAAGTGGAAACACGACCATCGATCTGATCGATCTTGTGCTCAACTGTGATGGTAACTTGATCTGCGGCGCCTTACGTGACTTGTTTCTGGACGAAAGCGGCCTCGTCAAGAATGCCCTGCGAGACGCTCTCAAGGATCAACTTCCTCCCGTTCTTGAGAGGCAACTCAATGATCTACTTGCCCCGCAGTCTTTAACTGTGTCTCTCGCGGGTAAAGACGCTACCGTAGCCGTCGCGCTCAAGGCCTCTAAAATAGACGTCGATGATGCGGGAATCACACTCACCACTAATGCCGGTCTCGCTATCGAAAACCCGATACTCATCTCACCCGGCTCTTTGTTATCACCAGCTTCTCTACCCGAACCACCCAAGATCTTCGGCTTCAGCGCCGCGTTTTCCGATGATCTACTAAACTGCGCCCTTATGCAGTTTTGGCGAGGGGCGGTACTTAACTTGAACCTCGCCGATATCACTGGCGGTAATTTCGACCTCGGCGGACTGCCTCTTCTGATTGAACTCTCTCCAAAACTTCCGCCAATCTTCACCTTATTCCAGAAGCAGCTGCTCGATGAGAACCAGCAACCAACCGGCAGCTTTGAGAACCGCGTCGGTATTGATATCGGCAATTTCGACATCCAACTTTCCGACCACAAGGGTACACCCGCTGATCCTAGCGACGACAATTTCCTTCTCGAAGCCGCGATTTTTGCAAACGCGTCCGCTACCATCACTCCGATCAACAACGCTACGACTGGGAAGCTCGAGACGATCGTCCTGGGACCAATCAAGGAGACAGACGGCACAACCGCCCCTGGAACCGGGATGGATATCAGCGATTTCGACATCCAGGTCGTTAGAACCGGTACTGGATCTGTTAACGGACTTCCCGTATCGTTGCTCGTTCCATTGCTGAAAAATCTCTTCCCTCAACTCTTGCCGATGCTCATTTCTGAAGTCGGCGTCATCCCAATTCCAGCCACCGGCGACTTTTCACTCCTCAATGTCGACGTCACCCTAGATGGCGGTATAGACAACCAACCTGGCTATTTATCGATACACGGGTCGATCGAACTCGGTCAGGCACCACAAAATCTCTATTCATTCCGTTAGCACAAAAAATAAGAAATTGGGTTAAAAAAAATGAATACTATTATCTATAACTAAAGTTATATTTTTTTATATATATAAATATAGGGAATATATTACCGGTTAACACATTTCCATCAATCGAGACATCTTTGACGCATTACAACATAATCCACTGATAAAAATCGAAAAGCTTGTATGCACCCTTTCGCGTCCCGATCCCTTCATCTAAGATGACGGGCTATTCAAAAAGGGGGTACCGCACGCAAATTCCGCGCGTGCTCATTTGGGGGGAATATGAAAGAGACCTACTTCACACAAATCGCTCCGCGTCGCAGCAGCATCATACTACTCCTAGTATTGAACCTTCATGGCATCTCTTGTGGGGGTCGCTCCCAAGATGATCTCAACGCATCAGTCGCTCCAGACACCACTATCACGGAAAAACCTGACGCCCTCACGGGCTTTCGCACCGCCGACTTCAAGTTCCGCTCTGATCAAAATGGAGTCACCTTCAACTGTCAGCTCGACGACCAGCTCGGTGGGGGAGAACCCTGTAACGGCGGAACCAAATCTTATTCAGATCTCGCCTATGGGCAACATATCTTTGTCGTAAGAGCCAAGAACGCTCGCCAGCTTGTTGACCCAACACCCGCACGCCATACCTGGACGATTTCGGAAGATCTTATCGATACGACCATTACAGCGCCCTCACCCTTTCCAGCCGAAGTCGTCGGCTCCCAACTCACCATCAGCTTCAGCTCAAACAAACCAACGGCCGAATTCGAGTGTCGATTTGATTCGGCTCGCGTGAGCAATCATACTCCGACAGATGCTCGGTGTAGTTCACCCTTTGCCTTGACTTCGATTTCAGCCGGTCAACATACGTTTACTGTCACCGCCATCGACGGATCTCAGTCCGACCTAACTCCCGCTACAGCCGCCTGGGTACAGACCGCGAGCGAAGTTACCCCACCACAAACCCGTCTGATCAGTACGCCAGATCTCGTTAGTCACAATACTTTCGCCGATTTCGAGTTCAGCTCTGAACCGCCCGGAGCTACCTTTACATGTGCCATCGTCACCCAAACAAATACCCGAGTGGAGATCAATCCATGCGAATCCCCCGTTCGACGCACGGGACTGGCCGACGGTCGTTATCGATTCGAAATTCAAGCCACACTTGATTACATTACCGAAAATCCACCGACTTCCTTTGAATGGTCAATCATTACAAGCGGGGCGATCGCGGTCTTCGACCAGCCCGGCGGCACGCCCGCTGAATTTAGTCGCGCGAATAGCGGCCGGTTCCAATTCCATGCTGATCCTGAGAACTCGAACACGGCTTTTTCCTGTTCCCTTGATGGCTCCCCGACGTTGCCCTGTTCATCACGCCAATACAACTTTTCTGGGCTTTCTGACGGCCAACATCGCTTCTCGGTGGCGGCTCAAATCAACGGGCAACAACAAATTTCGCCAACCGAGCACCGCTGGACAATCGGAACTGTCGTCCCAAGAACAGTCCTGATCGAGCAGCCCGACGAGTTTATTCACACTAACCGCGTGACGTTTTTGTTTGCCTCCGACCCTGAACCCGATGAAAACGACCTTGTCTCGTATCAGTGCCAACTCGATTCAAGTGAGCCGAAATCGTGCACCCCGCCACATGTAGAATCCAATCTCTCAGAGGGTCCCCATACGTTTTCCATGCGAACCATATTGAACGGTGTTTCAGAGCCTGAATCGAGTCGGGCGATCACCAATTTTACCATCGGAACCGTCACCCCGACGGTAAAAATCATCTCGTTTCCACCCCTGGTCGACAGTAGCCCAGACGCACTGATTGCATTTGACATCGACCAAGTCTTCGATGAACGACATCCGCCACCAATCTTCACCTGTTCCCTTAATGGAAGTCCGATCAATCCCTGTGTGTCGCCGGTCGAACTGTTCAGCTTACCCGACGACCATTATACCTTCATCATTCAAGCCACTCTAAATGGCGTGCAAGGAACGGAGCGGGCCAGTTCATGGACCGTCGATACCTACCAGCTGACCGTAGACCTGCTGCCATTTACCGACCAAAATGAGCCGAATGCGCATTTCGAATTCTCCGCCAACGATGACGATCGTTCCGAAAAAGCCCGTTTCCGTTGTTGGCTGAATGATGTCGAGCTCGGAGATAGTAGTGTCGACGGAAAGGCGACCAGCCCACGACCATTCCCCCTCACCCGAGTGTCTCTTCAGGACAGTTTCTGCCGATCGCCATTGGAGCTATCATCGCTGGAACCGGGCGCGTATGTCTTCAAAGTACAGGCGGTAATGTCAGATCGAGAGTCCGAGATTGTTCCCTATGCCTGGTTAATAAACGATCAGCCCCCATCCGTCCAACTCACCGAGCCATTGCGTCCGGACGGTTCGGGCAATGGGTTTGCCGTTGGCCTAACTCCATTCCCGCTCAAAGGCTCCGTTCTGGACGACGTTGGAATTGAGCACCTCTATTTAAACGATTCCGAAGTCGATCTTTCGTCGATTCCCGATCGATCAAATTTCGATCTCTACGACACGGGATTATTATATACGCCCCTGAGCGGTCTAAACGTGATCCGATTGCGAATCGTCGACAGCGCTGGAAAAGATGCGACGACAACACGCTCGCTCATTGCCGGTGACTTTTTGCCCTTTACATCTCCCGAACTCTTGCCCAACGCCGCTCAGATCCGGATTAACCAGTCGACGTTCGATGAAATTGCTACGCTCACAGAGACACTGATACCAGGGGCAGCCAACGGAATTGTTGGCACTCGTCTTCCATTCAAGGGGCAGCAATGCGTTATTTTCTGTTTCGAGGTCAGCGCCACCTACGAGGTTAAGCAGGTC
>Ga0247727_10011413_pt1 | contig 15520 bp, 14 predicted proteins | sample WisWelCaveWW1625_FD_202498 | JGI IMG/M metagenome (GOLD analysis project Ga0247727, IMG submission 202498) | Biofilm microbial communities from Wishing Well Cave, Virginia, United States - WW16-25 | ecosystem: Environmental > Aquatic > Deep subsurface > Groundwater > Cave microbial mat | place...
TGAAAGAAACGGGAAATGCGAATCAACAAAAGTTTGGAATTCATGACAATTGGTTTGGTTCAAATTTGGGAATCTCAATAACGAATCAGTAACGAATATATGAAATTCGTATTGCTGTGATAGCGTGAACCGCCTGAATTCAGATCCGGATGACAGATGAGGATTGGATCCATCCAACTTTTCCGTCCTCCAGCATGATTTCCATCCAATCGTCCTGTTCTTTCAGAATATCCACTTTGCAGCCCTCGTGCAAATTGAACACCTGCGTTCCGTCTGCCGAAGGCGAACTGCTCACATCCACTTTTTCTGCGAATATGACGCCACCGCCGGCAGATTTCCGCAATGTGGATGAGAAAGATGCGAGCATCATAAGCACGATTGCGGCCAAAACGAAGGAGGCTCCTGTCAGAAACGAAAGCAGTTTCAGATTGCGAATCCGGAATGCCCGGTAAGCGGCAAAGGCAATCGCTGCCATCAAAATCGCAAAGAGAGAATACGATGCCCATCTGTCTGAACCGACTCCCAGCAACCGGGCCCGCCACCAATCCTGCAATGCCGCACCCTTTTTCGTTTCGATCTTATCGTATGTGCGTTGCTTCGCCAATGCCAGATTGTGCAACACATCTTCGTTTCCGGGATCCAGAATTTTCGCCCGTTCCAGCCAGAGAATTGAGGCCGGTATCGAGTCCAGCTTGTAACAGGTATTGCCAATGTTATATGCAAGAGAAACGGATTCATATTCCGCGGAAATTCCGAGGTACAGATTCAAAGCTTTCCTGTAATCCCCTTCCTGGTATGCTGCATTGGCGGAATCAAAAGCCTGAACTCCCATGTCTCCCGCCACGGATGAAGAAAAGTTCATGGCAAGAAAGAACACAGGCAGAACGAAACGCCTGGTACGGAACGCCGCCGAAATCCATCCTTTGAATATTTGTTCAGCGCGTTTCATTTCAATGCTTCCTCTTCGATGGCGCTGATTAACTTCTCCGCCCGATCCATGACGGAATCGGGATTTACGGAACCTTCCGGAGAAAATCTCGCCATATCGCAATCGTCAATCAATTTCAGGGATTCATCAATCCTTGATTCTGAAACATCAGCCGTTTTCAGTTGTTCTCCGATTTGCTGCCGGCCAAGTTCCGACACGGGTATGCTAAGCTTGTCAGCAAAATATCCGTACAGCGCTATCGAAATGGCTTCAAAAAACCCCGACCGGTTTCCTTCGGCTTTTGCAGCCGCTGCCGCCCGCAGATGCCGGCCGGCAACGCGCATCGCTTTCCGCCGCTTCGCAGTTACGACATCTGTGCGCATTTTTTCATATTTTGAAAAGAACAAAATGAACGCAGCAAGCGAAAGCAAGGGAAAGGAAAGTCCTGCAAACCATGCCCAGGAAGCGAAAAACTCCTTTCCTTTCGGTTTCAGATCCTCTGCATTGGTAAGAATAAAACGAATATCAGAATCGAGAATCTCTACATCTTTTCTCGCAAATGTCTGAATGCCCGGCGATTCAGCGCTTCGTCCTTTTTCAACTTTGAGAACGATGGAATCCATACCCTTTGTGCGATAGGATTTTGAAGCCAAATCAAAGTAACAGAACTGAACCGGTCCGATCCGGAAATCACCATGATGACGCGGGATCGCGGTGTATTCGGAAATCCGGGTGCCGGTGAGACCGGAAGGACCGGCGGAAAAATTTTCACTTATCTTCGGATCATACACTTCAAAATCAGCCGGAAAATTTATTTTTTCCGCGTCTATCAATTTCAAATTGCCGCTTCCGGAGATGGTCAATTTCAGATTCAAAGCTTCGTCAACGGCAAGCTCCGTTTTATCTGTAACTACCTGAAAATCATAACTTCCAACAGCTCCGCTGAAATTTGCGGGCTGCGGCGCCGGCAGTGGATTCACCGTCACTTTCACTGAATTGCTGAAGCCATTCACGGTTTTTCCCTGGCTGAACCAGGTTCCGCCAACCATAGCCTTCATGGTGAATGCACCGAATTCGGTGACGCCTGTTTTTTGCGGAAAGAGAACTTCCTTCCGCAAAATGGCTTTTTGATATCTCATTCCGCTGATGACCTCGGTATTCGGATCCCAGCTGGTTTGTCCGGTCTTGATTTCTTCTTTCCAGAAGCCCGCAACATCTGCAAATTTGATCTCCTGCAATTGCAGGTTTCCATGGCGTGAATACAACCAATAAGTTGCAGTCAGCGGTTCGCCGAGGAATGCCTTGTCAGCCGACAACTGAATTCGCCCGAAAACTTCACCGGCATTTCCTGTTACCTGCGGCGCCGGCGCTCCTTTTGAAATCGAAATCTGGATGGCATTGCTTTGATACGTCTGCCCGTTCACATTTGCTTTCGCCGGAGCAATCGTAAAAGTACCCAGGTCTCTCGCCCGAATGTAATAGACGTAACTCATCGAGCTGGAGGATTGCCCGTTGATGAAAGTCGAAGAATATTGAGTCGTCGGTCCGCCTTCAAACTGAAAACCGGGAAAAGCCGGAGGAGTGACCGTACCGTTTCCGTTTTCCAGTGTCAATGTATATTGGATCCTTTGGTTTTGCTGCACTGCAGTTTGATCCACCGAAGCAGAAAACTTTACCTGCGCAAACACTCCGAAAGGAAGAGTCAAAGCGACAAGCATAAAGATCAATCTCATATGATCACCAGTCCTTTTCAATTTTCACTTGTTGTTGCTGATTGGCTGACTTGTAAGTTCCGAGTTTCATCCGAACTTGTTTCATATTTTCCTGCTCTTCCCGTTCCGCTGCTTCCAGCATCCTGGCACCGGCTTCTTTTTCCTGCTTTTCTTCCAGTTTCTGTTCACCTGATTCCTGCTTGCTTTCCTCTTTGTTCTTTTCGTCTTTTTTCTCTCCGTCCTGCTTCTCCTCCTCTTTTTTCTCCCCGTCCTGCTTCTCCTCCTCTTTTTTCTCTCCGTCCTGCTTCTTCCCGTCTTGCTTCTCCTCCTCTTTTTTCTCCCCGTCCTGCTTCTCTTCGTCTTTGCTCTTCTCCTGTGCCCAGGCAAGATTGTACCGGGTGTCTTCGTCAGATGGATTGAGACGCAGGGCGGATTTGTACGCCTCAATCGCCTTCCCGAATTCCTTTTGGCTCAACCAGGCATTTCCAAGATTGTGGTATGCTTTTGCCTTCTGCCGATCGTCAGGCGCGCGGGAAACGGCAACTTCAAATCGCGAAACCGATTCAGTCAAATTGTTGCTGCGATAGACAGCATTTCCGAGATTAAACAAAGCTTCAAAGAATCCGGGATCCGCATCGGAAGCGGCAGTGTATTTTTCAGAGGAAGCCTTGACATCGCCACTTTTGTACAACTCGTTTCCTTCCCGCAACAATGCCGTGGGCGATTGTGCGAATATTGCGGTAGAAAAAAGCATGCCAAACAGTATGCCGGTTTGCTTTTTCATTTTCCAAACAAATGTATCCGGTTTGCCCATTTGCTTTTCCGATCGGCAATCAGAAATTCAATCAGGAGAAGTATGAGTCCGGCGAATAAGAAAACCTGGAACCGGTCTTCATATTCCTCGAATTTTTCCGTTTTGAACTCGCTCTTCTCCATATTCTCCAATTCATCAACGAGCGCTTCCAATCCAAATTGCGAGTTGGTGGCCTGCACATACATTCCTTCGCCGGCCGCTGCAATCTGCATCAATACTTCCGGATTGGCCTTGGAAACCACCGTGTTGTTGTTCTGGTCTTTCCGGAAGCCGGTCATCCGGCCGGCTGAATACACCGGTATCGGCGCTCCTTTTACCGAACCCATTCCGATGGTATGCACGATCACTCCTTTTTCCTTTGCCGATTCTGCAGCTTTCAGCGCCCCTTCCTCATGGTTTTCTCCATCTGTAACGACAATGATGGTTTTTCTGACGCCATTGTCAAAATCGAAGGATTCGAGAGCAAGATCAATGGCAAGGCCAATGGCCGTTCCCTGTTTTTCGACGAGATCGGTGGAAACTTCGCTCACCTGGAATTCGGCAAGAGAATAATCATCCGTTACCGGCAAATGAACAAATGCGTCTCCGGCGAATGTGATCAGACCGATCCGGTCACCGTGCAGTTTCTGCAACAACTGGATCAAGGCCATTTTGGCTCTTTCCATCCGGCTGGGCGTAAAGTCCTCTGCATCCATGCTGTTGGAAACATCCAGAGCAACGATAATGTCCACTCCTTCGGCCTTTGCCGTAGCCTCTCTCATTCCAAACTGCGGATTGGCGAGCGCTATAACAAACATGGAAAATGCGAGACGGAAAAATATGAATTTCGCAACTGCTTTTCCGGAGGAAAGTCCGGGTACAAGAAAAGGGAGAAGGTGATGGTCTGCGAATTTGCGGAGAGTCCGGTTGCGAAGATAAATGCCAAGGAGGAACAATCCGGACATGACAGGTATCAAAGCCAGGCCCCACAGAATTTCTTCCCTTTCAAAGCGGAATTCCGGCGCGATTTCCGGAAGACCGAGCCATGCAATCAGGAACAAAGGCCAGAAGATGGCTTCGGTCACCGCAAGTGCGGATCCGATAACAGACAATCTGTATTTTCCCTGGCTTAGGTTCATGTCACTGTTCTCAGAACTGTGTTTTTCATAAGAAATTCGAGGAGCATTGCACAGACAGCGAGGAACAGAAAAAGATGAAATTCCTCCGGCTTTTTCATGTATTCGGTGACTTTTCTGATGTTGGTTTCCATCGCGTCAATTTCAGAATAAATATTCCGGAGCGACTCTTCGTTGGTTGCACGAAAATATTTGCCGCCGGTCTTCTCTGCCACTTCGGTCAGGGATTGTTCGTCTATATCCACATCTACATAATCATAATGATAGCTTCCGTCGGGATACCGGGCAACAGGTGTGTATGCTTTTCCGCGGGAGCCGACTCCTATCGTATATACTCTGATCCCATATTCTTCTGCACGTGCTGCTGCAGTCAATGGAGAAACTTTTCCGGCATTGTTCACGCCGTCGGTCAATAGAATCGCAACTTTACTCGTTGCATCGCTTTTCTTCAGCCTGTTCACAGCAGACACAAGTCCTGCCCCAACAGCAGTACCGCTTTCCATCAGTCCTGATTGAGCCATCATGATCATTTGCTTCACGACCTGGTGGTCTGTCGTGATCGGACAACTCGGATAACTCGATGCTTCATACATCACAAATCCGAACCGGTCATTTTTTCTTCCATCAACAAAATCTGCCGCTACCTTTTTAGCCACTTCGAGGCGATTGGGTTCGAAATCCTTTGCCAGCATGCTGCCTGACACATCAAGAGAGATGACGATATCAATTCCTTTCACTGATTGTTCCTCCCAACTGTGGCTTGATTGCGGACGGGCCAGGGCGACAATGACCAAACCTGCGGCAATCAGTCTCAGGGCTGTCAGAATATGACGCAGCAAAACCCGCCATTGAATATGCCGGCTGGCAAAGAAGGAAAGGGTGGACAACATCACTGTTGCCTGTGAATCCGCCTGCCGGAAAATATTCCAAACCAGCAGCGCCGGAAGCAGGAGAAGCAGCCACAATACTTCCGGATTTGCAAATTCTATATTGTTAAGCAATTCCTTCATCCTCAACCGAAATTCTCCTGGTCAGGTTCACAAATTCCCGGGCATCAGACATGGCGAGTTCATTTTCCTGACCAACAGGAACCCCTTTGGCAAATTTTACAATGTCTGCAAGCATCAGCATCCGTCTCAATTTCTCTGAAGCACCGATGGGAAGTACTGCGTATTTCATGGCCTGCATGATTTCATCGGTGGTTTGTTCCAGAGCCGGAATTCCAAATCTTCTTTCGATATAATACCGGACGATGCCGGTCAGTCGGGAGTGGTATTTTTTGTGTTGTCCCTCCTGCCAGAGTTTTTTTCTTTCCAGTTCCGACAAATTCAGCAATGCCTCCACATGCGGAAGAATTGTTGGTTCACGGGGCGCTTCCGGTTCCGGCGCTTTCTTCTTCTTCCGGAAGTAAACCCATCCTGCGGCGATCAGCATCAGTGCGGCAACCGCCGATGCAAGCCAGGGCCAGTTTTCGGACAGCCATTCCCCAAACGTCAAGGGAACTTCCAGTATGTCTTTGATGTCGCGAAAGGCCTGAGACGTATCCACCGGAACTGTATTCACACTGAGGAACAAAGCCTCGGAATAAAATGTATCGCCGTTGAATATGAAAAGCTGCGGCGGGAGCAAATGGTAGCCGCTGTCAAATGCAATGATGACAAATGATTGCTGAATCCGGAACAGCAAATCGTCTTTTTCCTTATCCGGGATGATCGTATCCGGCCCCTCGGTGTCCAGGATTTCAGCATATTCGCCAATCTTCTCCCTCAGTTCCGGCCATGTGATATTGCTTTCACCTTCATCTCCCCGGAAATCTACCGAAAGGGAATATCTGGATTGTTCGCCGATCCTGATGCTGTCTGGTTCAAGAGTGACGCGAATGACCGGATCGGTAGCAAATGCAAACAATCTGCCCGGAACCGGAAAGAAGCATCCGGCGGAAATCAGGACGCAGATCCAAAGAAATTTCACCGGATTCACTGTCGCGATTCCCTCCGTTTGAAAAGCCCCATCAGGGGTTTTACATATCCTGTTTTGGTTGATATAGAAGTATAATCCACTCCGCATTTCGTAAAAAGGGAAAGGGTTTCCTTTTCGTGGCGAAGTGCCCATGCCCTGAATCCGACCCGCGCCGATTTGCTTCCGGTATCAATCCAGGATTTCTTTCCCGATTCCGGATCAACGAAACGGATCAATCCGGCCGAAGGCATTTCATTCTCCCGTTCATCGAATATCCTCAAGGCAACCAGGTCGTGTTTGCGGTTTGCGATTTTCATTGCATCCTCGTACGATCCCGCCAGAAAATCAGAAATCAGAAAAGCGATGCTCCTTTTCTTGATGGCATTGGTCAGATATTTGAGGGCACCGGAAATATTTGTGCCCTTATTTTCGGGCTGAAATTCGAGTAACTCCCTGATAATCCGCAAAATATGGGTAGTGCCTTTCTTCGGTGGAATAAATTTCTCTACGGTTTCTGAAAAAAGAATCACTCCGACATTGTCGTTGTTCCTGATGGCAGAGAATGCAAGCACAGCACAAATCTCTGTGATCATCCCGCGCTTGAGCTGCTGATTCGTCCCAAATGATTGCGAAGCGCTTACATCTGCCAGCAACATAACAGTCAGTTCCCTCTCTTCTTCAAAAATTTTGACGAAAGGATGGTTGAATCTGGCGGTAACATTCCAGTCAATCGCCCTGATTTCATCGCCGGGAATGTACTCCCTGACTTCGCTGAATGCCATCCCCCTCCCCTTAAAGGCAGAATGGTACTCGCCGGAAAATATCCGGTTGCTGAGACCTTTGGTTTTGATCTCAATCTTTCGGACTTTCTTGAGAAGGGCAGATGTATCAATCACAGCAAAAATGGATATGTAAGTTCCTCAGGGTACCTCAACCTGATTCAACACCTGCCGGATAATTTCTTCCACTTTGACATTCTCCGCTTCGGCTTCGTAGGAAAGTCCGATGCGGTGTCGCAAAACGTCATAACAAACTTCCCTGATGTCCTCAGGAATTACGTATCCTCTCCGGCGGATGAACGCAAACGCTTTGGCAGCCAGGGCGAGGTAAATGCTGGCCCGCGGGGAACCGCCGTAAGTAATCAGGTTTTGCAAGGCAGGCAATCCCGATTTCGCCGGCTCCCTTGTTGCACTAACAATGCCCACGATATAATTCTCAATCTTCTCGTCGAGATACACTTCGCGAACGATATCCCTCGACCGGAGTATGGATCCGGGATTCAGAATCGTGTTCGGAACGGGAAAGGGATCCCGGGATACATTCATCCGGATGATCTTCTTTTCTGCTTCTCCGGCCGGATAATTCAGAATCACTTTCAGCATGAAACGGTCCACCTGGGCTTCAGGCAGAGGATAGGTTCCTTCCTGTTCAATCGGATTCTGAGTCGCAAGCACCAGGAAAGGAGATGGGAGCGGAAAAGTTTCTTCGCCAATCGTCACTTGCTTTTCCTGCATCGCTTCCAGCAATGCGCTCTGCACTTTTGCCGGTGCACGGTTGATTTCATCTGCCAGAAGAAAATTGCTGAATACCGGGCCTTTCCTTACCCTGAACTCTTCCAGTTTCTGGTTGTACACAAGAGTACCGATGAGATCTGCCGGAAGAAGATCGGGGGTGAACTGAATGCGGCTGAATTTTACATCAAAAATTTTGGCCAGGGATGTCACTGCAAGAGTCTTTGCCAGTCCGGGGACGCCTTCCAGGAGGATATGTCCGCCCGTCAGCAATCCGACAACCAGCCTCTCGACTAATTTTTCCTGACCTACGATGATCTTGCCCATTTCGACCTTGAGCAAGGCAAGAAACTCGCTTTCTCTTTCGATTTTCTCGTTCAGCGCCCTGATATCCACCGAACCCTGACTTTGGGGTATGGCTTCCTGCATGCCTGTTTCAATACCGTTCATTGCTGTTCCTTTGGTTTCAAAAAACTCATGAAAAACGATTGGGAGGGCAAAAATAAGGAAAGGGGGAATTTCTTGTCAAGACCCCGGCAGAAACCCAAACTCCCTAAATTGCCTGAATCAACAAATCAAGGCTAAAAAAATGAAAACCAGGTTATTGTCACTGCTCCTTTTTTGCTCTGTATTCCAGATTCTCCCGGCACAACTGTTCGATTGGGTTCTCGCAGGAGGTGGAGCCGGTAATGATGAATCCTATTGTGTGACCATAGACACATCAGGAGGAGCGGTCATCACGGGAATTTTTTCGCTTGTTGCCGATATCGGCGGTTCCCCGGTGAACAGTTCTTTTGGGTATGACGGATACCTGGCTGAATTTTCTCCTTCCGGAAATGGAAATTGGGTTACCTCCCTGGGGGGAAACGCGAATGAAGGCGGTCACCAGGTGGTTGCAGACGGATCGGGAAATATTTATTTGACAGGCGAATTTGAAGATACCCTGATCCTCGGTTCTGACACGCTTACCGGTGCAGGGGGAAGTGACATCTTCCTTGCCCGGTACAACAATATGGGAGTGGTTCAGTGGGCAATTGCCGGCGGCGGCGCGGGATCGGACGCCAGCAGCAGCATCAGCTCCGATGCCTCAGGAAATATTTACCTGACCGGTCATTTTGAAAACACATTTACTTTCGGCGGACTTGGCGTGACAAGCGCCGGAGGAAAGGATATGTATATAGCGAGGGTCACTTCTTCCGGAAATGTTACCTGGCTCACCCGCGGGGGAGGTCTCGCCGATGACGAAAGCAAGGGGATTGCAACGGGCATTGCAGGGACCTCGGTGATATCAGGTCACATGGACAGCAGCGCAACTTTCGGATCGTTCAATCTATTGAATCCGGGCGGAAGCAAAAACATATTTGTCGCGGAGGTAAATTCTTCAGGTCAGTTTCAATGGGCGACACAGGCGGGGGGAAATGGCAGCGACGATTCTTATGAAGTGGCAATGGACGGAGCAGAAAATGCATATGTAGGCGGATATTTCCACGACACCGCGACATTCGGCGGATTCACTTTGATCTCCAAGGGAAATGATGATGCTTTCATTGCCAAAGTCAATCCGGCTGGAAATTTTGTCTGGGTCGTTCAGGAAGGAGACACATCGGGAGACCGGGTGTACGGAATATCATCTGACGTCAATGGAAACGTTGTTGCCACGGGCTCATTTGAAGAAACGGTCTCTTTTGGTGGTGCGACTCTTGTCAGCAGCGGAAGCAAAGATGTTTTCATTGCGGCTTATGATTCGTCCGGAAATATTCAGTGGGCCTTGCAAGGCGGCGGTCCGGGATTTGACCGTGGATATGGAATCGTGAATGACGATCCGGGAAACATTTATGTTGCAGGTATATTTGAAGACACCGCCTCATTTGGCGGAACGATTCTGAACGGATCGGGACTGCGGGATCTGTTCCTGGCAAAAATTGAATTGCCGGTAGGAATCAGAAAGCAGGAACCCGGGGCGAATCAATTCCGGGTATATCCGGTCCCTGCCGGCGATGTTCTTCAGGTCATGAACAATTCCGGCTTCAATGAAGAAGGTACGTTTTCTCTATTGGATCTCGCGGGCAAGGAAGTTTACTCACTCAGATTTCAATCCGAAACTTTCACAGCGGTACTGTCAGGCCTGGAATCCGGGATGTATATATACATGATTGAATATTTGAATCGCGTGGAATGCGGGAAGATAGCGAAGGGGAGGTGAGAGTGAAAGCGGACCAACGAACCACTTCCGGTTTCCGGAACCGCCCTTCCCATTTCACCCCCCCCCATCTCTCCGGCCAAATTCCTTAGCCGTCATTGCTATCCCCTCCTCCAGCGAAATCCGCGGACGGAATCCCAATCCATTCAACCTGCTGACATCCAGCAATTTCCGCGGCGTGCCGGATGGCTTCGACGGATCAAAACGGATTTCACCCGCAAATCCGGTTGCCTTCGAAATCATAGCGGCAAGTTCAGCGATAGTCAGATCCTCGCCGGTCCCGATATTCAAAGGTGAGGCGCCATCATATTTATTCATCAGCAGGAGACATGCCTCTGCGCAATCATCCACATGCATGAATTCCCGCCGCGGACTTCCATCGCCCCAAAGTTCTACCGACTTTTTCCCTTCCCGCACCGCCTCATGGAATTTCCGGATCAATGCCGGAAAAACATGAGATGTTTCCGGATCGTAGTTGTCATTCGGACCATACAGATTCGCCGGCATCACCGAAATGAAATTGCATCCGTATTGCGAACGATAGGTTTCGCACATTTTGATTCCTGCTATCTTGGCAATTGCATAGGGTTCGTTGGTGGGTTCGAGCGGACCGGTCAGCAGCAAGTCTTCCGACATGGGTTGGGGCGCCAGCCTCGGATAAATACAAGAGCTGCCCAGGAACAATAACTTTTTCACTCCGTTGCGCCAGGCTTCATGAATGACATTCGTCTGGATGGCGAGATTGTCATGCAGAAATTCAGCCCGGCGGATGTTGTTTGCCTGGATACCGCCGACCTTCGCTGCAGCCAGGAAAACATATTCTGGTTTTTCTTTTTCGAAAAAAGCGATGACAGACTGCTGATTCCGCAGATCCAATTCGCCCGAATTCCGGAAAATTAATGTCGTAAATCCTTCCCTCCGGAGGAGTCTCACGATGGCCGAACCCACCATTCCTTTGTGGCCGGCTACATACACCAGGGATTGCTTATCCATGGGACCTGCGTTTCGCTTCGTCCAGGTCGTGATTCATCATCAATTCAACGAGACCATTGATGTTTGTTTGCGGTTTCCAACCGATCACCTTTTCAGCACGGGAAGAATCTCCGCGGAGGGAATCCACTTCGGCCGGACGGTAATACTTCGGATCAATCCTGACAATCGTCCTGCCGGACTTTTCATCCACCCCCCGCTCCTCCAGGCCCGAACCTTGCCAAGCCATTCTGATGCCGGCAACCGAAGCGGACTTTTCCAGGAATTTCCTGACGGTAGTTTCCACCCCAGTTGCAATTACCAGGTCGCAGGATTCTTCCAATTGCATCATACGCCACATGGCTTCCACGTATTCCTTTGCATAACCCCAGTCCCTGCCGGCATCCAGGTTCCCAAGGAATAAGCAATCCCTCAAACCATATTTGATTTCGCTGATGCACATGGTGATCTTCCGGGAAACGAAAGTCTTGCCCCGCCTTTCCGATTCGTGATTGAAAAGAATTCCGTTTGCGGCGAACAGCCGGTATGCCTCCCGGTAATTTCTTGTCATCCAGAAGGAATACAATTTCGCAGCGGCGTAAGGACTCCTGGGGTGAAACGGAGTTTCCTCGTTTTGAGGATTCTGATTCGCCTTGCCATACAATTCCGATGAAGATGCCTGGTAAAATTTTGCTTCCGGGCATTGATTGTACATCGCATCGAGCAGACGGAGAGCGCCAATCGCATCTACCTGGGCTGTATATTCCGGAACTTCAAACGAAACCTGCACATGACTTTGCGCCGCCAGATTGTAAATTTCATCCGGCTGGATCCGGCGGAGAAGTTTGTTGAGATTGGCGCTGTCAGTTACATCTCCGTGATACAATTTCAGCGCCCTGTTCTCCATCAGGTGTTCGATGCGGCCGGTATTGAAGTTGCTGGCCCTGCGGATGATGCCATGAACTTCATAATCTTTTTCGAGCAGCAATTCGGCAAGGAAAGATCCGTCCTGCCCGGTGATGCCTGTGACAAAGGCTTTTTTCATGCCGGTCAAAGATAGGAAAGATGGCCGACGAATCCGGACATTTCCCTGGCGCAATTCCGTCCCTGATGAATGTAAAGAATATGCCGGCGCTGATTAACTTCGGACCGGTGATCAGTCCCCCGAAACTGAAAAAAGGCGACAAGGTGGGAATTGTCGCAACAGCAAGAAAACTCCCTTCGAGGGATGCAATTGCCTTGTGTATCAAAACTTTAAAGGATTGGAATCTGGATCCGGTTTTTGGCAGGAATCTGTTTAAAGAAGACAATCAGTTTGCGGGTACCGATGCCGAACGCCTCGATGACCTGCAGTCCATGATTGACAATCCGGATATCAAATGCATTCTCGCCGCAAGGGGGGGGTATGGAACCCTTCGCATCATTGATGAAATAAAGCTTGATGGCATCGCTATGGATCCGAAATGGGTGATTGGCTTTTCAGACATGACTCCGCTGCTGATCCGGATCAGGAACGAAGGCATTGAGGCAATTCATGGACCCATGGGCATCAGCTTTGACGGGAGTACCGGAGATGATGCTTCAGTCGGATATTTGCGGCAGATCCTGATGGGGGAAGGTGTCATCAGCTATCAGTATGCTCCGGAAAACCAGGATCTCATCCGAACGGGTTCCGCAGAAGGCGAATTGATCGGCGGCAATCTGAGTTTGCTCAATCACTGCATCGGGACGAGGACAGATTTCGGCACGACCAACGGCATTTTCTTTTTCGAAGATGTGGAAGAATACCTGTACAGCATAGACAGGCTGGTGATTCATATGAAGCGGTCGGGAAAATTTGAAAGCATCAAAGGACTGATCGTCGGAGGAATGACAGATTTGAAAGACAATGACATTCCATTCGGAAAAACCACAGAGGAAATTGTAGCGGAGCATGTAAAGAAATATGACTTCCCTGTATGTTTCGGATTTCCCACAGGACATTGGCCGCGGAATTATCCGCTCATCATCGGCCGGAAAGCCACATTAAAGGTGACGCATGTCAATGTCGAATTCTCATTTCAGTCCTGAATACCGCCGCGAGCTTCTTCTTACAGGTGACGGATCGCATACCTTTCACATTCCGGAACTCGATGAACATTATCATTCGGTTTATGGGGCCTTGCAGGAATCTATGCATGTATTTATTGCTATGGGATTGCACGAAGTTGCTGCAACAAGAAATGAAATTTCCATCCTTGAAACCGGATTCGGGACCGGACTGAATGCCCTGCTTACTGCACTGGAATCCGAAATGTTGAATCTTCATACAGTGTATGAGTGCATAGAACCCTTTCCCCTGAGCCACTCTGAGGTTGAATTGCTGAATTATGGGACCATAGTTCCCGGAAATCATTCCGCCTCAACTTTTTCCCGCATTCACGAATGCAATTGGGAATTATTTGTTAAGATTCGAACAAACTTCCAGATCAGAAAGAGACGTCAGATGATACAGGAATTTCTCAAAGCAAACGAATCCGGACCACAAAACCGCGGCTATGACCTCGTCTATTTCGATGCATTTTCTCCCCGCGTTCAGCCGGAAATGTGGACGGAAGAACTATTTACAAGTCTGTATCGCCTGATGAATCCGGGCGGGGTCCTGACGACCTACAGCGCCAGCGGAGATGTCAGGCGGGCGATGATTTCGGCCGGATTCATGGTAGAGAAATTGCAGGGAGCAAGGGGGAAGAGAGAGATGAGCAGGGGGCGGAAAACGATGGCAGTGAGCGAAGATCTCCCGGCAGACTAAAGGAAACCTCTAAAAACACAGATTTCGAGGCGGGCGTGCATTGAAAGCGGAGTTTGCTGAGGGTAATGAGCATTTTCAATGGAGCCCAACGTTTACACTGAGTTTTTATCGAAGTGAAGAAATTCACCGTTTTTAGAGGTTTCCTTAAATTAATAATCCCTCCCGCTGGAAAAATAATCAATGCGGATTGCCACGGAATTTATTAATTTGTTTCCAAATTTCCCCCGCAATGAAGAATCACTTCGCTCTCCGATCTCCGCTCTCCGCTCTCCGCTCTCCGATCTCCGATCTCTGCGCCGCGGCGGACTCGCTACTCTCACTCTAATCTTATTTCTTCTGATTATTCCGATGGCCGGAGCCGGTCAAACACCGGAAGCTTATTGGCGATTTGATACGGCATCGCCGGCAGATGATGCGATTGATACATTCGATCTGACCATTTTGCCAATCGAGCTATCGAAAGTAGTACAGAACAGCAAAAGCATTGTCGGCGGTTATCTTCAATCAGATAATGCATCGAGTTTCCATTATCCTTTTTTCCTTTCTGTTTCAAATGGAAATCTTTCAAAAGACGATTCAGTGAATATGTCAGTTGAATTTCTGATGCGACTTAATCATAATTTTCACAGGGCAAAACCCCTGACGTGGGATGACAGATTCGAATTCAGGATTACTGATGTGGATATTCTGATTCACATTTCACTAATCGGTTCAGCTACAAAAAAGAATGAAAGAGAGTTAATCGTCAGTCTTAATGGATTTGGAAGGAAAGATTCGCGTTATTATACCGACGGGAAATGGCACCATTTTGTCGTTTCTTATACTGCCAAAACAGGCATCATTCATTTTTATGTTGACGGAATTGAGGTCAATGGAAATCAGTCCATCACGGGTTCATCACTACCAATAAATCCTGGAGGAACAATAGACCTTGCCCCATTCGGCGATTGGGAACTGGGCGGGTATCTGGATGAAGTTGCAATTTACGATGAAGTGCTTGGCCCGAAAGCGGTTTATATGCATTATGCCAATTCGATATTGAATGGGATTGCTTATTCATTTCTGCCCGCAACTGATCCGAATGTACTCTCCATTATTGTACCAAAAGAACCTGAACAAACCGCAGAACTGAATATTTTCGATTTTGCGCCCGGATATCCTGATGCCATAACTGAAACTCCTTTGGACCTCCTGGAATCTTATCAATCCCCGAGATATTTGCGGCATCAGAAACTTCCGGAGATTGTTCCCTGGGTTGCGGATTGGGACCGTGTGATGGGTGAAACTTTTACTGACTATAGTGAAGCCGCTGCCATGCAACGCGACCTGATTCGCCAATATAATTATGCCCTTTCCCTTGGAAGCGAAGGTGATTACGATGACACTTTATTTTACAATACTCCGGACACGTTTAAGCCACTAATCTACCGAAATTAATCAATTCCTCGTAGGCTGGATGATTTAAGACAAATTCAGGCGAAAGGTCTAACTTTTCAATAAATCGGTTCAGCAGGAACCTGT
>Ga0247727_10011414_pt1 | contig 15519 bp, 19 predicted proteins | sample WisWelCaveWW1625_FD_202498 | JGI IMG/M metagenome (GOLD analysis project Ga0247727, IMG submission 202498) | Biofilm microbial communities from Wishing Well Cave, Virginia, United States - WW16-25 | ecosystem: Environmental > Aquatic > Deep subsurface > Groundwater > Cave microbial mat | place...
GGAAAACGAGGCCCCAGGATCGGACCGAGTGTCCCTGGTGCGGCACCCCCCTGAATGATCCGTTCGTCTGTGACTACTGCGAGTGGGGCGCGGGAGGCGAAGCATAACGACGGCAGCGCACGAGCCCGATCGCTCGCTGGCCGCATGTCCCGCTTCCTTCCGCCCTCGGCAAGGGCTATCGGCGGGCCGCCCTGCCCGCCGTCGCCTGCCGCTTCATCTACATCGTGAGCCACTCGACAGCTCTCTCCTCGTTGAAAAACTCTGTCACATCCACGCCACGGATGCGGGCGACGCTCTCAACGAAATAGTTGCCGGAAACAACTTGGTCGGGTCGGCCGAGCAATGCTATCCTTATTTCGGGGCCGATGGCCGCCCCGGCGTATACCGCGACCTCAAAGCGGCCCATGAGCGGCATGTGTCCTGTCATTCTCCTGCAGTCCATGAGCACTCTTGAACGTTGGTGTTCGGCACATGCGTTGAGCATGACATCGATGGTACGATTTGCGGCCGCGACGCTGAACTCGCCTGTAAACTCGATGTGCAGATAGCCTTCCCGGCGAGTTATCACTGTGTCCTCACCCATGACCGCTGCCTCCTCACAATGTCCAACTGTGCATTGTCTTGTTCCATAGGACCTCAGGTCTCATGCGCCTCGTCCGCCCTGGAGGGGAGTCGAATATCACCGAAAGCGCCCGGCGGTGTCAAGAAGGAAGGGACAGCGGAGGCTCCGCTGCTCTAAAAACAAAAGGCCCGGTGGCAAAGGCGAGCAATGGAGCAATAGACCGCATTGTCGCAATGGCCCCATGTTCCATTGTCCATTGCTCCAATGCTCTGCAAATGACAAAGCCCGGGCGTGTCCCGGGCTTGTCACTTGCTGGTGGAGCTGAGGGGATTCGAACCCCCGACCTCGTGACTGCCAGTCACGCGCGCTCCCAACTGCGCCACAGCCCCGTAAAGAATTTTTCTTACCCCTGCCCCTGTAATCTGTCAAGGGAAACTTTTTTTTCCGGCAGGGTCCGGAGGTACTGGTAGACCGCCTCGCGTTCCGCATCCGTCAGAATACGGCCAAAGGCGGGCATGGCCTGCCTGCCCCTGCTGATCGTTCCGAGGATCTCCGCCCTGGACTTCTCCCGGACCGCCGCCGGCAGGTTCGCCGGCTTCAGCCCCGCCAGCCTGGCGGTCGGCCCATCCCCCACTCCGGCCTCCCCGTGACACGAGCCACAGTGCTTCGCGTAGATTCGCTCTCCGCCTTGCGGGCTTCCACCGCTTCCACACCCGGAAAGAAGCAGGACGAGCGCAAGTAGCGCTCCCCCGGTCGCGCTCCATCCCATCCGGTCACGGCGGCGCTCCATCGGCTCACGCCGCCTCAATAGGAGCGACCAGGATCTGACGGGCGAACTCTCCACCCAGGGTGCAGCGGGTTTCCCCGACCGCCAATGACATGGGTCCGCCAAAGGGAGCCTTCTCGAGAAGCGTCACCCGAACCCGGGGAAAGAGACCGAGCGTAGCGAGATACCGGAGCTTGGCCGGGTCCTGATCCGCGACCCGTTGAATTACGGCCGCCGTTCCCGGACTGAGCTCGCTCAGGGGGAAGCCTGGAGGTTCTTTGACCTGCCCCGCCTTGGTGGGGATCGGGTCCCCGTGCGGATCGGCCACGGGGTGGCCGAGGCGCTCAGCGATCCGCTCCTCCAGCTCTTCCGAGATCACATGCTCGAGCCGATCGGCCTCCGCGTGCACCTGGTCCCACGGCAGGCCCAGCGCCTCGACCAGATACAGCTCGAGCAGGCGATGGTGGCGGATCACCTCGAGAGCCATCCGTCTGCCGGCGGCGGTCAGGACCACCCCCCGGTACCGGATGTAGCGGACGAGGCGCATCGCATGCAGCCGCTTGACCATCGCCGTGACCGAAGGCGCCGCCACATCCAGCGCGAGCGCCAGCGCTGTGGTCGCCACCTTGCCCTCGCGCTGCTCGAGGCGGTAGATCGCCTTGAGATAATCCTCGACCGCCTGACTGACCGGTCGAAACTCCGTCACTGTGCCTCCCATCTTCACTGGCGCGGCAGTACGACCAGGTAGCCCACCATGGAGGGATGGTGGGTCGTACACTCGATCTTGAAAAAGCCGGCCTTGTCGGCCGTAAAGGTGAGCCGGGTGACCTGCCCGCGCCGCACCACGAAGCCGGGGACGTATTCCTCGATCCGAGCCGGGTGGACGTCGCCGTTCACCCCCAGAATCTCCAGGACAACCGTGTCCCCCTGATACACCACGATCTGCGATGGGTCCCACCGGTAGGTGGACACCTCCCATCGCCCGGTTTGAGGATCAGGCTTCTTGAGGACATAGCCCTTTCCATCCGGCAACGGCTCCTGCGGAAAAGGTTCTTTATCGATTGTCGCTCCCCCCTTCGGCTCGACGGCGGCCATGGTGAAGGTCCGCGTGGCCGGGGGCGGAGCGGCCGATGCCGCCGGCCAGACGGCCACGAAAAAGAGCACCCCTAGAACCAGGGCGGCCCCCAGAAGGGGGGACAACGCCTTGGTGGTCCGATCACTACGCCTCATTTTCGCATGCATCGCTCTTCCCCTTTCGCTCTGTGTACCAATACAGAAGCATTTCATTGAGAATGGAGCATTAGATCATTAGACCGCAATGTCGCCGTTCACTCGCAAGATGGCCTATTGCTCCACTGTTCCATTGCTCCATTGCTCTAAAGTCAACGCACTCTTGTGCGTTGACTTTACACCGCGACCCACAGTCCCGTGACATACATGACGAGGAAGCCCAACACGAGCCCCACCAGATTATGCGGGACGGTCAGGACCTGCAGGACCGGTCTCCCTCGCGCCTGGAACCTTACGATCTCATAGATGACTTGGAAGATCGCCCCAGCGCCGATCGCCAGAAAGAGGATCGCCATGAGCACCGAATACGTGAGACCCCCGATCCATGTCCCCGCGATGGTCGGCGCCCCCGCCACGAGTCCCAGGAGCAGGAAATGATATCGGCGTGGTGGAGCCCGGAGGATCGGCGAGACGATCGCCAGGCCCTCGGTCGTATTGTGGATGGCAAAGCCGAGGACCAGAAAGGCCCCCAGTGCCACCTCGCCGAGCTGGTAGGCGGCCCCGATGGCCAATCCCTCCCCGAGATTATGGAGCCCGATGCCCAGCGCGATGAGGTACGCGAGCCGCAGGCCACTTGGAGCGACCTCCTTTGCCTCCCCCTTCCTCCGCTGCCCGAGCGCGACGAGGCCGAAGAAGGTCCCGAAGAGGCCGAACAGGATCACGGCCTCGCCCTTGAAGACCGGCCCCAACTGCTCGACTGCCCCGAAGGCCTCTTTCAGCGCATCCAGGCCGAGAAAGGCGAGGAGGCCGACGGTAAAGCTCAGGAGCCCCTCTATCCACCGCCCTGTCACGGCGGTGAGAAACGGAAACCAGAGTAACCCGAGGAAGACCGGGATGACCCCGACGTAGATGCCAAGGAGGGCAAAGAGGCCGAAGTAGCGCCAGCCGGGGACCGGCGTCTCGGTGGTGACGTCGACCTGCTTCTTGAAGACGAGTCCCACATCTGTGACCAGCTTGACCTCATGGGGCTCGCCTTCGACCCAGTCGTACGGAATCGTCACCGTGGCCCGGGCGAGCCGGCTGAGCTCCGGTCCGGGCGTCACGTCGAAGCTCCAGATAGCGTCGTTGACCAAGATCTGGCCGATCCGTACCGGGCCCGGCCCGGTATTGCGGACCCACACGACGATCTCGCCGGGGTAAAAGGCCATCCGCTCGAACGTGAGCCGCTGGAGGGCCTCGGGGGGGACCGGTGAGGGGCCTAGGAGCAGCGTCTCTGACGATAGGAAAAGGCCGATCATGGCCCCGAGGAGCACCAGGGGCAGCAGGAACCACAGGACAAGACGCCCGCGGCGGAGCAACCCACGGGGCGCGGCCTGGACGACATCCTCTGTTCGGTTCATGCCTTGCCCTCCGCCGGCAGCACCTTGAAGAACCCCATCCATCCGAGTTCCGCAAACTCACTCTGGTGGGCGTGAAACATGAACATCCCCGGGAACCGATAGCTGAACTCCATGATCCCCCGCTCGCCCTGGCAGAGCATCACCGTATCGGTGTACTCGTACTGGTCCAGGCGGGTCCCCGTCCGGAAGTACTTGAAGAAGGTCGCGTGGGTGTGGATAGAGTTGATGAGATCAAATTCCAAGAGATTGACCACATAGATGCGGAGCGGTTCGTGCTGCCGGATCTCGATGGGGTGCTCGACGTAGTAGTTGGCCACGCCGTTGACGGTGTAGAACTCATTCTCATTGTCGAAATCGGTGTCGAAGCCGTTCATGACCATCACCATCTCTTTCGCGGCCGGCCTGGGCTTCGGGGGATCGATGATGAAGGCCCCGTACATCCCCTTGTGGATGTGTTTCTTGAGCGGCATCACATGGCAGTGGTACAGGTGGAGACCGAAAGGGTCCGCCGTGAACTCATAGGTGAAATGCCCTCCCGGCGGGACGACCTCGAACACCCCATCCATGTTGGCCGGATGAAAGCCGTGGAAGTGCATCGTGTGGGGCATGCTGGACTGGTTCAGGAAGTGGAGTTTGACCAAGTCCCCCTCGGTGCAGCGTAGTGTCGGGCCCGGCACATAGCCGTTGAAGGTCCAGGCGGGGAACCTGACCCCCGGGGCCACCTCGGCCTCGCCGTCCAGCGCGATGACGCTGTACTCTCGCTGGACCCGGCCGCCGGGGAGCCGCGTCACCCGGCCGGTGTCAAAGCTGGTGAGGAACCTCATCGGATCCGAGACCCGCAGGGGGGGAGGGAGATCGGCGGGGAGACCCTTCGGTGCTTCGGCGGGCTGGGTGGCATAGGGGGCCGGCGCACCCGGGTGCATCCCGTGCCCTCCCCCCTTGGCCGGCGGCCCCTTCGGGGACTCTGCGACGGCCGATGTCCCAATGCCGACAAAGCCCAGCCCCACGAGGCCGCCGAGGAACTGGCGACGGTTCAGGCCTGCGGTCAACAGAGATGGCTGTCTTCCCTTGTGCCGTTGATCATCCATACCTGGGGCCTCCATCAAGCAAGAGCTGATATAGGTGCCATGAAAATCACATTTAGATTAATCTAAATAAAAGTTTTGTCAACCGATTTCCTGGGACGCTCCCTCTTGACCGGCGCTATGGCGATTGGTATTTTAGCGGGAAGGGCCAAAGATGCTTACCGGCTGACGCACCCACACCACCCGACCGATGAGGGGAACTGCCGTGGTCACCCGAGTCTGTACCCGAGTGAGGGGCCTCCGAGGCATCGGCCTCCTGAGGCCTCTGTGGGCAGTCGCGCTTGGGGGTTTCCTGCTGTTCACACCACTATCGACTCGTGCGGACCAAGCGGCGGCTCCCGAAGAGGTGGTGAAGACCTATCTGAGGGCGGTCTATGCCCGGGAATACGGTGCCGCCTATGACTGGATCTCGCTGGAAGACCGGAAGGTGAAGACCGCCGAAGAGTACCTGCGGGAGAACGGGGCCTTCTCTGGAGCCCCCCTCGAGCTGGCCCGGACCCTGGCCTCACTGGTGCGGTTCGAGAATACGAAGATCGCGTTTGCGGGAGACCGGGCCACCGTCACCGGGAAGGTGATCTACCCCAACGCGAACGATCCCGCCATCCAGGACCTGTTGCTGGAGTTCGACGAAGAGCGGCTCACTGCCCTCTCCCCTGCCGAGCGCGCGGCACGAGTGGATCAGCTCCGCCAGATGGCGAGGAGCGGTCGCCTGCCCGTGATCGTGGGGGAGCACGAGCAATGGGAGTTGATCCGAGAGGACAGATCCTGGCGTGTCTTTCTCAACTGGGCCGGGGCCGTGCTCGTCCACTTCGATGGGGTGACGAAGGCCGGCCTGCCCTGGGAGTTTACCCCGGTCCAGCCCGTGGTGCGCGCCACACCCGGGGAGACGCTCCGAATGTTCTACCGGGTGAAGAATCTTGCCGACCGGCGGATCACCGGAAAGGCCCGCCACACCATGGACCCGTCGGAGGAGACGGGATATCTCGAGATCGTCACCGCCTTTTGCTTCCTTCAGCAGACCCTGAACCCGGGAGAGGCACAGGAGCTGCCGGTGGTCTTTCGGGTCAACTCCGAGATCCCGGAGTCGATCAGGGAGATCCGGATCCGCTACGAGTTCTACCCGCTTGATCGGTTCCCCTCCTCATCGGGCTCGACATCGAACTTGGGCAGCCTGCCGGAGAGCCCATGATCACCTGGTCCCTCATGACTGGGGCCGCCGGCATATGCGGAACGGCCGCCTTGTTGTCCCGCCTGAGCAGCCGACAGCCCCCCTATAGGCCGGAGCGGTACTGGATCCTGGGGATGGCGGCCCTCGCTCCCGCCTGGCTCATCGCCTTTCTCGGGGGCATCGAACCCCCGGGAGCCGCGGTGCCCAACAAGCCCCTCTTTATCTTCTCCTCGGCGCTGCCCCTCCTCGGGGCCATCGTTACGGACGCGGTGGTCAGGCACCTCCGCCACTCAGGACGTGATCGTCGCCCCGTGACCTACTGGCTCATCGGGGTGGCGGCCCTTCTGCCCGGCTGGGTGACCAGCGTGATCGTTCTGATGGTGAAGACAAAAACTTCTTGATCCTTTCCCCCAGGGCAGGCTTTACCCTCACGATCGGGAGGCAAGAAATGGCTGAGCGAATGCTCGGCATCCGGGAGTTAGCTCGAGAGGCGGGGGTCTCATCGAAGACCCTCCGCTACTGGGAGACCCGGGGGCTGCTTCCCCCGCCCCGGCGGACGCATACGAACTATCGCCTCTACGGGGAGACCGACCTGGAGCGGGTCTTCTTTATCCGAAAGGCCCAGAGCCTCGGCTTCACGCTGGCCGAGATCCGCCAGGTTTTCAACCTCGCCCGGTCCCGGAAGTCCCCCTGCGACGCCGTCATCCGGTGGACGAGAGAGAAGGTCCAAGCATTGGAACAGCAGATTCGGATGCTCTGGGACCTGAAAGGGCGGCTCACGCGTTACCAACGGCGCTGGTCGGCCGAGGGGAGACCCTCTCAGCTCGGCCAGAACGAGGTCTGCCGCTGCATCACTTCGGTCCCTGTCCAGGATCTACTGGTCACCCGAGCAGCCCCTCCCGGAAAAGGAGGTGAGAAAGGTGGAAGCCAAACAGATCGTGAGCCTCTGCCCGGCCTGCGACGCCTGTCCGGCCGTCGAGGTCTATGACGAGACGGTCCAGATCGGCGAGCTCGGCAATCAGGTCACCCTGGCCAAGGCAGAGTGGAACGCCCTCGTCGAGGCGATCCTGCAGGGAACGTTGAGCAGGTTGTAGGCGACAGCCGTCCGCTACCGCCCGGAGGGCGGATCACTGTGCCCGCTTGTCAATCCGCTCGGTCTCTTGCAGGCAGGCCAGATCGATCCGCACGAAGCGGCCTGCGGCCTTGCCGGCGGGATCGAAGAAACCACAGGGGGCATCAGCAAAGCCTGCATCCATATAGATCTCCCAGCGCGCGCCATCTCGCGAGAACGTGTAATGATAGAGGATGTAGACGGCGTCATTGCGCCTGAGCTCCACCACCTTCTCGGAGGGATCACGCGGGTTTGCGTAGCTCTTGAGTTCCAGGGTGTAAAACTGGAGGTCCGTCCCCGGACGGTACGTCGTCGCCTCTTCCTCGAGTCGCCACCCGGTGTAGTCTGGAATCCGCAGCGACTCCTCGGCAGCCGCGACCGGAAGCGTATCCGCGCCCATCGACACCAAGCTTGCCAGCACGACAAGCGCCACGACTCGACAGACTCGGTTGCCACCATCCATGCACCACACCTTCCCGCTCGGTCGAACACCCTCTGTTCCCTTGCACGACACTGCAGCGATCCTTGATCGGCCGCAGGGTCCCGGGTATGATATCATGCAGGGTTTTCAGCCAAACGAGTGAGAGGCAGAGCGGGTCCTTATGGGAGCGGCCAAAAAGAAAAGGGCCGGCGGCATACAGGATTCCCAACGGGCTACCCAAAGAGGTCTCCCGAATTGGCCGCTCCTCTGCCTGGCCCTGATCGGGGCGACGCTCGCCGGGTATCTCACCATCACCGCATGGGTCGGCCAAAGCGTACCGGGATGCCCGGCGGGCAGTGGCTGCGATATCGTCCTCGCGAGCCGCTGGGCAACGCTGTTCGGCCAGCCAACATCGTTCTGGGGCCTGCTCTCGTACCTCGGCCTTATCGGCATTGCATGGATCACACGTCGGGATCTTCAGTGGAAGCTCGCCTGGATCGTCTCTTGCTTCGGGGCCCTGTTCAGTCTGTATTTGACGATCATCTCCCTTACGGAGCTCGAGGCGGCCTGTCCATACTGTCTGACTTCGGCAGCGCTGATGATTACCATCCTCGGACTCGTTGTCTATCAACGGCCCACCGGCCTCCCGAAATTCGCCTGGGGGACCTGGCTCACCAAGACGGCAGTGCCGAGCCTTCTCCTGCTGCTCGCCTTGAATCTCTATTATGCCGGGACCTGGGGCAAGGCCGCCGAAGCGGAGGACCCCAAGCTCCAGGCCCTTGCCGTCCACCTGGCGGACTCCGGCGCACAATTCTTTGGCGCTGTGTGGTGCCCGCACTGCGAGGACCAGAAACGGATCTTCGGGGCGTCGGCCCATCGCCTGCCCTACATCGAGTGCAGTCCCTATGGACGCTCGGGCCCCCAGGCCGCCCGGTGCCAAGAGATGGGTATCCAGGTATACCCTACATGGATCATCAATGGCCGCCGCTACGAAGGCCTGCTGAGCGCGGGGGAACTCGCGGCCCACAGCGGCTTTCCGCAAGCTGAGAGGAAATGACCATGGATCCCCCTATCGCCACGACGCTCCTCTTTGGCTTCCTGCTGGGGATGGAGCACGCCATGGAGGCGGACCACGTGGTGGCGGTCTCCACGATGGTCAGTCAAACCCGAAGCCTCTTCCGGGCCTCGCTGACCGGGATTTCCTGGGGGATCGGGCATACCCTGACCCTGCTCGTCGCCGGGCTGGTCGTCCTCTTCTTCAAGGTCAACATCCCGGAGGGCGTCGCCCTCTCCCTGGAATTCGTCGTGGGGCTGGTCCTGGTGGCTCTCGGGGTTCAGATCCTCTGGGGATACCGCCGCAAGCGCGTTCATGCCCATCCTCACCGCCATGGCGGGAGGGTGCATGATCACTTCCACTCCCATGCCCGGAGCGACGATCATGGGCATGATCACCACCCGCCGAGCCTCGGAAAGGCCTGTCTCGTCGGCATGATCCACGGATTGGCCGGGAGTGCAGCCCTGATGCTCGTCGTCTTCACCACGGTCCGAACCCCCGTCCAAGGGATGTGCTACCTTCTGATCTTCGGATTAGGATCCATTGCCGGGATGCTGCTGATGAGCAGTCTGGTGGCCCTCCCCTTTGCCCTGACGGCCGTTCGATTTCAGCGGATCAACGAGGCTGTCCGCATGACGGCCGGATTGACCTCGATCGTCCTTGGTGGCTCTCTCATGCTCAGGATTGGGTTCGCCCAAGGGCTCTTTGTGTGAGGGGCAGGCGGATCATGACACGCTGGCGAAGGATCGCGGCAGTACTCGTGCTTGCCGGTCTGCTGGGCTGCACCGAAACGCCGCCCCAACAGCACTCCCCTCGTGGGCCGGAAACGACAGGAACGGCTCAAGGGCCAATCCGGATCACCGACGAGGAGCTGCACCGGCACGGGGGAACCCCACCGGGGTGGAGGTTCACCGTGTCTGACGGGGATCCCAAGGCCGGCCGTGCGGTGTTCTTCAAGCTCGAGTGTTACTCATGCCACCACGTCGAGGGGGAGAAATTTCCCGGGAGCGCGACAGAGCGGCAGACCGGACCCGACCTGACTGGGGTAGGGGATGAGCATCCGGCGGAATACTTTGCCGAGGCCATCCTGAATCCGAACGCGGTGATCATCACGGAACCCGGCTACACGGGCCAGGACGGCCTCTCGACCATGCCGAGCTACGCCGACCTCCTCACCCTGAAGGAGTGGGTCGATCTCGTGGCGTATCTCAAGAGCCTGACCGGCGGCAGCCCTGATCCGGGGGAAGGGCGGCAATGAGAAGGAAAAGAGCCGGGGAATCTCCCCCGGCTCTTTTCGGTGGGCACAGAGATGCTTATTACTCCAGGACGACTAGCTGGGTCCCCACGTGGGCGGGGTGGAGATGACAGGTGACGGGGAAGATCCCGGCCTTGTCGGCCTTGAACTCCACGGTCTCCGTCTTCCCGCGGTTCACCACCTGTTTGACCCCGAAGGCCTCGATGGCGAGGCCGTGCTCGGCCGGATCATCCTTCACGTTGTTGATGGCCTTGATCTTGACGGTCTCCCCTTTCTTCACTACGATCGTGCCTGGGACCCAGATATTGTTTCCCTCGTATTTGATGTTCACTATGGTGAAATCTGCGGCGGACGCATCCGGTGGCGATCCGACGTACAGGACGAGACTCAAAGCGACAATGCCACAACCGATCCATACTCTGTGCATCGCAGCACCTCCTCACGGTGAACTCACCAAAGGATTGTAGGGGAACGACTCCGAAGGTTCGTGTAGGCGTAGAAATCTTGTAGCACCCTGCCTCAAGCGTTGTCAAGGGCTCTCCGCGGAGGACTCGAGATGAGATTGCTGGCCCTTTCTTTGGCTATGACCCTAGGGGTGTTCCTCGCGTCCGAGGGCCTCGCGACCGATGGGAAGCAGATCCTGGAAACCGGCAAGCGGGTGTATGAGGAGAACTGCGGGGTCTGCCACGGCCTCTCGGGAGACGGGCAAGGGATGGCCGCCCACATGTTCCAGCCGCCGCCCAGGGATTTTCGGGAGGGGAAGTACAAGTTCCGATCGACGCCGACAGGCTCCCTGCCTCTGGACAGCGACCTCGTCCGTTCGGTAAAGTCCGGCGTCCGGGGAACTGCCATGATCCCCCAGGACCACCTCTCTGATGAAGAGATCGGGGCCGTTGTTCAGTACATCAAGTCCTTTTCCGAGCGCTTCAGCCGCGAAAAGCCGCAGGCCCCGGTCCCGATCCCCGTCCCCCCGCCCAAGACCCCCACGCTCGTTGCGAGCGGGAGGACGATCTACAAGAAGGCGGGCTGCCCGGAGTGCCACGGTGAGGGGGGGAAGGGGGACGGGCCTTCGGCCCGGGACCTTAGGATCAAGCCGGCGGACCTCACGCAGCGGCCACTGAAGGGCGGTGCCACACCGCAAGACCTGTACCGGACCTTGATGACCGGCCTCGACGGGACACCGATGCCCTCTTACAAGGACGCGCTGGAGGAGGAGGAGTTCTGGGCCCTGGTCTTCTTCATCGAGTCTCTCGGCGGCCGGGAGACGGACCCGACGGAGGAGCGGATCGGCCGACACGTCGAGGAGATACACCAACCACGCCGGGGGCCGATGATGCGCGGAAGTCCCCTCCGACCTCTTCAGGAAGGCCTTGACAAAGACCAACGAAAAGAATGATGATAGCGAGCGCGCATTCAACGGCAGTCGCGGTAACCTTGGGGCCCTTCCGGTAAAGTCGGGAGGGCCTTTGCTGTGAGACAGTCCCGGAAATCCCGTAGGGGTACCCGGGCCTCGCCGCGTCGCCGCGACCGCAAGGCGGACCAAGAGGAGTCGGATGGCAGAAAAGACCCTTGGAGAGCTCGTGGAGGGCCTGGCACCCCTCGATGCCTCGGGGGGCGGGAATGTCCCGATCCAAGGGATCAGCAACGATTCCCGGCGGATCCGACCAGGGTTTCTTTTCGTCTGCATCCAGGGGTTCAAGGATGACGGGCACCGCTACTTTCCGGAGGCGTTAGAGCGGGGGGCAGCGGCCGTAGTCGTGGAGAGCCCTCTCTCCCAACCGGTGAGCGTCCCTGTGATCCGCGTGGCGGACGCCCGAAGGGCCCTGGCCCTGCTCTCGGCACGATTCTACGATCACCCCTCCGTCCGTCTGACCCTCATCGGGGTGACAGGGACCCAGGGCAAGACGACCACGACCTATCTCATCGAGGCGATCCTACGCGAGGCCGGTATCCGGACGGGGCTGATCGGCACGGTGGTCCAGCGCGTGGGAGAGCGGGAAGAGCGGTCCACCCTGACCACCCCGGAATCCCTCGAGATTCAGCGCCTCCTCGACCAGTCGGTTCGCGCCGGGATCACGCATGTGGTGATGGAGGTCTCCTCGCACGCCCTTGCGCTGCACCGGGTCGCCGGGTGCGACTTCGATATCGCCGTGTTCACGAATGTCTCGTCCGACCACATGGACCTGCACGGAACGCGGCGAAAGTATCTGGACATCAAGGCCGCCCTCTTCGGCCAGCTCGGCGCGGATCCGACCAAGTGCGCCATCGTGAACGTGGACGACCGCCAGAGCGGGCGGATCCTCGATGCCACCCGATGCCGCATCTTGACTTACGGCATCCATCGGGAGGCCGCCCTGACGGCCGGCCACATCACAGCGGGCCTTCGGACCCTGGATTTTGTCGCCTATACGTCCCGCGGGCAGACGCCCATCCACATGGGACTCACGGGGACCTTCAATGTGTACAACGCCCTGGCCGCCACGGGGGTGGGCCTCTGTCTGGACCTCGATCTCGAGACAATCAAGCGAGGGTTAGAAGGCGTGGCCTCTGTCCCGGGGCGGTTCGAACTCATCGAGCTCGGGCAGGATTTCCTGGTGATCGTGGACTTTGCCCACACCGCAGCCGCCATGGAGCAGCTCCTGACAACCACGCGGCCCTTCACCCAGGGCAGGATCATTACCGTGTTCGGCTGTCCGGGAGAGCGAGACAAGACCAAGCGGCCGGTCATCGGCCAGGTCGTCTCCCGCCTCAGTGACCACGCCATCCTCACGACCGACAACCCGGCCAGCGAGGACTCGCGCCAGATCGCGGAGCAGATCAAGACGGGAATGCGCCGGGCCCGGCGCGGGTGCACGTACGAGATCATCCTGGATCGGGCGGAGGCCATCGCCAGGGCTGTGGGCCTCGCCCGCCAAGGCGACGCGGTCATCCTGGCAGGCAAGGGGCATGAGGAGTATCAGATTATGAAGACCGGCCTTGTCCCCTTCAGCGACCGGGAGGTCGCCCGAGGTGCGCTCCAGGCAGAGAAAAAGGTCGCCGCCCAGATCGGACACTCAGCGACAGAACGGTGAGATCTCCAAATCCACCACGTGGTCGCGAAGATCCGGGTGGGGACCCATCCCCACGGAGTCACCCTGAAGCCGTGACAGCCGTGCTTCATCCATGCGCGCCGCCGCGCACCTGCCTGTGCGTGATGACCGGCGCCCTGATCCTGCTGACCCTCGCGATGCCAGCCGGTCTCGCGGCGCACTCGACCCTGGTACGGTCCCAACCACCCGCGGGCGCCACCCTGACGACGCCGCCGGGTGAGATCATCCTCTGGTTCAACGAGCGCCTCGAACGACAGTTCCATGCGGTGACCGTTACCGACGGACAGGGCAGGACGATCCCGACGCAGAATCCTCACGTGGACCGGGCGGATCCGACGAAGCTCACGGTCACTGTCGAGCCCCTCCCCCCCGGTGTCTACCGGGTGAGGTGGCGGGTCCTCTCCCGAGACGGCCACGTCGCGGAAGGCGCCTTTTCCTTCTCCATTCAACCCTGATCCATCGAGGCCCCCATGATCGAAACGGCAGACATGCTCATCCGCGGCGTCGGTTTCATGGGGATCGTGGTCTGCGTCGCTGGCCCAATCCTGTTCTTCGTCGTGCTTCGTCCGGCCCTGTCGCTGACGGGCGGGGACGGCCCGAACCAGGAGATCGGCAGACGCATCGCGCGGACCTGCCTGGCGAGCGGCCTCCTCTTAGCAAGCGCAACGGCAGGGGCCGTCTTCCTCTTGGCGGTGACCGTCTCGGGCAAGTGGTCGAGTCTCTGGGATCTGGCCCTCTTGAAGCGCCTCCTCCTCGAGACGTCGCACGGCAATATCCTGCTCCTGCGGATGGCGGGGGGGATCGGCATGGTTCTCCTCTTTCGGTTCCTCGCGCTCTACCCTGCCAGCCCCCGTCTCTGGGGGGCCGCGACATTCGCGGCGGTCCTCACGCTGGCGACGTTTCCCCTGAGCGGTCACGCGGCGGCTCTGCCCACCCGCGAGGGCCTCGCGATGACGGTGGACGGCCTGCACCTATTCGGCGTGGCCACGTGGATCGGCGGGCTCTTTCACCTGCGCCTCCTCCTCGGCTCTCTCGCCAGAGACCCGGTGACCATCGCAACCGCGGTGCGCCGTTTCTCCCCCTTTGCCCTGGGAAGTGCGGGCCTCATCATCGCCACCGGTCTCTTCAGCGCGCTGCAGTACATCGGCAGCCTGACCGCCCTTTTCGGGACCCCGTACGGGCTGACGTTGGTCGCCAAGCTCTTGCTCCTAATCCCGCTCTTGACCTTCGCCGCCGTCAACTTCCTGATCCTCCGCCCGGCGCTGCAGCACACAAAACAACACGATGATCCCCTCCTGCGACGGCTCACCACAACGATGCAGGGGGAGCTGGGGTTGGGACTGGTGATCCTCTTGCTGGTCGGCGCCCTCACGGCCCTCCCGTATCCGGTGGAGGACTCCCCAGGAGCGAGTGACCTGGCCCCCGTCTTCTCCTGGCTCACACCCCGCTGGCCCCACTTCTCGAGCCCCACCGCGAAGCGGGTCCGGGAGCAAAAGCTCGCCCAGAAGGCGACCCCCAACCCGGTCCGGCCTGCCGAGGCGATCGCCTATTCCGAGTTTAACCACCACTGGGCGGGGGCCTTTGTCCTCGTGATGGGCCTGCTCTCTCTCCTCCATGCCTTCCGTCCACGCCTTGCCTGGGCCCGCGCCTGGCCACTCACCTTGATCGGCCTCAGCATCTTCCTCTTCTTACGGAACGACCCCGGTGTCTGGCCGTTAGGGCCGATCAGCTTTTGGAAAAGCTTGACCATCGCCAACGTCCTGCAACATCGCCTGTACGTCGTCCTCGTGGCCGCCCTGGGCATCGTGGAGTGGCTGGGCCAGACCGAGCGCATCCGCCGCGCCTGGTGGACCTACATCTTCCCGGGGATCTGCGTCATCGGCAGCCTGATGCTTTTCCTCCACGCCCACGGGGAAGGGGGCTTGGAACGGGCCAACTCCCTCGTCCATATTCAGCACGTGGTGATAGGGACCCTGGGACTCTTCGCGGGGATGAGCCGATGGCTCGAGCTTCGGGTGCAGGGAGAGGATCGCCTCTACGGCAAGCTGTGGGGCCTTTCCGTCACCCTGCTCGGCCTCTTCCTCTTCGTCTTTTTCCGGGAATAGCGATGGGGAGGTTCAGGGGAGAGCAAGGTGGAGCAAGCGCTCTGGATTGAAACGCGCTCCCTGAAGGCGCCCCCCCCAGTGAAGGTGGGGGCCGGAGGCGCGACCGGTCGCCCCGACCCAACCGAGGACGTCTCCCTTGGCGACTTCTTGCCCAACCGCCACCCGATATCCCTGCAGGTGATAGTACATCGTGAAGAGTCCGCCCCCATGATGGACGATCACCGAGTTGCCGCTGAAGAACAGCTCACCGGCATAGGCCACCACGCCGCGGTT
>Ga0247727_10011415_pt1 | contig 15518 bp, 12 predicted proteins | sample WisWelCaveWW1625_FD_202498 | JGI IMG/M metagenome (GOLD analysis project Ga0247727, IMG submission 202498) | Biofilm microbial communities from Wishing Well Cave, Virginia, United States - WW16-25 | ecosystem: Environmental > Aquatic > Deep subsurface > Groundwater > Cave microbial mat | place...
GGAACGATTTGCCAAAGCCAATCCGGGCCACCAAGACGTAACAAAAAGGCAATCCTCCTCAGCGGCAAGGAAACATATAGCGACACGCTCGTGAAAAATATTTTCTCAAGTCCGACAGGCTGCTAGAGCCCGCAGCAACACGCCCTCGCCGGCCTGTTCCAGAAAGAACACCCCCGCCGGCACGCCGATGCACACGCTCACCAGAAACGCAAAGCCCAGCCGCCAGTTGTATTCGCGATGATGTCGGAAAAACGTCGTGATCGTGGCCAGGAAGGAGAACATCGTGGAAATGGCCGCCGCCTGTTTTACCCCAATAACCAGCGGCATCAGCGACATCGAAACCAATCCGAAACCGAACCCGGTCAACCCTTGCACAAACCCGGCAGTGCAAAGCGCGAGAGCCAGAAACGGCCAGTTCATGTCAAGTCTTCGTAGCAGCCGACGTGAGGAGGCTCAATTGAAAACTCAAAACCCAGTTGGACCCTTTGCACCCCGGCTGCTACGAAGTCAGTATTGCGACTTGCCGGGCACGAGGTTCGCGCGGTGCTCCACGACGAGACGCTGGATGTCGGCCAACACGTCCGGATGATCCTTGGCCACGTCGAATTTTTCCGACGGGTCGTTTGCGAGGTTGAACAGCAGCGGCGGGTCGTGGCTCGCAAACGCAAGCGGATTTCCCGCTATGGCGTAGCCGGGCGCAGTCGTGAAGTGCGCCTTGAAAACACCTTTGCGCACAGCGAAGAGTTCATCGCCGCGATAATAAATCATCGCGTCGCGCAAACTCTTTCCCGCGCCGAAAAGAATCGGCGACATGTCCACGCCGTCCGTGATGCGGTCTGTCGGCATCACTGCGCCGGCCAGCTTCAGCGACGTGTTGAACAAATCCATCGAGCACGCGAGTTCGTGCGTCACGCTGGGTTTGATTCTGCCCGGCCACCAGGCGGTGCCTGGCTCGCGCATGCCGCCCTCCCACGTGCTGCCTTTGCCCTCGCGCAGCAATCCCGCCGAGCCGCCGGCCCGTTCCTTGACGAGCCACGGGCCGTTGTCGCTGGTGAAAAAGACGAAGGTGTTCTCCGCGATCCTTTCCTTGCGCAACGTTTCCAAGACCTGGCCCACGCTCCAATCCAATTCCTCCACCACGTCACCAAACAAGCCGCGCGGGCTTTTGCCTTTGAACTTTTCCGACGCGAACAGCGGCACGTGCGGATACGTGTGCGCGAAGTAGAGGAAGAACGGCTTCTTTTTGTTCGCGCGGATGAATTGAACTGCCTCGGCGGTGTAACGTTTCGTGAGCGTGCTCAACTCCGCCGGCTCCTCGATGATTTTTCCGTTCCGGAGCAAGGCTGCGTTCCACCATTTTGGATCGGGATTCAGGCTCATGGAGGCACGGCCGCCCTTCGGAATGAATTCCGACGGCTCCATATCGTTCGACCAGCGCAGGCCGAAGTAAGAATCGAAGCCGTGCCGCGTCGGCAGTGAATTGCCCGTGCCGCCGTCGAGATGCCATTTGCCGACGCACGCGGTCGCGTAGTCTTTGGACTTGAGCGCGCGGGCGATGGTGATTTCTTCGAGCGGCAAACCGCCCGTGTCTTTGGCGTAAATCACGCGGCGCTTTTCGCTGCCGGCCATGCCGGTGCGAATCGGCAGCCGTCCGGTGAGCAACGCCGCGCGGCTCGGAGTGCAGACGCACGCGGCCACGTAAAAATCCGTGAAGCGCATCCCCTCCGCCGCCATGCGGTCGAGATGCGGCGTGCGGATGGTCGGATGGCCGTAGCTACCAAGGTCGCCGTAGCCGAGATCGTCGGCGAGGATGATGACGATGTTCGGCGGTTTGGGGGCGGCGTGGGCGCCGAGGTTCAACGCCGGGGCGAATGAGAGGAGAATGCAGGTGAGGAATTTTCCCGACTGGTTCGCTTTCATCACGAAAGGTTGACTTCATTTCGCGGAAACGGACGAGGAAAAAGTTCGCTGCCGTGTCAGGCTTTCTTTTGCCACGCCGAAAGCGACCCAACAAAATCGGGATCGGGCGTTGCATCGAGCAGAGCTATGAATTCGAGCGAGTGGCCATCCGGATCCCGGAAATAGAGTTGCGCCGAAGGCATCCAGCCAATCACGGAAGGTTCAATGGTTTTCTCGCCCATGAAGTTTTGACATGCGATGCCGCTCGCCGCAAGTCGTTTGCCGGAAGCCAGGAGCTCGGGCAATGACAGTGCAATGGCGAAATGACACTTATGGAAATCTCTCCCGCGCGCGGTGCTTGGCCCCCAAAGCCCAATCATTGACCTTCTGTTGCTGCCGATCCACAGGAATACGACATCGCGCGTTGGATCACGATAGGCAAACTCCAGAGACACCGCCTCAACGTAAAATGCCTGCGACGCTTCGGTGCTCTGAACCGGCAGATGCGTTTCGTAAAGGTGCATAACCTTTAGTTCGACGGTGTCATCTGAGTTAGAATCTCCAACCACCACCCCAGATAGTTGGAGGAGCCAACTCAACAATATTGCCCGCCGGGTCACGAAAATAGATCGAACGCCCACCTTCGGGCCAGTCAACCTCTCGTTCGATGGAGATTCCAGCCTGACGCAATTGCTTCCTCCACGCCTCAAGGTTTTCCGGCTTTGCAGCGAACGCAACGTGCCCGGCGCCTAAAGTCCCGTGGGCAGGAACATCCCGACCCGGCGCAGCGCTCTTGCGCGGGTCAAAGATCAACAGAACTCCACCGCCACACCGGAAAACCACAGCCAAAGGACCACGCTCGATTACCTCCAATCCGAGCGCCTCGTGATAAAACCGCTCGGCAGCAGCCAGATTCTCTGCATACAAAACCGTCTCAAAGATTCCGCTCAGTCGCATCACAACCTGTCGTCTTCGTTGAAATGGACTCCCCATTTGGTGAAGATCGCCTGGCGCTGCTTCGCGTCGAGCGTTCCGGCTGCGGCAGCCTCGCGCATCTCGGCATTCAACTCGTCAAATCCGCCGGGACGAAAAATCATCAAGGCCCGGGCCGGAACGTTGCCAGTATTGCGGAATTGGTGGGGCACATCACGCGGAATCACCACCATCGAACCGGCTTCGGCCGTAAACCGTTCATCGCCTGCCTGCATCTCGTAAGCTCCTTCGAGGATGTAATAGAACTCTTCGTCCCGATCATGCACGTGCAGCGGCACACCCTCGCCCGGCATCGTGGTCATTTCACAGACGCAGTACGCGCCCTCAGTTTGGCGGCTGGTGATCCGGACGGTCGTGCCGTCTTGCGGCCTGGTTTTCAGAGGGGGAACAAAAATGGGTGTTGGTTTCGATTTCATGATTTGTTTTCCGAAAGACTTATCGCTGCCGCTTGATAGTAACTGAGCTGCAAACTTGCAGCCTTTCTCGGAACATGTCGCGACACTATTCTGGACGTGACGAATTGTCGAGCCTAGGCTCTTTACGTTGATGAACGTTGAACCCGCGCCGGCAAAGGCCGCACATTCAGCGACGAGTCTCAAACTTCGCGCGTCGTTTTCTTTGGCGCTGCTTTTCGGCTGGTGGGAGTGAGAGTTTGTGTGAGCTGAGGGGTCTTCTCACCTGCCCACTTTCCTGCTTTCTCATCCGCGAAAAGTCAGAGCCTCCTCACGTCGGCTGCTACGAGGCGCCGGAGTTTTTCCTTGCCAGCCTGCAACGCGAACCGATGATGCGCCCGTCGCCGCGGCATGAACGATCACGTCACGCTCAACCCGATTGATCTGGTGATCTTCGGGCTTTACCTGGTGGCGACGGTGGCGCTGGGTTTCTGGGTGGCGCGTCGCGGCAGGGAGACGGCGCGCGGCTACTTCCTCGGCAACAAAACCATCCCGTGGTTCGTGGTCGGCACTTCCATGGTCGCCACGGACATCAGCACCGAGCATTTCATCTCGAACGTCGGCGGCGCGTACCGCCATGGGATCGTGCTGGCCGCGGGAGATTGGAACGCATGGATCATTTACACGCTGTTGATTTTCATTTTCCTGCCGTACTACCTGCGCACCGGGCTTTACACGATGCCGGAGTTCCTGGAGCGGCGCTACAACCCGGCCTGCCGCTATTTCTTCTCGGTGGCCTCGATCGTCGGCTACGTGGCAGCCATCAACGCGGGCGCGCTCTACGCCGGCGGCAAGATGCTGGAGAGTTTTTTCGGCGTGAACGTCTTCGTGGCGATCGTCTTTTTCGGGGTCGTGACGGGCGTTTACACGATTTACGGCGGGCTAAAATCGGCGGCATGGACGGATTTCATGCAGATGATCGTGCTGCTGATCGCGGGCGTGCTCGTCCCGATCCTCGCGCTGTCGCACGCCGGAAGCCTCGGCGATTTGATCCGCGCGCATCCGGAGCATTTTCAGGTGTTCAAGCCGACGACGCATCAGCCGTTTCCGTTCACCGGCGTGTTCACGGGATTTCTCTCGGTCGGAATCTGGTATAGCTGCACGAGCCAGCACATGGTGCAACGCGTCCTCGGCGCGAAGGACGAGTGGCACGCGCGCGTCGGCGTGGTCTGCGCGGGATTCCTGCACGTCATCCTGCCGTTCTTCTTCATCATCCCCGGCATCATCGCGGTGAAAATGTTTCCGAACCTCGAACATCCCGACCAGGCCTACCTTGTGATGGTGCGCGAATGGGTGCCGGCCGGGCTGAAAGGGCTGCTCTTTGCCGGCATGGGCGCGGCGTTGATGTCCACTGTGGCCACCGTGTTGAATTCGGCTTCGACTCTGGTGACAATGGACCTCTACAAAAGAGTCGTGAACCGCGACGCCACCGAAGCGCAGCAGGTTCGGGCCGGCCGCTGGAGTGGCGTCGCGGTGTTGCTCGCAAGCATCTGGATCGCGATCGAATACACGCGGACCGCGATCCCGCTGTACGAAAAGGTTCAGACGGTTTTTTTCTTCATCGCGCCGCCGTTCGCCGTCGTGTTCACGCTGGGGATTTTGTGGCGGCGGGCGAACGGCATCGCCGCGGTGGCCACGATGATCAGCGGATTCCTGTGCAGCGGGGCGTTGTTCCGTTTCGAACTGCTGGGCCGGTTCAACACGTTCAACCACCGCGCGCTGGCCACGTGGCTTTTCTGCATGGCCGTGATGATTGTCATCTCGCTCCTCACCGCGCCACCGCCAAAGGAAAAGACTGAGGGCATCATCTGGAACAAGTCGTATCTGTCGCTGCCGCCGGAGGAGCGCTCGAAGTATCGCGGGCTGAAGGACTGGCGAATCTGGTGGGCATTGTTCGTCGGCCTGGTGCTGGCGATTTATGGGTTTTTTCTGTGGTATCGGCTTCAACATCCGTGGTGAAATGAGAAACACCAAAATCCAAACACCAAACACCAAAATTCAAGAGCGACACACTGGGCTGCTTTGGTGTTTGAAGATTGGTGTTTATTTGGTGTTTGGTTCTTGGTGTTTGGTGTTTTCGCCACAGAATCACTCGCCATGATTTCACAGCCACAATTGCTCGCCGGCACGGGCCGCCGTTGCATCAACCCCCCGCCCAACATCGCGCACGGCGGTTGGGGCGCGCAGAAACACGAACAGGCCGAGGGCATTGACATGGATTTGTGGGCTACCGCGCTCGCGCTCTCCGATGGCGCAACCACGGCGCTCATTCTCGACATTGACGTTCAAATCCTCACCAACGAGCGCGCCGACCAGATCCGCACCGCCGTGAGCAAGGCCACGGGTCTGCCGGTCCAAAACGTCCGCGCCTGCGCCACGCACACGCACTCCGGGCCCGTGCCCTACGAAAGCTGGATTGAAAAGGGCTACGAACTCGTCGCGCCGTGGTTCGACAACCTCGCGCGCTGGTCGGCGGAGGCCGCGAGCGAGGCGATGGCGAATTTGCAGGCGGTGGAAGTGCGCGGTGGCCGTGGTAAATGTCAGATCAATTCAAACCGCCGCTGCGTCACACCGGGCGGCCAAAGATTTCTCGGCGTGAGTCACGACGGCCCGTGCGATCACGAGGTCATCGTCGCCCGATTCGATTCGCTTGCCGGTGAGCCGGTCGCCACGCTCGTCAACTACGCCTGCCACGGCACCGTCATGGGCCCGACCAACCGGCTCATCACGCCGGATTATGCCGGGCCGATGAAGCGCGTCGTGGAAGAAGCGGTCGGCGGCAAATGCCTGTTTCTCCTCGGCGCAGCCGGGAACGTCGGACCGGTGCAAGGTTTTCAAGCGGACACGAAAGTTTATCGCCAACTCGGTGCGATACTCGGCCACGAAGTTGCCAAGGTCGCACTTGGTTTGAGAGCTATTCCGCAAAAGCCAACATTTCGCGAAGTCGTCCCCTCCGGCGCGCCCCTGGGAATGTATGACGCGGAATTTCCGGCGTTGTGCGGAACGCCGGTCCAAGTTCTGGCCAATGAGATTTCCGTTCCGCTCCGCGAAGGGTTGCCGGAACACAAAGCCGCGAAGGAGAAACTGGATTTCTGGAAAGCCAAACTCAACGCTGCACGGGAACAGAACAACGAAACCGCGATCATCGAAGCGATCTACATGGCGCGTCGCGCCGACATCCAACTCCGCATGGCCGACGATTTTGGTGGCGAGACGAGTGCTGGCGTGCGCACCCACTTCATTTCCTTCGGCGACGCGGCACTGGTCGGCTGCAACATTGAGCCGTTCTGCGAAATCGGCATGGCGATCAAGCACGAATCGCCGTTTCCCGTGACCTTCATGTGCGGCTATACGAACGGCCGCATGGCCTACATGCCCACGGCGGACGAGTGGACGAAGGGCGGCTACGAAGTTGAGAACTCGCCGTTCGGCCAGAACGCGGCGGAGGTTTTGCAACGGGAAATCCTTGCCACGCTCCGCGGCTTGCGCGACAACACCTGACCATGCTTCTCGAAAACCTGACCTGGCGACCGCTGAGAAAGGAAAGCGTTTCCTCTGCGGCATAGTGAAGGATGTGACGGCGTTCGTGGACGCGTTTGCAAAGTGGTGAAACTTTTTGAACCGCGGAGGAAACACAGATTGAACCCAGACGAATTCTCCCCTCATCCGGCGTTCGGCCACCCTCTCCCCATCCGATGGGGAGAGGGACGGGGTGAGGGGAATTCGCGTCCATCTGGCGCTTCCGTGGTTTGAAATGCTCTCCTTTGAAAATCACCCGCATTGAAACAATCCCCATCCGCGTGCCGCTGAAGCCGGAGTTTGCCATCCGCAGCGGACGCGGCGGAGCGCACAACGAATCGCCATTCCTGCTGGTCAAGGTCCATACGGATGAAGGCATCGTCGGCCTCGGTGAGGCGTCCTGCACGCCGCGCTGGAGCGGCGAGGATCAAGTCACCGGCGCGCATCTGATCCACACCTACCTTGAACCGTTGCTCGTCGCCGAAGACCCGGTTGAAGTCGAGGATGTTGAAAAAAAGTTCCGGCTCGCGTTCGCCGGAAACTATTTCACGAAGGCCGCCGTGGAAATGGCGCTCTGGGACATTGCGGGCAAGGCGGAAAACTTGCCGCTCTACGAAGTGCTCGGCGGCAAAGTGCGCGAATTTGTCCCGACGAAGTGGTCCGTCTCGGGCGTTGAGCCGGAAAAGGCGGCGGACATCGCGCGCTGGGCCGTGGCGCAAGGATTCAAGGCAATGAAGGTCAAGGTCGGCATCGAGCCGGACAGCGACGTGGCGCGAGTAAAGGCGGTGCGCGAAGCGGTCGGGCCGGACATCAAGCTGGGCGTGGATGCCAATGGCGGTTGGGCGTTGGCACCGGCCCTTGCGACCATCAAAAGGCTGCGGGAGTTCGGAATCGTTTTCGTCGAACAGCCTGTTTCACCGGAACGCTCCGATCAACTGCTTGACGTGCGGGATGCAGCACAGGTCCCCGTGATCGCGGACGAGAGCGTTTTCACCTTGAAGGACGCACGATTGCTGGCCGCGTTGAAGGCGGTGGACGTGTTGTCAATTTACATTGGCAAGGCGGGCGGCATCACCGAGGCGATGAACATTGCGCACTTCGCGCTGCGGGAACATTTGAAATGCACGGTTGGCAGCAATCTCGAGCTGGGTGTGGGCACTGCCGCCATGGTTCACTTTGCCCTCGCCTCCCGCGGCGTGGCGGCAGAGGAATTTCCGTGCGACATCATCGGCCCGCTGTTTTACGAGGACGACATCGTGCGCGAGGCGTTGCCGATCAAACCCGGAGAAGCGCGGGCGAATGAGAAGCCGGGTCTCGGCGTTGAACTGGACGAGGAGAAGGTCGAACGCTACCGTGTCAAGAATTCATAGCCGTGAGAGAACACAAAGAACGCAGAGGCTCCTGTCTCTGTGTTCTCCCGCGGCTCAATCTTCAACGCGCTCAATTCGCAAGACCTGCGGACCCTCCCAGCGGCACTTGCGACATTCGGCGGCGAACTTGAGCCAGTCGTATTTCCAATCGCCGGGAATCCTCGCGAACAACGCACAATGCGCCGGCACGCCTTCGTGCGCGCGCAGCGTCACACCACGGCCATAGACCACCACGACCTCACCGACGGGCTTTTTTGCGCCGACGGCGCCGTCGCCCGGGTCGTAGAAGTAGAGGATTTCGCCGGGCAGCGGGAGTTGTACGAGGTTTTCAGCGGGCGCGGGCTGTGGTTTTTCCACCATCGCGAAAACCTCGGCGCCCGAGTACATGCCGTGAATGGCTTTGGCCTCCACCGGCAGCATGTCCCAAACGAGCCGGCAAACATTGGGCGCTTCGTCGTCGAGCACTTCGGCCAGCACGGATTCGCCGGAGGTTGGGAAGACCAGGCGCAGTCGGCGGCGATTCGGTTTCACGTCTGAAGCGTAGCGGGTTGCGCGCGGCTGTCAAAACCGGTCGCAAGCGACGGGACCTCCCGCCGGCGCCGTGAATCAGAGGACAGCCCTGGCACGTCTTTTCGCTTGGCGACCTGCCGCGGCTGTCATAGTTTTCGCGGCATGAAATCGAATCTGCTTTCGCTCCTGACGATCACTTCTTTCCTTGCAACGGGTCTTGTTCGCGCTGAGACCGAGGAGGGCTTCAAATCGCTGATGGACGGCAAGACGTTCAACGGCTGGAAACTGGCCGAAGAGAACAAGGAAACCTGGAAGGTTGAAAACGGCGCGTTCGTTGCGCACGGCTCGCGCTGCCATCTTTATTACGTTGGCGACGAGAAGCCGTTCAAGAATTTCCATCTCAAGGTGGAGGTGATGACCGAACCGAACTCGAACGGTGGAATTTACTTTCACACGAAGTATCAGGCTGACGGCTGGCCCAAGGGCGGCTTCGAATCGCAGGTCAATTGCACCGGCAGCGATTGGATCAAAACCGGCAGCCTTTATGGCATCGTCAATGTCGGCCATGCGGCGTCGCAGGACAACAAGTGGTGGACGCAGGAGGTCATCGTGGAAGGCAACAAGGTCACCGTGAAGGTGGACGGCAAAAACGTCTTGCAGTACGTCGAACCCGCCGGCGCGCAGCCCGGCGAATACGAACGCAAACTCAGCCAGGGCACGTTCGCGCTCCAGGCCCACGACCCCAAAAGCATCGTGCGCTACAAAAACATCCGCGTGAAGCGGCTGGACTGAGCGGCAGAAGCCTTGCCAAGACAATTTGCGGCGCACGTCAGGGTGGCGTGCGCCGCGTCGTCTGCCGGGCGAGGGCGGCGCTTGCCGGGCTACTTCAGCAGCGGCAGCATCGCCTTGAACTCATCGGTGCCGGCGCGCCCCAGCAATTCGAGAAGGATCATTTCCGTCGAGACGATGACCGCACCGGCTTCGCGCATCCGCTCGATGGCGAGCCGAAGATTCTGTTCTCCGCGCGACGAAATCGCGTCGGCCACGACGAAGGGGCAAAAGCCCGCTTCGAGCAAGTCGAAACACGTCAACATCACGCAGACGTGCGCCTCCATCCCACAGAGGAGGACATCGCTCACGCTCTTCGCTCGCAGGGCCCCGACAAATCCCGGCGCGCCACAGCAACTGAAAACCACCTTTTGCATCGGCGCGAACTCGGGGATGGCGGACGCCAGCTCCGGCGCGGTGGGGCCGACGCCCTTGGGGTATTGTTCGGTCGCGAACACCGGGAGGCGCAGAATGGCCGCGCCGCGGATGAGGAGCAGGGCATTGCGCACAAGCCGCTCACGTTCGAAGACACCGGGCAGCAGCCGCTCCTGGATGTCCACAACCACGAGGCCCGCTTTGGCGCGTGTGATTCGATGAGGATTGTCGTGCGTGGTGGAAATATTCATCGGGCGCGAGGTTGAAGCGGCCCCGGCTGGTCGTCAAGGATCACCCAAAAGCCAACGTGAATGGTGATAGCGAACGACCATCCCGGCGAGATCCAAACGACTGGAACAACTTATCATCTCGACCCGACTGCATATTTGGTTGGAACCGATTTTTCGCGCGCGAGTCGGCGATAAGCTTCGGTCGCCAGACGGGCGGCAACAGCCCGCTGAAATTCCGGGTCATTCATAAACCGGGCAACAATCGCCTCGTTCTGGTCCATGCGTTCCAGCATGAGCGTTTCGAGAAGACTGCTGAAAACGAGCGTGAACTTGTCTTCGGGATTCACCATGGCGGCTTGCTGCAAGCGCTCGTCGTTAACTGCAATTTGGGTGATCTGATCGAAGAACAACTGATCAGCTTGGTTGAAGTCCGTTCCAAAGCGTTCGTTCAGCAAATCAATCAGGCGTGAAAGTGTGATTTGCTCCTCGCGCAAGACACCGCTGCCGACCTCTCTCGGGCCGTCGAGCGGTCTGCCGTAGCCCTGCTTCAGGTCAATCGAGCCTTCGGCGATTTTCTGCAACCGGTAGTATTCGAGTCTGACCTCGTCGTCGAACTGGTAGGCTGGCCCGCTGCGGCGTTTCGGCAACTTCGATGAAAGATGACGAAGAAAAGTGTAAAGCCGTTCAAGGTCGGAATCTTGGTAAGGAATTATCTGACTCAAGAAAGCGTAGAGGTTGCGGAAGGCGATCAGCTTCCCACGCCAAAGCTCTGCCGCCTCCTCGTCTGAATCCAGCAATGCGCGGAAGCGGTCAACTGCGGGGTCAAGCGCGACGTTCATCGCCTTGTGATCGGAAACGCTCTGACGCTCCTTCGGTTTGAAATACACTTCGCAGAACCGCAGAACCTCTTCGGCAAGATAAATGCCCGAAGCGTCCAGTTCTCCTTTGATTTCATACAGTCGCGCCGGTTCAACCTGCTCGCCCATCTCCGCGCCTTCGTAGTACTGCTTGAACGCCTCCTGGATTTCCTGGCGGTCGTTGACGAAATCCAAAACGAACGTGTCCTCCTTGAGCGGGTGAATTCGATTTAGACGCGAGAGCGTTTGCACCGCTTGCAGTCCCGCCAGCCGCTTGTCCACATACATCGTGTGCAACAACGGCTGGTCGAAGCCGGTCTGATATTTCTCGGCGACCAGCAGCACGTGATATTCAGTCGTCGCGAACTTCTCAGGTAGTTCTTTCTCCCGAATCCCTGCGTTCATGCCTTCTTCCGTGTAACTCTTGCTCGGAAACTTGTCGTCAACGACCGTGCCGCTGAAGGCAACCAGCGTCTTGATCGGATAAGCCTTCTCCTTGATGTAGGCGTCGAAACTTTGCTTGCAACGGACCGCCTCCAAGCGTGAACCCGTCACCACCATCGCCTTCGCGCGCCCGCCGATTTTGTGCCGCGTGGCGCGGTTGAAATGCTCGACCATCACTTCCGTTTTCTGCGCGATGTTGTGCGGGTGCAGGCGCATGAATCGCGCGAGTGCCTTTGCCGCCTTCTTGCGCTCCACGTTCGGATCGTCCTCGCATGACTTCAGCAGCCTGAAATACGCCGCGTAGGTCGTGTAATTCTTCAACACGTCCATGATGAAACCCTCGTCAATCGCCTGCCGCATCGTGTAACGGTGAAACGGCTCGCCATTCCTGCCAAAGACCGCCAGCGTTTTGTGTTTGGGCGTGGCGGTGAAAGCGAAGAAACTCAAATTCTTCTGCCGCCCGCGCTTGGCCATGCTGCGGAAAAGTTCCTCAAACGCCGCCATGCCTTCTTCCTCCGCACGCTGCCGTGCCTCCACCCGCAATTCCTCGCCGCCGAGAACTTCCTTCAAATCCGTGGCCGTCTCGCCTGACTGCGAACTGTGCGCCTCGTCAACGATGACGGCGCAACGACGCGTCGGCAGTGCGCCCGACGACTTCTTGCCTCGTTCCTCGGCCATCTTGAGCAATTGCCGCGAGACGAACGGAAACTTTTGCAGCGTCGTGATGACGACTGGCACGGCGTTTTCCAACGCCTCGGCCAACTGCCGCGAACTTTCGTCCACCTTTTGCACCACGCCTTGCTTGTGCTCGAACTGATAAATCGTGTCCTGCAATTGCTGATCCAACACCACGCGGTCGGTGACGACGATCACCGTGTCAAACACGCGCTGGTCTTTCGCGTCGTGCAACGACGCCAGTCGGTGCGCGAGCCAGCCGATGGTGTTGCTCTTGCCGCTGCCCGCCGAATGTTCGACGAGATAATTGTGTCCCGGCCCTTCCGTTCGCGCGGCGGCTTCCAAGCGACGCACGGCTTGAAGCTGGTGGTAGCGTGGAAACACCATCGTTTCCCGTTTCACCTTGCGCCCCTGGTCGTCGCGCTTTTCCTCAATCTGCAAATGGAGAAACCGCGCCAGCATGTCCAACAGGCTATCGCGCTGCAATGCCTCCTCCCACAAATACGCCGTGCGATAGTTGCGGCCGTGCAGGTCTGGCGGATTGCCCGCGCCGCCATCGTGACCTTTGTTGAACGGCAGAAAATGCGTGGCCGTTCCCGCGAGCCGCGTCGTCATAAACACCTGTTCGGTATCCACGGCGAAATGCACCAGCGACCGCCGCTTGAACTCGAAAATCGGCTCGCGCGGGTCGCGATCCTGACGGTATTGGCGCATCGCGTCCTCGACTGTCTGGCCGGTGAGCGGATTCTTTAACTCCACCGTGGCCACGGGAATTCCGTTCACGCTCACCGTCACGTCGAGCGACTTCTCATTGCGTGCGGAGAAATGAAGCTGCCGCGTGATGCCGACGCGGTTCTTCGCGTAGCGTTCCTCCAATTCAGGATTCAGCCCATGCGCCGCCTTGAAGAGCGTCACGCGCAACGTCCGCCCGTAGCATTTGAAGCCGTGGCGCAGCGTGGCGAGACTGCCGTAAGTGTCCATCCATTTGCAAAGGTCGGTGAGAACCTGCTCGCCGGTCTTTGCGCCGTGCAACGCTTCCAGCTTCGCCCATTCCCTGGGCTGCGTCTCGCGGATGAAACCAAGCACGGCTTCGGGGAAAATCGCCTGCTCGCGGTCGAAGCCGTCGGGGTTCAACGAAACGCAGCCGTGACCGAGCAAGTGCCGCTCGATGGCGATTTCAAAGGCGATTTCGGCAATGCGTTGCGGCATATCAAATAACCATCAAATAAGCCGACGGGCCGGAAAGCGGCGCAAGCTGTTGCAAAACGAGCCAATTCGCGTGCCTAGAGCCTGCCTTCGTCTGTCTCCGCCGCGATTCCATCAAATAACCATCAAATAGGCGCGTCGTCATAGTTCAAGCCCACTTGGGCAGGTATTTCGCGTATTTCTTGCCTTGGTTTGGGTCGTAAGGCTTAACCCAGCCGTCTTCCAACGCCTCACGGATGATCCGGGAAGCGATGGCGCTGTTCTTCTCCTCAATGCCGAACCGCTTCCGCAAGCTGGAGTTCGTCATCGGATTCCGCTCCACATAGCGCAGGCAGGCATGGAGGTAGCAGGCTCGCACTTGGTCGGCACGTTCCATGTCCTTCAAAGCCTTGTGTGCAAACAGCACCGCGCGCGTGCATCCTTCGGGCGTCTCAAAACTTGGCGCGGGCAGTTGGTAGGACTCCGTTTGAAAGACCACCTTGTCCACGCCGCTGCCGCGTTCCTCGCAGATGCCCACCCGCCGCAGGAACGACGCGAGCGCCTCATTTCGCGAACGCGGCGGCGTGTCGAGAAATCGCTCGGTCTTTACCAGGGGCAGCCCCGGATTCGTGATTTCCATGCGGTCGGAGAAAACTTCAACCATCGGCCCGCTGCCCGTGACGAAGAAATCCTGATGAATCAGCGCGTTGGCCACCAACTCACGGATGGCTGGTTCGGGATACATCGGCACTTCCTTTCGCAGCGCCTCGCCAATGACCTCGTTTCGTGGCAGCAGCGCGTTCAGGATTTCGATCAAACCTTCAAACCCGCAGGCGTAACCTTTCTTCCCCGCCTGCTCGCGGATGGTTTTCAATCGCCCTTGTCCCTCATACACAATGACCCGCACCGCCTTTCGCGCGAGTCCCCGGAAGCTGTCCAGATTCTTCGCAAAGAGGACCGCTCCGAGATTCGTAATGTCCCAACCGCCCGCTTGATTCGGCACGATCATCCGGTCTTCGGCCAGTTGCGCCAGAATCTTGTCGCGGTCGCCGGGCAGCGGTTGCGCCAGCAGGTCGAAATAGCTTGGATAGTCCAGCAGGTCGAGCACTCCGGCAGTGTCCACGCGCTCCAACGCCTTCAAATCCTCAAACGGCGTCGCGTCGAAGATGCGCCACAACTCCCGCTCGATCTCCGGGTGGTCTTTCAGTTTCTTCTGGTAAGAACCCACCCGGATGAATTCCACGCCTTGAAACTGCACCGGCTTGCCGGTCGCACGGGGAATTTCCAGCACCACGACCGGCCTGCCCTCGTAAGCCAGTTCGTAAAAACGGAAATGCAGCCGGGGATTCAACAATCGCAACAGCCAGCTTTCCAGGTCTTCGTTTCCCTTCTTGGCCTTGCCAAGCTGGAACGTCGTGCCCGTCACTTCGTGCGTGCCGTCCCGGATTCCCCACACGAGATAAGCGTTCGCTTTGCCGTTCAACGCCGCCGTGTTGCTCAACGACGAGAGGTATTCGCCGATCTCCTCTGGATTGGAGTTGTTCTCCTTGAACTCCAACCAGCCGGTCTCGGCCGGGAGCTTCCGCAACTCGGTGACGAGTCCGCTCAAATACTCGGCTGTCGGCAGGCTGCTCATGCGGCGGATGCTCTAACCGATATTTTTCCGGTGACGGCGGCGGCGATGAGGGCGGCGCGGCGCTCCTTCAACAAACCAATCGTCCGCTCCGTGGCCGCGCGCAATCCGTCCAGCTTCGCCGTCTCCGCTGAAATGTGCGCGACAATGGCGCGTTGTTCGTCCAGCGGCGGAAGCGGAATACGAAACTCGCCAAGCATCTCTGTATTCATGTTATCCATTGTCGAACCAACGGATGCCAGCGTCAGCCAAGCCGCTGCGTCTGTCTCGCTGAAAAGCAACGCGATGTAATTCGGATTCGCCGCGATCAATCGCAGCCGCGCACGCAGGCTGCCCGTGCCGCACAACCAACCTTCGTGTTCCTGTAACACCACTCCACAGCGGCCCAATTCACCACGCCTCGCGAATACGATGTCATCGCGCTGCAACTTGTGAATGGACAAGCTATCAGCCGTAGCTTCGTCAACGGCGACGTTCGCATCTGGGATTATCTTGCCTTGATCGAGATGGGCCGAGTTAATAACCCGAATGCCATCCGCGACATAATC
>Ga0247727_10011416_pt1 | contig 15518 bp, 15 predicted proteins | sample WisWelCaveWW1625_FD_202498 | JGI IMG/M metagenome (GOLD analysis project Ga0247727, IMG submission 202498) | Biofilm microbial communities from Wishing Well Cave, Virginia, United States - WW16-25 | ecosystem: Environmental > Aquatic > Deep subsurface > Groundwater > Cave microbial mat | place...
CTTCCACGCCGCGGTATGGCCGGAGGCCTTCCACTCATCGACGAACGGCTTGTGGCAGGTTACGCACTGGCCCTTCATCTCGGCCTGGATCATCTTGACGGCTTCGGGGGACTGCGACTCAGCCAGGCCGAACAGCCCGAGGGCAATCGCCGGAGCGGCAATGGCAATCACCGGGATAAGACGAATTGAACGACCGATCATCAATCAACCACCTTCCGCACGAAAACCTTCGTGCCGCGATACTTGTGCGCCAGTGCGCGCCCCTTTTCCTCGCCGAGCACGCTGATTGCCGTGGACAAGGCATCGGCTACGATGCCTCGGGAGGCGGTGACGGTGACGGCGATTCGATTCGTCAGCCCAAGCCCGGTGCGGGGATCGACGATGTGCGAATACCGCTGGCCGCCGATTTCGACAAACTGCTCGGTGTCGCCGGAGGTCGAGATGGCGGAGTTGATCAGGGTCAGCCGGGTCGGTTGATCGAAGAACTCGATGCGCCAGCCCGTTTCGCCCGGCGGCGTATCGCCGACTACGATGTCGCCGCCGGCCTCGAGGTACGCTCGCTGGAGGCCGTGTTGCTTCAACACCGCCAGCGCGCCATCGGCAGCGTAGCCCTTGGCGATGCCACCGAAGTCGAGTTGCATGCCCGGCGCGGTAAGCTCCACGGTGTGAGCGGCTTCGTCCAATCGCACTTTCCGCCAGCCGACGCGTGACCTGGCTTCGGTGAGTGCCTGGTCCGACGGGAGCTGATCGGACTTGCGCGCCGTCCGCCAGAGTCGAACGAGCGGTCCGATGGTGGGATCGAACGCGCCGTCGCTGCGCGCTGCGACTTCGAGCGCTTGTTTCAGTACGATGAACAGATCGTCACCAACCGGAACGGGCGGACCGCCAGCGCGTCGGCACAGGCGGTTGGTTTCGCTGTCGGGCTGGTAATCACTCAACGCGTCGTCCAACTGCGCTATTCTTCGAAACGCAGCTTTGCAAGCACGTTCGGCGGTGGGTTCGTCGGCCGCGTAAACCACCAACCGGACGGGCACACCCATGTGAATCTGCGCGAACGAATAGCGGTTCAGGGTCGGCGCGTCCGTGATCACCGCGCGACTGAATCCGCAGGCAAAGGTCAGAAGTACTATGAAGAAACGCATCGCTCAATCCGTCTGCCGCTCGGGGGCGACGATCATTGTAGCTCAGTTGGCGCTCGTCACGATGTTGTTCGCCGGTGCCGCCCCCCCCGCAGCCTACACGGAGAAGATTTCCGGTACGCTGGTTGAATTTGAGATGATTCCGGTGCCAGCAGGATCCATCGAAATCGCCGACCTCACCAGGGACGGCGCCAAAGTCAGGGTTGCCATCAAACCGTTCTATCTCGGCAAGACCGAGGTCACCTGGGACGAGTACGATGTCTTCAACTTGAAGCTCGACTTGAACGAGGCCGAGTCACGAGCCGCGATCCAAATGAAAACCCGACCCAGCAAACCGTACGGCGCGCCCGACTACGGCTTCGGCCATGCCGGTTATGCGGCAATGAGCATCTCCTTCTTCGCCGCCGAGCGCTATTGCGAGTGGCTCGCCAGGAAGACCGGCAAGAAGTATCGCCTGCCGACTGAAGCCGAATGGGAGTACTCCGCGCGCGCGGGCATGACCGGGACGCCGGACCGCGCGTTGCTCGACAAGCTGGCCTGGCACTGGGACAATGCCGACGACGCCACCCACCGCATCGCCAAGAAGCAACCGAACGCCTGGGGCTTGTTCGACACGCTCGGCAATGTGCGCGAGTGGGCGGTCGGGCTCGACCAGCAGCCGATCGCCTGCGGCGGCTCCTACACCGACGAGCCTAAAGACGTGCATCCGAGCGCCCGCTTCAAGCCCACTCCCGAATGGAACAAACGCGATCCGCAGGAGCCCAAGGGCAAGTGGTGGCTCAGCGACGGGCCCTTCATGGGTTTTCGAATGGCAAGGGATGCCGGCTGAGGCCGGCGAAGATTTGAAGGCACCGCAACTCACCTCCAAGGAGCATTTCATGGACAACTCATCTCGGCGTGATTTTCTGAAGTCATCGAGCGTAGCCACGGGCAGCGCGCTGTTCGGGGCGCTCGGCACCAACTATGCGTTTGCCGAAGGTTCGGACAAGATCAAGGTCGGCGTCATCGGCTGCGGCGGTCGCGGCACCGGCGCCATCCGCAATGTGTTGGATTCAGCGCCCAACGTGCAGATCGTGGCGATGGGCGACATGTTCCAGCAGCGCCTCGACAACGCCAACGGCACGTTGGCGGCGAAAAACCCGGGCGGCGTGGTGCCGGCCGACCGCTGCTTCATCGGCTTCGATGCCTATAAGAAGGTCCTGGCCAGCGATGTGAACTATGTCATCCTGGCCACCCCGCCGGGCTTCCGGCCGATGCAGTTCAAAGCCGCCATCGAAGCCGGCAAGAACGTCTTCACCGAGAAGCCGATTGCGGTGGATGCGCCCGGAGTGCGCCTGTTCCTCGAAGCCAATGAAATGGCGATCAAGCGCGGACTGGCCGTGACCTGCGGGCTCCAGCGTCATCATCAGCAGGAGTATGTCGACACGATCAAGCGCATTCACGACGGCGCAATTGGCCAGGTGACCTCGATGTCGGTCTACTGGAACCAGGGCCACCTCTGGGTCAATGAGCGAGAACCGGGCTGGAGCGACATGGAGTATCAACTGCGGAACTGGTACTATTTCGTGTGGCTTTGCGGCGACCACATCGTCGAGCAGCACGTCCACAACGTCGACGTTGCCAACTGGGTGCTGGGCGCGCATCCGATTCGCGCCTACGGCATGGGCGGACGTCAGGTGCGCACCGCGCCTAAATTCGGCCATATCTACGACCACTTCACTGTTGAGTACGAGTACGCCAACGGCGCGCGCGTGCTGAGCATGTGCCGACAGATTGACGGCACGGCCAGCCGCGTGGCGGAATTCGCGATCGGCACCAAGGGCACGGCCATCCCCAGCGGCACGATCAAAGTCGGCGAGCAGACCACCTTCCGCGCCATCAAGGGCAACGACCCGTATGTGCAGGAGCACTCGGACAACATTCTCGGCATTCGCGCGGGCAAGCCCTTGAACGAAGGCAAGTTCGTCGCCGAGTCCACGCTGTCGGTCATCATGGGCCGCGAGTCGGCCTACACCGGCCAGATCATCGAGTGGGAGGACATGCTCAACTCGAAGAAGGACTACGCGCCGGCCAAGCTGTCCATGGATGCGGTGCTGCCGGTTCCCGAAGTCGCCATGCCCGGCACGACCAAGTTCTTCTAAACCAGTACGTACACGTACAAACCAGGGCCTGGAACCGACGGTTCCGGGTCCTGGTGTTTTCTAAGGCAGAGAATTACTTCCGTTTCGCCGGAAGCAATTCGGCCGCCTGCGCCAGCACTTCGTGGGCAACTTGATTCGGGTGATAGCTGGCGCCGAGGCGAACGAACGGTTTGCCGTGGCGGACACAGAGACCTTGTAGATCCTCCACGGAATGAACCATCCAATAGGAAGCGCCAAGCACCAACGACACATCGGCACGTCGCAGCAGCGGCTCGAGCGTGTCGAGCGCCTGCGCCTCGAAGGTCTCGATCCACACGGCATCGTCCAGCCCGAAGGCCCGGATGAGCGCCGTCTCGGCATGGGCCCGCCGATCCCCGCCGACGATGGCCACGGTGCGCCCGTCCAGACGTTGCGCCAGGTCGGCGACTTCCGGCGTGAATGGCTCCGAGGGGGGTTCATCGTTGGTGTCGCGTTCGCGCGCGGCCAGAAAGCGATCCAATTCGCGCAGGATATCGACGAAGCTGGCCGGAGTTTCCTCCAGCGCGGGAATGCCGTCGATGATCGGTAGCAGCAGGTTGCGGATGGTCACGTTGTTGAGGGGGACTTCATGTTCGGTGACCAGTTCATCGAACGTTTTCACCAACTTGCGCCAGTGTTCGTCGGTGTTGCCTTTGCCTTCGTTGAGCTGTTTGGCGACATAGCGCGCGCGCGCCAGCACACGCCGGCGCGCTGCCCCCTCCTCTTCGGATCCCTCGTCGTCGCCCACTTCCAAGCGACTCTGAGCCATTTCCTCCAGCTGATTTACGTACTCGGCCAGGCGATCCTGCAGGTCCTGCCATTGGGTGGGATCCGCGCGGTCGTCCGCGCGCATGTAGCGTTGGATGAAGATCTGATCCCGCTGGGCCACCGCACGCAACCAGCGGAAGACCTTGAACTGATCGGTGTCGTCGAATTCCCCCAGTGCCCGGGCCACCGCCGCCCGCACCGAGGACTGCGCCTCCGCCAGCAAATTCAGCGCGCCCTCAAAGGCGTCGCGCTCGAGGTCCTTCTCCGGCATCGTGCGGAGCACCAGGTTCACGGCCTCGCCCATGCAGGAAAAGCAGCCGCCGATGTCGTCGTAAAACTCGATGTTGCCCGGGTGCGGCATGTACTTGTGGTTCATCCACAAATAGCACTCGGGCACCGAACGCGCCCGTTCGATTAGCTCACGGTCCAGCGGCGCAATCTCGTTCTCGTAGTCGGCCTGCTCCATCAGGCGTTCCTGCCGCTCGACCGCCCAGCGCGCACCCTCGCATTTGAGATAGCTGCGCTGTTCGATCATTGCCAACTCTTCCTCGGTCACCGGGACCCAGTCGCCGCGTGAACCGTAGGTAATGTGGGTGGGCTCCGGCGGCCGGCGCTCCGACGTCCAATGCGTGGGGGACGAGCCGCTTCCCGGCGGAATCCGCATCACTTCGCGCGCCACTTCACCCAGCGCATCGCGAAACTCATGGTCGGTTTCGGCCAGGGCGGCCAACCGGTCAGCAAGAGTACGTAGGGCCTGCTTCCAGGGCATGGCTATCTCACTTTTAAGCGGATTGTCGCCACTATCGCCGACGACGTGACTTTAGATTACCACGTCCACTGCTCACCGGCAAGGAGCGGACTCATTTGCGACCAGACCGCCGCGGCAGCGACGACGCGCAGATCGTCAGCCCTCAGCGCACGACACCGCGGCTCGACCGCGACCGCGCCGTGGTGACGCAGCAACTGAGCGGCCTGCTCGCGCTTGGACACGCTGAATCCGCGCAAGCCTTCGCCCAAAGAATGCAAGCTGTCGGGATCGAGCAGTTCGTAGGTCATCCCCATCTCATCCAGACCAGTCCGGCGGCGACCGCCGCGTTGAGCGCATGGCTCAGCAGTCACAGCGTTCAGGGCGTTTTCAATTTGACGAAGAGCGCCCAAAGCAGATACGGCGCGAGCAGCACCGTCACCGTCGCGCCGACCAACGAGGCGTCGAGCAGGCGCGGATCACGGGTGCCAGCCGCGGCCACCACCAGCAGGTAGTAGCCGAGCGCGGGCACGCTGTTTGGTATGCCAAGCAGCCGACCGTACTTCGTGTGGACCACGGCTTCGCAGGCATGATCGCTGAGGCGGCACACTCGCGGCAGCACGCCAACGCCGGGTGCGAGCAGGCGATAGGCCAGCAGCGTGAAGTAAACCGCGTTGGCGAATCCGACCAGCGCCAGCAGGACGAGCGCGGCCGCAATCACGCCGTCCTCCATCGTGGTAGCCAGTTCTTGACGACCGACCGATAGCCGGCGTACTCCGCGCCGTAACGCCGCGCCAACTCTGCGTCTTCAAACAGATGGATGAGCGTGCTCAGGATGAGCGCCATGTCAATCACGTAGGCCAGCATGAATGGCGTCGGATGATAAAGCAAGAGCACCACCGCCAACAGCAAGCCCGACAGTTGCTGCGGATTTCGTACGTACACGTACGGTCCCGTCGTCACCAGTCGCCGCGGGGGATCGAGCGGCACCGGCGTGCCGAAACCCTGGCCGGTAAACTCCCAGACCGCCCAGGTTCCCAGCGCGAGCGGCCCGATCAGCGCGGCCACCAGCACGCGGCGATCACCAAGTCCCAGCAGCGGCGGAACGGTCCAGCCGTCGGTCAACGACAGCACAACGCTCGGACCGTAACTGTAGAAGAAGTAGGCGAGACTGCCAACGTACAGGATCGAGCGGACGCGCGCACTCCACGCCGCCCAGAACGGGTCGCGCACCGGATAGAGCTGCGCATGATAGACCCACAGCGTCACGCCCTGTACACCCAGCAGGAATCCGAGGTCGGCCAGCCACCACCAGCGGGTGAACTCTTCGAGAAACAGGAGCTGCCAGGCCACCGCGGAGTCGAACGCCAGCGTGAGCACCGTCCAGAGTCCGAGATACACGGCCACGAACTTCGGTCCGCGCCAGAACACGCGCTCGCGTGAATACAGCCACACCAGAAAACAGCCCCAGATCATCGACCAGTCCACATGCAAGTCGAGCGGCACGCCGCCCAGGCTGAACGGCAGCGGGCGATAACGCCACGCCCCGCTGCGGACCACCAACCCGTCGAGCACCACGCCCAGCGCGAACTGCACCCACACCGCCATCAGGCCTGCGCGCAACTCGCGGCGGCTCGGCTTGAACCAGTGATAGCCGACCACGAAGTAGCCGATACAACACAAGAAGAGCGCCAGCCGAAACAGGCTGAAGTTAGCGAGAATCCAGGCGCGGCAGGTGTCGGTCATTGGGCGGCGGCGGTAGCCTTCGTGCGAATCGCCTCCAGCGCGTAGCGGTGCATCTGGCCCAGCGCGTACCGCTGCAACGAGTTCCAGTAGAAACCGGGCTGCATGCGCTGGCGGAAGATGGTGGTCTGCCGCAGCCGGCAGCCACCGCGAATCGGCGTCACCTCAAACCGCGTCTCGATGAACGTCAGCCAGCGCGAAAGCTTCGTGCCGTCGCGCTCGATGACAAACGTCAGTCGCTGCGCGCGCGCGTCCACCACCTCACGGCTTTCGATCACGTTGGTGCCGGGCCACGGTTCGGAACCGGGATCAAAGGTCAGCCGCGAGGTGCCGTCGACGCGCTCCCACTTCGTCGGTCGCGGAAAACCGAGGCGCAGGAACAGCGGCCGACTCGGCGAAACCAGCTCGCTGCGTTGCAGTGTCTTCCACACGCGGTCGGGTGGCGCAGCGACGAACACTGTGCGCGTCGTCGTCATCGTCTTCGGCCTGGCGATGGCCTCGGGCGTGCTGGTCATGCGCGCCACCAGCCACGGCAAGAGCACCAGGCACAGCGTCCCGCTGTTGCCGCGCGGCCCAAAGTGCTTCGCGATCCCGATCGTGAGGTAGTAGCCGAGAATCGCCACTCCATAAAAGATGGGCGCTGCCATCAGGATGCACACCGCGCCTTCGCCCAACGCCGGACACACCGCGCAGAGAATCACGGTCGTGTATTTGATCACCGCACCAAGTCCACTCCTGGGGCGCGTGAGATAGGCGGTGAGCACGCCAATCAGCAGCGGCAAGCCGACGAACACTGCGTAGGTTTGTATCATCCCCGCATTGTGGGTCAAGTGATACGCTACGCCAAACACGGTAGCGACGATGAGCAACGCGACGAAACCGTGATTGACCCGCGTGAGTTGCAGCGTGCCGGGCGGCGGAGGCTCCTGCGCGAACGTGCGCTCCACCGCCTGACCGCACTGCGCGCAGAACGCGGCCTCCGGCATCAAGTCCGCGCCGCAGCGCCGACAATTGGTGAGCCATTCGGTGACGGGAGAAAGCATGGTGACCTCCGTGACTTAATGATAGCAGATCGAACAAAGCTTTTTAGCCGGCGGCACCAAGTCGTCGGGGAAAGGATTCCCCTCCTACAATACCACCGGCGTGCCGAGGCGATTTGTAGGAGGGGAATCCCTTCCCCGACTTGAGAATGTCAGTCCAGCCACTTCGGGTTCGATCACCAGCGGCCGGAGGCAGACGTCCGCCTCCTGCTTCTGCCTCCTGCTTCTGCTTCCTGCTTCCTGCCTCCTGCCTCCTGCTGACTTCAGCGATTCCCTTCCGTCGTGTACACGCTCAGGGCCTGACGCAATTGCGCCACCACCCGGGGCGGGCCCAGCAAGTACGGCTCGCGCCGGTGGTGGTCGAGTAGATCCAGAATGCGGACCTCGGCTCCGCTCAGCCAGCGAGTTTCGCAACCCGCTTCGTGGGCGAGGCACATTCCGGCCGCGAGGTCGTGCGCTTTCTCGTTGAGGTACACCGCCGCCGACAGCGAGCCGCGCGCGGTGTAGGCCGCGTCGATGGCGGCCGCGCCGAGGTTACGCAAGCGACCCGTGATGCGCGCCAGCGGCAGCGACTTGAGCCCGTCGCTGCTGACGCCCACCGTGTCCTCCTGCTGTAACGCCGCCACCTCACGCGCGTGAATCGGCTCGTCGTTGCAGAACGCGCCACCGCCGTTCGTCGCCCAGAAAAGTTCATTAGTCGGCGGCACTGCGATCACGCCGAGGGTCGGTTCGCCGCGGTGCAAGTAGCCGATCGAGATGCACCACTGCGGAATGTTCTTGACGAAGTTGGTGGTGCCGTCGATGGGGTCGAGCAGCCAGAGATGCTCGGCGTCCCGGTCTCCGACCATCCCGTATTCTTCGCCAAAGAGCGTGTGGCCGGGAAACTCGCGTTGAATCGCCGCCTTGAGCAAGGACTCTACTTCGCGGTCGACGTTGGTAACCCAAGAGGCGTCGGGCTTAAGTTCGGCGTGGAACGAGCGGCGGGATTCGCGCGCCAGCGTGGCGGCTTCGCGCGCCAGCGCCTTGACGAATTCAAGCATAGGCACAGCTTGGCGCGCCGCCGCCGCTTGCGCCAAGCTGGCCGCATGGCGCTGGTGTCGCTCGGCTCGCTGGACGACCTGCGCCCGGGCACCGGCCGCGAATGTGCGGTGGGCGATCGGGTGATCGCAGTCTTTCGCACCGCCGACGGTCGTCTGTTCGCGACCCAGCCGCACTGCCCGCATGCCGGGGGCCGGCTGGCGGAGGGCATGGTCGGATCCCGGCGCGTGATCTGCCCGCAGCATCAGTGGAAGTTCGACCTCGAGACCGGGACCTGCGTGAGCGGCGAGCCCGAAGCCTGCCTCAAGACATACCAGGTGACCGAAACCGAAGGCAAGGCGTGGGTGATGGATTAGCGCGTTGCAGCTGAGGCGACAAAGAAAACGGCATCATTTGACACTCGCCCGTCTTCAGCGCGAGCGCGCCACCGATACATAACCGCGGACTTAAGATTCGAGGAGGGCGCGATTCCACCAACAGCGGTTGACTTCGTCAATACCTTGCCCACGATTCGCAGCTTGCCGTCCCGGAAGCGAACCTCCTCCAGTTCCGCCCGCCAGCCACCACTGACTCTGGCTCGAAGAGTCGGCAGCGTGGTCGACACCTTTTCTCCATCTGCTGGGCTGAGAAGTTGCGGAAGCAGGTCGGAATCAGGTCCTCTCGTGGGACCACGAGCTTCGAGGTATTGTTCGAATTCTTGCAGACGCCCGTCATCGTGACTGCGGGGCAGTACGAGTAGCAGCGAAATTGCGGCCACGGGCACCAGCAGCCAGGCGAACGCGCGACGAGACGTTCGAGCAGAAGGCGGCTCGCCCGGCAACCGACCGTCCCTTGCCAGCGCAAGGTAGCGCGCCATGCGGCGGGGACGATCACGTTCGAGCTCCTGCACCGCACGATACAGCACCCCCAAGTCGCGGGCGCAGCGCGCACAGTGGCACAAGTGCGCTTCCACACGTTGACGGTCATCATCGTCAATCGTGCGCCGCATATAGCTCGCCAGTTCCCAGGAGCGGGGACAGTCGTTGTGTTGGCTTGATTCTTGATTCACTTGACTCATCCTTGTTGGCGCAGTCGTTGCCACCAGGCACGGATTCGCGTTATCAGGTCAGAGGCGTCCAATGGTCCCATTTCGTAGCGCACATATTCGGTCATCAACTCGTCGAGATCGCGTTCGGATACGTTGAGCGATTCGCACAACTTTTTGCGTCCCTCGTGATGGGCGACGTGTACGTTGTTCTCCGATGAACCGACGGCCTCCGCAATTGCCCGCGCACTGAGCGTGCTGGCGTACTTGAGCAAGAGCACCTGGTGTTTCTTCGTGGGTTCGTCCCCTTGACGCTTCGTCAACTCCCGCAACGCCTGGGGCAGCCGTGCCGCAGCCTCGTGCAAGTGGGCCGCGAGTTGAAGGTCCGCCGAGTCGGACCGATCATCAACATAGTCAGCGTCGTGCCCGACGTTGGGAAGGTCCGCCCGTTTCACCTCTCGCGCCGCGCCGCGCTTCTTGTCGATGTGGAGGTTGAGCATGGTTTTCTTTGCCCAGCTCACGAAGTCGGTGCCAATCTTGAAAGTGTCAAACTTGCAAAACGCCCGCGTCAGCGTGTCTTGCAACAGGTCCTCCGCAGCTTCATGATTCCCGGTCAATTGCTGAGTGTGCCTGGTAAGCGTGGGACGATGCTGCTTGGCGAGCCGGTCGAAGGCGACGCGTTTCGCCGTCTGCGCGATGTGTTCACGGAACTGGTTGTCATTACGGATCTGCGTGGCGGCCATGGTGCTTCACTCAACCTCAACGCCGTCAGCGCAGCATCCTTAGTCGGAGTTAGTCCGCTGAGAATTCTACTTCGTCGGCGACTATCTCGCGTAGAATCAAGGCAAGTGCTTCCTCGCTCAACGCTTTGCATTCGGCCGGTGGGTGGCCCGCAAGGCTAAGCTCCTGATACGCAACCTCTGCGATCATGTTCCAAAAATCGGCGCGCTCCTCCGGCATGGCCAGATTTGCCTGCACTTTCCGGGCGAGGGCCACCATCGCAGTCGGTGGCGGTTTACGCGCGCTCATTGCCAGTCCCCAACCAGCACTAGCCCTGCCCAGTAGTACGGATGAGGTCGAACGGCCCGCAACCGGTGCTGGGCGATTTGCAGCAGTTCTGCCTTATCGCGCGAATTCGCGGACGTTGAAAGCCCGCCGTAGAAGTCGTCCATGACTCGGCGCGTGCTCTCGTCATGAACGCGCCAGAGACTGGCAATGACCGTCCGCGCTCCGGCGTAGAGGAATCCGCGCGTCAGTCCGAGAAAGCCTTCAGCTTGCGTGGCTCGCTCGGAGTCTCGGCGACTACCGAACGCCGTTTCGCATGCCGACAGCACGACCAACTCGGCGGAGAGATCGAGATTGAAAATGTCCTGCGTGTTCAGCGTGCTGTCCACGCCGGCGAACCTCAGCCCCGAATAGTGGGGATTCACGTCGTCGAGTCGTCCATGTGTCGCGAAGTGCAAGATGCGCGCGCGCTTTGCCGCGGCCATTGCGCGAGTCTTCGTTGCTTGCGGCCCCTCGCAAACGACACTTCGCGGCGCGAACTGCCGGGCGGCGCTCCGCGCCTCCAACAAACTATCGGGTAATGAAACCGGAGCGTTGGCACGATTGACGGCCAGCGTGTCTTCAGACGGGAACGGTGCGAAGGCCGCGAGAACGAGGGGCGGCGTAGGCCTTGGAGATGCCGCACTACGTGAACGCAAGTCACGCAGCACCGTCACCGAGGGGGTAACGACAACCGCAAACTCTTCCCCAAGGAAACGGCCGGTCGTAGCTTCCAACGCCGGGAATGGCAAATAGAACAATGCGTCGTGCGGGACGAGGAGGATCCGTCGAGCGCCGGCAAGGTCGGCACGCACTGGCGCAACGAGTTGCTGATAAAGCCATCGCGGCATCGCCTGCTCTTCAGTAGAGGGATCGGGAACGTGCGTGCGATCGATGCGTTCGTACGGTGCGCGAAAAGTGCGCACCGCGCGGTGCAGCGCCGCCCGGCCCAGCGGCAAGTTGACCAGCCGTGCGCGGTCGCGCCGCACCGCCCAGACCAGAGTCCGGTCGGCAAGCACGTAGTAGGCCAACAGCGCGGTGTCGTTGCCCAGCAGCGCCTTTGCCCCGGATAACGCAATGGGCGTGGGATAACGGAGTTGCGCAAAGTTCGAATCGGCCTTCTGAATGCGTAGCTGTACCGCCCGCAATGAATCTTCATGCGCATGCAATTGACGCGTTGCACGTTCCACGGCCGGGGGCGGGCCGCCCTCGCTCTTGAGTTGTCGCAACTCGCTTGCGCTCTCAGCAGTTCGTTCAAGCAACGTACCCTCCATTTGCAGCAGCGCCGAGTCAACGGTAGATCGAAGCTTGAGTTTACGTTCGGCCAACAGGTCGGCCAATGCACGAGCTCGTGCCGCTTCGGCGGCGAAGAAGGCATCAGCTTCGCGCCCTTGTTCCGCGCGACAGCGCACCAGGCCGTCAAGCACGAAGCGGTTCGTCTCCATGAGGCGAATGCGGAGCGCGTCGTCGCGCAACTGCCTTCGCAACTGCTCAAGGTGTTGCACGGCCGTCGTGTAGGCTTGTTCGGCCTCTGCCCACCGCCGCCGTTGTTCGAGCATTTGCGCCCGGTTTCTCAAGGCGCGCATTGCCACGTCGGGCGCGCCAATGCTCTCGGCGAGCCTGATCGCCTCGTCGAACTTCTGCAAGGCAGCGCTCCTTTGCCCGAGTCGGCGCAGCGCTTCGCCCAATCCGCAGATGGCGTCGGCTTCGACATCGCGCGGATACCCCGGCGCATTTCGCGTCCGCAAGGCGGCGTCAAACGCCACGCGCGCCGCTGTTGCATGATCACAGGCCAATTCGGCTTCTGCCAACGCCAGTTTCATCCTCCGGTATTGGTCGGCGCCACCAAACGTATCCAGTTTACGCCTGAACGCCTCGCGCAACTTGGTCAGCGCGGCCTGCGGCTGTCCTTTCAGTCGCAGGAGGTTTGCGACGCCAATCACTGCCAGCCCCTCGCCACCGAGGTCGCCGGTCTCGCGCCAGAGTCGTTGGGCGGTACGCAGGTGTTCCAGGGCGCGGTCATAACGACCGACTTCTTGTTCGATGCCACCCTGATTGTGCCGTGCCAGCGCCACCACATGCGGGAGGCCGTAACGCTGCGCCAATCGGCTGGCCTCGTCGTATGCGACCAGCGCAGCCGCGAAGCGGTCAAGGTTCTGGTTCATCGAGCCCTGTGACTGATGAACTCGCGCCTCGCGAATGCCGCGCTCCACCGAGGCGGGGGCTCGTCGAATCCACTTCAGCGCGCGCTCATTCTGCGCAAGTGCCTGTGCATACTCCGCTCGCACCGCCAGCAATCGCGCATGCACGCGCAGAGCGTCGCCAATGGCGAGTGGATCGCCTAACCGCCGGGCCAATTCCAACGCAAACTCCGCTTGCCTCCGAGCTTCTTCCGGGCGTTTGTTATGAAGACTGAAGGCATCGCGCGATAGCACGGCCACGAGCCGTGATGTCACTGCACGGGAATTACCGTTGACCAATTTCCACCGCTGCGCGAGGTCGGAAATGGGAGAAAGCAACTCATGCAAGCGCTCTTCCGCGGAAACATCGCGCCAGAACTTCCACACACCGTGGCGCCGGGTGACGAGCAAGTGGAACATACGCCGCTCACCGGCAGCGCGTGGTCGGCCATGGGGATCCACCGGTTGCCAATCAACGATGAGGTTGACGGCGGCATGATCGGGATCGGCCTGATCGGCCTCGAAGTTGTAGATCGACAACGCGTCTATGCGGTGCCCGCCGCGGGCAAACAGGCCGCGTAGCCGTCGCTGCAAATCCGCGCGCCCCGGCGCATCGTTCCACCAGTAGTCCATGCAACGGGACAGCTCCCGATTGGCATAGGCCGAAAAGTATCCGTTGACAAGAGGCAGGCCGCTTTCGCGGTTAAGCAGTGAGCGATGAAACGTGGCCCGAAGAAGCTTCGGGCCCAGTTCGGCGCGAATCTCCACCCGCTGACGCGAGAGCGCGGCGTGTGTGCACGTCGCCCACAACAGTCCAGTTCCAATAGTCCAGCGACTCCAGCGCATTGCTCCTCCGACCAAACTCACCAGGGCGTCCTTGCACCTGAAACACGAGGTTCGACAACGGGAAGCCATTTCTCTCCCCCGGCAGTCAACCAGCCAACTTCTCAACTAAGGTCGCGTGGCGGCGCGCGTTGAAGGAAGTAGATCGCACGGAGGTAGGTCAATGAACTTCAAGACATTCGGGAATCTGTTGGCGGCGTTCGGGCTGGTGTTGCTCACTGGTAGCGGGATCAGATTCGCCATGAATCAACCGCGCACTTATGCAGAAATCGGGGGGCAGGTCGACCGTGGCGTGCAACAGCAACTCGATCGCATGCACGGTTCTGGTGGTGGTGGTCTGGACTCGGCCTTGCGCGGCATCAATGAATTCCGTTTGGGTGGTATGGCCAGGCACGAGGCTTCAATGAACTTGGATTGGGAGAACAGCCAACGCGGCCTGCGACGCGCGGAAGCAGTAGTCGGAATTGTGTTTGGATCCGTGGTGCTGTTCCTGGGACTGGCGATGGCGGTTTCAGCTAAGCCAACCGACAAACAAGCGAAGACCGGAGAGCCGGCGTACAGCAACAATGTCAGCATGCCAGCAATGATCCAGCTTCCGCAACTACCGGCGAGAGAATGTCCTCGTTGCGGCCAGGTGATGGCTGGACCAATCGAGGGTGGTGTTTCGAGGCACATCACTGGCGCCGGCCTGACGGCCCAACGCCTAGCGAAGGTGTATCTGCGAAACTGCCTGAGTTGCGGTTACAGCGAGCGGGTGCACGTGTGAAGCAACGCCACCGCAACCTGATGCACACCAGCTTCAATCACAAAGTCATCGCCCGAGTTGGCGCGAAGATCAAGAAACGCTCTCCGGAGGCGGAGCTGTCGGGGTATTGAGCCGGCCAGCTCGACTAAGATCTCGCGTCGGTGAGCGTTGAAGAGGTTCACACGGAGGTAAAGGCAATGAACTTCAGAGTGTTCGGGACACTGATCGCGGCTGTTGGTTTGCTGTGTTCGGCGAGTGACAATGTCGTTACTCCTGCTCAGGGCAATCGATCGGCGGCATTTTTCGCCTATGAGTTCGGGTATCCGATCCAAGGACAAATCGATTCTGATGGGCCTCAAGCAACGGGATTCTGGTCAGTCGCTCAAGACTTCCAGGATTGTGTCAACCCGGCGACGCCGTCACTGCGGGGGCAACATCTTGGCGAAGATTGGAACTTCGGTTTGGCGGAAGATTCGCGAGAGCCTGACCAACCAATAATCGCGGTCGCGAATGGCACAGTGATCTACTCCAAGCCGAATTACTCGTATGGCAACGTAGTTATGATCCGCCATGATCTTCCCGCAGGGCAGGACTTCCCCTACGTCATTTCGTTCTATGGTCATCTTGGGCCCCGCAACCTCGTCCCGGAGAGAGATGTAGTGACCAAGGAGAGAACTGTAGTGACCAAGGGGGCTGTGATCGGAATGCCCGGTCGACAGGGTGAGAATGGATTCCAAAAAAATGGAGAACCATGGCCCGTGCATCTCCACTTCGAATTGAGGTCACCAAGCCAACGCGACTACTACGTGGGTTTCGGCTACGGTGGTCTTCTGCCTGCTTGCTCGACTCCAGCCACAACTCGAGGTCATGCCGGAAGCAGGGGTTGGCTCAATCCGACCGATGCGAGTAGCAATGAATTGACTACTAGCCCGGATTATTCATGAACAACCAGCGGTCGTTGATTGTGATGATGTATTGGGCATGATCGAGTGACTTTCAGCGGGTTGGGATTGACGCAAGTAACGTGTGCTGTGGATTGGAGTGGCGTGA
>Ga0247727_10011418_pt1 | contig 15512 bp, 16 predicted proteins | sample WisWelCaveWW1625_FD_202498 | JGI IMG/M metagenome (GOLD analysis project Ga0247727, IMG submission 202498) | Biofilm microbial communities from Wishing Well Cave, Virginia, United States - WW16-25 | ecosystem: Environmental > Aquatic > Deep subsurface > Groundwater > Cave microbial mat | place...
CGTCATAATTCTCAAAACGTTCAGCGGCGAAATTATCGGCGTTTATTTCATGCCAGGTGTTCGCGGTTTGATTGGCAGCCGGATCAAAAGCGAGGCGAAGATAAATCAAATCTTCCGGATGGCCGCCGACGGCGAGCACCCGGCGCTGCGGCGGAATGAAAAACACAAAGCCGCGCGTGTTATCCAGCATCAAATCATCGTCTTCCAACTCTAAACGGCCAAACATGAAACCGGTGGTGTCGGGCACGGCACGAAACGTCACACGACGCTCGGTTCCCGCGGGCACGTCGACGGTTTGCTGCGCGACACGTTTGCCGTTGAGAAAAAGATGCACGAGGCGATTATTGACGTCATTCTGCCCGTTATTCGCAATGGTCGCGACCGCTTCAAAAGTTTTGCCGCGCTCGAAAATTTGATTGCTCAACGCCGCGCCCTGCAGCAACAAATTATTCGTGAGCGTTTTGTCGAAGCGAATGACGTAACCGCGCAGGCCGTGAATCGCTTCGATATTGGCTTTTTCATTTGCCGACGTATTGACCGGCAGCTCCGCGCGCCCGTCGGAGAGCACGTAAATCTCGCGATTGACGTTGCGCGAATTCGCCAGTTTTTCGCGCGCCAGCGCCAGCGCGCCGATGAGATCCGTCTCTCCCGCGGATTGCGGAATTGCGGCGACGGCGGCACTGAAACTTTCCGGCGTGAGAAATGCGGACGGAGAAATCAGCCGTGCGGGTTTTGCGGCGGTGATCAAAAAAATCTCGTCGCCGGGGGCAAACAACGAGGCCAGCCGCTGCGCTTGATTGCGCGCCTGCGCCAGCAATGACGCGCCTTCCGAAGCGGCGGCCATGCTTAGCGAATTGTCAATGATGAAAACCGCCGAAGCCGCGGCGCGCTGCGCCAGCGCCGCCGACTCGCGCCGCAACGTCGGACGCGTGAATGCCAACACCAACAGCGCAACGATCAACATGCGCAACAGCAACAGCAGCAGTTGCCGCAATTTAAGCTGGCGGATTTTTTCCTTCTCCAGCCGTTTTAAAAATGCGATGGTGCTGACGGTGACGACGCGCAATTTCCGGCGTGTCAATAAATGAATGAGCAGCGGCAGGGCGATGGCCGCGAGGGCCCAGAGCAAAGTGGTATTGATGAAGCCGAACATTAAATTCCAGAGTTAATCAAACGCAATTTTATAATTAAGGCAATTATCGCAACCACTTGGCAATAAACTCCAACACCCTCGATAAATTTCTTTCATCCGATTCAACCGGCCTTTTTCGACCGGCAAGATGTTTATGGTGAGGAAAGGTCTTGAGATGCGGATGAGGCGGTGCGCAATCCCAACCAACGATCAAATCGTTGGCGGCGGTAAGCCAATAATAACTGTAGTAAACCAAAGCGCCGGCGCGGTACTTTTCCAAAATTCGCGGATTTGAACCATCGCGCAAAATAACTTTGCTTTTATATAATTCAAGGCCTTTGCTGGACTCGTGCAGCGAAGATTCGATTGAAGTCACAAGATCGCGAAATTTTGACAGTGTCCCGTGCTTCATTTTCACGCTGCCGCGAGTCGCTCGTAATTGGCAATATCGTCGCCGATAAGCTTGGCTTTCTCCTCAAGATAAGACCATTCGCCATAATCCTCATGCGTTTCATAATTGCCCTCGGAAGACAAACGTTTTTCAAAAACTTTGAAATTACATTTGTATTTACGCTCATATCGGCGTATTCTTGCCATTGTCTGTTTCAATTCCACGCGTTCCTCCTTGTTCATTCATTTGTACTGCAAAAATTACTCTCCCGTTCCCAACGCACAGACGGGCCGTCTGTGTTACGACGTCAACCTCCGCAAAAACTGCAGCGGGTTCAACGAACGGCGTTTCTTCACGGCTTCGACCGGCAGCGGCTCGGGGATTTTCACTTCTTTGCCGGCCAGCGCGAGGCGGGGGTTTTCGTAGAAGAGGCGATGCGCCGTGCGCTCGCCCCACATGTCGCGAACCATTTTGTAGTCTTCGCCCATGCAGACTTTGCGCGAGCGCGTGTTGTGGCCGTCGCTGCCGAAGAAATGAATGAGCCGGCTGTTCATCAGCGCCATCGCCAGCGCGGACACGCCGTCGCCGTATTTGCCGCTCAAGCTGCCGGCGTTCATTTGAAAGAGCGCGCCGCGCTGCACAAATTCATACACGCGATTCGGCGTTTTCAAAAAACCGACGTTGCGCTCCGGATGCGCGATCACCGGCATTTTGCCGTCGAGAATCATTTGAAAAAAAACATCGTCGACGCCGCGCGGAATGCCCTGCATGGGAAACTCGACGAGAAAATAACGCCCATTATTATCGAACGTGGAAATCTGGTGGGTCAACTCCATGTCCGGTTGATAAAAAATTTCGCAGGCGAGGTGCAAAGTCAATTTGATTTTTTTCGCCTGCAACAGACGTTTCATCTCCACATACTTTTCGAGAATCTCGGCTTCGAGGCGGTATTGCGAGTTGTCGAGAACGTGGTGGGTAATCTGCAGCTCGGTGGTGCCGTCGGCAACGGCTTGGCGCGCCATCTCCAACGATTCTTCCCAATCCTTCGCGCCGTCGTCAATGCCGGGCAGAAGATGAGAATGCAAGTCTATCATTATGTTTCCTAAAATCAAAAGCTTCGAACACGGATGACGCGGATTTAGCGGATTTTCGCGGATTTTTTATATCGGTCTATCCGTGCAAATCCGTTTAAACGTATGCGCCGTGTTTAAAAATTATTCGGAGCCATGAATCGCTTGCGCGAATTCATGAATCAAATGCCGGTTGCTATTTTTTTCCAAAATGTTGCCGGTGACGACAAATGCAGCGCCGGCTTGGACGCGCTTTTGGGCTTCTTCCGGCGTGCGGATGCCGCCGCCGACGATCACCGGAATGTTCACGAAACTCGAAACCGCGCCCACCATTTCCGGCGTCACGGGATGATCGGCGCCGCTGCCGGCTTCGAGATAAACCATGCGCATGCCCAAAAATTCGGCGGCGAGCGCGGTGGCTTGCGCGATATCATTTTTGTCGCGCGGAATCGAGCGCGAGTTGCTCATAAACTCGGCGGAAGTCACGCGGCCCGATTCGATCAGCATGTAGCCGGTGGGAATCGTTTCGATGCCGAGCAGGCGAATCACCGGCGCGGCGAGCACTTGCACGCCGATCAGATAATCGGCGTTGCGGCTGCTGATGAGCGAGAGAAAAAGCATCGCATCGGCATGGCGCGAAATCTGAATCGTGCTGCCGGGAAAAACGATGCACGGCACGTTCGAGGCGCTTTTAATGGCTTTGACCATTTCGTCAAAACTCGCGCGCATCAACAAACTGCCGCCGATGAGAATGGCATCGGCGCCGTTCTCGCTCGCCGCCGCGGCGATCTCCGGCAGTTGCTTCAACTCCCACTTATCGGGATCGATCAAAACAAAATAACCGGCGCCGCGTTGCGCGCGAACCTGCAGCAAATAATCAAAGACTTTGCCGCGTCCCGTTGCGTTCGATAAAGATTGTGAAATATTAGCCGCGATTGCTCAACTCCTGAACAATAGCATTTACTTTACGCAGCGCTTCGTCGAGGCGATGCACATCTTTGCCGCCCGCGAGCGCTTGATGCGGCCGCCCGCCGCCGGAGCCGCCGACAATGGCGGCCACGCGCTTGACGATGTCACCGGCTTTCATATTTTTTTGTTTAATGAGATCATCAGTGACGACGCAAACGAAATTGAGTTTGTCTTCCATCACCGCCGCCAACACCCCGACGCCGCTGCCGAGTTTGTCGCGCAAGGTGTCGCTCATCGCGCGCAGATCATCGACAGTGGCCGCTTCGACTTTTGCGGTCACGAGACGCAGGCCGTTCATTGCCGTCGCCCGATTGACCAGTTCAAAAATTTCCTGTTTCGACAGTTTCAAACGCAGCTCGCGCAACTCGCGCTCGAGATGTTTGCGTCCATCCATCAATTCGCGTACTTTGGTGGGCAACTCATCGCGCTCGCAATTCAGCAACGCCCGCAATTCCTCCGCCACACGGCGCTCGGTGCGCTGCAGTGTTTCCGACATTTTTCCGGCGAGCGCTTCGAGCCGGCGAATGCCCGCCGCAGCGGAAGACTCGCCGATGAGAGTAAACATACCCGCTTCACCGGTGTGCCGCAGATGCGTGCCGCCGCATAATTCGAGCGAATAATCACCGATCTTGACGACGCGTACAACGTCGCCATATTTTTCTTCAAAAATTGCCATCGCGCCGAGTTTGCGGGCTTCGGTGTACGGCATTTGAAAAGTTTCAATTTCCAAATCTTGGCGAATATGCTCGTTGACCGCGCCTTCGAGATCTTCGAGTTGCGCGGTTTCGATTTTTTGAAAATGTGTCACGTCGAAACGCAAACGATCCGGCGCCACGAGCGAGCCGGCCTGCGAGACGTGCGTGCCGACACTATCGCGTAGCGCTTTGTGCAACAGATGTGTCGCCGTGTGATGCCGCGCCGTTGCCAACCTGCGCGCCACGTCGATCTTCGCCGTGACTTTCGGCGCTTCGATTTTGCCGGCCACCAACTTGCCAACATGCACGATGTGCGAACCGACTTTCTGCGTATCCAAAACTTCGACGACAAAACCATCGCCCTCGAGCGTTCCGGCATCGCCAACTTGTCCGCCGGACTGCGCGTAGAACGGCGTCTCCGCCAACGTCATCACCACGCGGTCGCCGTCGAGATGGAAACGGCGAATCTCGCTTTGAATCTCAAAATCGGTATAGCCGATGAAACGCGACTCGTTGCCTTTGGAGAACCGCCGCCATTCTTCGGGTTTGAAGTCAACTTGGTATTCCCATTTGCCGGCTTCGCGGGATTGATCGCGCTGCTTCTCCATCGCCGTGTTGAATCCGGCTTCGTCAACGCCGAGACTGCGCTCGCGCGCCATCAACTGCGTGAGGTCAACTGGAAAGCCGTAGGTGTCATAAAGCCGAAATGCATCTTCGCCGGGAATAATCGTTGCCTTTTTATTCTGCACATTGGTGACGATCTTCTCAAAAATTTCGAGGCCGCGATCAATCGTGTTGTTGAAGCTTTCTTCCTCGGCTTTCAGCAGGCGCGCGACGTAATGATTTTTCTCTTTTAATTCGGGAAATGCTTCGCCCATGATGTCGACGAGCACGGGGACGAGCTTGTAAAAAAACGGTTCTTGAAATCCGAGCTTGCGGCCAAAGCGCGCGGCGCGACGAAGAATGCGGCGCAGCACGTAGCCGCGTCCTTCATTCGACGGCATCGCGCCGTCGGCAATTGCAAACGAGAGGCAACGCAAATGATCGGAAATAGCGCGATGCCCGACGCCGCCGTCAAAATCATAATCCTTGCCGCTCAACTCGCTGATCTTCGCGATGATCGGCGTGAATAAATCGGAGTCGTAATTGGAACGCATGTTGTTCAGCACCGCCAACACGCGCTCGAAGCCCATGCCGGTATCGACATGCTTCGCCGGCAATTCTTTGAGCGACTTATCCGGCTCGCGATTATATTGGATAAAAACGAGGTTCCAAATTTCCATCACGCGCGGATCACCGGCATTCACCAGATTGCCGCCGGATTTATCGGGCGTCAGATCGATATGAATCTCCGAACACGGCCCGCAGGGCCCGGTCTCGCCCATTTCCCAAAAATTATCTTTTTCATCAAAACGCTGCACACGCTCGCTCGGCAGGCCGGCGATTTTTTTCCAAAGTTTTTCCGCCTCTTCATCGGTGCGATAAACCGTGGCGTAAATCCGATCTTTCGGCAGGCCCCAGACTTTCGTGAGCAGCTCCCACGCCCATTCGATGGCCTCGGCTTTATAATAATCACCGAACGACCAGTTGCCGAGCATCTCGAAAAACGTGTGGTGATAGGTGTCGAACCCAACGTCTTCGAGATCGTTATGCTTGCCGCTGGCGCGAATGCATTTCTGCGTGTCCACCGCGCGCGAGTAATGCCGCTTTTCCAGGCCGAGAAAAATATTTTTGAACTGATTCATGCCGGCGTTGGTAAACAGCAACGTCGGATCACCCAACGGCACCACCGGCGCCGAGGGCACAATCGTGTGGCCTTTGCTCTTGAAAAAATCGAGAAACGATTGGCGTACTTCGGTTGACTTCATGTTGACTTCCTGTGTGTATATTTAAAAGGTGTTTATGCGTATTCCAAAATTTTTTCTTTTAACCAAGATTTAATGAGAACTTCTGAGCGCGTTTTTTTCTTCTTGGCAATTTGATTAAGTTGCTCTGCTAAAGCTGCGTCAAGAGGGAAAAAATGCGTTCTCTTTTTAATATCAACTTCGAAGTGAGCTTCGGGCATTTCATTCCAATATTCGCCCATGTCATGATTGTCAAAAAAATCCACCAGTTTGTCGAGAGAATCGAATTTCGGCAACTTTTTCGACTTACTTTTTGACATATAATTTTCTCTCTTTCGTTGCCATGTCTCTGGCGCTTAAAATCAAAGCTTGTTTGGTTTTCTTGTAAATAAAAAGCACGGTTAAGTAGCGTCCCGCAGCAGTTTTTCCCAATGCCATGTAAACATCTTCATCCTCGCGCTCCCCTTTTTCAACAAAACGAATCTTCGGCTTGCCACTGAGCACGGCTTCGACTTCATACGTTTCCACATGATGCTTGCTGGCAAGCTTTTCTTCAATATCTCTGAACCCCGCTCTTGCTCAGATCGTGCTTGCGACAGCACGAACTCAATGAATGTCAAAACTTTTTGGGCTTGGTCATCATCAAGCTGTTGTACACAGCGAATCTTTCATAAGTCGATTTTGAGAATTGCTTGTGATCAGAATATCAAGCTCCGTCTGTTTGTCTGTTTGGGACGAAATCGGAACAACCGCCAACAAACTACCGGATTTGATATATTTATCCTTTTGGATAATTAATGCCGGACGCACCTTTTTATATTCATGCCCATAACTTGGATCAAAATTAACCAACCCAATTTGCCCACGCCTAAAATCAGTCATAGTTCTTTCAGATTGAGGTAGTAATTGATTTCTTCATCTGTAAGAAACTCATCAGAAACATCATTGATAGCCGATCGTTCAATATCACGATCCGTCGCTTCCGGATAGGTTTTTTCAAAAGTCACGACGACCTTAAAACGAATATTTTTGTTTTTTACAAATTCCTCGGGGCAATACAAATGTCCATCCGGAAGCAATCTACTTTCAAAAACAACGGTTTCCATAGTTGGTTCCCTTCTTTAAAAAGTCATTCGCATTACTCCGTTTTTCCCAATTCATTCCACAACCTCGTCCCTTGAATCATCTCCCAATCAAACCCGCGGCGGCGGAGAAAATCAGATAACCGCTGGCGCGCTTTCAGTGGCGGTAAATTCGCCAAACGTTTGCGCAATTTCTCGGCGAGTTGATCGGCCAACTCGGCTTGATGTTCCGCCGGCAAAAGCTCATCGAGGGTTGTGGCAATCGTCGCCGCCTCAACGCCTTTCTGACGCAATTCCAATGTCAGGCGCTCGCGGCCTTTTGGGCGATTGCGCAAACGGCTTTGAATGAATTGCCGCGCAAAGTTGGCGTCGTCGATGAAGCGCTGTTCTTTGCACTCGGCAATCGCGGCGGCGATGACGTCTTTGCCAAAGCCTTTGCGCAACAAAGCGTCGCGCAACTCTTTCTCGCTGCGCGCACGAATGGCGAGCAGGCGATACGCTTTGGCTAACGCCGAGCGCAATTGCTGATTAGGCTCGGCGTCATCTAAGAACGATTGTTGCGCGGCATCAGACATTGGGAAATAGATTTGCAACGAACGAGGAACCGCAACGAAAAAAAACGCATAAAAAACTTTTGTTGCGGTTCCATTTTCGTTGCACGCAATTTTAACTTTTCGCTGCCGGGCGCGCGGCTTTCGTTTCTTTCGGCGCGGCGCTCGTTGCCGGAGCTTCACCGTCTTTAATCAGGCCGACGGCTTTGCGAACCTTTTGATCAAGCTCTTTCAACACTTCGGGATTCTCAATGAGAAAGCGTTTGAGATTTTCGCGGCCCTGCATGCGTTCCTGATTGAGCGTGAACCACGTGCCGCTCTTTTCGATCAAGCCAAGATTGATGCCCATGTCGGCGAGGTCGCCTTCGGTGGAAATGCCGCTGCCGTACATGATGTCGAACTCGGCTTCTTTGAACGGCGGGGCCACTTTGTTTTTCACGACTTTGACTTTGACGCGGCTGCCGGTGACTTCGTCGCCGTCTTTCACCGAAGCGGTGCGGCGAATATCGAGGCGCACGGACGAATAAAACTTCAACGCGCGGCCGCCGGTGGTGGTTTCGGGATTGCCGAACATCACGCCGATCTTTTCGCGAATCTGGTTAATAAATATCACACAGACGTTGGATTTGCTGATGACGCCGGTCAGTTTTCGCATGGCCTGACTCATGAGCCGCGCCTGCACGCCCATTTGCGCGTCGCCCATTTCGCCTTCAATTTCGGATTTGGGCACGAGCGCGGCGACGGAGTCGATGACGATGATATCCAGCGCGCCGCTGCGCACGAGCGTCTCGGTGATTTCCAATGCTTGCTCGCCCGTATCCGGCTGTGAGATGATGAGATTATCCGTATCAACGCCGAGTTTTTTCGCGTAAATAGAATCCAATGCATGTTCGGCATCAATAAACGCCGCAAGCCCGCCGAGTTTTTGCGCTTGCCCGGTAATCGTTAACGCCAATGTGGTTTTGCCGCTGGACTCCGGCCCGAAAATCTCGATGATGCGTCCGCGCGGCACGCCGCCGACGCCCAGTGCGGCATCCAATGAAACCGCGCCGGTGGGGATTACGTCGATAGCCAGTCGGGCGCGATCGTCGCCGAGTCGCATGATCGAGCCTTTGCCGTACGTGCGGTCGATTTGCGTGATGGCCAATTCCAGCGCTTTAAGTTTTTCCTCTCTCTCGTTGCTCATTGCTCCTCCCGAAGGGATTGTTATTGTTTGTTGTCATGCTCCGAAGGAAGCCTTTTGAAATACAAAATTTTTCTTAAAACAAAAAGGATTCTTTCAGAATGACATTTTAATTATTTTTTAAGCATCACAAGTTTTTACTCAGAGACAACTTCCGCAGCGGCGTGTAAATCGCGCCGGCGCGATTTAATTCGCTCTGCATGAAAATAATTTCATGAAATTGCGCCGGCATGGCCACAAGAGGGTTTGCTTGCAACGCGCGAATGACTTCCGGAATGTGGGCGTCTTTCACGCGGCCAATCGTCAAATGCGGCGCAAAAGCGCGCTGCTCTTTCGCGAAACCGAAGCGGTGCATCTGCGCGTCAATCGTTTGCGCTAATTTTAACAGCGTTCCTGTTGGCTCGCTCAAATCCACCCACAACACTCGCGGCTTTTGGCCGTTTGGAAAAGCGCCGGAGCCGAAGACGGTTACAGCGAACGGTGGCGTTGTGGCAACAATCTCTTGCAAAGCAGCAGTGATGGCCTCGATTCGAGCCGCCGGCGTGTCGCCGAGAAATTTGAGCGTGAGATGCAAATTCTCCGATTTTACCCAACGCACGTGCTCGCGCAAAGATTTGAGCGGTTGCACATAGTTCACCACTGCCGCTTTAATCTCCGCCGGCATGTCCAACGCAATGAAAGTCCGGAGCGTTTCCATCAAACGCAGTGTGTCAAAATATCTTGTCCAAATTGGAGCAGGTAGCCATTATTATCGTAGATGGCAAATTCTCTCATGCCATATTCAAAGTCTTCGATCGGATAGCAAACGTCAACCTTGTCTTTCAAAAGCTGCCACCATGCCTCCACGTTCTCCGTGTTGAGATAGAGCGACCCCGTAAACGCCGGCTTATGAAAAGGCAAATGCGCATTGGGCCGTGCGAACATAATCGAGACATTATCCCGTTTGACCGACGCCCAGCCGGCTTCTGCACTCATCCCATCGCATTGGAAACCAAGAACCGTTGTATAGAACTCCACGGATTCTTTGAGGCGTTCGGTATAAAGCATGGGAGTGAGTTCTTGCAGTTTCATGTTGACGCTTGTTTGTATTCACGACGTTCCAGTCGGGCCGACTGGCTACGCCCGCAGGGGTTACGGCTTCAGTTCTCGAAACAGCATATTCAGCGCCATCTGGCAGAAGCGTTCTTTATTAATGAGACGATCTTTTGTAAACAAAAATTTTTGCGCTAGCACACGCTCCGGTGTGGCGAGGCCGACCCAAACGAGGCCGACCGGTTTTTCTTCGGTGTCGCCGGTGGGGCCGGCAATACCGGTGGTGGCAAGACCGTAAGTTGTGCCACTCACACGGCGAACTCCATCCGCCATAGCTTTGACGCATTCTTCACTCACGGCGCCGTGTTGTTGCAAAATTTCCTTCGGCACGTCAAGAAGTTGCATTTTTGCAGCGTTGCTGTAAGTGACGAGGCCGCGCTCAAAATATTGCGAGCAACCGGAAACGTTGGTGAGGCGATGGGCCACCAGTCCGCCGGTGCAGGATTCGGCTATGGCGAGCGTCGCTTTTTTAGCAATGAGCAAACGTCCTATTACGCTTTCGATCGTATCTTCATCAAAGCCATAAATGTTTTTTTCCACGCGACTGAGAATATATTCCTCTGCGGCGTGAATGCGCTGCTCGGCAGCGGCAGCGTCTTTTTCATAAACCGAAACCCGCACATCAACCACGGAAAAATGCGGGAGAAAAGCGATCTTGCCGAATTTCTCGAGTTCCGCAATCGGCGAAAGTTTTTCAAAGAGCAGCGATTCGCCGATGCCGGCGGTGCGAATCGTGCGATGGCGAATAATGACGTTTTGCGTTTTACGTTTTAATAACGGCAACACGTGCTCATTCATGATATGTTGCATTTCCGCCGGCACGCCGGGCATGATGGCGCAGTAGCGGCCATCGTGCTCAAACAACAAGCCGGGTGCGGTGCCGTAATCGTTCCACAACACCATCGCTTTTTTCGGCACCAAGGCTTGCTCCTCATTGACCGGCGCCATGCGAATATTCCGGCGCTGGAAAAGCGCTTTGACGTGCGCGAGCACTTTTTCGTCCGTCACCATCTCCGCGGAATCGAAATATTCGGCGACGACTTTTTTGGTGATGTCGTCATGTGTCGGGCCGAGGCCGCCGGTCATCAAAACAACGTCGGTACGGGAAAGCGCGAGATCGAGGCTGCGGCGAATGTCGCCGCCATCATCACCGACGACGATCACGTGCTTGACTTGCACGTTGGCCAAGTTCAGTTGGCGGCTCATCCACGCGGCGTTGGTGTTGACGATCTGGCCGATAAGCAACTCATCACCGATGGAGATAATTTCTGCAGTCATGCTGGCTGGTAGCTGGATGCTTGTTGCTGGTCGCTCGTTACGCCGGAATCACGGCTTGGTTAATTCGTAAATTGGTTAATTCGTAAAAAGGAATTTGGCAATTATTTGCAGGCTCAAATTCGCATAAACTCCCGCCATCACATCATCCATCACGATGCCCCAGCCGCCGGGCAGTTTTTCAAAACGGCGCACCGGAAACGGCTTGGTGACGTCCAAAATCCGAAAGAGCAAGAAACCGAGAGCAATGGTTTTTAAATTTAACGGCACGAACGCCAGCGTGATGGCCATGCCCATGGCCTCGTCGATCACCACTTCCTGCGGATCAATTTTGCCGGACGCCGCCTGCCGATGCGCCATCGCCATTTGCTGCGCCGACCAGACCGCGGCGGCAAACAAAATCACCAAAACGCTGATCTGTGGCACTATGGTAAGATAAGGCGGCAAGAGGAGAAAAACAAGGGCAATGGCAAGGCTCCCCATGGTGCCGGGCGCCAGAGGAGAATACCCGATGCAACCGACCGTCGCAATCATTCGTGGAAGAAAGTGGACGCGGGGAGATTGCTTCATTTCGCCAGATTCCCGGGGTCGAACACGCGGAAGCAGGCGAGAATCAAATGGCGCACGAGCCGCCAGTTTTCCACCAGATACTGAATGCCGGTGGCCAGCGTGATGCCGGTGACCACGAACATCATTTTATCCAGCGCCTCGGTCTCGCGCAGCCAGATCAGCCAGCGGAAGCCCGCGCCGTGCGCTTGCACGACTAAATAAAGGAGAATGACGTAAATCGCTGTCATCTGGCCGACGGTTTTCCATTTGGCCGACATGCTGGTGATCACGGGCTGCCGCTTCCAATCACCGTAAAACCGCAGCAAGGTCATCACGAGGTCGCGCAAGGTGATCACGACGACCATCCACGCCTTGACCAAGCCGAGCGAGACAAAAACGCAAAACGTCGTGATCACGAGAATTTTGTCGGCAAGCGGGTCAAGAAATTTTCCCCATTGCGTGACGACGCCCAATTTGCGCGCCATATAACCGTCATACCAATCCGTCAAAGACGCGACCAGAAACACCAACAACGCCAGATAGCGAAAGGACAGGCTTTCACGCAACAGCAGGAAACCCAGCAGCGGCGTCAGCACCATCCGCAAAACCGTGAGTTGATTGGGAAGGCCCATGAGGCATCTCAAAGCGCCGAATAAAAGGCATTTGGTTCATTTAAATAGTTCAATAAACCTCGCGCCGCGAGGCTTTACTTTCATAAAACCGCACCGGCCGTTGACGTCACCATTGCACGCGTCCTTCGAGCGCGCGGGTCAACGTGATCTCGTCGGCGTATTCCAAATCGCCGCCGACCGGAATGCCGCGCGCGATGCGGGTCAGGCGAGCGCCGAGCGGGCGCAACAAATTCGCCAGATAGATCGCGGTCGCTTCGCCTTCGACCGTGGGGTTGGTGGCGAGAATCACTTCGTTAATACCGCTTTGCAAACGCGCGACCAGCTCGCGCACTTTCAAATGATCCGGCCCGATACCATCCAGCGGCGAGAGCGCGCCGCCGAGCACGTGATAAAGGCCGCGATATTCGCCGGTTTTTTCCAGCGCCATCACGTCGTTCGCTTCTTCGACCACGCAGATGACGCCGCTCTCGCGCTGCGGGTTGGTGCAGATCGGACACGGATCGTTTTCCGTGATATTATAGCAGCGCGAGCAACTGCGTACTTTTTCTTTCAGCGCCACGAACGCCGCGGCCAGCGCCTCGACTTCGGCGCGCGGCACTTTGAGCAGGAAAAAAACCAGCCGTTGCGCGGATTTGCGGCCGATGCCCGGCAGTTTGGTGAGCGCGGCAATGGCGGCTTCAACGGCGTTGGAAGAATAAAGCATTGCGGCTCACTTTAAAATAATACGAATTACTCGACGCCGGGGATTTTCAAGCCGCCGGGCAAATTGGACAACACCCCGCCGGCGGCTTTGCTCATTTCCGCGCTCGCCAATTCCTGCGCTTTCCCCAAGGCCTGATTGATCGCGGCGACGATCAGATCTTCCAACAATTCCAGATCATTCGGGTCAACGACCGACTTGTCGATGTGCAGTTGCAAAATTTCCTGCTTGCCGTTCGCCACCGCGGTCACCATGCCGCCGCCCGCGGCGCCTTCGGCGCGCACTTTCACCAAACTTTCTTGCGCCTGCTGAAATTTTTCCTGCAACTGTTGCGCTTGTTTCAACATTTCCGAAAAGCCGAGTCGAGCCATTGCTTCTTTCTCCGAATGTCGTTGCGAATTTCAAAATTAAATCAACTCGCCGTCCAGCGCTTCGACCAGTTTTTTGACGGCCGGATAAACTTGATACAAATCATTCAACGTCGTTGGCAGCGGCGGTTGCGGTTTGGGCGCGGCTTCGCCGTTTGCCGGTTTCGCCGCGCCGTTCACTGGCGCCGGCGATGGCGCGTTCGCCGGCGGTTCGCCGGCTTTTACCGCACCAGCGCCGTTTGCCGTTACCACCTTGCTTTTCAAAACCTCATCCGGCTCGGCGATGATTGGCGCCGCACTCAGTGGTGCGTTAAAACCGGCGGCAGCCATTTGCAAAATACGGCCGCGCGTCTCTTGCAGCGTGTTGCTTTCATCTTTCCGGCAAACCAGCCGCACGCGATAACCCGTCTCGGCCGTGATAATTTCTTGAATGAACGTTTTCTGATTGTTGACCGAGTTAATTTGAAAACCGCTGCCTTGATCGAACCCGATCTCCAGCGTGGCGTCGGTCAAACTCGCCGGCACGCCCAGTTCCAGAAACGCGCCGAGTGAAATCCTCTGCGCGGTGACTTTCTCGATGATGCGCCGCCAATGCTGCTGAATTTTTTCCAGCGTCGCCTTTTCATCGGTAACGTTGGTGTTGCGCGGCAGCGCTGCTTCCTTCGCCTGCAAAACCGGCACCTTCTGCGCCGAGGAAATCATGTCAAACAAACTGGAGCGGGCCGGTCGCGCCGGCGCGCCCTCTGTCGCCGGCGTCATTTGCGGAATCAAACTGACGCCGGGATCAGCGGCAGGCATGGGCGTGGCCGCGCTACTTAGAACTGGTTGCGACTTTTTTTTTAATGCTTCGTCGTTCGCCGCCTCGGCGCTCGCCGGCGGCTGAATCATCTTCAGCAGCAGCATCTCCAACATCACGCGCGGATTGTTGACGCGATTGAGCTTGAGCTGCATGTCGGTGATGAGCTGAATGCAACGCATCACTTCCAGCTCCGAAAAATGCGCGGCGGCCTGTTTGTAACGCTCGGCATAGCCGTCCAGTCCGAACAAATGCGCGGCGCTGTTGGTCACGCGCGTCGTCAAAATATTGCTGAAATGCTCGGCGAGGCGGTCGAGAAATTCGCCGAGATGATAGCCGGTGGTATAAATTTTTTCGCTGAGCATCAGGCCGCGGCTCGCATCGCGCTGCGCCATTGCGTCGGTACAGGCGAAAAAAATCTCCTGGTCGATGATGCCAAAAAGCTGCGCCACTTCCTCGCCCGTCACCTGCTGGCCGCAATAAGCAATAACTTGATCCAGCAAACTCTGGCTGTCGCGCATACTGCCTTCGGCTTTCTTGGCCACCAACAGCAGCGCCTGGTCGTCAATCTGTACGCCTTCTTTGCCGCAGATGTTGCGCAGTTGTTCGACAATTTCCGGCAGCGGCATCCGGCGAAAATCAAAACGCTGGCAGCGCGAGAGAATGGTGGCGGGAACTTTGTGGACTTCGGTGGTCGCAAAAATAAACACCACGTGCGGCGGCGGCTCTTCCAGCGTTTTGAGCAAGGCGTTGAACGCCGGCTCGGTCAGCATGTGAACTTCATCGATGATATAAATTTTGCGCCTGTGCTCGTTGCTTTTGCTTTTATTTGGCATGTAGCGCGCATTCTCGCGCAGATTGCGAACTTCGTCGATGCCGCGATTCGAGGCGCCGTCGATTTCCAGCACGTCGAGGCTGCGGCCTTCGGCGATTTCCTTGCATGTCGAGCAGGCGTCGCACGGCGTGATGGTCGGGCCGGTTTCGCAATTCACCGCTTTGGCGAGCAGCCGCGCCATCGTGGTTTTGCCGACGCCGCGCGGGCCGGTAAACAAATAAGCGGAGGCGAGCCGGTTCTGCGTGATCGCATTTTCCAGCGTGCGGGTGACGTGTTCCTGCGCCACCACTTCCGAAAATTGTCGCGGCCGCCATTTGCGCGCCAGTACGAGGTAGCTCATTCCGCTTT
>Ga0247727_10011419_pt1 | contig 15510 bp, 15 predicted proteins | sample WisWelCaveWW1625_FD_202498 | JGI IMG/M metagenome (GOLD analysis project Ga0247727, IMG submission 202498) | Biofilm microbial communities from Wishing Well Cave, Virginia, United States - WW16-25 | ecosystem: Environmental > Aquatic > Deep subsurface > Groundwater > Cave microbial mat | place...
CCTGGAGCGACATGAGCCAGGTGGCTTCGGGATCGTCCGCCACCTCGGTGAGCGCCCGCAGGTCCAGGTAGATGCGCTCGGGAGGAACGCCGAGGCTCTTCGCCACGCGGGCGACGGGTACCGGATCGGCTGCGGCGTCGCGCGAGAGCTCGGCCACGAGCTGGACCAGGCGGTGCAGCTGCTCGACGGCGGGCTCGGGCATGGCTACGCGGTGTACAGGGCGGCGACGTCCTGGCGCAGGCGCTCGAGCGCGTCGCGCACGCCCGCGGGCTCGAGCACCTCGGCGCGCCGGCGGAACGTGAGGAGCCAGCGAAGAAACGGCGGCTCGTCGCGCACCTCGAAGGCGAGCGTGGCGCCGCCGCCGGGCAGCAGCGGCTCGACGGGCCGGGCGAAGCGCTCCGCCTGGACCCAGCGGGACTCCGGGAACGGGAAGCGCACGACGATGCGGACCGGCTCGCGCTCCGACAGCTCCCAGGGCGCGCGGCCGAGGTAGGCGTTCATCGAGAGGTCGCGCGGCCGCGCGAACGCCGGCACGTCCGTGAGGGCGCGCGCGTCCGCCACGCGGTCGAGCCGGAAGACCCGGCGCCCGGTGAATCCCGAGCCTCCGGCGACGCAATACCAGTGGCCCCAGTTGAAGAACAACCCGTAGGGCTCGAGCTCGCGCTCTTCCTCGGCGTCGCGGCCGATCGAGTAATAGCGGCAGCGCACGGGCGTGCGCCGGGCGACGGCGTGCTGGAACAGCTCGAGCGTGTCCCTGACGGGCTGCCGGGTGCCCGCGAGCAGCACGCGCTCGACGCGGGCGACGGGGATGGGCAGGTCGAACGCCAGCTTGCGGCGCGCCGAGGCGGCGGCAGGGGCGAGGGCCAAGGCCGGCGATTGCGCGAGCCGGCGCGTGCCGCGGTCCAGCACGGCGAGGTCCTCGGCCGCGAGCCGGATCGAGCGCACGCCGGGGTAGGGCCGCTCGCGGATGCGCTCCTGGTGCAGCTCGAGGTAGGGCAGGTAGAACTCGCCCGGCTTCAGGCGGTAGCCGGTGGCCGGATCGTCTCCGCCGGCGTCGGGGATGCCGATGGACTCGATCTCGATTCCGGCGGCACGCAGCTCGCGCTTGTCGCGCTCGAACATCTGGCGGACCGACGCGGGATCGGCGCCGTGCTCCAGCGGCTCCCGGTAGCCCGCGACGTTCGCGAAAATCTGCTCGCGGGTGACGGGAAACCGGTGCTGGAGCAGGTAGGCGATGAGATCGAGCCAGCGGGCCGTCTTGGAGATCCGATCGCCGGCCGGGGTGCGGGCGCGTTTGGGGCGGCGCGAGGGCATGGAGTTAGGATAGTGTGCGAGTGCGATGCGCGACAGCGGGAAGCGGGAAGCGGGGAGCGGGGAGCGGGAAGCGCGGGCCCGATCACGAGCAGGCCCGTTCCCGGCGCGTCACATCCCGGCGCGAGGTCGGAGCGCGTCCTCACGGGGGCGATGCGGAGTCCCAGGTCCCTTCAGTCGGTCATCCATTCGAGCGGGAACACGTAGGTCCCGGCGAACACGATGCAGTCGTCCTTGACCGAGACTCTGGCGCCCTCGAGCGGCTGCCCACCAAGGGTGCGGCGTACGAGCTCCACGGCCCAGCGGGCGCAGCGATGCGACCAGAGCCCGCCATCGTCGAGGGTGACGACAAGGCGCGTGCAGCGACCCTCGGCCTGGACCTCCAGGATCCGGCCGACCATCGGTGCGAGGCGGAAATCGAGATCAGGCGTTGTCATCGGACGAGCATCGTGGAGGCGTGTGACATTGGACCTCGGGCTCGCTGCGAGATCCTCCCCTGTCACAGGGGGGCAGCAGTTTGAGGGGCCGACGGCTATGCCGTGGCCTGTGCGGCGGATCACCGGGCAGGCATGACATGCCTCCGCGCCGGCTCGCGGGGCCACTGCCAGTCATGGGGTCTGCCGTCGAGCGGGTACCATCGACCATGGAGGTTCCGTGAAGGTCTACAGTTTCACCGAAATCGAGCTACGCAAGCTCGTGTTCCAAGCCAGCGTGGCGTACGCGGGTTGCGGGTCCGTGCAGGAGGGCGAGTGGAAGCGGGCCGAGGTGTTGCAGCGGTATCTCGACGAGCGGGAGGCGGCGTGAGCGGCCCGACCGAGGACGGCGGGCGTTCTGTGAGCATGCTATGAGTGAGGAAGTCAGTCTCACCGACCGGCCGATTCCTGGGACAGTGAATGAGCGGATCCCGACGGCCCTGAGCACGCTCGGCCCCGAGCGCGTGGAGCGCGGCGAGCTGGCGTTCAGCGACCCGGCGGCGCGGGGCAATTCTGCCCGCTGTTTCCTGGCCCGCGCCTTCGGCGTGGGAGAGTCCTGGTCCGGGCACCTCATGAACCACGCCGAACGGAGCCACACCTCATGGGCGTGGCCATTCAGGGCGGCCTGACGTCGGACGAGGTGTCTGCCGTCATGTACGCCTTCGACTACTGTCAAGAATCGCTGCACGAGTCCGTGAACCGCTACCTGGAGCGCGATCCGGTCCACACGGCGGTGCCGCCGGCGTTGGCGGAGTACCCACCGGAGGAGCTCGCGAGTTTGGACGCGTTCGTGGAGATGCTAGAGAGCGCGTAGGTGCTCCAAGCCAGCGTCGCGTACGCGCGCTGCGGCTCCGTGCAGGAAGGCGAGTGGAAGCGGGCTGAGGTGCTGCAGCGGTATCACGAGGAGAAGGAGGCGGCGTGAGCGATTCCGATGGTGTGGGCGACCTCGAGGCGTTGCTGCGGGAGGAGACGCGCGGGGAGTACGTCATCGAGCGGGAGCTCGGCCGCGGCTCGGGGGTGCTTTACGATGCGACGGAGATTGGCAGCCGGCGTCGGGTGGCGATTAAGGCGGTTTCACACCGGTCAGCGCACCACCGACTGCGCGGCGTGCGGTTGGCCGCGAGGTTCAACCACCACAACATCGTTCCGCTTTACCGCATCGATGCCAGCGCGAGGCTGTCGTGGTACGCGATGCCGTATGTCGACGGCGAGCCACTCGCCGCGAAGCTCGAGCGCGAGGCCCGCCTGTCGCTCGGCGCGACGATCGCAATACTGCGACAGGTGGGGGACGCCCTGGATTACGTTCATCGGTGTGGGATAAGGTGGGTTCCAGCGCCTTTTGAGAGGTCTCGGTGCGACAGGCGCCGAGTTTGGGTAATGAAAGGCGACCTTCCCCGCTGCGACTGATATACATAAGATAGGCGATCATAGGCAGCTACATCAAAGGCCGAGACACATGATCCATTCACGACACTTTGGAGTGGATACGATGAGCGCAGGGGCGTCGTCGGAGCGGCGGCTGGAGGAGATCGGCAACAAGGTCAAACGCCTGCGGACCCAGAAGGGATTGTCGCAGGACCGACTGGCCTTGGAGGCTCACGTGGATCAGAGTGGCTTGAGTAAGTTTGAGCGTGGCAGCAAAGGCCTTGGGAAGGTGCCGTTGACTCGCATTGCGACTGTGTTGGGCCTCCCTTTTGAAGAGCTAGTCTCCGGCACGGACTTTAGGACGAACTCATCCGCGAACACGTGAGAAGCGCCGAGAGAAGAGGAACCCTCGTAGCCAGCTCCCGGTCGCGGCTTGTCAATGCTCCGTTTGGCCGAATCGGCACCCACCCAACGGGCAACGATACTCCAACCAGCGTGGAGCCGGCGAGCATGACAAAGAGTATTCCCGTCATCGACATCTTCGCGGGTCCGGGTGGTCTCGGGGAGGGCTTCACTTCATATAGAGACCCGAACAAACGACGTCCCTTCCGCATTGCGCTCTCGATTGAAAAAGACCCTCAAGCACACGCAACACTTGAGCTGAGATCTTTTTTCCGCCAGTTCAGGGGAAAGCGCGTTCCACACACATACTACCGCTTCTTACGCGGAGAGATCTCGCGGGAAGAACTGTTCGCCGCCCACCCGGGGGAGGCTCGCGCCGCTGTCGCCGAGGCCTGGCAAGCGGAGCTCGGGTCAGCGCCACTGGCGGCTGTTCGCCAGCGTATCGGCAAGGCGCTGGCAGGGCGAACCCCTTGGATTCTAATCGGAGGTCCTCCCTGCCAGGCCTACTCGGTGGCTGGGCGTTCCAGGAACAAAGGCGTCGATTCGTATGACCCGGAACGTGACGTCAAGCAGACTTTGTACGTAGAGTATTTGCAGATTATTGCGGACCACCGGCCAGCCGTTTTCGTGATGGAGAACGTGAAGGGACTTCTCTCCGCAACCCTGTCAGCCAAGCGTCTTGTTGAACGCATTGTCGCCGACCTTCGGGATCCACTGAAGGCCATAGGAAGAGAAGGAAGGACTGCCGCCGGCAAGAAGCGCAAACTGAGTTACAAGATCCATTCACTCACGGTAGCCGATAGCCTGACTCCACTGAACCCAGCGGACTACCTGGTTTACGCTGAGCAATACGGTGTACCGCAGGCTAGACATCGGGTGATCCTGCTCGGTGTTCGGCAGGATCTGGAGTGTGGGCCGCCGCGTCGTCTTCGCAGAAAACCTCAGGTCGCTTCGAAGGAACTCTTCCGTGGGTTGCCTCGCGTGAGAAGCGGCATCTCGAGGCGCAAGGACGGCACCGATGCATGGCTTCGAGTTGTCGAGTCTGCTCGTGACAGGGCATGGCTCGCCGATGTACGAAGCAACGGGGGAGCGGGAATAGCCCGCAAGATCCTATCGATACTCGAGGACCTGCCAGCACCTAAGAAGGGGCGTGGGGCTGAGTTCATTGAGTACGATTGCGACATCGGCTACCGCAAGGATTGGTTTCTCGATGCAAGGATCAAGGGAGTTTGTAATCACTCGTCCCGTAGACACATGGCCAGTGACCTTCACCGCTATCTCTTCGCTTCCGCATTCGCGACCGTCAACGGCCGGTCTCCCCAGCTGATGCACTTTCCCAAAAGGCTCCTACCAAAGCACAGTAATGTCGACCTAGCGGTGAGGGGAAGCGAGTATTTCGCTGATAGATTCCGAGTGCAGCTTGCGAACAGGCCCGCGACCACGATCACGTCTCACATATCTAAGGATGGGCACTACTACATCCACCCGGACCCCGAGCAGTGCAGAAGCTTGACAGTGCGAGAGGCGGCCAGGCTTCAGACCTTCCCAGACAACTACTTGTTTTGCGGGAACAGGACCGAGCAGTACGTTCAGGTCGGCAACGCAGTGCCGCCCCTGCTTGCCCTTCAGATCGCGGCGATTGTTCATGACTTGATTGCCTAGACGCGTGGACAGAATATCCAAGAAGCACCGCAGCTGGAACATGTCGCGCATCAGGCCAAGCGACACCGCTCCAGAGCGGGCCGTGCGGAGTCTGCTGCGAAGCCTCGGCTTTAGGCCTCAAGCTCACAGACGGGACCTTCCAGGGGTGCCAGATCTCGTTCTTCCCAGGCGTAAGATCGCGTTGTTCGTGCACGGCTGCTTCTGGCACAGACACCCCAACTGCAGGTTCTCCTATTCACCCAAATCCAACACTGCGTTCTGGAGAGCCAAGTTCCGCGCGAACGTCGCGCGTGATCGGCGGTTCAGACGGCAGCTCTCGCAAATTGGCTGGCGAACTCTAATTGTCTGGGAGTGTGAGCTCAGGGTACCCGACCGACTCAGAGGGAGAGTGCAGAACGCCATCAAAGGAAAGCGAGATAGCTAGCTGTCGTTAGCAAGGACGTTGTTCACTGAGCTCGAGTAAGCGAGCCAGGGGCGGCCGCCGCTGCAAGGCAGTGTGCGGCCGCGCCGCATTATAGTGCCGGAGAAACCCGGACAGCGCCGCCGTGCGCGCCGCCGAGGTCCGATACGGGCGCCGGTACGCCCACTCCCGCAAACACGTCTGGATGTAGCGCTCGGCCTTCCCATTGGTCCGCGGCCGGTAGGGGCGCGTCCGCAGATGCCGGGCCCGGAGCCCGCCCAGCACCCCCCGGTAGGCGTGCGAGCGGTACGCCAGGGCGTTGTCGGTCATCACCCGCTCGATCCGCACGCCGCGTCGCCCAAACCACCCCGCCGCTCGGCGCAGAAAGCCGGCGGCACTCACCGCGGTCTCGCCGGGCGGGATCTCGCTGTAGGCCACCCGCGTTGCGTCATCGACGCAGACGTGCAGATGCTCCCACCCCAGTCCCGCAGCTGGCCGCCGGTGCCGATCGCCGTGGATCCGATGCCCAATCCCCGCAATCCGCGCCAGCCGCTTCGTATCCACGTGTACCAGTTCCCCGGGCCGCGCCCGCTCGTAGCGCACCACCGGCTCGCGGGGCTCCAGCGCCCGCAGCCGGTTGAGCCCGAGGCGGCGCAGCGTCAGGACCACGGTCGAGACCGGCAGCCCCAGCGCGTGCGCAATCCAGGGGCTCGTCCAGCGCCGCCGCCGCAGGCGCTCGATCCGGCGCGCCTGGGCCCGGCGCAACTGGTGCGGGCAGCGCCGCGGCCGCGACGAGCGGTCCACCAAGCCGGACGGCCCTTCGACACGCCAGCGCCGCACCCACTTGGCCACCGTGCGCCCGCTCACCCCCAACGCCCCGGCGACCGCTGCCTGCCGCTCCCGCTGCTCGAGCACCCGCCGCACCAGCAGGGCTCGCCCCGCCGGGGTCAACTTCGCATTCTTATGGACGTTCACTGAGGCCTCCGAGGAGCGCACTGGTTTCTCGACAACTCCAGCTTCGCTCTTCGCGCCTCAGTGAACAACCTCCTTGTCAATTACAGCTAGTCTCGACCGACGCACCTTTACCGCTTAGCCGGCGTCGGTCACGGTCGGTCGGAATCCCAGACCTCGCCCCGCTTCAAGTGCAATTAGGCCTTGCCTGGCCTGCTTCACGCTTGGGCGCCGCCCCTGTCCCGCGAGTTTGCCGAGACTGTAGGCCAGCGAGCGCTGCCAGGGAGCCAGGTTGTGAGTGTCCTTGGCCCAGTTTGACAGCTCAAACCACGTTGTCGCGGGTATTTTCGTCGCGTCCTCAATAAGCTTGGCTTCACCTTCATCGGGTGACGACAAGTCCTGCTTCTGCACCCCACCGACGTCCCGGCTCGGAGCCATAAGCGAGAGTCCACGTGGTAAGGAGACCTCGATTCCTCGAACCGCCTCCCAGCAGCCGTCGTTCTTGCACCACTCTGTGACATTGCGCCCGCCTGGTGGCGCCGTAATCACTTGCTGCACACGCTCTGAAACATCCACGATCAGTCTCTCGAGCGCAGCGGACACGTCTTGAGTCCGCCAGATCTCTGCGAGTGACAGGCGTTGTGATGTAGCGTGAGATATGAGAGCGAGCGTGTAGGTTACGATGTTCGCTCGGTACCCCCCATACTCCTGTGCCTGAACGAGCCTCTCGGCGCGTCGGAAGAGCAAGGCCTTAGCAATCAACCACTGGAAGTATTGCTCGTCAGGCTCGTAGGCGCCCTTCTTTGACAGTTCGAGAGTAAACGACGCGAAGTTCTTCTGGGCGCCCTTGCTCACCCAATGCGGCTTCTGCATCCAAGTGTTCTCAAATTTCGCGAGATCTGTCTTTGTGAACATTTGGCTTCGCGGATTGATGAGCTCAAATTCGCGCACCTTGGCCGGCGTGCCAGACCGGGCATGGTCATCGGCGTACTGACCCCGAGCGCGCTCATAGAACCAACGGGTCTGCCGCTGGCTGCCATCCTTTGCCGGAGCCCAGAGCGTCCGCGACAATGCTTCAATTCGGCGGTGGTACGGATGGTTCGCCGAGAAGTCGGCGACGTTGACCTTGTTCTGACTGTTCGCAAACTGGGAGATTCGCGCAACGATCTCGTCGATTCGACTCATGTCCTTGATCAAACTCAGCTTGAGCTGAACAAGGACTGAAGAAAGGTCAGCTTTATCCTTCCGCGCACAGTGGAAAAGCGATGCTGTTGTCTGACCGCCGTTTACGATCTGGAAGTCCCTCAGGCGCTTGATTCCGCGTTGGCCGTCGGGCATTCGCACGATCTCGACCTCTGCTGCGGTGGCCGTCAGACCGTTGTTGTAGGCGAGGAATCGTTGAGGCTCTTCAAGCAGCGTCTTGCGGATGCCTTTGTTGACCGCGCCACGGGCCTGCAGGAAAGAGCGCACGTTCCGCTCCAACAGGCGCGCGCCGAAGCGACCGTAGATGTCGGCCAACAGGCTCCCAGGAATGAACGCCAGATAGGTCTCGTGGTCTGCCCCGTTCATTTCAGTCATGGGCAGGCACTCCAACGGCCTCCCGAGCATTTCGATCAGATCGATGTCAATTTCTTCCCGAGCGTGCCCAGACGTGTACCAGCGGAAGAGTCGCTCCATGTCCCAGATGTGGTGGGACACCTCGAAACCTTCAAGCTCATCCTCACGCTTGCGAACTTCCTCAATGACCTCATCGGGATTCCGCGTCCTGACAATGCCATCAGTTATGATGAACAACCGGATGCGTGAGACGGCATCCGCTACGCGCAGGGCCTCACGAATTGCGAAAGCAGCCTCAAACCCAGGGCCTGACTCCTCGAGGCGCTCATGCAGTCCCTTGCGAGCTCGCTGAAGGAAGGTGAGCACCTGTCGGAACGCCTGCTCTACCTGGCTCTTGTCAACAGTGGGTGGCGGAACCTGGCCGGTGTAAATCGCCACAACGAGGTCCAGCGACTCGGCATCCACATCCAGCACATAGGCATTGAGCTTCGCACCGTGAGCGCGATAGTGCACGATCTCGGCGTCGTCGATCTCTCCCGCGTCCGCGAGGTGTGACAGGAATCCAGAAACGAACGCGTTTTCTGCGAAGTCCTCCTGCTCCTCAACCTCACGGGCGGCCAGCACCTGTGCCCTCAGTTCAACCGCGAAGCTATCCAAGTCCATGCGGTCGCCTCACAATACGATCTGGGCCTCTTCCACCAGCTGGTCGCTGCAAGCCGTCAAGTCGAGATCGTATCCGACCCGCCGCACGCCCTGAGGCAGGTGGCTCGCGACGATTCGGGGCATGTCCTCGGTTACTCGGAACAGACGCTGGCCGACCGAGGCGTAGGCCTTCGCGGGCACTCCATCGAAGTGGACGTCCGAGAAACCGGCTTTCAAGAGCAATTCCTCGAACCGGACCAAGCTGGCCGGGGCAGCCTGAGACAACTGATCGCGCACACCCCGCACCCAGTCGACGACCGATCCGCCGGTACTGTCTTCCTCCTGAAGGGTCACGACCCACAGGTAGAGTGAGAGGCGAGGTTCAACTTCGAGCTGGTGTTCGTTTGATATTCGGACAACGTCGCGGTCACCAGCTACACGCGCTTTGACTTCAATAATCACGTTTCCCAAACGGAAGTCGCGATCGTCTGCATCCGGTCCGGTCCAACACGCGACGGCATCGGACCAAGACCGAAGCGAGGCGACCTTCTGAAGGACAGCCAATTCACCGATCAGTCCACGCTGACGCTCCTCGGACATCTTGGTGAAGTCTTCAGAGAAGAAGCGGAGCCATGACTTCAGCCGAGCGGACAGGAGACGCCAAGCTGCCACGGAGTCCTGAACGGGCATTACTGTCCTTACAAAGTCTTCCAGAACAAGGCAGTAGTGATCCAGATACTGTCGGTCGCGTAGCTTGACCAGAATGGAGACTACTCTAGCGGAATCATCTGGGAGCTTGCGCTCTTCAACCGAGACACAAGCGGTGGAGAGACCATCCAAGGTCACGGCACGGCTGCGTTCAGGCACTTTGAGCCGCAGGACCGGCAACCCTGAAGGGATTTCCTTGCCCACGTAGAGATCCAGCTCGCCTTCGGGGTTCATCCTGCGAAGAACGAATCCCGGTTCCTGGCTGGTGGGCTCGGCGTCCGCAATCTCGTCGAGAAGCTCCCTAAACGTCGACATCGGCGGCATCGTCGAACAAGTGCAACTGCTCATAAACCTGGTTAACGAGATACTCGACGGGCACGGAATTGTCATCCCGTGGGAAACTTACGGCGAACCCGATCATGGAGATCTTGGGTTCGGACTTAACCTCGGCCATTGTGGGATATATGACAAGCAAACCTTCTCCTCGTGCGCGCATGTCCCGTACAACTCGCCCATTCGGAGCCTTGGGCGGGCCGCCACTTCCGGACTTGATTTCCCCGCGGCTATGCCGTGAAAGCGTGACGTCCAATGCCACTTCGGCCAAGTCATGGCCAACGCCTTTCCGTAGAATCACCAGATCCGCTCCACCACCACCCAAGCTGAAGACCTGACGCTGGGCTAGCTCTTCAAAATGATCCTCGGTGAGAGGTACTCCTCGAAAATCGGCGTACTGGTCGGGCGGATTGAGAATGTTGGCCTTTCGCAGAGCCACGACAGGAGGTAGAGGGCCGTCGCCCGGCGGAGTCGCAGGACTGCGTACTACAGGGACAATGTTCCGACCGATTGGGAACGGCTCCGCACCCTTTGCCGCTCCCCCGGCCAAGAGGACGCTCCACTTCACCAAGGCGTCGGAAGGAATCTGCTTCTCGATGAACTCGGCCAAACGCCCGCCATTCGCGTCAACGTCCTTGACGGGTACTGAAACCTCTCGCAGGAACGTACATACCCAAGTATGTGGAACGGCACGCCACAATACCTGATCGCGATGCTCGTCTTGGGTGCCCGATCCCAAGTCCCGGAGCAACTTTACGGCGGCGGTAACGTTCTGCTTCCGCATCTTCTCGTCAGAGTACAGGTACTTGGTCTGCACCAAGCGCCCGGAGAACGATACACTCAACGGCGTTGTGTACCGGGATTTGTTGAGGGCGGTGATCAAGAGGCCCCCGGGGTGCGTGCGGACGCGCAACCCATACTCCGTCGGTGTCATTCGGCAATCGACCATCGTCTGGAATTCGCGTCGCAGCTCGATATCCACGGAAGCGATATGACGGTACCAGTCCCTCAAGTCCTCCGTTGTGTAGAGACGGCACAGATCCAGGTAACCGTCACGATAGCCGAACCAACGGCCCATCTGCATCAATGTGTCGTACATCCGGCTTGCTCGGAGGTAGTACGACACTGTCAAACCCTCCAACGTCAGCCCTCGGGAGAGTTTGTCTCCTCCGATCGCGATGACATTGATGCCGTTCGGATGCTCGTGATAGTCTAAGATGTCGCTGGCTTGACCATTAATGAGCTTCACACGGATCCGCTCTGCAGCTTCGCGGATCTCTTTCCTCAGCGCTCCCCAAGTCACGGGCTGATAACCGAGTTCGCGGAATGCATCGACGCGCCAAACTGGCTCGAAGTCGTCCTTCCACAACTCCTGGAGCTCGCTCCAGATCGGATCATCGCCCTTTTCCCCGTACCGCAGCCGGCGAACCAATTGGACCACGTCCTCTTGGACGAGATCATACAGCCGCTTCTGGACGTCTACGAACCGGGCGACATGAATGAGCATGGAGTTGTGTACGCTCACGCTCCCGCGAACGCGACGGGCTGCTGACGAGAGGACAAAGACCCGAATGGCCTTGCGGAGGCTGGGGGGCAGTCCACCAGGGTCGTGGTCCTTCCCGTATGTCTCCGGGAAGAACGGGAGGTAGTCTTTGAGTATGCAGACGATCGGGAGCCCCTCTTGAGGTTCTATTCCCGCATCCGGGTCACCAGCGAGGCCGAAGACTCTTGCTGCTCCCACATAGTTCGAGGGTTCGGTGAGGGAGTAGATAAACGACCGCGGGAACACATCGTCTTCGAGGTCCTCGTGCGACGCGTCTGCAGGGACGAAGATGTTGGCAAATGGCGTCGCAGTGTAGCCGATGTAGGCTTTCTTGTCGAATGCACCGAGTAGCTCGCGGATCTTTGCGTTGATGGCGGTCGGATCATAGTCCTTGGGATCTTCGCCGGGTGGGACACGGGCGGTATTGATCGACGCATTGTCCGCTTCGTCATCTATTACAAGAAGCGGCACATTTCGTATCACCTTGCGTCCCGCCGGCCCGGGGACACCGTTCACGTGCAGGGCCCACTTTATCAGATTAGCAAGGATCGACTTGTTCTTTTTTATCACCAGCACATACGGATCACCGCCTAACGACGTCGTGATCCTGGAGGCCGTCCCCCGGCTGAAATCTCCGCCGTTGCGGCTGTTTGTGAGCGCGTTCACGCGAAGGCGAGGCCACGTCGGAAGCACACCTACGCCGATCCACTGGTTGTCATCACTAAACGCCGGATTCTGCGACGTGTCGAACCCGATGATGCCTTGGTCGATGCGCATCTGAGTCTGGGATCTCAGACTGTTATGAATCCCCGCTAGAACAACCACGAGCTTGTACCCAGCGTCGAGGGCTTTGCATATCAGTCCTGAATAGTTGGAAGTCTTTCCAGACTGGACGTTCCCAACCGCCAGGCCCCGCCGATCCCAGGATCCGTCTCGAAGCGGGTTTTCAAGTTGGGCGAGAACATCGTCAGTGGCGGTACCCAACCTGACGACTACCTGCGGTGGCAGACGCTGCACCTCTCTGAGGAAGTACTCGTAGCGTCCCCAGAAATTCCATTGAATTGTTCCTCGCAGGTCCGGCAACCAAGGAACGTGTCCTGTCTTATCCTCCAAGACTTGCGACTGCGCGGGAAAGTGAACGGAGTAGATAGCCTCGAATTCCCGCACAACCGATGGTTCATCGACCTCGCCACTTACATTCCGATCCGCATAGGCGACTGCTGCAGCCTGTGAGACGGCGGCCTTCAGCTGGTCGAAGGTAGGCGCCTCTTTGTCAGCCAGTATTGCCCGGACTACCCGTCGAACTTGGTCGGTTCTTGCGGACACGTGTCAGCCCTCTTAGTCACCAGTCCCCTGCGACGTCACCAGTCCCTTGCGACGCCAGACTAATCTCCGGGAACAAACGTCTCCAGAAGCTCGGGGAATCGATCGAAGGGTTCGATCAAGCTCAAGCGCCGCTTGGCATCATCCGGTCGCTGGCCATTCGCGATCATGGCCTTGTAGACTACTCGCATCAGTTCCAGTACTTCTTGAGCCTTCGCCCCTTCGAGCGGCGCCCCATGAGCCGTCGGCTGTTCTGATTCAGTGATACTTATCAAAGGTGTTGGAACCGTCTCCTCCAGCAACCGGAAGAGAGCGTCGACGGCCTGGCGGTCGCCACTGGAATTGGCGACGGCCTGAATCAGGGGATGATCCCGCTCCAACCTGTAGACATTCTTGCCATGGCGGCGAACGGGTACCCACAGGAAGGTCTTGTCCGAGCGATCATGAGGCACGAGACGAGCCCCTCGATGCCGATAGACCTCAGCCGCCTTGCTCCGAACAATCCGGGCGATTCTCTTGAGATCTGGCCGTAGTTGCGGAGGGGGATGCGCGCGTGATTTCCGCACGTCCAGCTGCCACTCCTCGTCAAGTGAGTTCGGGATATCCACCCGGACGCGGGCGAGGTCATAGTGCCTTTCTCGCCCAAAGCCAAGCCCGAGCCAGCCTCCAGCGACGATCAGCCGACGGTTCCTGAAGACATAGAATCCCTGTAGTCCTGGCCAGTCACTCCTCGGCCCGGCCGCAACACCGTAGTCCTCCGGGGTAAGCTTTGAGTGGTGGGGAAGAACGAAGGGCGACACCCTGATTTGAACTTCGCCCAGTCTCAGAGTTTCTACTGGAAGAACTTGAGTCGCTGCATGGCGCTCGAGGAACGGGTCCCATAGGCTGAGACTTGATCCGTTGACGTGAATCGCCAACTCACCCGAGCGCAGGTAGTCAGTAAACGTCGCTCGCAGATGCTCCACGACCTCGTCAGCGACTTGGTAGAAATGATCCCGCGCGAACTGATCATCTCGACTCGCATTACCAACCAGCCTGTCCAAACGTCCCCAAACTACCATTGTCCCAGCGGCCGAGGAGTCTAGGGCACGCACCATTGGCGTCATCGACTCAGGAGGCGTCCGCCGCACCACCCATCTGTCTGTGTCACGAACCAAGTCGAGGTCCCAGCAACGACGCGAGACCTCCCCATCGTGCTTGCTGAGGACAGCGAGTATTCGGCACTGCGAGAATGATGCGGTCTTGAGCCCCAATCCGAATCGACCCAAGTCGTTGGCTTCTCGTGGCTCCAGCGGGCCGATGCTCCCGAGCCGCATGGCCTCAAGGAGTTCGTTCTCAGACATTCCGCGGCCGTCGTCACAGATTGATATGATCGAATCCCTGCCATGCCATTCGAAGTCAACCCAGATATTCCTCGCGCCAGCTGTGATGCTGTTGTCCAGAAGGTCCGCAATCGCTGTCGGGAGGGCGTAGCCAAACGCTCGCAGAGACTCGATGAGCGAGGAGGGTCTCGGCGGCGCGTCCTCTATGTCGTCTGGCAGGTTGTGGACCTTACCCATCATCACTGTTCCAGCGGCCGCCTGACTGTGCCCGGCGCGCAAAGATCTAGAGTCAAGCCCCTCAACGATTGCCGAATGACCCGCCAAGTGTCCATGGCCCATCCGCTTATCGCCCTTCAGGCGACCGAAAGGCGCCCCGCTGCTTCAGATGAGCGCCTCGACAAGCGTCCAAAGATCCTTGGCGTCTGTGACATCGAGATGTATGCGGAGCTCGCGCCCTACCGGTACGGTGATCCTGCGGCCGCGGAGGCGCTGTGCCGCTCCTCACTGTGGGCGATCCCCTTCCATAACTCAATAGCCAGTCAATAGCCACCGGAGCCAGTCAATCGCCACCGGCACGGCACACGCTCGAAAGGTCACCGCCTCCGTCGAAACATCAGCGGTTGATTGCTCTGGCCGCTACTCTAACACGCCGAAGCGCGACACCACTCATCGTGATATCACGCTTCGAGTTGCCCCTCCTGGGCTCGGAGCGAAGCCGACGCCCGAGGGGCAAACGAAGAACGGCGGGCGACAAGCCCGCCGTTCAAGGTTGCCCCTCCTGGGCTCGAACCAGGACTCTCCTGATCCAGAGTCAGGCGTGTTGCCAGTTACACCAAGGGGCAAACGACAGTCGTCAGTTGTCGGTTATCAGTCGTCGGTCAAAACCCTACCCCAGAGCTCACGGGAGCCACTGACAACTGAGGACTGACGACTGACAACTGCAGTCCATGGAGCTGAGGGGGCTCGAACCCCTGACCTCCTGGGTGCGATCCAGGCGCTCTCCCAGCTGAGCTACAGCCCCGGCGGTGCGGAACTTAGAGCCGGCGGCCCCGACGGGCAACCCTGAATCCCTGCCCCACCTGTCAGGCCGCGCCCTTCCGCATCGGCTTCCACTGCAAATCGAGCGTCCGCCCCGTCGCCGCGCAGTCGCGCAGGTACAGGTTGATGAGCGTCTGGTAAGGAATCCCGGTGCTCGCGGCGAGCTCCTTGAAGTACGCGAGCGCCCTCTTGTCCAGTCGAATCGTCACCGAGTGCTTGAGCCGGCTCGCGTACGGATTCCGCCGCGCCTTCGAAAAATCGTACTCTCGCCTCATGGCAGCCACCTCGCGTCATACTGCGCCCGTTCTGACCTGATCGCCCTGCGGGCCGAGATGATGCGAATCGTGTCCTCGCCCTCCCGATAGCAGTGCACCACCACCAGCACTCGGAATCGGGCACTCAGACCCAGCAGAATGAGCCGATCCTCCGCCTCCGAGTGGTCTGGGTCATCCAGCAGCAGGGCGTGCTCGTCAGCGAACA
>Ga0247727_10011420_pt1 | contig 15509 bp, 8 predicted proteins | sample WisWelCaveWW1625_FD_202498 | JGI IMG/M metagenome (GOLD analysis project Ga0247727, IMG submission 202498) | Biofilm microbial communities from Wishing Well Cave, Virginia, United States - WW16-25 | ecosystem: Environmental > Aquatic > Deep subsurface > Groundwater > Cave microbial mat | place...
ACATGCGCCCATCGCCTTTCGCTCTTCGCCCCACGCTTACAAAGAACGACGGACAACTATCAACGGACAAAAGTCATGCTCAAAAATTATCTCAAAATCGCCCTGCGCAATCTGCTGCGGCACAAAGCTTATTCGCTCATCAACCTCACCGGTTTTGCCGTCGGCATGGCCTGCTGCATCGTGGTGCTGCTCTTCGTGCAAGACGAGGTGCAGTACGACACTTATCATGAGCGCGGGGATCGGATATATCGAGTCTCCAACCGCGCGGTGCTCATGTCCACGGGGGAAGAAGACGTCGTCGCTGACTCGCCTTTTCTTTGGGGGCCGGCGATGAAGCAAGAATATCCCGAGGTCGCCGATTACGTGCGGTTTTCTCCCGCCACTTCGCCGAACGAGCCGTGGGAGGTTCGCCGCGGCGAAGCCACGTTCAGCGAAAGCCGCATGCTTTTCGCCGATCCCAGCGTCTTTCGCATTTTCAGTTGGCGTCTGAAACACGGCAATCCGGAAGTTGCGCTGGCGCCGCCGAAATCCCTCGTGCTTTCCGAAAATGTGGCGCGGAAATATTTTGGTGATGAGAATCCCCTCGGCAAGACTTTGATTATCGATCCCAAACGCCGGGACCAGAACGGGCGGCTGACGCGAGAAACCGTTGACCTCACCATCACCGGTGTGATGGAGGATATTCCACGCCGCTCTCATTTTACCGCTGATTTCTTGCTTGCATTCGTCGATCTCAATGAAATTTACGGCGGCGATGTAACGACCGGCAGCGGTTTGAATCCGGGATTTTGGCGCTGGCGGATGACGCACACCTACTTGCTGCTGCGGGAAGGCGCTGAATCCGCTGCGCTCGCTGCCAAGCTCCCTGATTTTTTGGAGCGCCACGTACACGAAGCCTCCAAAGCGCGGGGATTTTATTACAAGGCTTTTCTGCAGCCGCTGCCGGAAATTTATTTGGGCGGAAATTTCGGCGGCCAACTGGCGCCGGTGGGAGACCAGAACAAGATTTATATGTTCTCCCTCGCGGCGTTTTTCATTCTCTGCATCGGCTGCATCAATTTCACCAACCTTTCGACCGCGCGCGCGACGCGCCGAGCCAAGGAGGTGGGCATGCGCAAAGTGGTGGGCGCCGAGGGCCGGCAGCTCATCAAACAATTTCTGGGCGAGTCGATGCTCATCAGTTTTATCGCCCTGCTCTTTGCGCTGGGCTTGGCAGAAATCATCCTGCCATTTTTTTATCAATATCTCGGAAAAACTTTTGTGCGAGATATGGCGGACGTTATTCCACTCACGCTCGGCATCGCCGGCATTGGGTTGTTCGCCGGCTTGTTGGCAGGCAGTTATCCCGCCTTTTTGTTGTCGCGCTTCAAGCCGGTGACGATGTTGCGGGCAGATACGAGCAGCGCCAAGGGGCAGGGGCTGCGCAAAGGCCTGGTCGTCTTTCAATTCGCCATTTCCGTTTTTCTCATCGTTGCGACGCTGACCGTGTTCAAGCAACTCTCGTTCATGCGGAATTATCAGTTGGGATTCGATCAGGAACAGGTGGTGGTGCTACCGCCCAACCTGGGACGCGCTTTGATGCCGGATTACCAGGCTTTTAAAAACGAGATGAAAAAGCACACGGGAGTTGTTGACGTGATCGCGACCTCGGCGCTTCCCGGCTTTGGCGGCGGCGGAGATGTGTACGGAGAAGCCGGCGCTCCCGGAGAGCAGGCGAAAGGCATTGCCGAATGCTGGGTCGATTATAATTTTATCGAGATGTTCGGCCTCGAGCTGATCACCGGACGAAATTTCTCGCGCGAGATGACGACGGATGCCGGCGTGCGGGATGAGAATGGCCGGCTTATCGATCTGGCGCTGATCGTCAACGAAGAGGCCGTGAAAGCGTTCGGCTGGGAATCGCCTGAAGCGGCTTTGGGCAAACGCCTCGTGCGCGATCCCAAAGCGATGGATTTCATCGGCACGATTATCGGCGTGGTGAAGGATTTTCATTTTCAATCGTTGCGGCAGCCCATCGCGCCTTTGGTCATGAGCGTATTGCCCGACTACGGTTTTATTGCAGTCAAGGCGCACGCTAACAATCTGCCGGAAACCATCGCGGCGATTCGGCAAACCGTCGAGCGCTTTGCGCCAGGGGTTGCGTTCGAGATGTCTTTTCTCGATGAAAATTTTTCCGGACTTTACCAGGCTGAACAAAAAATGAGCGAGATCTTCGGCTACATTTCGTCGCTGGCGATCCTCATCGCTTGTTTGGGATTGTTCGGCCTGGCGTCCTTCACTGTCGAGCGCCGCACCAAAGAAATCGGCGTGCGCAAGGTGCTCGGCGCTTCGGTTGCCGGCATTGCCGGATTGCTCTCAAAAGATTTTGTCAAATTAGTCTTGGCGGCAAATCTCATCGCCTGGCCGATTGCTTATTTCGCAATGAATAAATGGCTGCAAGACTTCGCGTATCGCGTCAATATCGGCTGGTGGGTGTTCGCGCTGGCGGGTGGAATCGCGCTCGTCATCGCGCTGCTGACCGTGAGCACGCAGGCGATCAAAGCGGCGCTGGCGAATCCGGTCGAGGCGCTGCGGTACGAATGAGCAGAGGGCGGAGGGCTTAGGGCAGGACAACCCTACGCTCTAAGCCCTCAGCCCTCTGCACTAAACAAGGAGACAACCATGTTCAAAAATTATCTCAAAATCGCCGTTAGAAATCTGCGCAAGCACAAGGCCTACTCTTTCATCAACATCTCTGGACTTGCTATCGGTATGGCGTGCTGTATTCTGAGTCTGCTTTTTGTTCAAGAAGAGCTGAGTTATGACGGATTTCATGAAAATGCCGGACAGATTTATAGAGTGGCAACCAAGCTGAGTAACCCGGTTGGAGGTTGGGAGGCTCATTATGCTGCGACTTCATTCCCTGTAGCTCCGGCGCTGAAGCGCGACTATCCGGAAGTCACCGATGCCGTCAGAATTTATAGATCAGACAGGTCTCTCGTTGGTTATGAGGAAAAACGTTTTTATGAAGACCGATTCTTTTTTGCTGATTCAACAATCTTTGAGGTGTTTAGTTTTCCCTTGCTAAAAGGCAACCCTCGGATGGCGCTCAAGCAGCCCTATTCCGTCGTCATCACAGAAGAGATAGCGAAAAAGTATTTTGGGGATGACGATCCGGTGGGCATGGCGCTGGTATTGGAGAATCAACACACTTTCAAGGTGACAGGCATCTTAAAAAACCTCCCGCGTAATTCGCAACTCCAATTCGATTTTCTGGCTTCCTACTTCACGCTGAATGACATCATTGGAAAAGACAAGTTGGAAACAGAATGGTTCATGTTTTTTCCCAACTATACTTATCTTCTTCTTCCAAAGGGTTATCTGCCGATGCAATTGGAAGAGAAATTTCCAAAGTTTGTTGACACCCATATGGGGGCGCAACTGAAATCGAATGGGATTTCCTGTGAGCTTTCACTTCAGCCTTTGACCGATGTCCACCTTGCGCAGAATCTTGAAAACGAATTGGAGACGAATGGGGATGTTCGTTACATTTACATTTTTTCCGGTATTGCGTTCATTATCCTGCTTGTTGCCTGCATTAACTTCATGAACCTTGCCACGGCCCGCTCCTCTAAACGCGCCAGGGAAGTCGGGATGCGAAAGGTGTTGGGGGCATACCGTCTTCAACTTATCAAGCAATTTATTGGGGAATCCCTTCTGATCAGTTTTGTCGCTCTGCTCTGTGCTATTGCATTAGCCGAACTGCTGCGCCCGCTCTTTACGGCGCTGACCGGTAAAATATTGTCAATGGATTATTCACACAACTGGTTGGCGCTCCTGGGTTTTTTGACGATCACCCTTTTCGTCGGGATCGTATCAGGAAGTTATCCAGCGCTCTTTCTCTCGCGATTTGCGCCTGTAGAAGTGCTCAAAGGGAAGTCAAAAACCGGCTCGGCCGGGTTGCTGCTCAGAAGGGGATTGGTCGTCGTTCAATTCGCCGTATCCATCATTTTCATCGTTGGGGCGCTCGTTGTATATCATCAACTGCATTACGTCAAGAACAAGAAATTGGGATTCAATAAGGAACAATTGATAACGATCACCATTCCAGGCTCGGCCGTGCAACAGAAATGCGCGGTGATGAAAGCCCAATTCTTGCAATTCCCCGACGTTGAAAGTGTAACCGCCTCATCATCATCACCGGGTAGCGGTGTACGCATTATGCCAGTTCATGCGGAAGGAGTTGATGAGAAAGACGCTTTGCTCTCCTCAATTTTCATGGTTGACCACGATTTTATCAGGACGCTTGGAATCGAACAGGCTGCAGGAAGAGATTTCTCCAGAGACTTCCCAGCAGATGACAATGAAGCATTTATTTTGAATGAAGCAGCAGTAAGCCAATTGGGATGGGAATCTGCGGATGAAGCTATCGGCAAGAAATTTGAATTACTGTGGAACAATAAAGCGGTGAAAACAGGAGAAATTATTGGGGTCATGAAGAATTTTCACTTCAAAACGCTTCGTGACAAAATCGGGCCCGTTGTGTTGCATCTTTCAGCGGCGAGAATCGGCGCCGTGTCGGTCCGGATTCGTCCGGAAAATATTCCGGCTACCATAGATTTTTTGGAGCAAAAATGGCATGAGCTCGTCCCGAACATGCCTTTTGAGTACTCTTTTCTTGATGACAACTTTGCCAAGCTATATCAAGCTGAAGAAAAACTAGGGCAAATTTTTAAAGTGTTTTCAATTCTTGCCATTTTTATTGCCTGTCTTGGAGTATTTGGCCTTATCTCCTTTGCGACGGAACAACGCACGAAGGAAATTGGCATCCGCAAAGTCCTGGGCGCTTCGGTGCCAAATATGGTGTCCTTACTTTCCAAAGAATTCTTGAAGCTGGTTTTCATCGCAAATTTAATCGCATGGCCAATGGCGTATTTTATGATGAACAGATGGCTGCAGGAATTTGCCTATCGCATTAACCTCAGCCTTGGCATATTCCTCTTAGCAGGAGCTTTGGCGCTTGTTGTTACATTGCTCACTGTGGGTTATCAAGCCCTCAAAGCCGCGCTGGCGAATCCGGTCGACTCCTTGAGATATGAATAAAAAAGTCAGATTCCGATTTTCGGGATGGAGGCGTTGCGGTATGAGTGATGTCAATTAACGGTCCATCTGACTCTTTGATGGATGGCCTTGAATAGCTACAAAATTAATTTGCTAACCAAGATCGGAGTATGACGATGAGCTTTTCATTAACTACCGCATGTGTTTGCCGGCGAGCCCGTCATTGGCTCCTGCCATTTGCTTTTCTGTTTACAGCCCAATTTACTTATGCACAAGTTCAGCAGTGGGTGCAATGGGGCGGACCAAATCGCAATTTCAAAGCGGAATCGAAAGGCCTGGCCATGTCGTGGCCATCGAGCGGTCCGCGCCAAATCTGGAGTCGTGATCTTGGCGAAGGGCACTCCAGCATTATCGTCGATGGCAGCCGATTGTACACGATGTATCGGCCTGCTGGTCTGCTCTCGAAAATCAAAAGAAGCGAGGAGGAAGTTGTCGTTGCGATTGACGCCAACACCGGCAAAACGATTTGGGAGCAGCGGTACCCGGCGCCGACCGCCGGACTGGATTTCGAGTACGGCGCTGGGCCACACGCCACTCCGTTGGTGGCAGGAAATCGCATTTATACCTCCGGAACGAACAAGCAAATCCATGCGCTCGACAAACAGACCGGCAAGGTAATTTGGTTCCACGATTTGGTCAAGGAGTTCAACGCCAAGCCCAGCGGCCGTGGCTACACTTGCAGCCCGATCGCTTACAAGAACACCGTCATCGTTACTGCCGGCGGCTCCGAGCAGTCTGTCATGGCCTTCAATCAACAAGACGGCAAGGTGGCGTGGAAGAACCAGAGTTTTGCACTAGCGCCGGCTTCGCCGATTCTGATCAATCTTGATGGCCAGGATCAATTGGTCGTTTTCGGCGGCGATGAGGTCATCGGGCTTGATCCGAACAACGGCGGGTTGCTGTGGAGTCACCCTCACAAAACCGAATGGGGTCTCAACATCAGCACACCGGTTTGGGGCGATGACAAGCTGCTCTTCATCTCCTCCGCCTACAACAGCGGCAGCCGTCTCTTGCAATTGGCCAAAACCGGCGACAAGACCACGGTGAAGGAGCTGTGGTTCACCAACAAAATGCGCGTGCACATCGGCACCGTTATTCGCATCGCTGACCATGTCTACGGCTCGAGCGGGGATTTCGGCCCGGCCTTTATCAACGCCGTGGATCTCAAAACCGGCAAAGTGGCGTGGCAAGAGCGTGGCTTTGCCCGCGCGACCTTTCTTTACGCCGACGGCAAGTTCATTCTTCTGGATGAAGACGGCACCCTGGCGCTCGCGACCATGACGCCTACCGGTATGAACGTTCACGCGAAGGCAGAGGTGTTGAGCAGCATCGCCTGGACGGTTCCGACTCTCGTCGGCACCAGACTCTACCTCCGCGATCGCAAAACGATGATGGCGCTCGAACTGGGCGGGAAATGAGGAATAAAACGTAAAGCGTGATATGTAAAAAATATTTCGTTTTACGCATCACGCTTTACATAATTACGTTTTAGTTTGGAGATGAACTATGTTCAAAAACTACCTCAAAATCACCTGGCGAAACCTTGTCCGGCAGAAGGCCAATTCATTCATTAATATCACCAGCCTTGCCATCGGCATGACGTGCAGCATGCTCGTTCTGATGTGGGTGCAGCACGAGCTTGGCTACGACAGGTTCAACAAAAACGCTAACGACATCTATCGCGTGGTGGAAAATCAGTATTACGCCGGCGGACAGATTTTTCCCGTCGCCGTCACGCCTTCGCCGCTGGCGCCGGCGCTCAAAGCCCAATTCCCCGAAATCATCAAATCGACAAGATTTAATTTTAATAGTCTGACGATCAAGAAGGACGACAAGATTTTCACCGAAGGCGTGGCCTTTGCTGATCCCGATATTCTCGAAATCTTCACCATACCGTTCGTGAAGGGCAATGCGCAAACGGCATTATCTGCGCCGCATTCGAGGTGTTGACGGAAGAAGCGGCTGAAAAATATTTCGGCGCGGATGAGCCGTTGGGGCAAATTGTAAGAATCAACAATCGTGACGATTTTCTCGTGACCGGCGTGATCAAAAACATTCCAGCAAATTCGCACCTGAAATACGACATTCTGGCGCCTTTTATATATCTGCAGGAATTAGGCAACTCGATGGAAAGCTGGGGTTCGAATTGGTGCTACACTTACGTTTTGCTCCAAAAAAATACGCCGCCGCATGCGGTCGACAAAAAGATCATCGATCTCATCAAAAAGAACCATGAGAAAAGCGCAACGGAGATTTACCTGCAGCCGTTGACGGAGATTCATCTCTACTCGTCCGGCAAATACACCGCTGATATTGGCGGGCACGGTGATATTCAGTATGTCCGGATATTTGCCGTGATCGCGCTCTTTGTTTTGCTCATTGCCTGCATCAATTTCATGAACCTGGCGACCGCCCGCTCGGAAAAGCGCGCCAAAGAAGTCGGGCTGCGCAAAGTGGTCGGCGCGCAACGGCATCAGCTCATCAATCAATTCTTCAGCGAAGCCATTATACTGTCTTTGCTCGCTTTTATTGCCGCGCTGATGTTGACGGAAATGTTGCTGCCGATCTTCAACGATCTTTCCGGAAAAACATTGTCGCTCAGCCGTCTTGAGGCCGGCCTGTTTTTCGGCTTTTTCGCGATCGCTTTGCTTTGCGGAATCATCTCCGGCAGCTATCCCGCGTTTTACTTGTCGTCATTCAATCCTATCGCAACGCTCAAAAGCAACAGAAGCGCGCCGGCCGGGCGAAAGCCCCTTTCGGGCGGCTCGCTTTTCAGAAAGATACTCGTCGTTTTTCAATTCGCGCTTTCCGTGATCATGATCATCGGCACGCTCGTGGTGTCGAGGCAGATGGATTACATCCGCAACAAAAATCTGGGCCTCGAAAAGGAGAATATCGGATATGTCTGGATGGCCGGCGAGTTCAGAAAAAAAAGTGAGGTCGCCAAACAAGAGCTGTTGAAAAACCCCAATATTACCGGCATTACCCGAGCCAACCAGCTTCCCACGTATGTCGGCAACTCGAGCTCGGACTGGGAATGGGAAGGCAAGGATCCTTCCGGCGAAGTGCTGCTGCATACGCTGAACGTCGATGAAGATTACGCGACGACATTCAAAATGGAAATGGCCGAAGGCCGGTTTTTTTCGCGCGAATTTCCAACCGATTCGCTGGCGGTCGTCGTCAATGAAAGGGCGGTCGAGGTGATGGGAATGCCGGCGCCCATTAGCAAGCGGCTTTCCTCAGGCTCGAAGAATTTTACCATCATCGGCGTCGTCAAAGATTTTCATTTCAAGCCGGTGCGCACGAAAATCGAGCCGCTGGTGATGTTGAGGTTGCCCGATCAATATTACGCCATGATGGTGCGCACCAGGCCGGAAAACATTGCGGCAACCATCGCTTTTGTTGAAAAAACGTACAAAACATTCAATGCGGAGACTCCGTTTCATTTTAACTTTCTGGATCAAGATTACGACAACTTGTATCGCGCCGAGCAGCGCGCCGGCAAATTGTCCGGCTATGCTGCCCTCATCGCCATCCTGATTGCCAGCCTTGGTTTGTATGGCCTCGCTTCCTATATGGCGGAGCAGCGCACCAAGGAAATCGGCATCAGAAAAGTGCTCGGCGCTTCGGTTCCGGCGCTGTTCCTCCTGCTCTCGAAAAATTTCTTGATGCTGGCCGGCATTGCCAATTTGATCGCCTGGCCGGTGGCCTATTTCTTCATGTCCGGCTGGCTGCAAAATTATGCTTATCGCACTTCTTTGAATGTCGCCATCTTCCTCGTGGCGGCAATGCTGGCGATGGTTATTGTATTGGCCACCGTGAGTTATCAAGCCATCAAAGCCGCATTGGCGAATCCGGTGGAGGCGCTTCGCTATGAGTAAGCAGTAACCAGTTATCAGTGAACTGATTACTGATCACTGATAACTGATCACTGATAACTGGAGTCAACATGCTCAAAAACTATATCAAACTCACCATCAGAAATCTCGGCCGCCACAAGCTGTTTGCACTCGTGAATCTCGGCGGGCTGATCATCGGCATGAGCGCGTGTATCATGATCGTGCTGTACGTCGGCTTCGAGCTGAGTTACGACCGCTTTCATGCGCGCAGTGAGGACATTTATCGCATTCGGATGGATCAATGGGAAGAAGGCCGGCATGTTTATCAAAGAGCCAAAGCCTACGGCGTAATCGCGCCGGCGCTCAAGTCGGAGTTTCCCGAAATTCAGGAAGCGGCGCGGCTGATCAATTTGCACGGCATCATGGGCAACTTCGTGATGAGCTACAAGGACGCCAAATTCACCGAAGAGAAAGTTTACTACGCCGACGCCTCCATTCTCAATTTATTTCCCTTCAAGCTGCTGGAAGGCGAGGCGCAGCAGGCGCTCACTCAGCCTCATTCCGTCGTCATTACTTCATCTTTCGCGAAAAAATATTTTGGCGAGGAGCCGGCGATGGGAAAGTCGCTCATTATGAATGGGGAGGAGGCTTTTCTGGTCACCGGCATTTTGGAAGACGTGCCGAAAAATTCGCATCTGCAATTTGATTTTCTGCTCTCCTTCGAAACGTTGAAGAGCAAAGAGTTCATGTTGGGATGGGCGGATTTTCTAACCTACGTTTTACTGAAGCCTGGCGTGAATGCCGAGCGGCTCAATGCCAAATTAATTTCTTCAAACCTCGTGGCAAAACTTTTGGGGCGGGAAAGTGCCGTTCAGATTTCTCTCCAGCCGTTGCACGATATTCACCTGCACTCCCACATGGAAGGCGAAGCCGAGGTCAACGGCAGCGCGATGATCACTTACGGACTGCTGAGCGTGGCGTTTCTCATTCTCGTTATCGCCTGGATGAACTACGTCAATCTCGCCACTGCCCGCTCGCTGGATCGCGCCAAAGAAGTCGGCATCCGTAAAACCGTTGGCGCCGAGCGCGGCGATTTGATCCGGCAATTTCTAATGGAATCGATCATTCTGAACGGCGCCGCTGTTTTGGCGGCATTGCTCTTGGTCGCGGAACTGCTGCCTTTGTTCAACCGCGTCTTCGGCACGTCCCTGACGTTTTCGGCTTATGACCGGTTCGAGCTTTGGGGATTGCTGTTGGCGTTTTTTATTGCCGGCAGTCTTGCTTCCAGTTTATATCCGGCGTTCGTGATGTCATCTTTCCAACCTATCAAAACGCTGAAAGGCCAGTTCCAACTGCTGTCGGGAAAATTGACGCTCCGCAAAGTGTTGGTGGTTTATCAATTTGCCGCTTCCATCGTTTTGATCGCCGGCACGTGGGCGGTTTTTCGGCAGCTTGCGTTTATGCGCCATCAGGAACTGGGCGTCAATATCGCACAAACTCTCATCATCAAAGCACCGAGCATTGCCGATTCCACCTACAGCGCGAGATTGAACAGCTTCAAGGCCGAACTTTTGCGCTATGAAGCGATTCAAAGTTTGACGTCATCCACCAACATCCCTGGCCGCGAGAGCACTTGGGGAGGTTCAGTGCGGCGTTACAGCGACGTTCCACAAAATGCGGTCGGAGTCGATTTCACCGGGATCGATTTTGACTTCATTTCTTCTTATGGAATGAAACTGTTGGCCGGCAGAAATTTTTCCAAAGATTTTTCTTCCGATCAGGGCGCGGCATTAGTCAATGAAGCGGCCTTGCGGCTGCTGCGCTACGACAAGCCGGAAGAAATTATCGGCCAAAAAATTATCGGCTGGAGAGGCGCCGAAGTTCAAGTGGTAGGAGTGTTGCAAACCCATCATCAACTTTCTTTGCAGCATCAGCAGCCGGCGACGGTCTTTTTCCTGCGCCCAGCCGGCGGCAGTTTTTATGCGATAAAATTTAAAACTGCCGATCTTGCCGGAACCATCGCGCAGATTCAATCCGAATATGAAAAACTGTTTTCCGGCAATCCATTCGAGTATTTCTTTTTAGACGAGTATTTCAACCGGCAATATCAAGCCGATCAGCGCTTCGGCCAGGTTTTTGGTTCATTCGCCGGCCTGGCGATCATCATTGCCAGTCTCGGGCTTTTCGCGCTTTCGGCTTTTTCCGCAATGAAAAGAACGAAGGAAATCGGCATACGAAAAGTGTTGGGCGCAACGACGTCCAATTTGGTCTTACTGTTGTCGAAAGATTTTCTGCTGTTGCTTTCCTTCGCAAACCTTGTCGCTTTGCCGCTGGCCGGATTGATCATCAAAAAATGGCTGGAAAACTATGCCTTTCGCATCGATCTCGGTTGGGACATGTTCGTGATACCGGCTTTCATCGTCGCCGCGATTGCGTTGGTCACGGTGAGCACGCAAGCCATCAAAGCGGCGCTGGCAAACCCGGTCGAGGCGCTGCGGTATGAATAGCAGAGGGCTTAGGGCGAAGAGCAGGACACTATGTTCTAAGCACGAGGCCGTCAGCCGGCTAATCCCTGCGCGTTGATTATCTCTGGAAACTGAAAACACATATAAAGCGGAAGTGAAAGCAATTGGAACTCGATTTCTCCCTGTATTTTGCCTGTACTTGTTTTCGTCTGGAACGTGCCGATACTGGGTCTATCCAAATTGAAGCAGATAGCCGTATTCAGTCTCTTCTCGAGTAAATAAACATGCAGCGATTTCAGCGAACCGGTTTTACCGGCCTTGACTTCAACAGGGATAAGAGAATTTTTCCATTGAAAAACATAATCTACTTCGGCATTGGCATTTCGTTCTTCTCGCGTCCAGTAATAGAGCTTTGAATCCATGTATGGAGGTGTCAGGGTCAATAATTCCTGACCGATGAATTGTTCTGCCAGAGCGCCTTCGTTATTTGTCAGTATGTTTTCCAATTCGATCAGTCGAATTCCGCTCAGGTGGTTTGCAAGACCAATATCCAGGAAGAGCGGCTTATAAATATTTTCCTTCACCCCGTTCATGAGCGGGATTCGGCTTGCATTTGTATGATGAACAAGATGGATCAACCGGCTCGATTGCAGCCTTTGAAAAGCCTGTTTGAGATTCTCGGAGCGAACCTCGCGGTCAATATTGGCATATTTGACTTTTTTGCCGACATTGCGTGTACAATACCGGAAGACCGACAACAGATGTTCTTGTTGCCGTTTCGTTCCATATTTGGCGAAATCGAACTGCAGCGCCGTTAGAATATTGCTGTGTATTCTCTCGACTTCCGGTGGTTTTTGGGTGAGGTATGTTTTTACAGCCTCCGGCATGCCGCCGACAAATAAATACGTTCTCAGATAGTCCAATATCTTTTGATGGATGACCTGGCTGAAATCGTGCTGCAGCTCGTAGTTTTGAATATATGATACCAGTCGATCTTGCGAGAGCGCCAAAAGGAACTCTTTGAAGCTCATCGGATACATGTAGCAAAATTCGACTCTGCCGACCGGCATGGCGTATTTCATTTCCTTTAAAGTAAAATCGAGCAATGAACCAGCGGCAATGACATGTAAACTCGGATGCTTTTCATAGAAATATCGTAGTGAAACAATGGCTTCAGGGCAGGCTTGTATTTCATCCAAGAAGACCAAAGTCCTGCCAGGCGAAATCATCGTCGAGAATAAAATCGAAAGCTCATTGAGAATACGATCGATATCGAAATTCTTGAATAGCGGCTTCAGCTCGATCTGCTCCTCAAAATTTATTTTTATGAAATTTGCAAAATGCAAACGAGCAAATTTTTCGATAGAATGGGTTTTGCCGACCTGGCGCGCGCCTCTCACGATGAGAGGCTTGCGATTCTCCCGGTCTTTCCAGTTGAGCAATTCAGTATCGATCTCTCTATACATGTCTCAGATTTTAATTGGATTTTGTCACCATGTACGATAAAAGACTATTGTATTTTAACAAATTTATTGTCAAATGTCAAAGCTATTTTTCCCAAAAATCCTTCTGAAAGCCAAGAAATGATCAGCTTAACGAAGCAAAGATAACTCTTGTCTCCCACAATTCATTCATGGCGCTGGTGAATTCGATGGAGGCGCTGCGGTACGAATAAGGCAAAAAAGATAAAGAGAGGTTGCACTCACATCGTTTTGATAGTGACCTCGGACTTCGGACAAAAAGACCTCGGACTATTATGCTCAAAAACCACCTCAAAGTCGCTCTGAGAAATCTGCGCAAGCACAAGGGATATTCTTTCATCAACATCGCCGGCCTGGCGACGGGCATCGCTTGCTGCTTGCTCATCGTTTTGTTCGTTCGCGATGAATCGAGCTACGAAAAATTTCATCCCTCGGCGGAGCGCGTCGTTCGGATCACGTACTTGTTCAACAATCTGCAAGCGGGCGTGGCGACGGCTAATGCCTCGTCTCCCAACATCGTCGCGTCGTGGCTCAAAGAGAATTTTCCGGAAGTGCGCCACACCACCCGATTGTTCCGGCCTTATCCGCAAGAAACCTATATCGCTCATAAAGAAAAAGTCTTCCTCGAGACCGAGCTCGTGTTTGCCGACAGCAATTTCTTCAAAGTTTTTGACGGCTATCGGGCGCGGAGCGGCAACCTTGTGGTCGCGCTTGCCGCGCCGCATACGATGGTGATCACGTCGAAGATGGCGAAGAAATATTTCGGAGCCGAAGATCCGCTTGGAAAATATTTGAAGATCAACAATAGAACCGAGCGGCAGGTCACTGCGGTGCTGGAAGAGCCGGCGGGGAAATCGCACCTGAACTTCGATTTTCTCGCTTCCGATCTCGGCATCGGCCATGCTTACGACATGAAATGGGATAGCCCGAATTTCTACACCTACGCGTTGCTGCGCGATCCGGCTGCCGCCCGAACGCTGAAGCAATCAATGAACAGCCGGCTCGACAGCAAAGTTGTCGAATTGGGCGTTCAACCGCTGCGCGATATTCATTTGCGCTCGCAGCTCGTTGGCGAACTGCAGCCGAACAGCAACATTCGCTACCTCTATGCCTTTTCGTTCATCGCCATTCTGATTTTGGCGATCGCGTGCATCAACTACGTCAATCTCGCCACCGCCAGGGCAACGGAACGGGCGAAAGAGGTCGGCATCCTGAAAGTTATGGGCGTTCATCGCGCGGCGCTATTTTGGAAATTCCTGTTCGAAGTCGTCATCGAGATCATTCCGGCATTGATTCTGGCGTTGGTTTTGGTCGAAGCCACCCTCCCCTGGTTCAACCAACTGACGAGCAAAGCCGTGTCGCTCACGGATATTCCTTTTATTTGGCTGCTCGGCGCGTTCGCTATTTTGTTGATCGTCGTGAGCCTTTTGGCCGGCGCTTATCCGGCATTCGCCTTGTCGGGGTTTCAGCCGGCGCAAGTGGTGAAGGGAAAATTCAAAGCCTCGCGGCACGGCGTGGCTTTGCGCAAAACGCTGGTGGTGCTGCAATTTGCGGTATCGATTTTCCTGATCGGCAGCGCCATTGTGGTTTATCGGCAATTGCAATTCGTGCAGGAAAAAAGCCTCGGCTACGATAAAGAACACGTTTTGATCGCGAAGCTCGACCGGCCCCAATTCGCCAATAAGAGCGATCTCTTGCGAAATGAATTTCGCGCCCTTCCCCAAGTGGCGGCGGTCGGGGCCAGCATGATTTCTCCACTCGCCGTGCCGGTGGCCGGAACCGGCATTCACGTGAAATCCGTCACCGACGAAACCCGCTACGTCAGCATTCTGGCGGTCGATCAATATTTTCTGGCAACGATGGGACTGCCTCTGATAGCCGGCAACAACTTTACGCTCGCTCCCGCAGCAGGACAAGAGCGGCAGCTCATCGTCAATGAGACGTTTGTGCACCGCATGAATCTCACGCCGGAGCAGGCGCTTGGCACGCGCGTGCGCAGTGAAATCGAGCCGCTTTTGCTTTATCAAAATCCGCGCGGATATGCCCGGCTCCTGATTCGCTTGCAACCTGGAAATCCCCAGCCGGCGGTGCAAGCGCTCGAGCGCCTCTGGAAAAAAGTTGCGCCTGAGTATCCGTTCGTTTATGAATTTTTGGATCGCGAGTACGACGCGCTTTATCGCCTGGAGCAACGGGTGGGAACGCTGGTGCATGTTTTTACCGGACTCGCCATTCTGGTGGCGTGTTTCGGATTGTACGGCTTGGCGTCTTATTCCACCGTGCAACGCACCAAAGAGATCGGCGTGCGCAAAGTTCTCGGCGCAAACGTCACCTCGATCGTCGGGATGTTGTCATCGGAAATTTTCAGATTGATTGTGATTGCCTTCGTGTTGGCCGCGCCATTCACCTTTTATATTGCCGACAAATGGCTGTCCGACTTCGCCTATCGCATCGAGCTTGAATGGTGGATCTTCGGTATGGCAGCGCTGGCAGCGACGCTCATGGCGCTCCTCACCAACATTCAGCAATCGCTGCGCGCCGCGCTGGCGAATCCGGTCGAGGCATTAAGGTATGAGTGAGCGGAGGTGGAAAGCGTAGAGCGGAGGGCCTAGAGCCGAAAGCAGGAC
>Ga0247727_10011421_pt1 | contig 15508 bp, 13 predicted proteins | sample WisWelCaveWW1625_FD_202498 | JGI IMG/M metagenome (GOLD analysis project Ga0247727, IMG submission 202498) | Biofilm microbial communities from Wishing Well Cave, Virginia, United States - WW16-25 | ecosystem: Environmental > Aquatic > Deep subsurface > Groundwater > Cave microbial mat | place...
TGAGGTGCTGCCTGGCGCCACGGTCCGGCGGCAGCTGGGCAAGACGGTGCACGTTGGCGGTGAGGCCCACCGCGCGGTTCTCCAGGAGCGCCCGGTCGGCCACCGACGCGGCGACGCGGACGGCGGCCTCGACGGTCGATTCGACGCCCTGGCCGCCCTGGACGGCGCGCTCGAGGTCGAGCACCAGCCAGGCGTCGGCGGTTTGCTCGAGGTCGAATTCCTTGACCTGGATGTCGCCGTGTCGCGCCGTCGACTTCCAGTGGATCCGGTTGAACGCGTCGCCGGGCGCCCACGGCCGGACGGTGACCGCCAGCGGCGTCGCTTGGAGGGTGCGTTCGGGGCTGGAGTGACTGCCGTCGATCGCCGCGGCCGGCAGTCTCCAGAGTGGCAGCGGCTCGATCCTCGGGTAGACGACGACCGGCACGCCGGAGCCCACCGCAGCCGACGCCTCGAACAGGCCGAACGGATCGCCGGTGCGGATCTGGAGCGGCTCCACCCGGAAGTGCCCGCGCCGGGTGAGCGGCGTCCGGACGAGCCACGAGCGCTCCGTGCGCGAGCCGAGCGAGATCGCCCGCCCCGGCAGCCCGGCGGGCAGGCTCGTCGGGTTGTGGATCTCCAGCCACAGCTTCGGCAGCCGGCTCGTGTTGCGCAGCGTGTACGTCACCCGGATCCGGTCGCCGACGTGGCCGGACAACCGGTCAACGGCGTAGCCGGCCTCGAGATCGGTCAGCCCGAGGCGGGTCACGACGTACGATCCGCCGACGACGATGACGAGCAGGTAGACGAGGTAGAACAGGAACGGCTCGCCGGTCGAGAACGCCGAGACGACGAGGACGGCGGCGAGGATCGCGAGCTGGAGCCGGCGCAGCATGCCGTCGCCGCTTCGGCGCCCGACCGCCGATCAGGCGTCCGCGCGGGCGGGTCGAGCGGACACCTCGCGCGGCCCGCCCGACGTGCCGCCGGAGCCCGTCGGGGTGACCGTTTCGACCGGCGTCGATTCGAGCAGCTCGCGCACCACCTGGCCCGCCTGGACGTCGTGGATCGAGCTGCTCGTCTTGATGATCAGCCGGTGCGCGAGGGCCGACTCGGCGAGCGCCTTCACGTCGTCCGGGATGACGTAGTCGCGGCCGAGCAGGCCGGCCAGCGCCTGGCCGGCACGGTACAGCGCGATCGAGCCGCGCGGCGACGCGCCGAGGTAGATGTCCGGGTGATCGCGGGTGGCGCCGACGAGGCGGACGATGTACTCGGCCACCGACGGGTCGACGTAGACCTCGCGGACGGCGGCCTGCATCTCGCGCAGCTCGTCGACCGAGCAGACCTCCTCGATCTCGTCGATCGGGTGATGCCGCTTCTGCTCGTCGAGGATGACGATCTCCTCGACCGACTGCGGGTAGCCCAGACGGATGCGCAGCATGAACCGGTCCAGCTGCGCCTCCGGCAGCGCGAACGTGCCCTCGTACTCGATCGGGTTCTGGGTGGCGATGACGAGGAACGGATCGGGCATCGACCAGGTCGTGCCGTCCACCGTCGCCTGGCGCTCCTCCATGCACTCGAGCAGCGCCGACTGGGTCTTCGGCGTGGCGCGGTTGATCTCGTCGGCCAGGACGACCTGGCTCATGATTGGTCCCGGCCGGAACTCGAACTCGCGCGTCTTCTGGTTGTAGATCGAGAGGCCGGTCACGTCGGATGGCAGCAGGTCCGGCGTGAACTGGATCCGCCGGAACGAGCAGCCGAGGCTGCGCGAGATCGCCTTCGCCAGGACCGTCTTGCCGGTCCCCGGCACGTCCTCGATCAGCAGATGCCCGCGGCACAGGAGGGCGACGAGCGCGAGGCGGACCTCGCGGTGCTTGCCGACGATGACGCGCTCGACGTTCGCGATGACGCGATCTCCGGTCTCCTGGATCCTGGTCATCTCTCCCCCATAACGGGCGGCTCGGCGGAGGCGCACTCGGGACCGGCCGCGATCAGCGCGGCCGGGCGTCGCCGATGGTACGTCGGCGACGCCGGAAAGGTTCGCGCCGTGACGTCAGCGCTCGTCCGCGAGTCGGCGGATCGTGCGGATCGTCCGCTCCATCTGGTCGAGGTACGCCCGGCAGCCTGCGCAGCCGTCGAGGTGGAGCTCCGTCCGGAGACGCTCGCCCTCGGCGAGGGCGAGCTCCACGTAGGCCGTGACGACCTCGACGAACTCGCGGCAGTCCATCGGTCGTGCGCCGGCCGCGCCCCGGGTCGCGCGCGTCCGCTCAGCGCCCATCGGCACCCTCGAGATGGAGCTCGAGCGCCCGGCGGACCTTCGAGCGGGCCGAGCGCCCACGCCAGGCCGAACGCGAGGCGCTCGAGCACCCGTGTGGCTGGTTCGGCACGGCGTGCGCACCCGGCGCTCAGCGCGATCACGAGAGTTCCGTCCACCGGGCGGCATCAGTCGTTTCAGCGACGTAGAGTCCCGGTCGTGCCCATCGACCCGCGCGACGCGGTATCACTCGACCGGGCGGCCTGCCGGGACGTGGCGGCCCTGCTCGAGCGCGAGTGGCTCGTCACGAACGGCATCGGCGGCTACGCGATGGGGACCCTCGCCGGACCGCCGACGCGGCGCTATCACGGCCCGCTCATCGCCGCCCTCCAGCCGCCCGTCGGTCGGACCGTGCTCGTCGGCGGCCTGCTCGAGCGGGCGACGATCGCCGGGCGGAGGCTCACCCTCCACACGCTCGAGGCCGGGGACGGCCGACTGGTCGGCGGCGGCCGGCGGCGGATCGCCTCGGTCCGGCTGGACGGCATGCTGCCGGTCGTCGAGTTCGAGCTGGCGGGCATCCGCCTGGAGCGACGCCTCTGGATGACCCACGGCGAGAACACGACGTTCGTCCGCTACGCGGTCGTGTCGGGCGATGCGGAGGTCGCGCTGGAGATCGAGCCGCTCATCACCGCGCGCGACCATCACGCCCTCGGGGCGGCGCCCCGGCCGATCGTCCACGCCGTCGGGCCGGCCCGTGCCCGGGTCCGGCTGCCGGGCGCTCCGGATCTCGTCGCGGGCGCATCACGGGGGACGTTCGCCGCCGCGCGAGGCGACCGCGAGATCGCGCTTCGACATCGCGAGGAGACGGCGCGCGGTGAGGACGATCGCTCGACCGTCAGGTCGATCGGCGTCTTCCGGGCGGTCGTGGGGCCGGATCGGCCGTGGACCCTCGTCCTGTCGGCTGAGCCGGATCCCGATCTCGACGGCGAGGCGGCGCTCGCGCGTGCTCTCGCCCGGCAGGCCGGTCTGCTCGCCCGCGCCGGGGCCGGGTCGGCGTCGGCCTTCCTGCGCCAGCTCGTCCTCGCGGCGGACCAGTTCGTGGTCCATCGGGCGATCGCGCGCCCGGATGCGACAGCGGGCGCGACGGTCGACGAAGGTCGAACGGTCATCGCCGGCTACCCGTGGTTCAACGACTGGGGCCGCGACACGATGATCGCGCTGCCCGGGCTGACGCTCGCGACCGGCCGGCACGAGCAGGCGACGGCGATCCTGCGCTCGTTCGCCGGCTTCGAGCGCGACGGCCTGCTGCCGAACGACTTCCCCGATCGGGCGACCGACGCGCCCGCCTACCACACGGCCGACGCCGCGCTGTGGTACGTGCTCGCGATCCGGGCGTACGTCGGTGCGACCGGCGACGCCGGCCTGCTCGATGAGCTGTTGCCGACCCTACGCATCATCCTCGAGCGCCACATCTCGGGGACCCGGTTCGGGATCGGCGTTGACCCGGCCGACGGGCTGCTCCGGGCCGGCGCCGAGGGCTACGCGCTGACCTGGATGGACGCCCGGCTGGACGACTGGGTCGTGACGCCGCGCCGTGGCAAGCCGGTCGAGATCCAGGCGCTGTGGGTGAACGCGCTGCGGATCGTCGGCGGCTGGCTGCGCGAGCGGGGTGACGCGGACGGGGCCGGCACGCACTACCTCCGCCTTGGCGAGCGGGCGGCGGCGTCCTTCCGCGACCGCTTCTGGCGGCCGGAGCTCGGCCACCTGGCCGATGTCGTCGACGGGCCCGCCGGCGACGACCTCTCACTCCGGCCGAACCAGCTGCTCGCCGTCTCGCTGCCCCACCCGCTCGTCGACGGCGCGGTCGCCCGGGCCGTCGTCGAGGCATGCGGCTCGGCGCTCGCGACGCCGGTCGGACTGCGCTCCCTCGCGCCGTCCGAACCCGCCTACCGGCCGCGTTTCCAGGGCGACCGCCGCTTCCGCGATGCCGGCTATCACCAGGGGGCGGTCTGGTCGTGGCTCAGCGGCGCGTACGCCGAGGCGCTGGCCCGCGTGACCGGGGACCCCGCCGCGGGCCTCGCCGTCCTGGCTCCGTTCGAGGCGCACCTCCGCGAAGGAGGCCTCGGCAGCATCTCGGAGATCTTCGAGCCCGAGCCGCCGCGCGCGCCCCGGGGCTGCCCGGCGCAGGCGTGGAGCGTGGCGGAGGTGCTGCGCGCCTGGCGCGCACTCGGCGGCGGTTAGCGGCGCGCCTTCGGCGGCGGGCGGCGGCGCCGCTCAGTCAGCGCCCCGATCACCCGCCTGCTCCGGCCAGGAACAGCCGCAGCAGCTCGCCGGCGATCGGCGCCGCCCGCTCGGCCCCCCGCCCACCCTGCTCGACGACCACGACGATGACGATCGACGGGTCGCCGGCCGGGGCGAAGCCGACGAACCACGAGTGCGGCGCCGCGTCGCCGCCCAGCTCAGCGGTGCCGGACTTGCCGGCCACGTGGACGCCCTCGACCTGGGCGCCGGCCGTGAATCGCCGGCCGAGCTCGCCTTCGACCGCGCGGACCATCGCCGCGCCCACTTCGGCGGCGACGGCGCCCGAGGCGACGCGTCGCCACGTCTCGGCCGGGATCGCCGTCGTGCCGGCGCGGCCGCTGAGCGAGGTCACCAGCCGCGGTCGCATGACCACGCCGTCGTTCGCGACCGCGGCCGTGACGAGCGCCATCTGGAGCGGCGTCACGAACGTCTCCGCCTGGCCGTAGGCGGCGTTCGCAAGCTCGACCGCGTCCTCGAAGCCGCCGCCGAAGCCGCCGCCCCCGCCGGTGACCTGTGAGGCGGCCGTCGGCAGGTCGAACGGCAGCGGGGCGCCGAAGCCGAGCTCGGCCGCGGTGCCGGCGAACCGCGCCCCGCCGGTCTCGAGCCCGGCCAGTGCGAACCAGATGTTGCACGACGCCTCGACCGCCTCGTCGAAGTCGAGTGCCTTCGAGCCGGTCGCGGCATGGTGGCCATCGCGGACCCGGAAGCCGGCGACGAGCAGACCGTCCTGCTCGGCGGCCGGCTGCTCGGCGAAGGTCGTCGCGCCCCTCACCGCGCCGGCATCGAGCGCGGCGAGCGCCGTGAAGACCTTGAACACGGAGCCCGGGACGTAGCGACCGAGCGTCGCCCGCGGCAGCAGCGGCTGGTCCGCGTCGGCCTGGAGGCGCTCGAAGGCGTCACGTGAGGTCGTCGGATCGGCCACCGCCGAGGCGTCGAAGACCGGCGTCGAGGCGAGGACGAGCACCTCGCCGGTCCGCGGGTCGAGCATGACGACCGCGCCACGATCGTCGCCGAGCAGACGCACCGCGGCCTCCTGGAGCGGCAGCGACAGCGTGGTCGCGACCTCGTGCGGATCGCTCGGCTCGGCATCGAACTTGCGCAGCAGGTCGCGCAGCGGGTCGGCCGGCACGACGCCCGCGATCCGTGCGTCGTAGGCTCGCTCCAACCCGGCCGTGCCCCACAGCCGCGAGGCGTAGCCGACGACGCCAGAGATCGACGGCGACGCATAGACGCGATAGGGCTCCCCGTTCGCGTCCGGCTCGTTCCAGGCGAGCGGCCGGCCATCCCGGTCCAGGATCCGGCCGCGCGGGACGGATCGCGCTGCGGCGACGACCGCCGCGTCGTCCAGCGCCGAGGCGAGCTCGCCCGCTCGCAGCACGCCCCAGTACGCGGCTCCCGCGGACAGCGCGCCGAAGGCGACGACGATCGACAACCCGACGCCGGCCAGCGTGTCGCCGACGCCGCGCGGCCGGCTCGGTCGCCGGCTCATCGGGCCATCCCCCGTGCCGCGCGCCCGCCGGGCGGCGGCGGTGATGGCGGCCCGGCGCCCCGGGCCGACAGCGCAAGGAGCAGCCCGACGACCAGCCCGTTCGCCAGGAGCGACGAGCCCCCGTAGCTGATGAACGGCAGCGTGATGCCGGTCAGCGGGACGAGCTTGAGGTTGCCGGCCGCGATGATGAAGGCCTGCACGCCGATGATGAGCGACAGGCCCGCGGCGAGGATCGCGGAGAAGTCGTCGCGCGCCGACGCGGCGATCCGGAGGCCTCGCTCGACGACGACGAGGTACAGGCCGAGGACGGCGAGCAGGCCGATGAGGCCGAGCTCCTCGCCGATGGCCGCCAGCGGGAAGTCGGTGTGCAACGCGGGGATCGGCAAGCTGCCGCCGATCGTCGGCAGACCCGCGCCCAAGCCGGTCCCGAGGATGCCGCCGCGGGCGAACGCGTGGAGCCCCTGGACCACCTGGTAGCCGGCATCCTGGGCCTGGGCGAACGGATCGAGCCAGATGTCGACCCGCGTCCGAACGTGGCCGAGCAGCGCGTACAGCACGCCGCCGCCGGCGACGAAGGCGAGCAGCCCGAGGACGACGTAACCAGCTCGGCCGGTCGCCACGTAGAGCAGCAGCAGGAACACGACGAACAGCAGGAGTGCCGCGCCGAGGTCGCGCTGGATGACGACGATGCCGAGCGCGATCGCCCACATCGCGACCATCGGCGCGAGGTACGGCAGCGGCGGCAACCGGAGCGGTCCGATCCGGGTCGCACCCTCCGTGAGCAGGGACCGGTTCTCCGACAGGTACGCCGCCAGGAAGACGACGAGGATGACCTTCAGGAGCTCGGTCGGCTGCCCGCTGATCGGCCCCACCGAGAGCGTGAGCCATTGCTCGTTGACCTCACGGCCGAGGACGAAGGTCAGCAGCAGCAGGCCGACGCCGACCGCCGCCCAGGTGTACTTGTAGCGTCGCAGCCACGCGTCCGAGCGGACCCCGATCGCCAGGCCGGCGATGAGCGTCAGCGACAGCAGCAGCCACACCAGCTGGCTGCGCGCCAGACCACCGAGGGAGCCGGCGAGGTCCTGCGGCAGCCGGACCATGAGGAGCAGGCCGAGGCCGCCGAGCAGGCCGACGGCGGGCAGCAGGATCTCGTCCGAGCGGCGGCCGGCGGCGATCTGGACCACGTGGGCCGCGACGAGCGCGGCGAGGTACGCGACGAGGATCCAGCCGGCCCCGGACCGGATGAGGCCGTCCGCACCCGCGGGCGGCAGGCCCGTCTCGAGGATCGCCGAGCGGACGGCCGTCGTCGCGCCGAGCGACAGGTCGCCGGCGACGAGGGCGGACCCGGCGAGGACGAGGAGTAGGGACTCTCGCGGCCTTGGCCGCGGACTGATCCCGCGGCGCGCGCCGGCTAGCACCTCCATCGCCAGTCGCAGCGATCCCCGGGCGACGCCCGCGACGGTCACCCGGGCGGCCGCTCCAGACGCAGCCGGGCCTCGCCGATCGAGAGCTCATCGCCGAATGCGAGCGGCACCACGCCCGAGGTGGGCTCGCCGTTGACCAACGTCCCGTTGCGGCTCCCGAGATCCTCGACGTACCAGGCCCGCCCGCGGTACGTCAGCACGGCGTGCTCCGCCGAGGCGAACGGATCGGCGAGCACGAGCCCGTTGTTGACGTCACGTCCGATCGTGGTGACCGCCCCGAGCGGGAACGTCGAGCCGACGGCGGGCTCACCGGACGAGGCGAGGACGATCAGACGACCGAGCGCCCGCTCTGGCTCGCGGGCGGCCGCTCGGAGGTCCCGCAGGAGCGCACGAGCGACCGCGAACAGGAACACGTACAGAAGCGCCAGGAACAGCAGGCGAAGCAGCCACAGGGAGACGACGACCGGGTCCACGCCCGTTCAGGCGCCCGCCTGGCCCGGCTGCTCGAGGTCCGTCACGGACGACGGCGGTGCCTCGACGAACAGCCGGACGCCGCCGATCTCGATCGCATCGCCGGGACCGAGCGCGACCTCCGTCACGCGGATGCCGTTCACCAGTGTCCCGTTGGTGGATCCAAGGTCCCGCAGCACGAGCGCCCGCTGCCGGATCGTGATGCGGGCGTGATACCGGGACGCGCGCGCGTCCGGGATCTGGACGTCGTTGTCGCGCGCGCGGCCGATCGACAGCGCTCTGTCCCGGACCTCGATCGAAGCCCCGACCGACGACGACCGGCCGTCGCCGGCGGCCATCCGGAGGACGGCGAGCGGCGCCGCGACCGGCGCGACATAGGCGCGCGTGGCCGGCGGCTGCGCGACCGCATCCCTCGGACCGACCTCCGTCACGTCGACGCCGACGTCCCCCCGCTCCACCCGCCGGTCGGCACGCAGGATGACGTTCGGGGCGGCCCGCAACGTGTAGCGGTGGGCACGGGCGAACGCGAGCGCGCCGTCGGCGAGCTCCATCGCGAGCTCGTGCTCAAGGCCCTCGAACGCCGCGAGGTCATCCGGATGGAGTCGAACGACCACCCGGTCGGGCACGCTCGTGACACCGTCGGCCGCCTGCCGCGCGGCCTCGATCGCCCGCTCCACCCGTCGCAGCACCTGGACCGGCTGGAGCTTCGTCCGGAAGATCCGCACGCTCGGACGCTCGAACATCCGCTCGAGCGTGCGCTCGATGGCCGACAGGCGCCGCATGTCGGCGAGCCTAGCAGAGCCCGCCGTGGACCCAGGATGGGGCTGACCCGGGTACGGACGGCGACCCGCCGCGGTACCGCTGGGGTTTGCGGAGGGGCCGAATCGGTGGGCTATACTCTCGCTCCGCTCGGAGGGCGCGCCGTTCGAGCGCCGCCTGCGCACCGGGGAACAGATGACCGAGATCCTGACCGAATCCTTCTGTGAGCGGTGTGGCACGCGCTACACGTTCGAGGCCGTCACCCCGCGGGGGCGCCGGCTGGGCGGCCTCCGTGTCCTCGGTCGCGGCCTCAAGACGTTCGTCATGGCGGACGACACGTCGCTCGACGAGGCGCTCGCCAGCGCCCGCTCGGACCAGGAACGCGAGGTCGCCTCGCGCCAGCTGGACGCGTTCCACAAGACGTTCAACTTCTGCATGTCGTGCCGGCAGTACACCTGCGCGAACTGCTGGAACGACCTCGACGCCCGCTGCCTGAGTTGCGCTCCCCGCCCGGGCGACGCCCCGCTGTCGGCGCCGTTCGTGCTCGGCTCGGCACCCGCTGCCGCACTGCCGCAGGGACTCGGCGTGGCGGACCACGTGCATGTCGCCGCGGAGGCGCCGGGATCGGCGATCGACGGCTGGCAGGCTCCGGAGGAGGCCGTCGCGGCACAGGAGGTGGTCTCGGCACGGGAGAGCGTCGAGGCACCCGCCGCGTTCGAAGCCGCGGTGGTCGACGGCCCGGAGGTCGCCGACCGCGCAAGCGCCGCAGCGGCTCAGACGTCGTCCCTGCTCGCGCGCTTCCGCCCGGGTGTGAGCCTCGACGACGAGATCGCCGCCTATGAGGCGTCGGTCGGTGCCGATGGAGGTGAGCCCACGCTCACCGAGCCGGCCGGCGAGGTCGCGGCCTCCGATGTCGCCGTCCCGGTCGGGCATGAAGCGGTCGCGCCGGAGCCGGTCGCCGCCGAGGCGGCCACGCCCGAGCCGGTCGCCGCCGAGTCGGTCACGCCTGAGCCGAGGCGCGACGTCGTCGAGCAACCCTCGTGGCCGTCGCCGGCCGTGCCTTCGAATGGCCCCTCCGAAGCGCCTTCGTGGCCGACCGGCCCGCGCTGGCCGACGGCGATCCCGGCGCGACCGACCTCGCCGCCGACCTCGCCGCTGGCGGGACCGTCTGACCCCGCGACCGCGGCCGACGCCGACCCGCTCGCCTTCCTGTCCGCTCGCCGCTCGGGTGACGCATTCTGGGCCGCCTCGGCGCAGAACGTCGCCCGGCCGGTCCAGGGGCCGCCGGCGACCGCGACCGTGCGACCGTGCGTGAGCTGCGGGTTGTCGCTCTCGGGGACGGCGCGGTTCTGTCGCCGCTGCGGGACGCGCCAGGAAGGCTGACCCGGCCGGCCGGGAACCGGCTCAGACGACGGGCGCCGTGCGCTCCCGCTCCCGCACCCAGGCCGCGCCGATGAGCAGAGCCTGAAACGTCGCCCCGAACCAGGCGAGCGCGATGAACGCCGTCGCGAGCGTGCCGAGCACGGCCGTCGCGCCGATCAGACGCGGTGCGAGCGCGATGAACAGCCGGGTCCCGACCGCGACGCCGACGCCGACGACGAGCGCCGGCACGACAGCGGCCCGCCAGGTCGGGCGGCGGACCGGCAGGAACCGGTAGACGAGCGCGAGCGAGCCCACGGCGACGGTCGGACCGGCGAGCGCGAGCAGCGCGCCGAGCGCCGGCTCGATCGAGACGCCGCCCGCGAGCACGGCCGCTTCCAGCAGCGACGCCCAGCCGGCGAGCACCGTCCCGACGACCACGGCCGCCACCATTGCCGCCACCGACGTGAGGCCGAGGAGCTGGCGCCCGATCAGGCCCCGTCGAGCGGGGTCGCCGAAGACCAGGCCGAGCGCGGAATCGAGCGCCACCGCGAACCGGCTCGCGCCCCACGTCAGGCCGACCAGTCCGATGAGCGACAGCGAGCCCGACAGGCGCGCCAGCTCGTCGACGAGCGGCGCGAGCAACGGCGCCAGCGGCGGGGCGACCCGACCGGCGACGGCGACGATCAACGACCTGTCGGCCTCGGCTCCGAGGAGCGCGCCGCTGAGACCGAGGCTCAGCAGCAAGGCAGGGATGATCGCGAACAGGGCGCTGTAGGCGAGGCCGCCGGCGAGCAGCGCGCCGCCTGCGGCGACGTATCGATCGATGACGCGCCGCGCGCCGGCGACCTGACCGCGACCCACGACCCCGACCGCCCAGCGCTCCCACCGGCTCGGCGCCCTGTCGCGCGATGGCGGCGCGACCATCCGCGTCAGGCCTTCAGGTCCTCGAACAGCCCCGGCCCGAGTTGGTCGGCCCTCACACGGCGGGGCGGAGCGATCAGGGCCCGGACCTCGCCGCGCCGGACGAAGCGACGCCCGCCGAGCTTGATGCTCTGGAGCCGGCCGCTGCGCGCCCATGAGCCGATCGTGGCCGGCCGGAAGTGGATGTTGGCGCCGGCGAGGATCTCGACGGCCTCGGCGAGGCTGATCCAGTCCGACGCCGATCCGGCCATCAGTCGGCTCCGCCGTCGGCGGCGGCGCCGCTCGGGGTCGCCGTCGCGGTGCTCCGGTCGGACGAGGCGCCGGCGTCGGAGGAGGCCACGGCGTCGGACGAGCCGGGAGTCGACGAACCGTCCTTCTTCGGTTTGCCGCCCGCATCGTCCCCGGATCGCGCGCCCGCGCGGGTCGGTGCCGACGTCGCCGAGCGGTCCTTCTTCGCCCAGCCGGAACCCTTGAACAGGACGGCGGGGGCGGCGATGGCCTTCTTCATCCGGCCCTCGCTGCCGCACTCGGGGCAGAACCGCGGACCGTAATCGTGGATGCCGTGGACGACCTCGAGCAGGTGTCCGCAGGCGCCGCACAGGTAGTCGTAGATCGGCACGCTCGGGCGCTCAGCTCCGGACGAGGCGCATGCCGCACTTCGGGCAATAGAACGCCCGCTCGTGAGCCGCGTGGAATCCGCAGTGGCCGCACGCGACCCCGCTTCGGCCGGCGGCCTGCGCGGGACGGACGACGGACGTAAGGCCGAGCGAGTGCGGGCTCGACAGGATGTTCGTCAGCAGGCCCGTCACGATCTTCGCGCCGATGCGATCCGTGTCGCCGCGGACCCCGCGGCCGCCCCAGCCGACCACCGCCCGGGCGATGATGTCGCCGGTCGCCTCGTCCCAGTGCGACGCGACGCCGCCGACGACGGCGTTGTACTCGGGGTAGCCGGACGTGTCCACCTCCCCGTCGAGAAGCGTGCAGACGAAGGTGTCGAACGCCAGGTCGACCGCGTCGATCGATTCGAGGACGAGGAGGGCGTGGCGGGTGATCGGCGAGTGGGTATGGTGGGCGTTCAGCCACTGCATCGCCTCCGACGGTCGGACGATCGTCGGCGTCGCCTGGCTGTACTCGAGCGGCAGCGGCTCGACGACCTCGATGTCGCTGCGGGCGAGTCCGGAGAGCATGCCCGGCAGCTCGGCGAGCGCCCCAGGGCCGCCGGTCATCCGGACGCCCTCGCTGCTCTTGCCGGAGAACGACAGGCGCAGCTGGTGCTCCTGCGCGACCGCCTCTTCAGGGACGACGACCGAGGCGACCTGGGCGGGCTGCGTCCCGCCCGCGCGATCGCGGCCGGCGCCCGCGCTCTTGCGTTTCAGGAAGTCGAGTGGCACGAGTGATCCTCCCCGAGGGACCCTGCTGACGGACCGGCGGCTATCGTAGCAGCGGCGCTCAGCCGCGCCTGAGGCGATGCCGCAGTCGCGCCACGGTCTCGGCGCGTTCGGCCTCCTGGCTTCGGGCGCCCGCCACGATGGCCGGCGGCGCCTTGGCCATGAACGCCTCATCCGCCAGGCGCGCCCGTGCGCTCGCAAGGTGGGCCTCCGCATCGGCCAGTTCGCGCTCGAGACGCGCCCGATCGCGATCGGGCGTCGCGACACCGACGGCAGCGGTCGATCTTACGACCGCCTCGAGCTCGCCCACGATCACCGCCAACCCGCCGCCTGCCGGGTCGGCGTGGAGCGCGGCGGATGTCGCGTGGCGCGTCAGCGGCTGCGAACGCGAGAGCCGTTCGAGCATCGGTCGCAGCGCCTCGAACGTATCGATGAGCCGCTCCGGAACCATCACGTCCACCGGCGTCCGCGAGCCCGGTTCGACCCCGGCCTCGGCGCGGGCGTTGCGGATGCCGCGCACCAGCGCCAGCAGCGCGGCCACGTCGGTCTCCAGCCTGCGCTCCCGCGCACCCGCCGCCGGCCAGCGCGCGACGACGAGCAGCTCCGGATCGTGCTTCGCGCGCGGCAGGCTTCCCCACAGCTCCTCGGTGACGAACGGCATGACCGGATGCAGCAGCCGGAGGTAGGTGTCGAGCGCCTCGACAAGGGTCCACCACGTCGCCTCCCGCTCGGCGACGGTCGTCGAAGCGTCCGTCAGTCTCACCTTGGCCATCTCAAGGCCCCAGTCGCAGAACTCCGACCAGACCGAGTCCAGGAGGGTCCGCGTCACCTCCGCGAAGTCGAACGCGGCCATCGCCCGATCGACGGCGGCGACCGTGGCCGCGGCCCGCGAGCGCAGCCACCGCTCGGCGACACCGAGGCGCGCCGGATCGGGGGGCATCGCCGGAGCCTCCGCGTCGATCGACGGCGGTCGCGCGCCGAGGACGTAGCGGGTCGCGTTCCACAGCTTGTTCGCGAAGTTCCGGCCACCCTCGAGCCGCTCGGCCCGGAACTTCTGGTCGTTGCCGGGCGAGGTCCCGTGGACGAGGGCGAAGCGGAGCGGGTCGGCGCCGGCTGTGGCGATCGCCTCGAGCGGGTCGACGACGTTGCCCTTCGTCTTCGACATCCGCTGGCCGTACGGGTCCTTCACCAGCCCGTGCAGGTAGACCGTCTCGAACGGGATGTCGCCGGCGAGGTGGATGCCGAGCATCATCATCCGAGCGACCCAGAAGAAGATGATGTCGTAGCCGGTCTCCATGACGGTACCCGGATAGAAGCGGCGAAGATCCGCCGTGTCGTCCGGCCAGCCGAGCGTCGAGAACGGCCAGAGGCCGGAGCTGTACCACGTGTCGAAGATGTCGGGGTCCTGGGTGAGCTCGGTTCCGGGCCGCCCGCACGCCGCACAGACGTCCGGCCCGGCCGGCTCCTCGGACACCGTGACGTGCCCGTCCCGGCAGTACCAGGCCGGGATCCGGTGGCCCCACCACAGCTGGCGGCTGACGTTCCAGTCGTGGATCGAGGTCAGCCAGTGCTCCCAGACCTTCTCGAAGCGCGACGGGACCATCCGGGTGCGGCCCGACCGCGTCGCCGCGAGCGCCTCCTCGGCGAGAGGGGCGGTGCGGACGAACCACTGCGTCTTGAGCCGCGGCTCGATGACGTCGCCGGAGCGCTGGCAGCGACCGATGAGCATCGTGTGGGGGCGGGCCGCCTCGAGGTCGCCGCGGGCTTCGAGGTCGGCTAGGATCCGCGCCCGCGCGTCGTAGCGGTCGAGCCCGCGGTATGGCTCGCCGTGCTCGTTGACCGTCGCGTCGTCGGCGAGGACGGTGATCGCGGCCAGGCCGTGGCGCCGGCCGGTGTCGTAGTCGTCGCGATCGTGGGCCGGCGTGATCTTCACCGCGCCCGTGCCGAACGCCGCATCGACGACGTCGTCCTCGATGACGGGCACGTCGCGCTCGACGAACGGGATGCGGACGCGGGTCCCGAGGAGCGCTGAGAAGCGCGCGTCGCCGGGGTGGACGGCGACCGCGGTGTCTCCGAGGATCGTCTCCGGCCGGGTGGTGGCGACGCTGATCCAGCGCCCCGGATCGGGGCGACCCGTCGTCCCGTCGACGAGGTGGTACCGGATCGTCCACAACGTGCCCGTTTCTTCGGTCGGGATGACCTCGAGATCGCTCACGCTCGTCCGGCAGCCCGGACACCAGTTGATGAGAGCCTCGGCCCGATAGGCCAGCCCGTCGCGATAGAGGCGCGCGAACGACACCCTGACGGCGCGGGCCGAACCCTCGTCCATCGTGAACCGCAGGCGGCTCCAGTCGAGCGAGGCGCCGATCCGCCGCTGCTGGCCGAGCATGACCTCCCGGGTCTCGTCGATGAACCGCCACATCCGCTCGAGATAGCGCTTGCGGCCGAGCGACTCGCGGCTCTCGCCCTCCTCGGCGAGCATCCGGTCGAGGACGTACTGCGCGGCGATCGAGGCGTGGTCGAGGCCCGGCAACCAGAGCGTGGGTCGACCCGTCATCCGGGCGTGGCGGACCATCACGTCCTCGAGGGTCGATGTCAGCGCGTGGCCGAGGTGGAGCGCGCCGGTGATGTTCGGCGGCGGCTGGATGATGACGAACGGCCGCTGCGACGGGTCAGCCCGCGAGCCCGCGCCGTCAGGCGCGAAGACGTCCGCCGCCAGCCAGCGCTCGTAGATCTTGCCCTCGAACGACGACGGCGCGTACGTCTTCGGCAGCTCGCGGATCTGGTTCGTCATGCGCTCGGCTCCCGAAGAACGGACGCCCCGCTCGTCCAGCGGACGAACGGGGTCGTGGTACCACCTGCTGGTTCGACGTCGGGGCGGAGCCGGTCATCGCGGCCCGCCGGGTCCCGGCGTCCTTCGCGGCGCGCTATCGGGCGCCGGCCGCACGGCTCGCGAGCGACCTTCACGCCCTCCGACCCGCGCGGCTCGCACCGTCCCGCGCTCGCTCCGTGGCCGTCCGGGCGCTACTCCTCTCGGTCGGCGCCGTGAGGCAAGGAGCGTAACACGGCCTAGCTGTCGTCTCCAAAGACGTTGTTGACAAGTGAGAGCCTCCGGACACGGTACGGGGTGTTGAAGCACCACACCGTGAGGAGGCTCTCGTGGCTC
>Ga0247727_10011422_pt1 | contig 15506 bp, 19 predicted proteins | sample WisWelCaveWW1625_FD_202498 | JGI IMG/M metagenome (GOLD analysis project Ga0247727, IMG submission 202498) | Biofilm microbial communities from Wishing Well Cave, Virginia, United States - WW16-25 | ecosystem: Environmental > Aquatic > Deep subsurface > Groundwater > Cave microbial mat | place...
GTGCTGATCGCCAACTCCAACCTGGTGCCGCACTGGGCCACGCAAAAGGTGTTCGACGAGATGGAGGCCAAAGGCCTGATGATGTACGGCCAGATGACGGCGGGCAGTTGGATTTACATCGGCACGCAGGGGATTTTGCAGGGCACGTATGAGACGCTCGGCTCGCTGGCGCAACAGAAGGGCTGGGCTTCGCTCAAAGGCAAGTTCGTGTTGACGGCGGGCCTCGGCGGCATGGGCGGCGCGCAACCGCTGGCGGTGACGATGAACGAGGGCGTGGCGCTCGTCGTCGAGATCGATCCGTGGCGGGCAAAGCGGAGACTGGAGACCGGCTACGTGGATCAGGTGGTAGACACGCTGGAAGAAGCGATGACGTTGGTGGACGAAGCAAAGTCAAAGGGCGAGCCGAAGTCCATTGGCCTGATCGGTAACGCGGCGGACGTGTTCCCCGAGCTAGCCCTGCGCGGCGTGACGCCGGACGTGGTCACCGATCAAACGCCCGCGCACGATACTCTCTTCTACGTCCCGCACGGCCTGTCACTCGCCGAGGCGAACCAACTGCGCGCGAGCGATCCGCCGGAATACACGCGCCGGAGTGGGGCTTCAATGGCGCGGCACGTGGAGGCGATGTTGGAGTTCCAGCGGCGCGGCGCGGAGGTCTTCGATTACGGCAACAACCTGCGCCAGCGCGCGCTCGATGCGGGTGTGAAGGATGCCTTCAACTATCCCGGCTTTGTGCCGGCCTATATCCGTCCGCTGTTCTGCGAGGGCAAAGGCCCCTTCCGCTGGGTGGCGCTCTCCGGCGATCCCGAAGACATCTACCGCACCGACGAGGCCGTGCTGGCGCTGTTCCCCGAAGACGCCCCCCTGCGCCGCTGGTTGACGATGGCGAAAGAGAAGATTCATTTCCAGGGCCTGCCCGCTCGCATCTGCTGGCTGGGCTACGGCGAGCGCACGAAGGCCGGTCTCAAATTCAACGAGTTGGTCGCGCGCGGCATCGTCAAAGCCCCGATCGTGATCGGGCGCGATCACCTGGACGCCGGTTCGGTGGCCTCGCCCAACCGCGAGACCGAGGCCATGCGCGACGGCACGGACGCGGTGAGCGACTGGCCGATCCTGAACGCGCTGATCAACGCCGTGGGCGGCGCGACCTGGGTGAGCTTCCACCACGGCGGCGGCGTGGGCATCGGCTACAGCCAGCATGCGGGGCAAGTCATTGTCGCGGACGGCACGCCGGAAGCCGCCAGACGCTTGGAGCGCGTGCTGACGACTGACCCCGGTATGGGCGTCGTGCGCCACGCCGATGCGGGCTACCCGGAGGCCATCGCGGCGGCGAAGCGGCATGGGATCAAGATGCCCATGCAGAAATAACTACGGGTGATGGCTCGCCCCTCCACCCACCGCACCATCCTGCATCTCGACCTAGATGCGTTCTTCTGCTCCGTCGAAGAATTGCTTGATCCGGCGTTAAAGGGCACGGCCTTCGCCGTCGGCGGGCGGGCGGATGAGCGCGGCGTGATCTCCACCGCGTCGTACGAAGCGCGCAAGTCCGGCGTGCGCTCGGCCCTGCCCACCGCGCAAGCCCTGCGTCTGTGCCCGCACCTCTACCTGCTCCCTCCGCGCCACAAAGTCTACAGCGATTACTCGCGGCAAGTGATGGCCTTGCTGGCGGAGGCCGCCCCCGTGATCGAGCAAATCTCGATCGATGAAGCTTTCCTTGACTTGACGGACGATCCGCGCCCCGGCGGTGAGATCGCGGCGCGGCTGAAACAGCGCCTCCGCGACGAGATCGGCCTGCCCTCGTCGTTTGGCGTGGCGACGAACAAGCTGGTGGCCAAGATCGCGACGAACGTGGGCAAGCCGAACGGCCTGGTCGTCGTGCCGCCCGGAGAGGCGGCCGCCTTCCTCGCGCCTCTGCCGATGGATAGGCTGTGGGGCGTCGGCCCGAAAATGCGCGCGAAGCTGACGGCGCTGAAGATGAAGACCATCGGCGACATCGCCGCGTGGCCGGAGGCGGATTTGACGCGGCGCTTCGGGGAGTGGGGCCGCGCGCTATCCCGGCACGCGCAGGGAATTGACGACCGCCCGGTGGAGGCGGTACGCGAGGCCAAATCGATCTCGCAGGAGACAACCTTCACACGCGATGTGAGCGATGGCGCGGCGCTCCGCCGCACTCTGTTCGAGCTGGCTGAGGGCGTGGCCGCCTCGCTCCGCAAGGAAAACCTCGCCGCGCGAACGGTGAAGATCAAGGTGCGCTGGCCGCCGTTTGAAACCCTCACGCGCCAGACCACGCTTGCGCAGCCCACCGACCTCGACGACGAGATTTTTCAGGCGGCCTGGGCGCTGTTCCAGAAAGTGTGGGGCCACGACCAGCCGGTGCGGCTGATCGGCGTGGGCGTCAGTGGGCTGAGAGAGGCCGCGCGGCAGTTGGATTTGTTCGGGGACTCGCCTCAAGCGCGGGCGGAGAAGCTGGCGAAGACCGTGGACGCGATCCGCGAGAAGTATGGGTGGGAGGCGGTGAAACGGGCGTCGTTGGTGAGGCGCAAGCCGCCCGCCGACCGCGATCGGGCATGAAGGTATAGCTCGACACTGAATATCCAGGCCGGGCCTGGCAGTCGAGCGTGGCAATTGCCGCTACCGCACTCCGGCTACCAGCCGCCCCACCCGCTTGACACACGGACGGAGAAAGACGTCCGCGGTGTGCGGGGCTTTGCGCAAGGAACGGGTGAGATCGACTCCGGCAAAATGCAATTGCTCGTGCAGACCCGTGCGCCACTTGGGGCACTCGCTCACGTCATACACCACGCCTGCGTAAGCGATGTAAGCAGGCTGGCCGCGCTCGCCGTTGTACTGCTGAAGCTCGCGCTCGGTGAAGGCGCGTTCGCTCGGCTCAGACATCAGGGCGCCGGGTAGCTTTCCAGAGTAGGGGTCGGAAAATTTTGCGGGGGCGCGGGATAACCGGTCAGATCAAAGGTAGGCTGGGGCTGAGCGCCCCCGGTCGGCGTCGGGGTTGACGTATCGCCGTCTCCCCCGCAGGCGGACAGCAACGCGACCAGGGCGAGCATGACAAACAGCTTGCGATACAGCATAGATTCTCCTCTTGCTCAATTCGCGGTCAAACTGAAGAGGCCCGGCAGTTCAGCGAGCGCCTTCCCCACCCGCGTGCCATGCCAGGTGAGCAGACTGCCATCCACCAGATAAATGCGTTTGTTCTGCACGGCGGGAATATCGGGGAAGGCGTCAAAGGCGTTGAGGTCGGCTTCCGTGAAGGGGAATGGCTCGCTGGGCAGGAGGATCACCTCCGGCGCGCGCCCGGCCACTTCGGCTGGGGTGACGCGCGGGTAGCGGGTGTCGCGTTCCGCCGCCGCCGGATCGGCAGAGGCTCCGCCTAAATCCGCGGCCAGGGGATAGTGCCGATCGCGATCCGCGAACACATTTGCGCCGCCGCACACGCGCAGTAAATCATGCACGTAGGTTGAACGATTGACCGTCATCCACCAGCGCGCCGGTTCGGGCGCCTTAGGCTCGCGCCAGATAGGGCAGAAGACGCTGACGGGCGGGTTCTCCTCAGCGGCGCGGCTCGTCCACTCAAACGTCCGCTCCAACATATCGACCACCGGCGTCATCTGCGGCACGTCCAGCACACGGATGAGGGCCCACAGCAGTTCAAACGCCCCCGCCACGGTGCATGGAAACGTCACCCAGACTTTGTAGCCCTCGGCCTCCAGCGCTTCCACATCCTCTTTACGGTTTTCTTCCTGATTGGCGATGATCAGGTCGGGCAGGGCGGCCTTGACGCGCTTCAAATCCGGGTTTTTCGTCCCCCCCACCCGATTGGGCACCCGCTTCACTTTGTCTGCCGGATGAACGCAGTAATCCGTGAGGCCGACGAGCCGCTCGCCGCACTGCAAATCAAACAGGCTTTCGGTGATGGAGGGGACAAGCGACACGACCCGGCGCGGCGGGTGTGGGAGATGAAGTTCAGCGAGGTGGCCGAGGGCGCTGCTCACTTCTTTTTGGCCTTGCCACAGTTGCACCCGCCGCTCTCGTGCCGGTCGCACGGACTATTGGCCTTCTTCTGCAAAGCTTCCAGCTCCTCGGCGGGCTGGAGATCGGCCTTGAGGAACTCGTACGTGCGCCAGCCCTCGCCCTCCTGGATTTCCACCCAGACCGACTCTTTGAGCGGGTTGACATCCACCACCTTGCCCGTGCCCTTGGGGGTCAGCACGACTTTGTTGCGCTTGGGCAGGGTCTTGCGCGCGGCCACGTACTGCTCGTACTCGTAGACCAGGCAACAGCGCAAGCGCCCGCACATCCCGGTGATCTCCTCCGGGTTGAGCGAGATGCCCTGCTCCTTGGCCATCTTGATGCTGATCGGGCTGAACTCGGTCAGGAACATGGAGCAACAACGGGTTTCCAGGCCGCACGCGCCCATGCCGCCCAACAGCTTGGCCACATCGCGCGGGCCGATCTGCCGGAAGGTGACGACGTGCGGATGATACTGCGCCTGCATGTCGTCCCGGAGGGATTTGAGGTCGATCTTGGCATTGTTGTCGTCCGGGCCGCTGAAGAGAAAGGTCAGGCGCGAGCCATCGTAGCTGTACTCCGCCTTGACGATCTTCACGTCTACGAGCTGGAGTTCAAAGCCGCGGGCGCGGCAGTTGATCATGGCCTCGGTCTCTTTGGCCTTCCAGTATTGCTCCATCGCCAGGTCGCGCGCGGAGGCCAACCCCTCGATGCGCTTGTAGCCGCCGTCTGGCTGGGACTGCTTCTCCGGCGGCACAAACTGCACCACGTCGCCCAATTGCCGCCCGCGCGTGGTCTCCACGATCACGCGGTCGCCGGGGCGCACGTCCGCATAGTCCGAGGCGTCAAAGTGATAGAGTTTGCCGACGCGCATGAAGCGCACGCCAATGACGAATTTCTGAGCGGCGGGGGCCGCTGGGGTCGCTAAAGTCAGGTCAGACATGATCCCAATTTACCTTGACCGCTTTCTGCGCAATATGCACATCTGTTCAATACACCGTTCCATATCCATTCGTGTTTTCCCGTGTCCGCTATATCTCCGTGATCGGGATGAACGATGGCCCCTGCTCGCTCAACGCCCTGGCACGCGCGGCCACGTCCTGCGCCACTTTCACCAGCGCCTGCGCCGTCGCGGATTGGGGGTGGCTGACGACGACCGGAGTTCCGGCGTCACTGCCCACGCGCACCTGCGGGTCCATCGGGATTTCGCCGATGAAAGGCACACCCGCCGCCGCCGCCAGGGTCTTCCCTCCGCCCTGCCCGAACACATCCATGCGACTGCCGTCTGGCAGAGTCAGGTAACTCATGTTCTCCACCACGCCGAGGATGGGCACTTCCATCTGCTTGAAGCCCTCCAGCCCGCGCCGCGCGTCCGCCTGCGAGACGGCCTGCGGCAGGGTGACGATCAGCGCGCCGGTGAGCGAGAAGGCTTGCGAGACGGTGAGTTGTGCGTCGCCGGTGCCGGGCGGCATGTCAATCAGCAGATAATCGAGTTCGCCCCAGGCCACGTCGTTCAGAAACTGGCGGATGGCTTTATCCAGCATCGGGCCGCGCCAGATGATGGGCTGATCATCCCTGACGACGAAGCCCATGCTGAATATCTCGATGCCAAACGCGCGCGCGGGCGGCAGTTTGCCGTTGACGGCGGCGGGCTTGTAGCCGCGCACGCCCAGCATCATGGGCGTGTTCGGGCCGTAGATGTCGGCGTCCAGCAGGCCGACCTTTGCGCCGCTCTGCGCCAGGGCCACAGCCACGTTCACGGCGACCGTTGTCTTGCCCACCCCGCCTTTGCCAGACGCGATGGCGATCACATATTTGCCGGGCATGGAGAGCTGGGGTTGAGGAGGTGGTACGAACATGGTTGGAGAAAATAACTGCGATGCCGTATGTTCTGGCTTTACCAGAAAGGAATATACACAATTTGATCCTGATACTCGCCTGGAGCGGCGGTCGCCGCCACAAGATAGAGCGCCTCGGCATTCTCCGTGGCGCTCCGCGCCGGGTCTACGACAAATATGCCCGAAACATGACGCCCGCGAGCAAGATGATCGATCAAGTGAGTGGGCATTGATTTCCGGTTATTCGTGACCAGGACAAATTCATTTTCTTCGCACCACAGGAGCAAACCGGGATCGGGTGTTCCGTAGGCGGGCGCACCCGGTTCGCCAACTCGCCTGATAGACCACGCCTCGTTCAGCCGCAATAACTGCGTCCGATACACAGGCGGGATATGCTCGTCAAGCGGATAATTGAGCACGGGCCTTCTCCCGCTCGGCCACGAATTGGCGAATGCGCCCGGCGGCTGGCGGGGGGCTGGCGGCCTGTCTTTGTTGGGCCTGACGAGTGTACTCTAAAAACTCGTTCAAGTACGCCGTGACCTTTTCTTTGTTCCGCAGATAATAGAGGATCGTGGCGTAGACCTGCTCCAGGGAAACGCTGTCCAACATTTCCTTGATTTGTTCGGGTGTTTTGGTACGGTGTAGGTGCTCCAGCAAAATGCTTTCAATGCCGATCCGCGTCCCTTTGACTCGGATGTCGTCAGGCGCGAGAAAATCAAAGTAATCTTCCAGCCGCGCGCGCGGCAACGCCTCGGCGGCGTTCAATTGCGCGAGTGCGGTCTCCCGTTCGGCGAGCGGGACCCACTCCAACAGTTTCAACGCCGCCTCTTTGTCTAGTTCGATCGTGATCGTCGCCATATCTCACTCCCTGTGAACCGTTTCCACCTTTAACGGTACACATCTCCCTTATCACTGTCAACGCGGCTTTGCCTGAAACTTCTTACATCGCAAAGGACGCAAAGAGATTATACCTCCGCGCTCTTTGCGTCCCTTCGGGTAAGGTTCTTCTAAAACTTGAAGCGCGGTGTATCTTACTCTTTCGGCGCTTCGCTCGGCGCGTCGTTCTTCTTCTCAGCCGGCGCTTCCGCCTTCGGCGCGGCAGGCTTCGCCGCTGGGGCGGGCCGGGCCGCCGCAGGTTTAGCGGCAGGAGTCGCCGCACCACCTGCCGCCGGGGCCGCCGACCTTGCGGCGGCCTTGGCCGCCTTCTTGGCCTCTTCCTCCGCGCGGGCCTTCTCTTCGCGCGCGTAGTTGGTCGGGCGGATACTGGCGTAGTAGCTCACCGGCCTGTCCAGGCGCGCCTTATCGAAGATGTGCTCCGTGGTGCGGTCGTACGACGCCAACTCGAAGTCGTGGTCCATCTTGATCGCATCGAACGGGCAGAACTCCGCGCAGAAGCCGCAGTTCATGCAGATGTCAATATCAATGTAGAACTGCTTGGGGGCCGGGATCGGGCGGTTGGTCTTCGGGTCGTTGGTGCGCTCAATCCAGATGCACTGCGGCGGGCAGACCTTGGCGCAGATGCCGCACGAGGTGCATCGATCTTCTCTCGTGCCGTCCGGCTTCTCCTCGTAAATCAAAAAGGGGATGAAGCGGAACTCCTCCGGGGTTACGAGCCTCTCCTCCGGGTACTGCACCGTGAAGATGCCCTGCCCCTTCGGCCCTTGACGCACCTTGAGCGCCTCCGGGTTGTAGTAGCGGCTCCCCAGCCAGCGGATGTCGTCCAGGTAGGAGTCAACGAAGTGTTTGATCACCACTCCCATGCCGCGCAGAATTCCCATTCCGTACATAGTTTGTCTCCACAGTTGGAGTTGGGGTTTGTCGCCACAAACTTCCAACTCCAACTCAAACTGTCAGCGGTCTACTTCACCTAACACGATGTCAATACTCCCCAGGATCGCGACCACGTCCGCGACCTTGTGGCCGACGCATATCTTACCGAAGGGCGTCAGGTTGATGAACGATGGGGCGCGGATGTGATAGCGATACGGGTTGGCCTTGCCGTTGGAGATCACGTAGTAGCCGAGTTCGCCCTTGGGATTCTCCACGCGGCTATACGCCTCGCCCGCCGGGACGCGCGCCTGATACTGCGACTTGCCGGCCTGAATTTCGCCGCCGGGCATATCGCGAATGCACTGTTGCAGAATTTTCAGGCTCTCACGCATCTCGATCACGCGGACGTAGTAGCGGTCATAGATGTCGCCGGTGTAGGTCACGGCCACGTTGAAGTCGAAGCGATCGTAGATGCCGTACGGCTCGGCTTTGCGCACATCATACGGAATGCCAGAGGCGCGGAGCATCGGCCCGGCGGTGCTGTAGGCAATGGCGTCTTGGGGGGAAAGGATGCCCACGCCCACACAGCGCGCCTTGATGATCTCGTTGTGGGTAAGATAAGCCTCCATCTCGTCAATCGCGCGCGGCAGGCGCTCCAGCACCAGCTCCTTGATCTTGGCGTAGGCGTCGTCGGGGATGTCGCGCGCCACGCCGCCGAAGCGCATGTAGTTGCACATCATGCGCGAACCGGCCACCGCCTCGAACACGTCCAGGATCAGTTCGCGCTCTTTGATCAGATAGAGCGCCGGGGTGAAGAACGCGCCCAGATCATTCAGCAGGAAGCCGATGGCCCACAGGTGGTTGCAGATGCGGGTCAGCTCGTCCATCAGCACGCGGATGTATTCCGCCCGCTCCGGCACCTTGGCGGCTTGCAGTTTCTCCACCGCCAGCACGTAGCCGTGGTTGTTGCACATCGAGGAGAGGTAGTCCAGGCGATCCGTGAAGGGGATGTTCTGGATGAAGGTGTTGCGCTCACCGATTTTCTCGTGGTTGCGGTGCAGGTAGCCCATCACCGGCTCGAGCTTGACGATGGTTTCGCCGTCCAGCGTGACCACGATGCGGAACACGCCGTGCGTGGAGGGATGTTGCGGGCCGAGGTTGACCGTGACCAAGTCAGATTGCAAGCCGGCTTCAGTGGACTCGGTTCCGGTCGGCAGAACGGAATAGATATCCCGCTCAGACTCCTCGTGCCAGCCCTCCAGTGTGAAGCCCTCTGGGTACACCACGTTGTGGCCGAAGGGGTTGTTCTCCTCGGAACGGTAGACCTCGCCGCCCGGCCAGCGCGCGTCAAACGGCTTGCCGTCTTCCTCGAAGTAGGCTTCCTTCCAGTCCTTGCGCATCGGGTGGCCGTGGAAGCCCTCCCACATCAAAATGCGCCGGAGGTTGGGGTGGCCGGTGAATTTGATGCCGTACAAATCCCACGCCTCGCGCTCCTGAAAATCCGCGCCAGGGAAGACGCCGGTGAGTGAGGGAAGGACGGCGCTATCGCGCGGGGTCTGCGCCTTGAGCATAATCGCCGGGCCGCCTGCGTTGATATTGTAGAAGTTGTACACCATCTCCATCTGGCCCGGCTCGAGATAATCCACCGCCGTGGCCGAGGAGAGGTAGTTGAAACCGTACCGGTCACGCAGAGCGGTCGCGACTTCGACCAGCTTCTCCGGCTTTACCGCGTAGCCGCTGTACGCCTTGCGGCCATCCGGGGTCACGTCGCCGGAGAATTCTTGGTCAAGCTTGAGTTCAGTAACGGAAGGGGCAGGAGCAACAGCCATGTGTGAGTCCTTAATCCTTCGCCGAAGCGGCCTCGGCGAGCGCGGCGGTTTCCATCTTCTTCGCCGCCGCTTCGACCGCCATTTTGCGCAGGAGCGGAGCCTGGCGCGGATCGATGAGGTCGGGGCCGAGGATCGGAACCGGGATCGGCTCGGACGGGCCGGGGCGATACCACGGCACGGTCCTAATGGATTGGCCGTCGATCTTCTTTTGGAGCGCGATCAGGCCGTGCAGGAGCGCCTGCGGTGTGGGCGGACAGCCGGGCACATACACGTCCACCGGCACATACTTATCAATGCCGGAGACGACGTTGTAGCCCTCTTTGAACGGCCCGCCGCCGCTGGCACACGCGCCCATCGCCATCACGTACTTTGGCTCGGCCATCTGGTTGTAGAGGCGCACGATCTGCGGCACCATCTTCTTGGTGACCGTGCCGGAGACGATCATCAAGTCCGCCTGCCGCGCGGAGGGCCGCATCACTTCCATGCCGAAGCGGCTGAGGTCGTAGCGGCTGGCGGCAGTGCAGATCATCTCAATCGCGCAACACGCCAGGCCGAACATCATCGGCCAGATAGAGTTGCGGCGGCCCCAGTTGTAAATCTTGTCCAGCGAGGTGATGAAGACGTTGCTTTGCACGTCCGCCGGCACCTGAATGGCCGGGTTCGCCAGTTCTTTGGAGACAGCGCTCATAAGGGGTGTTTCTCCTCGTACCACTCTTGATATATGGCTTCGAGCAAGCCATCATGGGCCAGTTGGGGGTCGTCTTTGAAATCGGGCAAAGCGATAACCCAATTATAAAGCATGTTCAAGGTGACGGCGCCCAAGTCGGCGTCAGGATACACCGACATCAAGCGCCGCGCAATCGCGTAAGGCGAGTCCCAGTACAGTTCTTCGGCGCTCATTCTTCAAAGATGGACTCGGCGGGAAACTCCGGCCCGGCCAGCACTTCCGAGTGTAGGGTTGAGATCGGAGTAGACCTATCAGGCCTGCGGGTTTGTTACAGATTTCGCAAGCCGTTAGAATTATAGCAACGCAATAACCGCTGTCAATCGGATTATTCAACTGGCGTTTGACAAAATGATTCGCGAAGCCTAGAATCCTGCCTCACGCGGCTTATTTTCTCCGGGAGGCCGCCATGCAACACACACGCCAACTGATTTTGGATTACCTGAAGAAAAACGGCCAGGCCACGGTGGACGAGCTGGCGGAAGTCATCGATTTGACCGCTGTGACAGTACGCCACCATCTGGACATTCTGCGCGGCGACGAACTGATTTCGGAGCCAGTCATCCGCCACCGCACGACGCGCGGGCGGCCTCAGTACGTGTTCACACTGACTGAAAAAGCCTCGCACTACTTTCCTAAAGACTATGCCGGTCTGGCGGCGAAGGTGTTGGAGGAAGTCAAGACGCAAAACAGCCCGCAGATGGTCAACGTGATCTTTGAGGGTGTGGCGACCCGCCTGAGCGCCGAAGCCCCCCAGCCCATCCCAGGCGAGCCATTCATTGCCCGGCTTGATCGCGCCGCGCAGTTCCTCAATCAACATGGCTACGTGGCGCACTGGGAGAAAACGCCCGAAGGCTATCTCTTCCATACCAGTAACTGCCCATACGAGTCACTGACCTCCCAAAACCCGGAACTATGCGGCATGGACATGGTGCTGGTCGGCAACCTGCTTGGGATGATCCCGCAACGGGTCAGCCGTCTGGCCGAGGGCGGGCAGAGTTGCGCCTATTTGGTGCGCGAACCCGAGTCCGCGTAATAATTAAGAAGCCCATCTTTCCAATTGACTCTTAGCGGCAAGTTCGCTACAATCATCACAGATAAACGATAAGGAGATAATGACATGGCTGACTTGCAATTGATGGATGTAACTCCGCCGGTGGATACTGAAGTGGATGTCCACCTGCTTCCGGCCGCGGCCCACAAGCTCAAGTCCCTGCTGGCCGAGCGGAATCTCACCAGCCACGGCCTGCGCGTGTTTGTCTCCGGCGGCGGTTGCTCCGGGATGCAGTACGGCATGGCGATTGAGAAGGAACCGAGCGAGTTCGATACCATCTTCGAGCAGGAAGGCGTGAGGGTGTTTGTGGACCCGACCTCGATGATGTACCTGGGCGGCGCCACCATTGATTACATTGATAACCTGATGGGCGGCGGCTTCCGCATTGATAACCCCAGCGCCGTCTCGACCTGTGGGTGCGGCCACTCCTTCCGCACCAGCGGCGGCGCCGCGCCAGCCGCAAGCGGCGGCGGGTGCGGCAGTTGCCAGTAACGACTTACCAGTCACCAGCAGACCTGACCCAAGTCAGGTCTGTTAGTTTATGCCCCACTACTTCACCCTCGACGAAGCCAACGCCCTGCTGGACACCGTTCGCCCGCTGATGCGCGCCGTATTGAGGGCGCGCAAAGAGATCGTGGACGCTCAACCGGAGTTATGGCCGGTGCTGGAGAAAGCCATCAACAACGGCGGCAGTAAGAAGGCCGGGGCGATGCTGAAGCACTTTGAAACGATCCAACACGGCGTCAAAGCCCTCCGTGAACTGGGGATCGAAGTCAAAGACATCAACCTCGGCCTGGTGGATTTCCTGGCCCAACGCGACGGGCGCGACGTGTACCTGTGCTGGCGCTACAACGAAGAGCGCATCGAACACTGGCACGATCTCGACTCTGGCTACGCCGGCCGCCAACCACTTTAGTTAGAGTTGGGACGCTTCGCGGAGTTTGTCGCACTCCACAAACTCCGCGAAGCGTCCCAACTCCAACTGATGGAGCAGTTGCCATGAACTTTCCCTGGCAAAAGAAACAAACCAGCCAGCGCCTGTGGCTTGACCTGGGCGACCTGGGCGATCTGGTGAACCCGGCCGGCCCGCACGAGCAGTGGCAAGACCACGGCCTCGGCCTCCTGCGCACCCTCCTGCACCAGAACGGCCTGCCGACGGATATGTTCTCCACGCGGCAGTGCAAGACGTGGGATGAAGTCAAGGCCAAGATGCCAGGCTACGCGATGTTGATCATGAACGTCCGCAGCTACACCTACCCCGTCGCCCACCGCGCCGCCAAAATCTTCAAAGAGCTCAACCCGAACGGCCTCATCCTCACCGGCGGCATGCACGCCACCGTCGCCCTCGACGAGATGGAAGCCGTCCCCGAGTTCGACAAAATCTGCCAGGGGCCGGGTGAAAACGTCATCGTGGATTTGGTGCGCGACCCGGGCGCCTTCCCGCGCGTGATTCTGGGCGTGGGCGCGAAGAGCATGGCGGACTGGCCGATGATCGACCGCACGCTGTGGCCCAAACCCGCCAGTTGGAAGCTGAGCCGCAAGTTCAACTGGCCGCTGGAGCCGGAATGCGGCTGGGGCCCGCCGCCCGTCGTCACGCTCCTCACCAGCCGCGTGTGCCCGTGGCAGTGCGTGTTCTGCAACGAAAATTCGTACATCCCCAACATGGGCCGCCGCCCGGTGGAGATGGTGATTGACGAGTTGAACTACCTCGACCGCAAATACGGCGTCGGCTCGGTCGTCATCCATGACTCGATGTTCTTCCAGAATCCAAGCTGGCTGGAGGAGTGGCTGGAGAAGTACCCGCGCAAGGCCAACAAGCTGTGGCCGTATTGGGCCGCCGGCCGCGCCGATACCGTCCGCCAGTGGCCGGAGTTGTTTGAGGCGATTGTCAAAGAGACGAACTGGAACACGGTCTCCATCGGCTTCGAGTCCGGCAGTGATCGCGTGCTAAAGATCATCAACAAAGAGTGCACCGAGGCCGACAACTACTTCACCATTGATCTGCTCACCCGCATCGGCGACGAGATGGAGGCGCAGGGCAAGAAAGCGCCTGTGTTCTGGAGCAATATCATGCTGGGCATCCCTGGCGAACGGCCGGAGGACGCCTTCAAGACCATGCGCATGGTCAAGTACACCAAGCGCATCCTGCCGTCGATCTCGTTCTACGCTCCCTATCCCGGCTCGGCGCTCGGCTACCAGCTCATCGCGGAAGGCAAGAGCCGGATGTCCAAGGACAACTATCACCGCTTCCCCGACGACGAGAAAGTGGTAGGCGTGGATTACCAGTTCTACCGTGACCTGCTGGCGGGCAAGTACGACGCCGAAGTGAGCAAAGGCCTGACCGAGGTGCGGCAGGAACGCAAGAATTACATGGGCGCGCTTACAAAAGCCTAGCGATCGCTATGGGCAGTTTCAGCAACCCGCACTACATGTACCTGTTCGACCTGAAGAACGGGAAGAAGAAGCTGGCCTACGGCCAATCGCCGGAGGACGCGCTGGAGATTCTCCGCTCGCGGCTGACGGAGGCGGAGATGCAGGAGATCATCCCGGATCAGTACATCAAGATCAACCAGCGTAAGTTGTTGGAGTACGTGCGCCAGTTGGGGTGAGGAAAAAGCGGGAAATCGGAGAAACGAAGGAACTGGGCGCACCCGGTTCTTTTTCGATTAAGCGATGCCTCACCTTTCCTCTGCCCACCGCCGCGTCCTGCTCGCCCTCGCCGGAGGCTGGGCGCTCAAGGCCCACCGCGACATCGAGGGCCGCAAGGTCTTTCAGCTTCACCACTCAGATGGCCGCACCGAACCTGTGGGTTGGGACGTGGCCGAATATCTCGCCGAGCACGGGCTGATTGACAGCAACAAGAAATTTCCGGCGGCGACGTTTTGGTTGACGGAAGGGGGAAAGGTGGTAGTCGCGGAGCTTAGCCGCGACTCCTCAACAAACTAATCCCCCCCGCGAACACGCCCAACACGAACAGGATGATGATGGCCAGAGCAGGCGGGAACGCGCCGCCGCCTGTCGGCACGCCTTGCGCTGGCAGGAGCGTGGGCCGCACGATGAGGGCGGGCGGCGTGAAGGTGGGCAGGCGGTTGGCGTCCGGGTTGGGTGTGGCGGTGAGGTCTTCCAGACCGCTGAGGGTGGGTGTAGGCGGGCGAGTCGGCGTCGGCGGAATCTCAAGCGTCGTAATCGCGCTCAATTCACCGATCAACTGCGTAGTGCCCACATAAACCCACCCCGTGTTATCCGGCCCGCCAAAGTACTCAACCTTGAACCATTGATCCGCCCCGTTGAGGGCCTGCCCCAATACCGGGGCGTATTGGCCCTTGATCATCTTGCCGACTAAATCATAGTCGGTGCCTGGGCCGTTACGCACATTGGCGCCATCTACGCTGATGACTTCGACGCGCGGCACGGGCAGGGTCGGCGTGGCCGCTTGAAAACGCGGCGCGGCGGAGGCGGCAGGCTGGAGCGCCAGGAGCGCCGTAATTGCAACGCCAACGGATATACCAAAAGCAAGTCGTTGTCTAATCATACGCAGAAACCGACGGACATTGTATCAAAACGTAGAGACGCGCCGGCGGCGCGTCTCTACGACCCAAATAACAAGAACATGCCTGCGATTATTCGATCTCACGCAAAATCTGCAACGTCTCCCGCAGTGCCGGCAGTAACGTCTGCTCATCCGGCTGGTCGCTGGGCGCGAACGTCATCGCTATCTGCCCGGCGCGGCGGCCCTCGATGCGCACGCGCAGGCCTTCCAGAGTTTGAGCGGCGTCCGTGAAGCCCACCCGCCCGATCAACTCAATCGCGGCGCGCCGCAGTTTCAGCGCCGCGTGGCGATCTCCGGCAAAGCGCGTCAACTGCGCGGAGGCCTGCGGGATGCGCTCCATCAGCCGCGTCAGGCTGTCCGGCCCGAGGCGGGCGATCCCCTCGCGCGCGGCGCAGTGCAGTTCCAGCAGGGCTTGCAATTGGGGCCGATCAAACTTGCGCAGATGCCCGGCCACCATCGCGCGCACTTCCGGCGGATAGCGGTACGCCTGCTGGCGGACTTCAAAGTAATCGGCCAGCGCCTGCACCACCTGGGCGCGCAAGACCAGATCCGGCTCGTCCACCCGCGCGGCCAACAACTGCGCGGTGAGCGCCGAGCGCCGCATCTGCTCGGAGCCGAAGAGGAGCGCAAAGCCCCTCCGGCGCTCCTCGATGTGCGGCGAGACGAACATCTCCCCCACCATCCACGGGTCCACCGAGGGGATCACGCGCGGAGCCAG
>Ga0247727_10011423_pt1 | contig 15506 bp, 9 predicted proteins | sample WisWelCaveWW1625_FD_202498 | JGI IMG/M metagenome (GOLD analysis project Ga0247727, IMG submission 202498) | Biofilm microbial communities from Wishing Well Cave, Virginia, United States - WW16-25 | ecosystem: Environmental > Aquatic > Deep subsurface > Groundwater > Cave microbial mat | place...
CCGCCCAGCGGCGCGGCGAGACCGACGGTGAATGGCGCCTGCGCATGTTGGTTCGGGACCTCCACGCCATGGCCTCAGACCCAGAGACCTTGCTTGCGGCATACGACGCTCGTGTGCACGTCATCACGGACCTCGTCAACGACTTGTTGACTCGGCTTGAGTTCCTGCCGGGTCCAGCAGAGAAAGGGTCAATCACGCAAGAAATGGGCAGTCGACTGAGTGCCATTAAGGCGAGGGTCAGTCAATTTCCCGACCTCAACAATCCATCTTTTTCGACGCTAGGGGGCCTCCAGGGTAGAAGCGACTGGATGGAGGTTGCAACGCTCGCTCGAGAAGTCCTAGCGGGCCTGGGTTACGCTCTCGAGCCCCCACCTCCGCGATCGATGTAAGGGCGCGAGCGTGAATCCTACCATGGACCTCGCCGATCGGACGGGACATGGACAGGCCATGGGCCGTGGAGAGTAAACCCACGGGGGTGTGCTCCCGACGGGAAGTGCGCAATGTTTACTGGACGAACCGTCAGAAGCAGTCGTTCCCCGTTTCGTTGGCGCACCCCTTCGGGGAATCTGATCCGACCAAGACTCACCGCCGCGGTCGTTCGGGGATGGTGACTCATACGCGCGCCCGGGCGCCTCGCAATCGCACTTCGCAATCGCACTTCCTTTGAATATCTCCAGCGGGCGCAGTTCGACGGGAGCTCCGATGGCCGTGATCGCTTGAGAGGATACGGACGCAGGCGTTGCCTGAATGGATCAGACGACGAGGAGCCCATGGAATCGATGCAACGCCGACAACCGACAACCGGGAGTAGGGAGGCGGGGTCAGAACTCGTCCTGCGGATGCTCGCCGCTCGAGTCGGACGAAGCCTCGGACGTCCCTGCGTCCTGGCTCTCAAGGGGCTTCTTGATGACCCTCTTCTGCACGACCGGCGGGGGCCCGCTAGGCTTCTGGAACACGCGACGTGGAATGGCGACGGTCCCGCGCGCGGCTGCCTGGGTAGCCGGAAGGCCGCCCGGAGACGACTGGACCCCTTCGGATCCCTCCGACGGACCCGGTTCAGAGGCGGACCTCCGCGGTGGCGCGGCGACGACAGCTCCGCCGCTCCCGCCGCCGGTTCTGGGCGGCTGGAGCTCCTTCATCAGGGAGCCGCACTTGTGGCAGACGGTCGCCGTGACCGAGTTGAGGGTGCCGCAGACGGGGCACGGCTTCGACCCCATCTTGCGCATCTCCTCTTCCTCCCGGAGCCAGTCCTCGAACGTCACGAACGTGGGCTGCTTGCGCCACCACTCCTGGAACTCGCGGTCCGACAGGGACCGCCCGAGCTGGCGCTGCGCCTCGTCCTTGAACTTCGCGACGACCTCGTCGTACTGGAGGCGCATCTTCTCCTGGTAGTCGGCCATCTCGACCTCGCCCGTGGCGAACTCGACGCCGCACTCCGGACAGCGCTTCACGTCGACGGGGATCCAGGCCTGGCAGTTCGAGCACTTCGCCATGTCCTTCTCGAACTCGACGCCGCACTTCGGACACGCCGTGGCGTCCTCCGGGATGAAGGCGCCGCACTCGCCGCACTCGACCATCTTGCCGAGGCCGTAGAACTTCCAGTATGTCGTCACGCCAATGCCAATCGAGGCGACGGCCGCGAGGATGATCAGGAAGAGCCAGTAGGGAATTCCGATAATGGGCACAGGCTGGAAGATGAAGGGCACGTTCCTCCTCACATCGATCGTGCGGGTGTCCGGCGTAATGAGACCGGAGGTCGGCGTGACCGTGATCGTATAGGACCCGTCGGCGGTGCTGCCCGGCACATTGATGGTCCCGAGGAAGAACCCGACGTTGCCGGAGGTCGTCTGGACACTCCCGACGACCGAAGGCCCCGAGCGCAGCTCGATCGTCAGCGGGACGCCGAGGATGCCGTTCGAGTCCACATCCCGAACAAAACCCGTGACGCTCAGCGCGGTCCCCGGCTCAATCGTCAGGCCGGATGCCGGCGACAGGATCGCGACGAATCCCGCAGGAGGCGGGAGGACGTTGAGGGTGATGTTGACGAAATTGTTTGCTTCCTGCGCCACGCCCCCTTCGTTAATCAGATTGTTCGGATCCACGACAAGCATCAGGGTCTGGGTTCCCGTGAGCCCGATGCCGGCCACGCTCACGGACCGGTTCAGGAACGTCACGATCGTGAGCCCGTTCTCCCGCCCGACCTGGGAGCCGGGGTCTCCGTTCAGGTAGGCGGCGACGGAGGCATTCGTCGCCGTCGTCTGCCCGCTGTTGAAGATCAGCGCATACACGGTGAAGGGCTGGTTCAACGTCACGCTCAGCGTCGCGCTGTAGTCTGCCTGGCGGAGTTCAAGGTCCGGTCCCGTCCGCACCTGCAGGTCGGTGAAGCGAAGGGTAAGCCACTGGTTGTTGTCCCCCGAGGAGATCGCAGGGTACGGCGGGAAGTCGGCACCGCCCGATGTGGTCGAGGTTGAGAAGGTCGCGAGCTCCTGATAGTTCCCGAATGACTCTGCGTTCGGGAGGGAGGCCACGGTGACTTGGTCCGTGTACAACGGGATGACGACCATGCCGTTCGCGTCCGTCAGATCCCACGCGGTCGGGCCGCTCGCCGTGCGGCCGAGGTACGCGATCGTCCGCGCCGTGGGAGTCGTCCCGAACCCGTTGTCCGGGTACTGGGCCGCGCCCGCGCTCGGGCTCAGGCTCGAGGCAACCGTCGCGCCGCTCACCGGGAAGTTCGTCGAGTCGCGGACGTCGACATGGAGCCAGCGCAGAAGGAACACGGAGCCGCCAGCGGCGGTCGGCCGGAAGGCCGGCTGCCAGTCGGTGGAGGCTTGAGGGTCCTGGGCGCGATCGATCGTCACGCCGTAGAGGTAGGCATTCGACGTTCCGTCCACATGGAGCTCGTTGTGGCGGCCAGGAAGGTCCGAGTAGTCAACACCGATGTGCGAGTCGTACGCATAGAGGGCGGTCGAGGAGCTCAGGGTCACGTTGCCCGTGACGTCTCCCCCGAAGGTGGATTCGTAGACCCGCTCGATGCGGGAACGGTACATGCTAATCGTCGAGGAGACCCAGGAGATCAGCGGAGCGTCATTGTTCCCGTCGATGTCGATTCCGAGACTCGCGATCTCTCCGTCTTCGAAGCCCGTGATCCGGGAGTCCGTCAAGGTGAGCGTACCACCCGTGGCGTTGAACCATCCGGGGAACTCCAGGGTGGACCCGTTGACCATCGTGAGCCGGCTGTTCGCCCCCGACACGGTCATGGCGAGCTTCACGTAGGGCGCAATCACGCTTCTTTGGGTCGTAACGCTCGAGTTGTCGAGGACGAGTTCGCCGCCCGCGTTCACGTTGAGCGCGTAGCCGGTGTGGAAAGCATCCTTTGCGAAATTCAGGCTGCCATCGATTAGTGTGAGGCTGCCGCCTGCGTTGATGTTGATTGTCCCGTCCACGGTATAGTCTATGTCCCGACACACCTGAACGGTTGTGATCGTCCAGTCTCCGGTGGGGACGCCCGCGACCTGGTCACAAACGCCCGCTTGGACGGGGCGGCTGACGGCCAACGCAAAGAGTCCGCTCATCGCCAGCGAGGTCACGATGAGAAGACTCATCATCCGAGAACTGCGTGCGGCGACTTCCGACGACCCAGGAATCCTGCCCTCGGGCCGTCGGAACGAGGCTTGAGAAATGAGACCGGTGGGCATGGTCCGCGGGCCATCCTGGCCCGCTTTATAAATAGGTTACCGCGCGATTATCTTGCGCGATACGCTGGATGTTCTCGTACGCGAAAATGCCGCGCCCTATGGAGACCAAGAAATCTATTCAGCATGGACGATGAAAGTAGCGCTTCCTGTCGGACGGAAGAGAGAGACATGCAAATTGAATCGCGTCCACGGCTCCGAGGAGGCCGCGGACGGCTTAGATGATCTTCTTCTTGAGGACCTTCCGGACGGTCGGGACCGCCTCTTTCTTCGAGGATCGTCCTTCGTCGGCGGCGATCCGGTGGCCGCATGCGTAGCACATGATCGCATCGCTCGAAATCGTCGTCCCGCAGGAAGGACAGGGGATCTCGGACTCCCCGGAGGGCGACTCCTCGGGAGCCTGGGCTTCCTCTTGGATCCGGTGGCCGCACGCATAGCACATGACCGCATCGTGGGAAATCATCGTGCCGCACGAGGGGCAGGGGACCTCCGCGTCGCTGCCGGACCGTTCGGGCTCGTGCTCCGGTGGTGCGGGTCCCTTGGCCAGAGCTCTCTCGACCTTCGGAGCCGGGGCTGCGGGCCCCGTCGATGGCCGAGGCGCGGGCGCGGGGACGGGAGCCGCGCTCCGGGGGACCGGGGTCGGTGAAGGAATGGGCCCGGGGATCGATGTGGCAGCCGCACGCGAGGCATTCTCTCGGGCGACGAGCTGTTTCTCGCGCTCGACGAGCCGCCGCCCGTCTTCCGCGATCTTGACACGGGCAGCCGCCAGGGCCTGCTCATCCTGGGCGGACTTCTTTTCGCGCTCCGCGAGTTCTCGGCCTCGCGCGATCTGTCCCTCGAGAGCGGCCTTCTGATCCGCGAGGAGCTTGAGGAACGCTTCCTGACGCGCTGCACTCTCGCCCGTGCGCGCCGCCATCTCGGACGCCGCTCCGGCGAGCTCCGCGTCCCGTTTCGCGAAGTCCTCTTCGCGATGAACGGCCGCCTCGAGACGCTTCCCGAGTTCCTGTTCCCGGACCGCGAATTCATTATCCTTCGCGAGGATCCGCTGGCGGAGCGCTTCGACCTCCTGTTCTCGCTGGGCGATGGTCCGATCGACCTGCTCGAGTTCCTTTTCTCGCGCGCGGAGTCCCTTTTCACGACCAACGATCGCATCGCGTTCCTCGGCGAGCGCGCCTCGGTCCTGATCCAGGGCCTGTCGTTCCGACTCGAGCTTGGAGATATCGGCCTCGATCGAGGCCTCGCGCTCCTTGAACTCGGCATCGCGGGTCTTGATGCTCTCTTCCAGCTTCTTCAGTGCGTCAAGCGCGTCCAGAATCGATGTCTCGGCCATCTACGGGTTCCTCCCTGGGGGAGATAGGGCACGACGTACGTCGCGCCGATGAACGGAAGGGGCAGGGCGCATCGTCAACCTCCCGAATCGAAGATCGGACCGAGGACGGTAATTCCGCCCTTTCTCGGTTCGATCGCGTGCTTCTCCATGGAGTGGTCCGTAGCCCGCATCTTCTCGATCTGAAGGTAGCGCACGAGCTTCCCGCGGGACCGGTCGAGGCCCAGGAGCATGATCCCGTCGACAAGGAAGCCCTCGTTGCCCAAGAGCTGGCTGTCTCCGTTCAGGCTCCGCTCCATGATCACCATCGACGTGAGTTCGTTGTCGCGCAGCATCTTGAAGAAGTAGAACATCCGCTTTCGCATGTTCGAGGTATTCTCCATGAGCGAGTAGAGCGCGCCCAGGGAGTCGAGCGCGAAAATCTTGAACTTCGATCCGTGGATCCGCTTGAAGTGACCGATCATCTTCTCGATGAACGCGATGTAGTCCGTCTGGTCTTCCTGGGAGACGACCGCGTCGACCTCCCGAAGATCCGTGAAGTCACTGATTTGCATGTTGAGGGAGATCTCCACGCCGAGGGACTCCATGTTCCGCAGGTGAGACTGAACCGTCTCCTCGAGGGTCGTGTACAGGCCGAACTCTCCGGTCTTCTTCAGGTACCGCGACATGAGCGTGTAGCAGAAGGAAGTCTTCATCGATCCCGGCGGACCCGTGACGAGGATGACCTTGGGGGGCGCGATGTCGGACCGAATGACTTTGTCGAGTCCATCGATTGCGGTACGGAACGTCATGCACGTGCGCCGTGGTGGCGCATCACGTGCGAAGGGGCGACTTAACGGTTCCGCGCTGATTATCCACGCTGAGCACTTATCATTCCCTGAACCGATACCGGAAAGTCTTTGTAACCCGCGCCGGGTCTGAACCGTTTGCATTGAATTTCGAGGTGTGCGACTACGCCGCCTAGGGAGACGAAGGTCTGTCCCGTATGTGATTCGACGATCGCTGCGGACGCGCGCCGCTGCGAGATGTGCCAGACAGATTTGAGTCTCTTCGACGTGGGCGGGAACGCGTCCGTGGAGATGGCGGAAGTCCACGTGAACGACTCGCGCAGTCTTGACGAAATCCTCGCATCGATCTCGGGCGGGCAGGAAAGTCACGCTGAAATTTTCGAGGCGCTGAAGAGCGTCGCGACGACGCGGCCCGAATCAAGCCCGCGCGTAGAATCGAAACCGGCGGTTCCACCCACCGAGGCCTCGAACCAGTTCGTATGTCCCATGTGTGACGCGCCTGTGGATGCCGTCGCATCCGCCTGCCCGAATTGTGGAGCTCGGTTCGAGGAGGGCGAGGCCGCCGAGTTCGAATGTCCCGTCTGCCGCGCGACGGTCGCCCCGGATGCGAATCGCTGCCCGGCGTGTGGCGTCCTGTTCGCGGAGGAGGAACCCGCGGTCCCCGAGCCGCCGACGAGCGCCCTTCGGGCGGTCGCCTCGCCTCCGGCTCCGAAACCGCCGCCGCCGAAACCAGCTTCCCTGTTCGGATCGGGAGTCGCCGAGAAACTAGCGGCCCTCCGGAAGGCGAGGAGGGAGTTTGCGGTTCCGTCTCTCGGTGGCGATCGAAAACTGATGTACCGCGAACTGCCCAAAGTCGTTAACGACGTCCGCGGCCTCCTCGTGGCAGCGAAGCGGATGGGCCTCGAAATCGAAAAGGAGAAACACGTGATCAACGACGCGATCGCCGCGGGCAAGCAGCGAGATGTCGAGCGCGCTCTTCGAACAATCGGAGAGGCGCGGAAGGCACTCGAAATCGCAATCACCGAATATCTGTCGAAACGCATCGAAGCGTCGGTGCAGGAAGTGAATCGGGTCGGGCCCATGGAGGAATCGGAAAAAGTCGAGAAGTTGATCCAGGACGCCGTGTCCGCCATCGAAGCGCGAACCTACGAAGCGTCGTTCGACCGGATCGAAGAGGCGACGAAAGGGTTCCAGACCCAGGCCCGCGACTACGTCGAGGCGCGGGATTCCCTCAACAGCGGGGACCGACTCCTCGCAGACGTGAAAGCCCTTGGCATGGACGTTGGGGACATCGAACGGCTTCTCAAGGACGGTCGGGAGGCGATGGCCCGGAAGGATCAGACGAGGGCCCTCCGCTCCTCGACGGAGGCGCGCGAGCGGCTGGCGACGGCTCTCCCTACGTTCGTCGATCAGGAGATGAAGAAGGCGAGGAACGTCCTGCTCGACATGAAGGTGCGAGGGGGCGACCTATCGAAGCCCGTCGCGATCCTGAAGGCTGCGAGCGTCCACGCGAAGAAAGAGGAGTGGTCGAACGCGGTCCGCTACCTGAAGGAGTTCCGCCGAGAGATCGGTTCGTGAGTCCCGCTCAGCCGAACCGAAGGATCTCCATCTCGCGCTCGAGCATCTTCAATTCCTGGTCCTTGAGCGTTCCAGGGCCCAGAGAAATGATGAAGATGGAGCGACCCTCCGATACCGTGTCGACCAAGCGCCTCACGAATTTGAGGACTGCCTCGAACGAGTTGTTCGATACGAGGTACTCGAGTCCATCGATGAGGAGCGCGCCGCCGGGCCGCTTCGCGAAGAAGTCGTCAATCTCGTAGATCATCCGCTCGAGGATGGGTTGGATCGTCTTCTCCGTGGTGCTGTCCCGATCCGTGAGCCAGAGAATACGGTCCGCGGTGATGGCGAAGGACTCGCGCACCCTCTTCGGATTCGTCCGCGTGATGACCAGGCCGCCATGGCTCGTTGAAAGGGCCTTCGCGAAGAGCCGGAAGGCGGCCACGGGTCGTGCTTCCTCGACGAGGTAGCTCCTCCCCTGGGACAGCTCCTTCGCCGCTTCCTCGAGACCGATCCTCGCGTCCTCGCCGAGCTCTCCGCCGCCTTCGCGGAGGACCTCCTGTGCGAGCTCCCGCGTAATCGGGCGGTCCATCAACGCCGAGAATGCGACCACCCGGTTGAACGACCCTACGAGCTCGCGGATGTTGTCGTCGACAAGCTCCGCAATAAGTCCCAAGGCCTCGGTTTCCACGTCGAGCTTCGTCCCGTGGACGCGCTTTTCCAGGATCGCGATTCTCGTCTCCCGGTCAGGCGCCTGCACGTCCACGACGAGACCGGACTCGATGCATGAGGCGAGCCGCCCGTCGAGGTCGGGGATCGCCTTCGGGGGGCGATCACTCGCGAGGACGACCTGCCGGTTGGCCGCGCGGAACTCGGTGAAGGCTTGGTACAGTTCCTCCTGGACCTCGGCCTTGGCTCCGAGGAGCTGGATATCATCGAGAAGAAGGCAGTCCAATTGGCGCAGCCGGGTCCGGAACGTGGCCAGGGAATCGCTCGAGCGAGCCGATTCGAACTCCCTCGAGAGAGACTCTGCGGTCATGTACAGAACCTTCGCGTCCTTCCCGATTCCCCGACGCAGGTTCCCGATCGCGTGGAGGAGATGGGTCTTGCCGAGCCCCGGCCCGGCGACCACGAGGAGAGGGTTGTACGCGGTGTCGGTGAGCTTCGCGGCGGCCACGGCTCCAGCCTGAGCGAACCGGTTGCTCGAGCCCACGGCGAACGTGTCGAACGAGTACTCCCGGACCAAGTTCGTCTCGGGATCCTTGTCGAGCGCCGGGCCCTCCACGGCCTCTTTGATCTCCGCCGAGCTCGGCGAGGCTTCCCCGGGGACGGGGGGCTTGTGCTTCATCACGATCTGGACGACCTTCTTCGCGCGCTCATCCGAGTCCCGCCCGCGGCCCTCCTCGAACACCCTCCGCGCATCCGTCTGCCTCCGACCGTCAATCGCCTCGCGGATGCTCTCGAACTCCATGTCGAGATCGGGATGGCTCAGGGGATCCATGAGCCGAGCCCGGAGGGTTGCGGCCCGCTCCTCGAAGCCCGTCACATCGAGCTGGTCCAAGGCCGTGAGCATCGTCTTCGCGTGGCCGATCGCTTCCCGGAGTGAGAGGAACGGGATCGTCAGGGCCTGTGGGTCCCCGTTCAGGAGGCGCTCGACGGACGACACCTCGTACCCTGCGACCCTCCATTCCGCGATCGCCACCTCGGCCTCCGAGCGCGCGACGGGCTGGGGGACCTTGGGCTTCCGGACGACCCTCGCAGGCCGCTCGAGGACCGCATCGGCGTACTCCTTCACCAGGCCTTCCATGTCGACCCGGGCGTGGAGTTCGATCACGCAGCCTTCATCGTAGGAGTCCTGCCACACCTGTTTCAGGGCGGCTCGCCCCTTGGCCCGCTGACTCCCCTTCTGGTGGACGCTCGCCTCGGGGTTCCCTAGGCGGAGGAGCACGACCCCCTCGGAACGGCCCGGCCGGTCCGCGCGAACGGTCCGGACATACCCCGAGAAGGAGTACTTCTTCAAGTCGAGGAGAAGCTGCTTGAGGGTGCTCGTCCCGCCCTTCATCGTGCGGATGAGCTTTCCCTCTGGCAGAAGGAGGTCTTGGGGCGTGATGGTCCCTCGGTTCTCCGTCCTATTCCAGGCATGTGCCTAAAAAGCTTCCAAGTCGGTTTGCCGTTTTGAGAACACAATGCCGTTCGGGCCTCCGCAAAGGCCCTCGGCGAGGAGGCCCGAGCGAGCGAAGTCGAGGAGCCGAGGGGACCGCTGTGCGGCCACGAGGACCCGGATTCGGGACGAATCGTCGACGGCTAGGAGGCCGACCGCTTCCGCCTCGAACCGCCACCTCTGCCGGTACGCCCGAGCCGCCGCGTCGAGGGGCATCGCAACCCATGCCCGATCCGCCGCGAGCTGGTATGCGAGCGCCTGGCGGAACGCCTCGCGCCAATCGCGGAGTTTCGCCTCCACAGCCGCGACGCAACCGGCCCGATGGCCCACCAGATCGGCCCTTCGACCAAGAATCTCGCACTCGAAGTGGACGTCGAATCCATCCGTGGAGAGCCAGTCCGCGATGGGTTTCTTGAGGTCTGACTCTAGGCGGAACGTCACCGCGGTCCCCATGCCTTGATCAGAGGAAAAAGGTGCGCGTGAAAAAGGCTATTAGCCTCATGGAACTTGCCTCGCGCGGATGGCCCGGGACTTCTTCACATTGGATGACTTTGACCTGTCCGGCCGCACGGTTCTTCTCCGGGTCGACATCAACTCTCCGATCGATCCGACGACGGGTCGGATCCTGAGCGACGCGAGGATTCGGGAGCATGCGGCGACGATTCGGGACCTGCACAGGTCCAAAGTGGCCGTCCTCGCGCACCAGTCACGGCCGGGGAAGGACGACTTCACGACCCTCGAGCCCCACGCGGAGCGACTCGCCTCGGTCCTCGGCCAGCCGGTGCAGTACGTAGACAGTCTGTACGGGCGGCACGCCCTCGACGCGGTCCGCTCCCTGAAGGACGGCGACGTGGCGGTGCTCGAGAACACGCGGTTCTACGCGGAGGAGGAAGCCCTCGCCGAAAAGCCGTTCGAGAAACAAGCGCAGGCTCACATGGTCCGTAGGCTCGCGCCCCTCGCGGACTTCTTCGTCCTGGACGCGTTCGCCGCGGCCCATCGGGCCCAGCCCAGCCTCGTGGGGTTCTGCGATCTCCTGCCGACCCTCGCCGGCCGGATCATGGAGCGCGAACTCGCGATGCTCTCGCGGGCGCTCCAGAGCGAGGACCGTCCCAAGATCGCGATCTTCGGTGGAATCAAGGCGGACGACTCCCTCGCGATCACCGAGCACATGCTCGACCGTGAGATCGTGGACAAAGTCCTGACGACGGGCGGGGTGGCGAACGTGTTCCTCGAGGCTCGCGGCGTGAACCTGGGCGAAGCCACCTCCGGGTTCATGGCCCGCGAGATCGATGCATACCCGTCCCTGGTCGACCGTGCGAGGGCGATCCTTCGCCGCCACGGAGATCGTGTGCTCACCCCCTCCGACGTCGTCGTCAACGACCGCGGACGGCGGCGGCCGATCCTCGTGTCCCGGCTCCCCTCCGAGCATCAGGTCTACGACGTCGGTCTGGACACGATCGCGCGGTACATCGATGAAATCCGGAGCGCGAAGACGATCATCGCGAACGGGCCCGCGGGGGTCTTCGAGCTCGATGAGTTCTCCGTCGGCACGCGCGAGCTGTTCGCGGCGGTCGCGGGCGCGGACGCCTTCACGGTCGTCGGCGGCGGCCATACGGTCGCGGCGGTCGAGCAGCTCGGGCTTCGAACCTCGATGGACCACGTGAGCACGGGGGGCGGCGCGCTCATCAATTTCCTTGCGGGAAAGGAACTGCCGCTCGTCGCGGCCCTCCGCCGTTCCCGAGCGAAATTCCCCGCAGGTCCTCAGCGTTAAGTAGAGGGTCGGGTTCGTCGCACCCGTGGGCCGAGGCTGGCTGCGCAAGCCCGACGTGTGGGGGACCGAGCCCGTCCCCGTGGAGAAGCGGAACCTCCGCGCCGTCGACCTAGGGATCCTCTGGTTCAGTCTTGGGCTCGGGTTGCTCGTGCTGTTCACGGGGGCCCTCCTCGTCCAAATCTGGGGGCTCAGCCTGTTCGAGGTCCTCGTCGTCGCGGTCGCCGGGAGCGTGATCGGGTCCCTCATGCTCGCGGCCGCGGGCACGACGGGCTCGCGCCACGGCGTGCCGACCATGGTGAGCCTTCGTCCGATCCTGGGCCATCGCGCGTCCTGGATCCCGAGCGGGTTCAACTCGCTCCAGCTCCTTGGGTGGGCGTCCTTCGAGTTCATGATCATGGGCCTGGGCCTCAGCCTCATCAGCGGTCCGTTCCTGGGGAGCGCGACCGTCTACCTGTGGATCGCGATCCTTGGAGTGTGGGTCACGCTCTTGGCCTTGGGAGGTCCTCTCGTCGTCGTGCGGGTCTGGCTGGAGAAAGCCGCCGTTTGGCTCGTCCTTGTGAGCGCCGCTTGGCTCACGTACGTCGTCGTGACCCATGCGGCCTTCGCGCCGAACTTCCTCGTGCCTTCCGGGTCCGGGGACCGGCCCCTGGGTCTGGCCCTGGACCTCGTGATCGTGATGCCGATTTCGTGGTGGCCCCTCATCGCGGACTACAACCGCTTCGCGCGCGGGCCGGGGGAGAGCTTCGTGGGCACGTTCCTCGGATATACCCTGAGCAACTCGTGGTTCTACTTCCTCGGCGCGGGACTCCTCGTCGTCTACGGGCTCGTGGGCACGGGCCCGGGATCGGACCCGGTGTCCTTCATCACCGCGATCGTCGGGACGGGACTCGGCTCCCTCGTGCTCCTCCTGATCATCGTCGACGAGACGGACAATGCATTCGCGAACGTGTACAGCACCGCGGTCAGCGCGCAGAACATCGCGCCGCGAGCCGGCCAGCGCTCTCTCATCCTAGCGACGGCCCTCGCGAGCATCATCGCGGGATCCGTCCTCGCGGCGTTCCTCGACGTCTTCCTGAGCGTCTACGAGGGGTTCCTTTTCCTCATCGGAGGCGTTTTCGTCCCCCTCCTCGGGGTGATCGTCGCGGACCGTTTCGTCCGGCCTGCATACAGGGATGAAGAGTTCGGGACCGAAGGCGCGCGGGCAAATCCCGTGGCCTTGGGAGCGTGGGCCGTTGGGGCGGCGGTCTACTTCGCGATCGCCGGCGTCGGTCTAGGAGCCACGGTCGCGTTGGTGCCGTCGTTCCTGCCGAGCCCCGTCGGCGCGAGCCTGCCCGCCTTCGTGGCCGCGGCTCTCGCCCATGCCGCAGGGACGAAGCTCGCGGCCCCGTTCGCGCGCCGGGCGTCCGCCTGAGCGTCGTTGCTGGTGCCGAGCGCGTTATCACCCCGGATTCCCGCGACGACAGTCCTTTTAGACGCGAGGGGGACGGCCGCGAGCACCGGGAGAGTGTGACGAAGGTTCGGCCCCCGACGGGGGGAAGGCCCTCGAGGCCCCGTCATCCCGCATCAGAGGTAGCCCTCGCGCTCTTGGTCCTTGCCTTTGCGCTGATGCCCGCCCCGGCCGAAGCGAGTTCGGAGGTCCTCCGCGAGGCGTACGCCCCGGGGACCTGGGACACCTCCTTCGCGAACGTCTGGGTCAACCAGAAGGTCGCCCAGTCCTTCCTCGCGCGGACGGACTTCCTGCTCACCCATGTCGAGCTGTACGCGTTCGACCAGCCCGAGAGCAATCCGCCCGACATCCTCCAGGTCCTGATCGCGGAGGACGCCGGGAACCGACCCGGGGCGATCCTCGGGAGCACGGCCCGGCAGGGCCAGCAAAGCTGGTCGTGGGTCGCCTTCGCCTACTTCCCGACCGTATCCCTCACCGCGGGCCGCCGCTACTGGATCGTCGCGGAGGACGCGGAGCCGAGGCCGAAAGGCTACGAATGGGCGATGAACGCCGCGGGAGGGTACGCGAACGGGGAGGCCCAGTGGCTCGACGCGAACGCGGTGGACTGGACGAACGCGACGGGCGCAGACCTCTTCTTCCGGGTCTTCGGAATCTCGGGTCCGTCCATCCTGTTGGACATGGAACCTGGAATCTGGCCTGCGGACCCAGGATCCACGGTCCCGGTCGAGCTGTACTTCAACAACAGCGGGAACGAGGCCGCGGCCACCCTCACGCTGGCCCTGGTCCTCGATCCTGGGCTCGCGTATGCGGGAGACGACGCGGCCCTCCAGGGAGGCGTGCGGACGGGGCCCCTCGAGTGGTCCTTCACGGGTGTCGGCAGGGGCTCCCATAGGCTCACGGTCTTTGCGACGGTGGATCCGAGCCCCGACTACTTCGACGGCCAGTCCCTCGAGGCCTGGGGATTCCTCAACTACACGGATGCCTCGGGCGCGCGCCATGCCCCCTCGTGGGACGTTGCCACCGTGACGGTCCTCGTGCCCGTGATCCGCGGACAGGCGATCCCGACGCCCCCCCACGTGAGTCCGGGGGAGACGTTCAACTTCACCGTGTCCTTCTTCAACGTCGGCTCAGGCGTCGCGTCCTATCTCTGGGCGAACGCGAGCGCGCGGGCCCGTCTCACGATTCTAGGAGACGACGCGGCGGGCGCCGGTGGCGTTCCGACGGGAGCCTTCTCCTGGCTCTTCCGGAACGTTAGCGCCCAGGCCTACGTCTTCAACGTCACGGTCCGAGCAGACCCGTCCGGATGGCCAGGAGATCGATTGTCCCTTCAGGTCAACCTGACGTACACGGACGGCGCCGGACATCCCTTCGAACAGACGGCAATCCTGGGATCGGCCTCGATCCACGGCCCATCCGTCATTGTCGAGGCGACGGGCTCCCCGAGCCAGGCCCGACCCGGAGACGTCCTCACGCTGGCCCTGTACGCGAACAACACGGGTGACGAGACGGCGTCCCGCGTGTGGCTTAACGTCACGACTCCGGGCCGGACGGACTTCGTCGATTCCCAGCCCGTCCCGTCGTTCCGACAGGCCGGCCGGCTCGAGTACGCGTTCCCGAACTTGGCCCCGGGTCCCGTGGCGGTGATTCTCCGAATCCGCGTCGCAGACGGTGCGCCTCCCGCGACCCCGCTCGACACCGTCGCGACCCTCGGGGTCGCCCGCGGATCGACCCTGCTGCGTCCTTCCGCGGCATCCGTCGCTGCGACGGTCGTAACTCCGAGGTTCGTCCTGTCCCTCGCCGCCGCACCCGCGCGCGTGGGACCCGGCGACACGATTGACCTCTCCGTGGCCTGGAACAACTCGGGGAACGAGCAGGCCCTGCGGGTCTGGATGAACCTTACGATCCCGGCCAAGACCCTGCTCGTCAACAGTTCGATCCCGTGGTCCACGACGAACGGGACGGTTTACGGATGGGTATTCAGGGACGTGGCCCCGGGCAGCGGGACCCTCGCGGTCCGCCTCGAGGTGAGTGCACGACTCGAAGGACAGGAGACGCTTGTCGCACGAGCGACCCTCGCGTTCGAACGGCCCGACCGCTCCGTGCTCGCGGTGTCCTCGACGTCCGCGTCGGTCGATGGGATCGGATCGGCGCCCCCGCCGGGCGGACTCGAGGTCATGTCCTTCTGGATCGCGGTCCTGGTGGCCGCATTTCTTCTGTTCCTCCTTCTTGGGTACTGGGACGTCCTGCCGCGGCGACGCGGAACGATTGACGACGTGTTCCTGCTCCACAACAGCGGCATCCTGATCTGCCACTATTCAACGACGCTCCGGCCCGATGTCGACGCGGACATCGCGAGCGGGATGCTCATGGCGGTCCGCAACTTCGTGGCGGACGCCCTCCGGACGAAGACCGGGGCGTTGCAGGAGATGCGGTATGGGGATCATCGGATCCACATGGTCCATGGGACCCACGCGATCCTCGTGGTGTTCATGCGGGGATCGAACGGCCGGAATCTCGAGACGCGGATGGCCGAGGTTCTGCGGAACATCGAGATGGCCTACGCGAACGTCCTCGAGACCTGGAGCGGACGCACGGACGAGTTCCGAGGCATCGAGGAGTACCTGCTCCGCCTCGTGAACGCGTGACGCGCCCTAGCGCTCCTCCGCCGGCTTCCTCGCCCGGATCAGAAAGCGACTCTCCGTGACGACGAGCCCGTCCTCGCTCGAGTTCGCAGTCTCGAACGCAATCAACGCATCGAGATCT